>Ga0233425_10003667_pt1 | contig 27369 bp, 26 predicted proteins | sample Watercolumn_Towu_2_FD_181712 | JGI IMG/M metagenome (GOLD analysis project Ga0233425, IMG submission 181712) | Freshwater microbial communities from Lake Towuti, South Sulawesi, Indonesia - Watercolumn_Towuti2014_140_MG | ecosystem: Environmental > Aquatic > Freshwater > Lake | place...
GCGCGATCGCGCTTAAACTCGCGTCGCTTGGCGCAAAGGTCGTCGTCAACTATAACAAAAATTCCGCGGCGGCGGATGAAGTGGTCGCCGCAATCAAACAAAATAATGGCGACGCGATCACCGCGCAGGGCGATGTCAGTTTGCTCGCCGACGCGCAAAAAGTGATCAAGCAAACGATTGACGCGTACGGACGCCTCGACATTCTCGTCAACAATGCCGGGACGACGCGCGATAATTTGCTCGCGCTGATGAAAGAAGAAGAATTTGATTTCGTCATCGCGAACGATTTGAAGAGCGTGTTCAATTGCAGTAAAGCCGCGCTCCGCCAAATGATGAAACAAAAATACGGACGCATCGTCAACCTCACCTCGGTCGCGGGCATCGTTGGAAACCCGGGTCAGACGAATTATTCGGCGGCAAAAGCCGGGATCGTTGGTTTCACCAAAGCGATGGCGAAAGAGTACGGCGCGAAAAACATCGCGGTCAACGCGGTCGCACCCGGTTACATCCCGACCGATCTCACGAACGTTTTGCCACAAGACATCAAAGATGGTATTATCAAATTCACCGCGCTCGGACGAATGGGCACGGTTGATGAAGTCGCGAACGCAGTCGCGTTCTTTGCGTCCGACGAAGCGAGTTACATCACCGGTCAAGTCCTCGCGGTGGATGGCGGAATGACGTAGTGAGATTTTAGATTTTAGATTTCAGATTGCAGATTGCAGATGGACAATTTGAAATCTGAAATTTGAAATTCAGAATGGAGCAATGATGGAAGAATCACTCGGCACAGTTACGGTTTCACCGGAAGTTTTAATTCAACTTGTGCAATTGACCGCGCTTGCGACGCCGGGAGTCGCGCGATTGTCGCGCGATCATCCGAACAGCGTGCAACGTTTGTTTAGCGGCAAAGCGAGCGAAGGCGTTCGCCTCGCGCTCGCCGATGACGCGGTCGCGCTCGATCTGTACGTCGTCGCTGAATCGGATGTGCATCTGCTCACGTTGGGACAAACTCTGCAACGCGAAGTCGGGCGCGCGATCCACGATGTGGTTGGAATGCCGGTGCAAGAGATCAACATTCACATTCAAGATATTGCCGAACGCGTCCAAGCCGTGGCGGAACAGGATTGAACCCAGCGTGAAAATTCGCCGACAAGCGCGCGGAATCGCTTTGCAAGCATTGTTCGAAATTGATAGTGTTGGACACAACATCAACCTGGTGCTTCCGCATCTCATCGAAAACGAAAACCTGCCCGTCGAAGGCGCGACCTTCGCGCAAAGCATCGTGAACGGCGTGATCGAACACGCCGCGCGACTCGACGCGATCATTGCCAAGCACGCGCCCGAATGGCCCGTCGAACAACTCGCGATTGTGGATCGCAACATTTTGCGAATCGCGCTGTACGAATTGCAGTACGCCGAAGATGTGCCGATCAAAGTCGCGGTGAACGAGGCGGTCGAGCTTGCGAAACTGTACGGCAGTGACACCGCGCCGCGCTTTGTGAACGGCGTGCTCGGCGCGTTTTTGCAAGAACACTCGCCGGCGGAATTGCGGAATTTGAAACACGCGTGAACGCTCAAGATCATTTCGAGCGCGGGCTCGAACTGTACGATCAAGAAAATTTCAAGGGCGCGATTGCCGAATGGCGCGCCGCGCTCGCGCGCGATCCGAATTTTCGGAGCGCGCGTTTTAATCTCGGTCTCGCTTTCATTGCCGACAACGCGCCCGAACTCGCGCGCCAGGAATTTCGCGCGGTCATCGAACTCGCTCCCGCCGATCTCGACGCGCGGCGCGAGTTGGTCGAACTGTATCTCGATGCGGATCAAATCGAACTCGCCGCCGAGCAATTGCGCGCGATTCTAAACATCGCGCCGCGCGACGCGCAAGCCAAAGCATTGCTCGCGGATTTACAAGACGATTTACATTCGGTCGCGGAAAAACATTTTCAAGCCGGGATTCGATTGTACGATGACAACAATCGCGCTGGCGCAATCGCCGAATGGTCAAACGCGCGCACGCTTGATCCGAATTTTCGCAACGCGCGTTTCAATCTCGCGCTCGCGTACAGCGAAAACGATGATACTGAAAATGCGCTCACCGAATTGCGCGAGGTCATTCGCATCGCGCCGGACGATTTGGAAGCGCGCCGCGAGTTGGCGGAAATTTTGCTCGACGATGGACGACTCGATGACGCGGTCGCTCAATTAAATCGCGTGCTCGCGATTGCGCCGGACGATCAGCAAGCGAAAGAAATGCTTGACGAAATCGGCGTTCCCGCGAATCTCGAAAACGAATCACAACGCGCGGCGGAAGAACATTTTGCGCGCGGCAATCAATTCGGCGAACGCGATGAGGTTAGTCAAGCGATGGCGGAATGGCGCCGCGCGATTGAATTGAATCCGAATCACGCGGACGCGCATTACAATCTCGGAATGGCGTACGCCGAACGCGAACATTTCGATCTTGCCATCGAAGCGTTGCGGCGCGCGGTGCAAATCAATCCGTTCGATGCGGACACGCGACTCGATCTCGCGGAACTCTATGTGCAAGACCAGCGCGCACACGAAGCGATTGATCAACTCCGGCAACTTTTGAATATCGCGCCATCGCACACGGATGCGGCGCGACGTTTGGCGGAATTGTATCTGGATCGCGGTAAGGTTGATGAATCTGTCGGCGCGCTCGAAACTGCCGGGTTGATGGAGCCGGACGCGGACTTGTGGTTTCAAATCGGCGACACGTACTCGAAACAAAATCGCGCGGACGATGCGATTCTTGCGTACCGTCGCGCGTTGATCGCGCAACCCGAGCATGTGCCCGCGCAACGCGCGTTGGCGCGAATGGGCGCGTCGCTCGAAGAACCGGATGATGCAGAAACCTAATCGCAATTTTTTTGTTGACCAGGTTGACGAAAGAGACCTGTCAGGTTTCCGCGAAGCGAACTTGACAGGTCTTGCCCATTTAGGAGACGTATGAACCAGGACACGGTAATCATTATGGGCGCGGCGGGCCGCGACTTTCACAATTTCAATGTGTACTTTCGCGACAATCCCGCATACCAGGTCGCCGCGTTCACCGCGACGCAAATTCCAAACATTGATGGACGCGTGTATCCAGCCGCGCTCGCGGGCGCGTTGTATCCGAACGGGATTCCGATTTTTCCCGAAAGCGATTTACCGCGCTTGATTCGCGAGCACGCTGTTTCGCAAGTGGTGTTTGCGTACTCGGACATTTCGCACGAAACCGTGATGCATCGCGCGTCGCTCGCGCTCGCGGCGGGCGCGGATTTTCGATTGCTCGGTCCGCGCGCGACGATGTTGCAATCGTCCAAGCCGGTCGTCGCCGTGTGCGCGGTGCGAACCGGGTGCGGCAAATCGCAAACGACGCGCGCGGTTGCCAGCGCGCTTGCCGCGCAAGGCAAACGCGTTGTCGCGATTCGGCACCCGATGCCTTACGGCGACCTGGTCGCACAAGCAGTGCAGAGATTCGCGACGTACAGCGATCTCGACACACAGCGCACGACGATTGAAGAACGCGAAGAGTACGAGCCGCATTTGGATCGCGGCACGATTGTGTACGCAGGCGTGGATTATGAAAAAATTTTGCGCCAAGCCGAACTCGAAGCCGACGTGATTTTGTGGGACGGCGGCAACAATGATTTTTCGTTTTACAAACCCGATTTGCTGATCGTCGTCGCGGATCCGCATCGTCCTGGTCACGAGCTCGCGTATCATCCTGGTGAAACGAATTTGCGAATGGCGGATGTCGTCGTCATCAACAAAGTGGACACGGCGAAACCGGAAGATATCGGGCGCGTGCGCGTTAACATTTACGAAGCGAACCCGGACGCGCAAATCATCGAAGCCGCGTCGCCGGTGTTTCTCGATCACCCAGAACACATTCGCGGCAAGCGCGTCCTGGTTGTCGAAGATGGTCCGACGCTCACGCACGGCGGAATGGCGTATGGCGCGGGCGTCGTCGCCGCGCAAAAATTCGGCGCGCGCGAAATTGTGGACCCGCGTCCGTACGCGGTCGGCTCGATCAAAGAGACGTTCGCGAAATATCCGACGACCGGCGCGGTTTTGCCCGCGATGGGGTATGGCGCGCAACAAATCGTGGAACTCGAAACGACGATCAACGCCGCGCCGGTTGACCTGGTGTTAATCGCGACGCCGATTGATTTGCGCCGCGTCATCACCATCAAACATCCCAGCGATCGCGTGCGCTACGAATTGCAAGAGATCGGACAGCCGACGCTCGCGGATCTGCTCAAGAAAAAATTTGGATGACCAATCTGGATTCGACGATTTAGCGCGCGGAGCGGCTGGTCAGACAAGTTACCGCGTAAACGCTCGACTCCATAAAGACCCGGAAATTTTGAATCGAAAAATTTTTGCGCGTAATTACATGCTCGGAATGATCAACGGTGCGATGTTTGGATTTGTGGACAGCGCGGCGTCGCCATACCTGGTTTTGCCGCTCTTTATCAACGCGCTCGGCGGATCGAATTTGCTGATCGGCTTGCTTCCCGCGATTGCGAACGGCACCTGGTACTTTCCCCAGTTTTTAATTTCGCATCGGCTTCAACGCTTGCCGCGCAAAATCGGCGTGTACACCGGCGCGGGAATCGTGCGCATCGCTTGTTGGGCTTTGCTCATCGCCGCGACCTTTTTGTTTGCGCGCGGCAACCCCGCCGCGCTTCTCGCGATTTTCTTTTTGCTTTACGCGATTTACGGACTCGCCGCCGGTTTCGCGGGCACGCCGTTTATGGACATTGTCGCGAAAACGATTCCGGCGGAACGCCGCGGTTCGTACTTTGGCAATCGCGACCTGGTCGGCGCGCTCACCGCGATTGGCGCGGGCTGGGTCGTGAATTATTTTCTCAGCCCCGACGAGTCCGCGACCTTCCCGCTCAATTTTGGATTTTTATTTTTGACCGTCGGCATCGCCGTCGCGATTGGCTTGATTGCGTTTTCATTCACGCGCGAACCGGCGGGCAGTGTGCCGCAAGAGCATATCACCTTTCGCGCGCAACTGCGCGCCGCGCGCACCATCGTGCGCGAGAATCACGGCTATCGCCGGTATTTGCTCACGCGCATCGTTCTCGCGATTGCGGACATTGCGACGCCGTTCTACGCGATTTACGCGATCAAAGTTTTGCAAATTCCGGCGGAGATGGTCGGCGCGTACATCGGCATCGCGACCGTGTCGAGTTTGCTGACGAATCCGTTGTTGAGTCGCGCGAGTGATCGGCGCGGTAATCGCATCGTGTTGATCGGCGCGGCGAGCGGGATGGTGGTGATGCCGATCATCGCGCTCGCGTTCGGATTGCTCGCGCCGGGCGCGGCGCTCGGTTTGCCGTTCGGCGCGATGTTCATCGTTACCGGCATCACGCGTACGGCGGCGAACATTTCGTACCCAAGTTATTTGTTGGAGATCGCGCCCGCGTCCGAACGTTCGCTCTACATCGGTTTCACGAACACGATGCTCGGCATCGCGACATTTATTCCGGTACTCGGTGGCACGTTGCTCGATTGGTTTGGATTTCGCGCGGTGTTGATCCTCGCGCTCGCGATTGCCGCGGGCGCGTGGTGGCTCGCGCGCGGAATGATCGAGCCGCGCGAATCGCGCGTTGACGCGCGCGGCGCGGGATGATATAATCGCCGGTGAGGAGGAGAAGAATGACTCGGCGGATTGCACACAAAACAAACGTCGGTACAATGAGCGCGTCGGATTTGGAAGAAATGATCGCCAAAGTTGTTCGGCGTGTGATGCGCGAAGAACGCAAGCGGGATTACTATGTTCGCGCGGATGGAATCAAAGTATTGTATGCCGAAGAAGATATAGACCCGGATTACTTGAAAGAAATAAATGCAGAAGCTAACGCAATCAAGCGTGGTAAAAAACGCATGATTAGCGCGGCTGAAATCAAGAGCCGACTCCGCAAATCGGGTGTGAATGTTTGATGTACGAATACCATCTCACTTCGCTCGCGGAAGAAAATCTTGATCGTGTTGTCCAGCATAATCCAGAATTAGCTGCCAAGATTATTCGCAAAATTGAATGGCTCGCGCAGAACGCTGAACAGATCGCACATCAACGGATCAAAGGATCGCCATATTTTAGTTTGCATAGCGGCGCATACAGAATCGCGTATGCGCTTGATTCAACTAATCGCGTCGTCCAGATTTTTAGTGTTGGTCAGCATGACTTGACGTATCGCCGGGTCAATCGGTTGAAATGAATTTTTGTGTTACTTGTGCGTGATGAATCGCGCACAACGTTTGTCTCGAAGTTAGGCAGCGTAGGACAAGTTATCAACTTGTCCTACCTTTTTAGGAGCGCGATGAACGCGGACGCGCGTTTGCAACCCCATGCTCGCATCGCGATTGTCGGCGGCGGACCTGCCGGCAGTTTTTTCGCGCTGTCTGCGTTTCAAATTGCCGCGCAACTCGATCTGCCGCTCGCGATCACCATTTTCGAACGCAAAGATTTGAGCGCGCCCGGACCGCGCGGGTGTAATATGTGCGCGGGCATTTTGTCCTCGCGCACGGTGCATGGGCTCGATGCGTTGAATCTCGCGTTGCCGCCGGACGTGGTGATGGGGCGTATCAATGTTTACACCGTGCACTGGAACGATCATCACATTCCGATTGATCCGCCCGACGCGACACGCCAGGTGCTTTCGGTGTATCGCTCCGGCGGACCGCGCCACAGTCCGTTCGCGCCGGTCACCGGGTTTGACCAATTTTTGTTGGATCAAGCGCGCGCGCGCGGCGCGCAAGTGCTTCACGAACGCGTCGAAAAAATTTCGTTCGCGTCCCAGCCCCGCGTAATTACCTCCGCGCGCGCGGAAGCGTTCGACCTGGTTGTGTTAGCAACCGGCGTCAACGCGATTCCGCCCGCGATTGAAAATCTTGCGTATCGTCCGCCGATCACCGAAACGATGGCGCAGGACGAATTGATGCTGAGCAACCCGGCGCGCGCGGACGCGAATTGCGCGGTGCACATTTTTTTCGATCACCCGCGCGATTTGCTTTTCGGCGCGCTCATCCCCAAAGGGCATTTCGTCAATGTGTCTCTGCTCGGCGCGCGTTTGGATCGTGCGAGCATCCAAAAATTTTTAACCGATCCCCAGGTTGCGCGCGTTGTCGGGCATCATCCGCCGCAAGCGTGCGGCTGTCAACCGCGCATCGCCGCGTCGCCCGCGCACAATTTTTTCGCGGATCGTTTCATCGCGATTGGCGATGCGTGCGTAACGCGTTTGTACAAAGACGGCATCGGCTCGGCGTTGATGACCGCGCGCGCCGCGGCGGAAACCGCGCTCACGCGCGGAATCCATCGCGCCGCGTTCGCCGCGCAGTACGCGCCGGTCTGTCGCGCGATTGCGCGCGACAATCGCTTGGGGCGCGCGGTGTTCGCGCTGACCGGCGCATCGCGGCAAAGTCCTCTGTTAATGCGAACGCTCGCGCGCGCGCTCGCGGCAGAAGCGCGTCAAGCGCCGCGGGACCGGTTGACGAGCCAGGTCTTGTGGTCGCTTTTTACCGGCGACGCAGATTATTCTGAAATTTTCAAAATGATGTTACATCCTCAACGCATCGCGCGGTTGGGTTTCGCGATGCTTGAAGAAATTTTGCGGAAGAAAACAAAATGAATTCAAGTTTGGGCCCCCTCACCGATGGCGCACGCGTTGTGATCGTGGGCGGCGGACCGGGCGGCATCGGCGCCGCGCTCGCGCTGAAAAATCTCGCGCGGCAAATGCACCGCGCGATTCAAATCACCGTGTACGAAGGCAAGGTGTTCGCGGGCGAGCAACATTTCAATCAATGCTCCGGCGTTTTATCGCCGCCGATTGAACAAACGTTGCAAGACGGACTCGGTGTCGCGTTTCCGCATCATCTCGTTCAGCGCGAAATCACCGGTTATATTTTGCACAGTGATCGCCGCGCGATTTTGCTCGAATCGGACGATCCGCCGTCGTATGCGATGCGCCGCGTGCAATTCGACAATTATCTCGTCGAGCAGGCGCGCGCGCGTAACATTCGCATCGTCAACGGGCGCGTGACCGACATCGAAATTCATGCGGATCGCGTGATCGTGTACAGCGAAAGCGGCAACGATCAAGCCGATGTGATCATCGGCGCGTTCGGCTCGGACGATGGGAGCGCGGTGATTTTCGAGCGCGCGACCGATTATCGCGCGCCGCGTTTTCTCACGAGCGTCGTAACGAAATTGCATCCGCGCGAAGAATGGATGAATCAATTCGGCAACCACATTCACGCGTTTTTACCGGCGACGCGCGGCATCGAGTTCGGCGCGGTTACGCCAAAGGGCAATCATCTCACGATCAACGTCGCCGGTGAATTTGTGAACGCGCAAATGATGGATCGCTTTTTGCACACTCCGGCGACACAGGCGGTTTTGCCGTGCCTTGATGACGCGCAAGGCGACCAGGATCTCCGGTATTTCAAAGGACGTTTTCCGTTTTCGCAAGCGCGCGCGTTTTCCGGCGACCGCTATGTGATTGTCGGCGATGCCGCGGGCTTGATGCGTCCGTTCAAGGGCAAGGGCGTCAACTCGGCGTTGCTCACCGGCACCTGGGCGGCGCGCGCGATGATGACCGCCGGGATTTCCGCGCGCGCGTTGCGCGAATATCATCGCGCGTGCCGCGAGATCACGGACGATTTGCCGTACGGCAAATCGTTTCGATTGCTCACGATCGCGTTGTGCAAAACGCAATTGTTCGACGTGGTGATCACGCTCGCCGCGCAAGACGCGCGTTTGCGGCGAATGTTGTTCGACGCGGTCTCCGCGCATCACTCGTATCGCTCGATTGTCGCGAAAATGCTCGATGCGCGTTGGCTCGCGCGAATGACCTGGTTGCTCGCGCGTTTGCCGTTGCAGCGGTAAGACAAATTTTCAATTTGTCCGACACGACTCGACACGCCGCGACGTTTGTGCTACAATGTTTGTGGTGATGTATGGAAGAACGGATTCGCGAATTTTTGGATGCGTTGCGAAATGACAAGGGCTATGCGCCGAACACGATTGACGCGTACCGCAACGACCTCACGCAATTTTTGAATTTCGCGCTCAACGAGCGCGCGCAACTCGCGCAGTGGAATCGCGTGGACAAGCCCCTGCTGTTGAGTTTTTTGATTCACCTCAAAGATCGCGAATATACCGCCTCGTCCGTCTCGCGCAAAGTCGCGGTGCTGAAATCGTTTTTCCACTTTATGGTTCAACGCAATTATCTTGTACAAGACCCAACCGCGACGCTCGATTCCCCGCGCGTCGAAAAACATCCGCCCCAGGTTCTCGCGCCCGATGAAGTCGAACGGCTCGTCGCCGCGCCGCTCAGCAATGAATCGCCGAAAGGTTTGCGCGATCGCGCGATGTTGGAGTTGTTGTGCGCGACCGGGATGCGCGTTTCGGAATTGGTCGCGCTGAATGTGGACGATGTGAACGCGCAAAATGGCGTGGTGCATTGTTTGGGCGCGGGCGCGAAACGCCGCGTGATTCCGGTTGAGGCGCGCGCGATGGATGCGCTGACCGATTACATTCGGCGCGGCAGACTGGCATTCGCGGTGAATGTGGATGAGCGCGCGTTGTTCGTGAATCCGCACGGCGAACGTTTGACGCGACAAGGTTTGTGGCTCATCATCAAAGAGTACGTCAAGGAAGCCAAGATCGCGACGCCGGTTACGCCGCACACGTTGCGCCACTCGTTCGCAGTGCATCTGTTGAGTCGCGGTGAGGATTTGCAGAACGTTCAACATCTGCTCGGGCACACGAACATCACGACGACCCAGGTATACGCGCGCTTGGTCGAACGCCGTGCGCTGGTGGTGCGCCAGAATGGGTAAGTGATCTTCGCGTTCGTTTCGCTCAAAATGACGTGAGACGGCAATGCAAAGGAGTGAGCGATGGGCTACATCGAAGGTCTGCTCGGCAAAACTGAAAAAATTGTGATTCGCACGCGCCGACACTGGATGGTGTTGGCAAAATCATTTTTGGGCAACTTATTTTTGACGATTGCGATTCCGCTCGGCGCGATCGCGTTGAATTTCGTGCTCCCAGGAATTGGTTTGATCGCGCTCCTTCTGCTCGTTTTCCCCGGCGTTTTCTTTCTGCGCGATTATCTCGTGTGGTGGAATGAAGAATATCTCGTAACGAATCATCGCGTCATTCAAGCCGAAGGTGTGATCAACAAGCACGTCATTGATTCATCGCTCGAAAAGGTGAACGATGTGGTGCTCGATCAATCCTTCCTGGGACGAATGTTTGATTACGGCGACATTGAAATTATGACCGCGAGCGAAACTGGCGTGAACAAGTTGCACCAGATTTCGCAACCGATCAAATTCAAAACCGAAATGCTCAATCAAAAAGACGCGCTAAGTCGAAGCGCGCCCGCCCAGCCGCCGTTCGGCAGTCGCCCCGACGACATCCCCGCGTTGATCGCCGGGTTGGACGCGTTGCGCCAGAAAGGTGTATTGACCGACACGGAATTTCAAGAGAAGAAAGCGCAGTTGTTGGCGAAGATGTAGTGGGAGGGCAAATGGCAATCGCCCAAATTCATTTTCCGGTAAAACGCAAAACCCAGGCATTTGAAAAATTTATCACGCCGCTCGAAAGCGGCGAACACTTGACGCGCGCCGAATTTGAACGACGATACGAAGCAGACCCAGACACTAAAAAAGCCGAACTCGTTGAAGGAGTCGTCCACATGCCATCGCCGGTCAGTGCAGTTCATGGAAAATCACATTCGTCGGTTATTGCATGGTTGAGCGTTTATGCGGCGACAGTCAAAATCATCCAGACGCTTGATAATACAACGGTTGTTTTGGATGTAGATAACGAAGTTCAACCGGATGCACTCCTGCGTTTGGAAAAGTTTGGACGCACGCGTCTCAACGAAAAAGGTTATATCGTCGGCGCGCCGGAATTGATTGTTGAGATCGCGGTTTCTAGCGCGGGAATTGATTTATACGCTAAGAAAAATATCTATCGGCGCAATGGCGTTCAGGAATATCTTGTGTGGCAAATTCGCGACGAGCGGATGGATTGGTTCGAACTGCGCGATGAAGAATACAAATTGATCGCGCCGGGTGAAAACGGAATTTTGCACAGCCGCGTTTTTCCCGGCTTGTGGCTCGCCGCCGACGCGATGTTGGACGGCGACTTGAAACAAGTGTTGGATGTATTGCAACGCGGACTCGCTTCCGAAGAACATCGCGAGTTTGTAAACAAGTTGACATCAATGCATACAGAGGAAATCAGTGAGTGACGATTTTATAATACGCGCGGAGATTGATCGCGCCGCGCAATTCATCGCCGCGCGCACACACCATCAACCGCGCGTCGGTTTGATTTTAGGTTCGGGACTCAATGCGCTCGCGGATGAAATCGCGAACGCAGACGTGATTCCATTTCGCGACATTCCCGGTTTTCCGGTTTCGACCGTTGAGGGACACGGTAGCGCGCTCGTCATAGGCGCGTTAGACGGCAAAGCGGTGATCGCGATGCGCGGGCGCATGCACTATTACGAAGGGTACTCGATGCAACGCATCACGCTTCCGATTCGCGCGATGCGCGCGCTCGGCGTCGAGACGTTGATCGTAACGAACGCCGCGGGCGGCGTGAACGTCAATTATCGCGCAGGCGATTTGATGCTGATCGGTGATCACATCAACCTGGTCGGAATGACCGGCTTGAATCCACTGCGCGGCGCGAACGATGATTCACTCGGTCCGCGTTTCCCGGATATGACGCACGCGTACGATCCCGGTTTGCGCGAACTCGCGCGCCAGGTCGCGCGCGACGCGCAAATCGAATTGCGTGAGGGCGTGTACATTATGCTCGCCGGTCCATCGTTCGAATCCCCAGCGGATGTGAATTTTATTCGACTCATCGGCGCAGACGCGGTCGGAATGTCCACCGTGCCGGAAGTGATCGTCGCGCGGCATGGCGGGATGCGCGTGCTTGGCATCAGTCTCATTTCCAATTCGCTCGCGCACGCGCACTTTGAAGTGAATCATCAAGAAGTGCTTGCCGCCGGCAAAGCGGCAGTGCCAAAACTCGCCGCGTTGCTCAAGGGCGTGTTGGCGCGTATCTGATTTGACATTCAAAGCCCATCGCGCTAAAATGCCGCGCAACAAAGGTTCGATAGGTGTATTCAAGGTAGACGTTCGATGGACATACCATAGACGGCTCATCCGCCCCCACGGAACGCTGAGGGATGAGCCGTTTTGCTTTGTCTATTTTTTTGTGGCGCGGACTTTTAGTCCGCCGATGCGGGCACGCAAGCGATGCCCGCGCCACGAATCACAAAATTTTTCGAGTAGTGCAATGGCGCAAACTGATTCCGAAAAAAATCAAGACTCGGCAGAGCGCGAAGAGCCGGAGCATATAATTCATCCCGACCTGACGACGCGCGAAATTCATCGCGGCGCGCACCAGGGCGACAAGTACGTCCGCGTCGTCCGCTCGGACGCGATCAAACGCGTCGCGCCCGGCTATTTGCGCGCGTCCGAAGAAATTTCGCGGCCCACGCGTGGGCTGGGTTTGTTGTATCGCCGGCTCAAAGTGTGGCTGGTGGGCAAACCCTTGCCGACGATTGCCGAAAAAGAAGAGCGGCTCAACAAAATTCGCGCGCTCGCGGTGTTTTCTTCGGACGCGATTTCATCCTCCGCGTACGCGACCGAAGAAATATTGCTTGTCCTGGTCACTGCTGGAATGTTGGGTTTGCCATTCGCGTTGCCGATTGCCATCGGCATCGCGCTGTTACTCGCGATTGTTTCGTTCTCGTATCGCCAAACCGTCCACGCGTATCCGCACGGCGGCGGATCGTACACCGTGTCGAAAGAAAACCTGGGCACGCAAGCCGGGCTGATCGCCGCCGCCGCGTTGTTGATTGATTACGTCCTCACCGTCGCGGTTTCGATTGCTGCCGGCACTGCCGCGATCACCTCCGCGATTCAACCCCTCTATCCGTACCGCGTCGAAATTTCAATTTTCTTTATCGCGATGATCACGCTGATCAACCTGCGCGGCATTCGCGAATCGGGAACGATTTTCGCGTTGCCGACGTACCTGTTTATTTTTATGCTCGCCGGTGTGATCGTGATCGGCGCAGTGCAAATTTTAACCGGGCAGGTCGTTCATCGCGAACCGCATTTCGAACGCGCGACATTCGAACCGCTCAGCTTGTTTTTGATTTTGCACGCGTTCGCCGCGGGCAGTGTTGCGATGAGCGGTACGGAAGCGATTTCCAACGGCGTCCCGGCATTCAAAGAACCCGAAAGCAAAAACGCGGCGGCGACATTGATTTGGATGTCTTCGATTCTTGGTATATTCTTTGTTGGCGTAACCTGGCTCGCGAATCAATACGGCATCGTCCCGACTGAAACTGAAACCGTGATCTCTCAAGTTGGGCGGACGGCGCTGGCGAATGATAACTTGTACGGCATTTTCCAAGCCGCGACGATGATGATTTTGGTGCTGGCGGCGAACACAAGTTTCGCGGATTTTCCGCGCCTCTTTTCGGTGCTGGCGCGCGATGGATTCGCGCCGCATCAATTTTTATTTCGCGGCGACCGTCTCGCGTTTTCGTACGGCATCATGGTGCTTGGCGCGATTGCAATTGTCTTGACGATTATTTTCGGCGGAAGCACCCACGCGCTCATTCCGCTCTACGCGGTCGGTGTGTTTCTTTCATTTACGCTTTCGCAATCGGGAATGGTTTTGCATTGGTGGCGTCTGCGCGAACCAGGTTGGCAACGCAGTATGGCGATCAACGCGACCGGCGCGCTCGCGACCGGCGTAGTGTTGATCGTTGTCGGAATGGTCAAGTTTCAGCTCGGCGCGTGGATGGTGATTTTACTCATTCCGGTTTTGGTCGCGCTGTTCAACCTGGTGCATTTGCATTATCGCCACGTTGCCGACCAAATGAGCGTCGCGCGTTTGACGAAAAAAATCGCGACGCCGCGCCAAATCGTCATTGTGCCGATTGGCGAAGTGAACACGGTGTCTCTGCGCGCGCTCGCGTTCGCGCGTTCCATCGCGAAAGAACCGCTCGCCGTTCACATCACGTACGACGCGAGCGAAGCGGAAGAATTTCGCGCGCGCTGGAAAGAGTGGGGCAACGGCACGCAACTCGTTTTGCTCGAATCGCCGTACCGTTCGTTTACCGAGCCACTGCTTGCCTACATTGACGCGTTGCATCGCCAAGACCCGGACGCGTACTTGACGCTCGTGCTTCCCGAATTTTTGCCCGCGCATTGGTGGGAACATCTTTTGCACAATCAAACCGCGTTGCGATTGAAAGCGTCCTTGCTCTTTCGACGGAACACGGTCGTCGTGAGCGTACCCTATCATTTGGAGCGATAATGCGATGAAAAAACTCGCGCGTATTCTAGTGCCGATCGGCGGCAACGCGGCGGAGGACGACGCGATTCGACTCGCGTGCCAAACCGCTAAACCCGACAAGGCAAAAGTTTTGTTGATTCACGTCATCGAAGTTCAACGCAATTTACCGGTGGACGCGGAAATTATTCCCGCGCAAGAACGCGGTGAACAAATCCTGGGACACGCGGAAGAGATCGCGCGCGCTCACTATAACCAGGTCGAATCCGAATTGCTCCAAGCGCGCATCGCTGGTTCCGCGTTGGTGGATGAAGCGGTCGAGCGCGGCGTAGATTTAATCGTGATGGGTGTGCCGTACCGCAAACCCCTCGGTGATTTTTATTTCGGCGCGACGGTGAGTTACGTTTTCAAAAACGCGCCGGGTCCGGTGTGGTTGTGTCGCCAGCCCGCAACCGACGCGGTAAAGAAAAAATAGAACGAAGCATCGCACGGCGCGAACGATTGCGCCGTGCTTAAAATTTGCGCGCAACCCCTTTACGTCGAGAAATTTTCGTGGTATATTCTGCCGGAGGATTGAATGAAGGTTGTGATTTTAGGTTGTGGTCGTTTGGGTTCGCATCTCGCGCGCCGGTTTGATCGCGAAGGGCACGAGGTGACGGTGATTGATCGCACGAGCGAATCGTTCGCGCGGCTCGGCGCGGATTTTCGCGGCGCGATGATTCTCGGCACCGGCATTGACGAGGATGTGATGCGCCGCGCCGGAATCGAACGCGCGGACGCATTCGTCGCGGTCACCGCGGGCGATAACACGAACGCGATGGCGGCGCAAATCGCGAAACTAATTTTTCAAGTGCCGCGCGTGATCGCGCGGTTTAATGATCCCGTGCACGAAGACACCTATCACACGCTCGGTTTGATGGAAACGATTTCGCCGACGATTATGGGATCGAACGCGATTCACGGCATCGTTACCGGCAAATTCGCCGCGCAAGAGGGCAAGAGTTAAATGTATATCATTATCATCGGCGGCGGCAAAGTTGGTTATTATTTGAGCAAAACGTTGTTGAACCAGGAACACGAATTGCTTATCATCGAACGCGATAAACGCAAATGCGAAGCGTTGACCGCGGAGCTGGGCGGCGTGGTGCAACGCGGCGACGGCACGGACTCGCTCGTGATGGAAGAAGCCGGGATGGCGCGCGCCGGACTGGTTGTCGCGGTAACCGGCGACGACGAAGATAATTTGATGATTTGCCAAATGGCAAAGAAAAAATTCGGCGTCCAGCGCGCAATCGCGCGGATCAACAATCCGAAGAACGAGCATATTTTTAGAATCCTGGGAATTGACAGTACGGTTTCGGTAACAGATTTGATTCTCGCGCAAATCGAACGCGAAATCCCGGCGCATTCGCTCGTGCATTTGTTGACTTTGCGCGAAGCGGGCGCGACGTTTATCGAAGCCCAAGTCCCGGCGGATTCGCCAATCATCGGCAAGCCCTTGCGCGAATTGAAAATCCCGGACAATTGCGTGATTCCGCTCGTGATTCGCAAAGGCAAGGGCATCATTCCGTACGGCGAAACGCAATTGCTCGCGGGCGATGAAGTGATCGCGGTGACCACACTCGACCAGGAAGGTGTGCTCGAACAAATTTTTGCTGGTCTGTCGGCAAAGAAGTAAGGCAAATTTAAAATTTGCCCTACATCCCATATCCACCCGCGCAAAAAAATGCGCCAATTCAAATGAGAAGGAGTGTCTATTCAAGATGGAAACATTTACAACTGAATATGCGGAAAAGGAGCCGCCGGGGAAACCCCCAAGTAGTTTGCTCTCGCTCCCTAACATCGCGCTTGTTAATGACGACCCGGCGGGCGAGAGCATCCGAGCGCGCAGTTCACTCTGGGCGAACGTAACGTCGCAACAGTGGAACGACTGGCGCTGGCAAATGTCGAATCGGATTACGACGTTGGAACAGCTTGAGCAAATCATTCGTTTGACGCCGGATGAAGCGCAAGCCGTGCGACTCAAGCCCGATTTGAAAATGTCGATCACGCCACATTTCGCGGCGTTGATGGATCCCAACGATCCGCATTGTCCGATTCGCCGTCAAGTGGTGCCGACGATGGCGGAATTTGCGTTAGACGATCCCGACCTCGAAGACCCGCTTGGCGAAGACGCGCATATGCCTGTGCCAGGTCTCGTGCATCGCTATCCTGATCGCGTGTTGGTTGAAATCACCGATCAGTGCGTAGCGTACTGCCGCCACTGCACGCGGCGACGAATGGTCGGCACCGGCGTTATGCCCGCGCACAAAACGCGCATCGAAGCGATCGCGCAGTACTTTGAAGCGCATCCCGAAGTGCGCGATGTCCTCATTTCCGGCGGAGACGGTTTGTTCCTCTCCGACGATTTGCTGGACTATACCCTGGGACGATTTCGCGCGGTCAAGTCGGTCGAGATTTTACGCATCGGCACACGCGTTCCGATTTTTCTGCCGCAACGCGTTACCGATAAAATGGTCGCGACTCTGCGAAAATATCATCCGCTCTGGATGAACATTCACATCAATCATCCGAAAGAGTTGACGCCCGAAGTGCGTGACGCGACCGCGAAACTCGCCGATGCCGGGATTCCGCTCGGCGCGCAAATCGTGTTGATGGCGGGCATCAATGATTGCACGAACACGATGAAGTCGCTCGTGCAAGATATGGTGAAATTGCGGATTCGACCGTACTATCTGTATCAATGCGATTTGTCGCAAGGCATCGGTCATTTCCGTACGCCGGTCAGCGTGGGGCTTTCGATTATCGAATCACTGCGCGGCCACACGACCGGATTTTCCGTGCCGACGTTTTGCGTGGATGCGCCCGGCGGCGGCGGTAAAGTGCCGGTGATGCCGAACTATGTGATTTCGATGAACGCGCGCAAAACCATCGTGCGAAATTTCGAAGGCGTCATCGCGACGTACACCGAACCCGACCAGTACAATCATCACACGCCGGACAATTGCGAATACTGTCGCCGCGCCGCGCCGAAAGAGGGCGTCGCGAAATTGCTCGCCGGCGATGCGGTTGTGTTGGAGCCGGATGGCTTGCGCCGGAAACAACGTCGCGTGAAAAAACTCGACGCCGAGAAAAAGACGCGCCGCAAAACGACAATGCCCGTGCCGGTCAAAACGTTGCAACCGCTCGAACTGTTTCCGCTCGCCGAACTCGAACCCATCGCGCCGCGCAAGCGCAATGGCAACGGCAACGGAAATGGAAATGGTTCCGCAAGCCCGAATGGCAAGGCGCGTTGATGATGGAAGTTGGAGGTTGGAGGTTGGAAGTTGGATAGTTTTCCAACCTCCAACTTCCAACTTCCAATTTCCAATTTCCAATTGAAAAGACACGATGAAAAAATTTACCGTTGCCTTGTTGTACAATTTGAAGGCAAGCGCGCCGCACGCGGCGAACGACGAACCCTGGGACAAGTGGAACGAACTCGATAGCGAACGCACCGTTGCCGGCATCGAACGCGCGTTGCGCGCCGGTGGACATGAAGTGATTGCGCTGGAAGGCGATGTTACTTTGCCGCAAAAACTTGAGCGGCATCAAGTGGACATCGCTTTTAATACGTGCGAAGGATTTCGCGGCGGCTCGCGCGAAGCGCAGGTGCCGGCGATTCTCGACGCGCTCGGCATTCCGTACACCGGATCCGGCGTGATGACGCTCGCACTCGCGCTCGACAAAGCGATGACGAAACGCGTGATGGCGTTTTACGGATTGCCGGTGCCCGCCGGTCAAACGTTCATTAGCGGCGATGAGCGCATTGATGCGCGCTTGAAATATCCCTTGTTCATCAAACCGAGTCGCGAAGGTTCCGGGATGGGCGTCTCTGCGAAATCGGTTGTGCGAGACGCGCGCGAATTGCGCGACCAGGTCAAACACATTATCAAAGCGTACGAGGGTCCTGCGCTCGCGGAAGAATTTATCGAGGGGCGCGAGTTCACGCTCGGGATGTTGGGCAACCTCACCGCCGATGAACGATTCCCGCGCAATGGCAATTGGAAAGCGGCATCTCTGCGCGTCTTTCCACCGCTCGAAGTGGATTTGTCGCCGTGCCCGCCGGAAGAAGCCGGGTTGTACACGTCGGTCATCAAAGGCAAACTGTACGAGGTGCCGAAATATCTTTGCCCCGCGCCGATTTCGAAAACGATGCGCGCGAAAATGGAACGTTACGCGATTGGCGCGTTCGCTGCGCTCGAGTGTTTCGATTTCGCGCGCGTAGATTTTCGGATTCGCGCGGACACCAATCAACCGTACATTCTCGAAATCAATCCGCTCGCCGGTTTGCAAGAAGGCATTAGCGATATCGTGATGCAAGCCGAAGCGGACGGCGTCAATTACATCGCGCTTATCAACGGAATTTTAGACGCGGCGGCAAAACGCGCCGGGCTGATGTAGTTTGACAGCATTGTCACCCTGAGCAAAGCGAAGGGTCGCGCGCGCAACGCGGGAGATTCCTCGCTTCGCTCGGAATGACAGTGCAAAAAAAATTCGATGGCTTTTGATTTCGAAACGATTCGCCAACAACTCGAAACGGAACGCGCGCAACTGGTCGCGCGCGCGATTCCCGCGCCCGAACCGGCAAAAGGCGATGAGGCGGATATGGCGGCGATGGCGCAAGCGAAATCGCGCGCGCTGTGGTTGGCGAACGATCAAAAGCAACGGCTCGCGCAAATTGATGTCGCGCTCGCGCGTCTCGATGCGGGCAAGTACGGCGTCTGCGATAACTGTGGCAACGCGATTGCGCCGGAACGAATGGAAGCGAAGCCGCACGCAACACTGTGCATCGGTTGTCAGAGCAAAGCCGAGAAGAAACGCAAATAACTCGCGCGACAATGTCATTTCGACAATGTCATTTCGAGCGAAGCGAGAAATCTCCGTCGTGCAAAGAGATTTCTCGCTTCGCTCGAAATGACAAATGTGATGAATTTGATTTCCGATTTACCCGGAGTTTTCTTTGACCGCGTTCGTCGTCTTTGTCCGGACGTATGCCGTTTGGATTTATCTATTGTGCGTGGTTGGCATCCTGCTCGGCGCGAAATTGTTGGTGGATGCGCGACGGCTCTCACGGACAACCTTGTTTTCGTTGGAACAGGAACGCGCGAGCGAGCAGTCGGTGCGCGCGATTATTTTGGTCGTCACGTCGCTCTTGATGCTCGGTGCGATCGCGTTCGTGAATTTGTTGATCGCGCCGCTGGCGCCACCAAGCGAATCGCCGGTCTCGCGCGCGCTGACCGCGACCCTCGCGCCGATTGTCTTCGCCTCCAGTACGCCCACCGCGTTAGCGACGAACACATCGCCTGCAAAACCGATTGAGCCAACCACCATCGCGACGGCGTCCGGCGCGTCAACCGCGACGCGCACACTGACGATCCCGCGCCCATCCGTGCCGCCCACCTTACCGATTTCGCCGACGATTGTGTACACAATGCCCGCGCCGGTGATTGTCGGTCCCTTGCCAAATGGCGGAGTGTGGACGGGCGAGAATCAAGCGAACGCGGCAATCACATTTCGCTGGACGTGCGACGTGTGCAACCTGGGACCGAGCGATCGGTATGAAATAGTGATTAATTATATTGATAAACTTACTGGTTCGCCGCGCACAGTTACAGGGAATAGTAGAGATAAGTTTTTACCACTCAAGCGCATTTACGATGGTGGTAATTTTGAACTATATCAAAAAGCTAAAGAAGATACATATCAGTGGTTTGTTCAAGTCAAGCGCGATCCAGCCAACATTCCACTTTCGCCGCCGAGCATCGCGTGGAAATTTATTTGGCACTGATCTTCAAATGTGGTGCGGACTTGCCAGTCCGCTGGGTTTCGCAGACCAGAAAGTCTGCGCCACTTGAAAATGTCTGAAAAAATTTTGGTGATCGAAGACGAACAAAAAATTGCCGACCTGCTTCGCCGCGGATTCACCTACGAAGGTTTTCGCGTTGAGGTGTGTCACGACGGTGAAACCGGGTTGAAAGCCGCGCGCGACAATCCGCCCGATCTCGTCGTGCTCGATTGGATGTTGCCCGGCTTGGACGGACTCGAAGTGTGCCGGCGCTTGCGCGCGGGCGGCGCACTTCCGATTTTGATGTTGACCGCGAAAGACGCGGTCTCGGATCGCGTCAAAGGTCTCGACAGCGGCGCGGATGATTACGTAACGAAACCGTTCGCGTTCGAAGAGTTGCTCGCGCGCGTGCGCGCGTTATTGCGCCGCGTGCGCGCGACGGACGAAACCGTTTTTCGTTTCGCCGATCTCACGCTCAACGTCAACACGCGCGAGGTTCTGCGCGGCGAACGCAAACTCGATCTGACGACGAAAGAATTTGATCTGCTTCACTTTTTTATGCGCCACCCGCGCCAGGTGCTTACGCGCGAAATGATTTATGATCGCGTGTGGGGATATGATTTCGGCGGCGAGTCAAACATTCTCGAAGTGTACATTCGTTACCTAAGAACAAAACTCGAAGCCGGGGATGAAGCGCGTTTGTTGCAAACGGTGCGCGGGGTTGGGTACGCGCTTCGCGAAGAGTGAACAGTGTGCAGTGAACAGTCAACAGTCCCGGTATTACTGTTGACTGACGACTAGAAATGTCCATCCGTCTCCGTCTCACCCTCTGGTACGTTTTTCTCCTCGCGGTGATCCTCGTTACGTTTAGCGCGGCGCTCTACGCGATTCTTTCGTTCAGTTTGTTGGGCGAAGCGGATCGCGCGCTCGAACGGCGCGCGGGCGAAGTGCAAAACGCGGCAGAAGCCGCGCTCCAATTGCAAAGCGATCCGCGTTTGTTTTTTCTGCGCGGACGCTTGATTATTCCGGCGGCGGATGTGTTCGCGACGCGCGGCGTTTTCGTCCAGGTGTTTACCGCGGAAGGCACGCTCGTTAGTCGCTCCGATAATCTTGGCGAAAAGCAATTGACGATTTCACCGGCGATTCTCGCGCGTGTGAAACAAGGCGAATCCATCTTCGGCGAAATCGTGAGCGAAGGTGTGCCACTGCGCGTGTACGTGCGTCCGATGAACGCGCGTGGTCAAGTGATCGGCGTGATCCAAGTCGCGCAATCGCTTCAAGATGTGAACGCGACTTTGCGTTTGTTGGTCGGGCTGATGCTCGCGGGCGTTGTCGGTGGATTGGTATTCGTGTCCGGCGTTGGCGCGATTCTCGCGTACGCCGCGCTCGCGCCGATTGATCGAATGACGAACACCGCGCGCGATATCGCGCGCGCGCGCGATCTGACGCGGCGGATCGAATCGAAACCGACGCGCGATGAAGTCGGTCGCCTCGCCGCGACGTTCAACGAAATGCTGGGACGGATCGAAGAATTATTTCGCGCGCAACAACGGTTCGTCGCGGATGTTTCGCACGAACTCCGCTCGCCGCTCACCGCGATTCGCGGCAATCTCGATCTGCTCCGGCGCGGCGCAAACGAAAATCGCGAAGAACGCGAAACCGCGCTCGCCGCGATTGATTCCGAATCCGCGCGGATGCAACGCCTCGTCCAGGATTTGCTTTTGCTCGCGCAAGCGGATGCCGGGATCACGATCCAAAAAAATCTGGTCGAACTCGACACGCTTTTGCTCGATGTGTATCGCCAGGCGCGCTTGACCGCCGGCGGTAACAAGGTTTCGCTCGGCAGTGAAGATCAAGCCCAGGTGTTGGGCGACGCGGATCGTTTGAAGCAGTTGTTCATCAACCTGGTGGATAATGCGATCAAATACACGCCGAACGGCGGCGAAGTGAAACTCTCGCTCGAACGCGACGTAACCTGGGTACGCGTCGCGATTGCTGATTCCGGTGTTGGCATCCCGGCGCAAGACCTCCCGAAAATTTTTGATCGCTTTTATCGCGTGGATAAAGCGCGCTCGCGCGACAAGGGCGGCACCGGCTTGGGGCTCGCGATTTGCAAATGGATCGCGGAGGCGCACGGCGGACGAGTCGAGGTGACGAGCCAGGTGGGGAAGGGCAGTACGTTTACAGTGTGGTTGCCGGTCGCGCAACAAAAATCCTAGTGGCAAAGAATAAATTTTCGGCGACGAAAAAGTAGCCGGACTCACTACCCCCATTGACCCGGACGCGCGATCTTTTTATACTATTGCCACTGCATCAAGATCTCTCGATCTAATAATGCATGAATGTTCTTCACGGATCCGACCTGTTGACGATGACAGGTTTTAAGGAGGACAATCATGGATCAGATATTCAAGTACGGGAGCATGTTCGCGATTCTCGCGATCATACTTTTGACAATAAGCACGTCAGCATGCCAGTCAATCCCCCTTGTCGCGCCAACCCCGATCGCGCGTATAGCCACCGCGCCCCCAGCGCACACTCCCACAATTACGCCCGCACCTGCGCTTGCATCGTCGAATGTGCCCGGGGTTCGAGTTGCCCTCGTTCCAGTTGCGCCGGCATCGCCCATCGCCGCAAAAGATTTTGCTACGCTGAATGCGTCCCTCGCCGAAAAAATCGCCGTGATGAACCGGGCACAGTTGAAATTCATTCGCGATTTGCGCGCGTCCGCGTTCAACGGTCGCCTACCAGGTCGTGCGGCTCCTTTGTTTCAAAAAGGAACCGCGTTGACCGATCAAGACCTCAAAGACTTGGCGGGCAATGCGATGGATGTCGCCATCCTCGCCGATCAACTCGGCGAATTGAGCGGCAAGCAGAACAATGGTAACGCGCCCGCCACGCAATCCGCCGATGCGTTTTATGCGGTGGCGCGTAACGCGTTTGCGCTCGCGCTTGATGCCCAGAACGTGCGAGCGGCGTTGCAGAGTGGACTCATCCCAGGCGGACAGGCGATTGATATCATCGCATCGTATGGCGTGGATTTGTGGAACAGTTCGGTAACCGATGGCAACTCGATCGGTAATCCATTTGCCGCACAGACCAAGCGGAGCACGGAACCGTCAACGTTTCTAAACTTGGGCGCGGCGTCGCAAGTGCAAGCCCAAGCCAACGCGGGCAACAGCTCGATTTGGATCGCGCAATCGTCAACCCAGAACACCCGGACGCTCAATGTGCCGGCGGCGCAATCGCCGGTGTCGAATCCGTTTGATCCAAATGTTTTGAAATCGTTGACCACTGCGGCTGGTCAGAACGACGGGAACAAGGCACAGCAAGTTGCCGCCGCGAATTTGCAACGCCTCGGCGCAAAATCAACTTCGTCCGATCCAGCGCAACCTGCGCAGTTGCAAGTGCCGACCAATCCTGTCGCCGTCTCCGGCAATGATCAAATCAAAACCGGCAACCTGCCCAGTTTCAAATCGGGCAAGGCGACCATCGTCTCGAAAAACTCGGCGAGCGATGACAACGCGTTCTTAAATTCATTTGGACTGGATGGCGATCAGCCGCCCACCGATCAAGGCAAGACCCCAGTGCAAGATGCGCCGGCGCGCGTATCGCTCAACCTGACGAACATCGTGATTACAAACGTCAACAAGCGCGCCCCAGGTTCGGGCTCGTTCGAGGCAGACGTGAACTTTACGTTCGTGGTCAATTGGACCACCACACTCGCCGCGCCGAACTTGATCATCAATTGTAATAGTGGTCTTATCAATACCGTAGCGCAAACATCGGGCTCGCTCAATCTTAAAGCCAACTCGTTGATGATTTTGTATCCGGGGACGATAGACGTCTACTGCTACGCAACCTCGGCGAACGGCCAAACATTAGGATCAACGATCGTGCACGTCCTGGTCGGCGATGCGGCGGATGCGACCAAGCGCGCGCTCCAAGTCGAAACCGATTCCGCGAATTTGAACGCCACCTTGACCGCTGAGGCGCGGACCACCCAGAGCGCAGAGCAGACGCAAGCCGCCGCGACATTACGCGCGCAACAAACTCGCGCGGTGGCTACCGCGCAAGCGGTTGGAACGATCAGCGCGCTCGAAACAGAAGTTGCCGCCGCCAAAACTGCCGAGTTCAGATTGACGGCGTCGGCATTCGCCACCAAACAAGCGCAACCACCGCCGGCAACGCTAACGCCTAGACCAACGCCGACATTCACACCTCGAGTAGTGGATCAACTGATCCATCCTGGGAACGTTGATGTCGTCACGACGAAGGTGGTTCTTCAGCGCGGACGCCTGTATCGCTTTACCTTCACGGGGCGTGTCAATGTGATCAATCCGCCGCGAAGTCTAACGGCAGGTCAATTACCTGATCGGGTGAATGGTGCGGCGGTGCCGCCCAGTGGAATCATCGTCGTCCAAGGCACAGGCGGCGTGGCGACGATAACCTGTGGGCATGAAGTTCCTGATCCCAAGAATCCGGGCGCGTATAGCATTACCGTCGAAGACCTGGGACCGATGTGAGATTTAAATTGTTCAACCGTGCCGCAACCACAAGTGAGTTGCGGCACGGTTTTTGTTTTCACCGGCTTGCGCGATGTATTTCAGATTCCTCGACTGGATCAAATGGATGCTGTGAATGACAGGGTTTTAGTAGTTGCGGTCATTCCTAGCACGCGCACGGCGTTGAGCAGATTCGCAAACCGCGCGTCCTGGGTGTGTCCGTGTTTCCAGCGCGCGTAAATTTGCTGAACGATCACCGCGATCTTGAAGATTCCAAAGACGTAGTAGAATTGTGCGCGCGAAACATCACGCTTGCTCGCGCGCGCATACCGCTCGATGATCTCCGCGCGCGTGAGATTGCCCGGTAACATCGTCAAGCCGAACGCGAGCGCGCGCAATTCCTCTGGATCATTTTCCTCGACCCAGTATCCGAGCGTTGTACCCAAATCCATCAACGGATCGCCAATCGTCGCCATTTCCCAATCGAGCACCGCGCGAATTTGCAGTGTGTTCGGATCGAGAACCAGGTTATCGTACTTGTAATCGTTGTGGATCAATGCCGCGCCGGACGCTTCGCGGGCGGGTTGATTTTCCGCGAGCCAGCCAGCGACGCGTTCCATTTCCGAGATGTCGTCGGTTTTCGCGTTCGCGTATCGCTCGCTCCACCCGCGCACCTGGCGCTCGACGTAACCGTGCGGCTTGCCGAGAACGCTCAACCCGGCGGATGCATAATCGAGCGTGTGAATCGTCGCAAGATTTTCGACAAAAGCGATTGAGAGATTGGAGAGAATTTCCGGTGTGAGTGTTACACCTTGCGGTGGCTTCGCGCGCAGAACAATTCCATTGACGCGTTCCATCAAATAAAACGGCGCGCCGATAATCGTTTCGTCATCGCAAAACAAAATCGCGCGCGGAATTTTTTCGTACACGGATTTCAAGCGCGATAAGATGCGATATTCGCGCCCCATATCGTGCGCGCTCTTGATGTTCGCGCCGAACGGCGGTCGCCGCAGAACAAATTCGCGCGCGCCGATCTGAAGCGCGTACGTCAAATTAGAATGTCCGCTCGGAAATTGGCGAATGGTGATCGCGCCGGTTAAATCGGGGAGTTGTTTGGTTAGATAGTTGGATAGTTGGGCGATGGGCAACTCTTCGCCACGTCGAACGTCGCGTGGTTCATCCATCATCGTGTTGTTTCCTTCATTTCCTTTATTTCCAGCATTTCCCTTCGGCGGAAGTCACGTGCCAACCAACTCCACCTTCACGCCGTAATCGCGCAGTAAATGCCGCGCCACCACAGTCTTGTGCACTTCGTCCGCGCCGTCGTAAATGCGCCCCGCGCGTTCGTGGCGATAGAAAAACGCGAGCGGTGTGTAATCGGTTACGCCGAGTCCGCCGTGAATTTGAATCGCGCGATCCAAAACTTGATGCAGAACATCCGCGACGAAAAATTTGATTGTCGAGATTTCGACGCGCGCGCGTTTCTGTCCTTCGCGATCGAGTTTCCACGCGGCGTTCAACACCATCAACCGCGCCGCGTCGATCTCGGCGCGACTCTCCGCGAGCATCGCTTGAATGATTTGGCGCGACGCGAGCGGCACACCCGGCGCGATTTGGCGCGATGCGGATCGCGCGCACATCATTTCGAGCGCGCGTTCGCAAATGCCGATCCAGCGCATACAGTGATAAATTCGCCCCGGTCCCAAGCGTTCTTGCGCGAGCGCGAACCCCGCGCCTTCTTCGCCTAAAAGATTTGCGCGCGGCACGCGACAATTTTCGAACGCGACTTCGCCGTGACTCGCCCAATCATCGCCGCTATGTCCCATCACCGGCGTATTGCACACGAGTTTGTAACCTGGTGTGTCGGTTGGCACGATGATTTGACTCGCGCGTTGATGCGATGCAGGCGCGTCGGGATTTGTGATCGCCATCGTTACCGCGAACGCCGCGCCGTCCGCCGAACTCGTGAACCACTTGTGCCCGTTGAGGATATAGTCGTCGCCGTCTTTTGTCGCGGTCGTGCCCATCCAGACCGGGTTTGACCCAGGAAAGTTTGGCTCGGTCATTGCAAAGCAACTGCGAATCTCGCCGCGCACGAGTGGCGCAAGATATTTTTCTTTTTGCGCGCGCGTGCCAAAGTGGATCAGCAATTCCATATTGCCGACATCGGGCGCTTGCGAATTGAAAACGTAATAGCCGAGTGGACTGCGTCCCAGTTCTTCGCTAATGTGCGCCATTTCCAAAAACGAAAATCCCGCGCCGCCGTACTCGCGCGGAATCGAAGGCGACCACCAGCCGTTGGCTCGAACCTGGTCGCGCGCGCGATTGAGCGCGGGCAACAAATCACGAAATGGACGCGCGAGAAAGTCCGGTTCAAGCGGATATACTTGCGCGCGCATAAATTCGCGAATGTGCTTCAGTGTGTTGTGCAGTTTGGGGTCGAGTGAGAAATCCATTTCGTCCTCTTTGTAAAATTGGACGCGGAGTACCGCGGACGAACGCGGATAAATTTTTATCCGCGTTCGTCCGCGTTTGTCCGCGGCCCATTACATTCACTACGCAGTCAGCACGATGCGCGCGAGTTTATCGAGCGCTGGCACTTTCCGTTCGACACCGCGCAGGCGTTCGATGTAATTTTCCAAATTTTCCCAGTGAATCAAATCTTCCCA
>Ga0233425_10003668_pt1 | contig 27362 bp, 23 predicted proteins | sample Watercolumn_Towu_2_FD_181712 | JGI IMG/M metagenome (GOLD analysis project Ga0233425, IMG submission 181712) | Freshwater microbial communities from Lake Towuti, South Sulawesi, Indonesia - Watercolumn_Towuti2014_140_MG | ecosystem: Environmental > Aquatic > Freshwater > Lake | place...
CTTCAATTGCTTCGCGTCCTGCGGAGCCGCCACCAGCGACTCCAACTCCCCACGATCCTTCACCGAGAGTTTCAGTTCCATGACAGACCTCCTTGTCGGAGGCCTGATTACCAGATTTCCCAAACTGTCAGAAGACTTCTTTCGACCTACTTAATCGTATGGGCCAATCTGCGACGACGTGGCCGAAGAGTCCTGCATATCGCCAGGGGAGTGGTCTGCAAGCAACACCGCGAACTGCCTTGACCGTTGTCGAGGTAATCGTCGCAATCGCCATCATTGGCTTGCTGATGGCGCTAGTGTTGCCTGCTGTTCAGTCTGCACGTGAAGCGTCGCGAAACATTCAATGCCGTTCAAATCTCCGACAGCTCGGCTTGGCAAGTCAGAACTATCTTTCCACACATGGTGTATTTCCACGTGCGAGCTATGGGGGCTGGTTTTCGGTTTTTGTTGGCCTTCTGCCCGACCTCGAACAGTCTTCGGTATTCGATCAAGTGGACTTCTCGAAATCATCTTTCGACCAGCCGAAGCTATATCGACTCCGCCCGAAAGTCTTGGCATGCCCATCTGATCCAGTTGTGTGGCGTTATCCTTGGCGCCCGAGCTATCACGGAAATTACGGTTGGCTCGACACTGGAACAAGCCTAAACGAAGCCGTCAAATTCCACACAAGTAATGGCGTTATCATCACTCGATCGTTACGGCCGAATGATATTCGCGACGGACTCTCCCAGACTGCACTTTTTGCCGAGGCGCTGCCATCCGGGGATTCAAATCCGAAACGCCTCATTTGGAAGGATTCAAATGTGTTGGAGGTCCGTCCTGGCGCTGCACTGGCGGCGCGATGCTTGACATCGAATGTTGTTAACCGGAATGCTAGTCGCGGGGCAGTATGGACCTATGCTCCACCAGGCCAAACTTTATATGACCATATCCTGCCACCGAATTCGAAAAGCTGCAATTACGTTCATACGGGTGGAAGTTTGCATCCCGGTGGAATGAATGTCGCTTTTTGTGACGGCTCAGCGCGGTTCGTCAACGACTCAGTGGACGCGACTTTGTGGCGTTCGCTTGGCACGCGTAACGGGGGAGAATCTATTGGTGGTTTTTGATTTTGACGTGGTATGGAAACACGTCAATGAACGTCACTCAAGGAGGGAAGTACCTATGGACTTGGAGACGCCACGCTTTCACGACTCACTCGACGCTCTTCGCTTCTTTCCCTTTGTTTGATGATCACCGCCTGTTCCACCACAAACACGACCCCGCCGTGGAAAATTGGTAGTCCAGCACCCAATGCATCCTTTCCCAATTGGACTACCATCACGGTTTCGGGAACAGGCCCAGGGAACTCCACAAACGGGATGGTCGTGTCACTCCCGTACCCGCCTTACGATTCGATCTGGAGCGACCAGATCACGACCGACAGCAATGGCAATTGGACGGCATCAGTGCGCCTCACTATTGAGGGGCCGCTGAAGATCACGATTGGAGCGGTCGATGCCTCAGTAGACTTGCAAACGCGGCAAGTCGATGAAATTAATGTTGACAATTTTGATCAAATTGACATCAACGTGACGCCGAACGGTCCCGACCCAAATGCCCCTAACCAAAACTGAAGTCGCAGATGTAGGGTGTGTCGAGCGAAGCGAGACGCACCATTCCCTGTGGACACGACTGCGGTGCTTCTCGCTGGCTCGAATCACCCTAAGATGTCTCGATTCACTGTCCACCGTCCACCTTCTCCACCACCGGCAACGGCGTCCCCTGCGTACCAGTCGCAGCCGTGCCGACGAGCGGCAGCAGGTCGTCGTTCGTCTCCGCTTCCGGGACGTAGATTTCGTCCAGTTCGTTGCCGTCCACGCTGCGGCGGAGCAGGAAGTAGATGATCGTGGCGGCGGTCCAGAAGTAGCTGTAGACGAAGCCCACGATCAGCGAGGCCACGACGCGCGACCAGCCTCCGACGAACAGGGCGGTCCACGAGCTTGAGGCCGGTTCGACGGAAACGGCCGGCAGCGTGTCGGGCGCGGCGGCGACGAGCGCGGGGACGGCGGACATCGTCTGCGCCGCGGTCTGATCGCTTAGACCCGATCCGACGGCCCATGCGGTCAGGTACACGATGACCTGTCCCATCAACCAGACGAAAAAGATCACCACCGAACTGTGAACCATCGTCACCAGGCCCAGGCCGAGGTAATGCCACGGGCGCTCGAAGACGTAGTTGTAGCCGCGCTGCAAGCCATCGAACCCGTCGAACGCTTCGACGCTGACCGTCGCGTACATCAGCGGCCAGCCGGCGGCGACTCCCAGCAGGATCAGCCCCATCAAGAGCGACAGCAAGAGGCCGACTCCCCACAGAATGCCGACGACGAATTCCCCCGCGACCGGGATCCGCCCCAGCAACCCGCCGAACGCGCACACGATCCACAGCAGGAACACCCCCAGCATCGGCATCAGCGGGCCAGTGAGATACGACAGCAGGAACGACCCCGAAAACTTGATCGAACCCACCAGCCCCACCTGCTGGTCGCGAGCAAACTGCATCGCGGCCATGCGCGAGATCGCGCCGCCGAAGATGGCCCAGACGATGAGTTGCAGCAGAATCTGAGACACCGCCCACGCGAAGTCGGTCCACGACGCGTTCGATCGGAACAGCGTCCGAGCCGGCTCCAACAAATCGACGAACGGGCGCAGCACGAGCCGCCAGTTGGTCGTCAGGTGCCGCAGAAAGTTCCACGGGTCGTTGAGTCCCGCCTGCACTTCGAACAGCGGGTCGTGATGCCACAAGTCGTAACCGAGCGACTCCTGCCACGGCCACGGCCGCGTGCGATTCGCCGCCGTGGCGACATCGCCGGCGGGCGACGTCAGAAGTTGTTGCAGACCAAATTCCCCGCTCGAAAGGATGACGAGGGCCAGCGTCGCGAGCAGGAGCTTCCGCGGATCGACGGCAATCCAAAACGTCCGGAACAGGTGCAACCACGGAAACATGCGGCGGTAGCGGATCGTTTCGAGATCGACTTGCTTGTCGGGCATGGTGAGTAGGTCAGGCTTTCCAGCCTGACATTCGTCGTGAATGCCACCGTGGCGAGTCAGGCTGGAAAGCCTGACCTACGGCGGGGTGGCCCGAACCGGGCGGCGTGCATTATAAACGTGCCCCTCGACAAAACCACGCTCCCGGACCAGCTGATGTCGACTCGCGAAAAAGTTTTCGATTGCCCGCCAACCCGCATCCCGCAGCTTTTGGTCAGCGTGCGCGATGCGACGGAAGCGGCGGCCGCGCTCGCCGGTGGAGCCGACATCATCGACGTCAAGGAACCCCGCCGCGGCCCGCTCGGCATGGCCGACGTGTCGCAGATCGAAGCCGTGTTGCGAACCGTTCGGGAACAGAATCCAACCATGCCGGTCAGCGTGGCTCTTGGTGATGCCGGCGATTGGCATGCCGAGCAATGCCACGTCCGATTACCGGCTGGTCTGAACTACATCAAGCTCGGCACGGCGAGTTGCTCCAGCGACGACGATTGGCAATCGGTCTGGCAGTCAACCTGCCGACAAGCAAGCCATCCGATCACAGTCGTCGTCGCGCCGCACGATCCACGATCCACAATTCACGATCCACTCGCAGGGGACGACCCTCGACCCTCCACCCTGCACCCTCCACCACTCACCATTCCCGTCGCCTACGCCGATTGGCGACTCGTCGCATCGCCGTCGCCAGCCGACGTCGTGCAGCTCGCAATCGATGCCGGATGTGCCGGGCTGCTGATCGACACGTTCGTGAAGAACGGGCAGCGACTTTTCGACTGGCTCGACGCTGGAGACCTGTCTCGGCTGGCGATGACTTGCCATCAAAGCGGACTCTGGCTGGCCGCGGCCGGCAGCCTTGCAATCTCGGACCTGCCGACGCTGAGCGGCACCGGGATCGACATTGTCGGCATCCGGTCGGCGGCGTGCCATCGGGGCCAGCGGCTGGAAGTGATCGACAGCACTGCGGTCGCGGGATTCAAGCAGGTACTGCGTCAGAGTTGGAACGCCACGCGACGATCCGCGGTTCCGGTTCGCGCAGGTTGCACCAACTGACTCGCGGCAAGTGTTTGGCCGCGCGAGGAAAATGCGCGTCGAGGAGCTTCGCAGCAGCGGCGTCTTCAAACGTCGACCGTTCCGACAGCGAGGTCGATTTGAGCAGTACGAGTTCACTCGCGCCAGCGAAGCGAGCGACCCATGCCGCGATCGAATCGCTCGTGACGTCCCACGAATGCGGCAGAACCTCGGCATTCGATTCGGTTTCGTGACGTCGCAGAAACGACGTGGGAAGCAGGATGGCGACCGAAGCTCGCAGCTGCTGGTGATTCGCGACCAGCACCGCTTCCGGCAGCCGCGTGGCGAGCGAGCGAGAATTCGACTCCATCGCTTCCACGGCCAGCCAGTGTGATCGCTCATCGCCGAGTTCGTGCCGCCGGTCTTGATCGCGCACGACGTCGACAGCAGGACCGCCACCGACCACGATCAACGCGCGATCGGGTCGCTGCCGGGTCGCCCAGCGCACCCGATCTGGCAGGTCCGGCAGGTCCAGCAGGCTGCCGCCGAGTTTGAAGACGACGAGATTCGGCATCGTTCCCGCTCGCGAGTTGGTTGCAAGTCAGTACGTCCGGCACGCATAATCACGACCAAAATCGGTGGCCCGGCCGCCGGCCCAACGTCATACAGAGTTTCTGCACGATTATCGAGGAGACCGCCATGCACCTGCCGCTCAATCGTCGCCAGTTCATCCAATCCACGCTGTCCGCAGCGGCCATCGGATCGGCGGGGATGCGGCTCGGGGGCGACGCGGTCGCACAGGACGTGGCCGGTCGGCGGCGGCTGAAGAAGGCGGTCAAGTTCGGGATGATCCGGATCGACGGTTCGATCGAGGACAAGCTGAACCTTGTGAAGTCGCTCGGGTTCGAAGGGGTTGAGGTCGATAGTCCGAGCGGCCTCGGCAAGGACGAAGCGCTCGCCGCGAGCCAGAAGACCGGGATTAAGATCCACGGCGTGATCGACTCCGTCCACTGGCGCGACACGCTGTCGCATCCCGATGAAGCCGTGCGGGCCAAAGGCGTCGAAGCGCTCAAGACTGCGCTTCAGGATGCGAAATTCTACGGTGCCGACACCGCACTCCTCGTCCCCGGCGTCGTCAACAAGGACGTGACGTACGAGCAATGCTACGAGCGTTCGCAGGCTGAAGTCCGCAAGGTCCTGCCGCTGGCCGAGAAGCTCGGCGTGAAGATCGCCATCGAGGTCGTGTGGAACAATTTCATCACCAAACCGGAACAGCTCATCCAGTACGTTGACGATTTCAAGTCTCCGTTTGTCGGGGCGTACTTCGATTGCAGCAACATGCTCAAGTACATGGTCCCAGCCGCGACGTGGATTCGTCAGCTTGGAAAGCGGATGCTCAAGTTCGATTTCAAGGGCTACAGCCACGCCAAGCAATGGGTGCCAATCGGCGAGGGGGACGAAGATTGGCCGGAAGTGATGAAGGCTTTGGCCGAGATTGATTACCGCGGCTGGGCGACCGCCGAAGTCGCCGGGGGCGGGCCGAAGGAGTTGAAAGACATCGCTGACCGGATGGACCGCTGCTTCGGATACACGAGTTGAGCAGCGCCCGCTCGCGTGGCACTTCAATTCACCTTGCGTCGTCGGGGCGACGCACGTACCCTTCCCGCCTTGGATCCGCGCCCCCTGGCCCTCCACGCTTGGCGATGAAGTTCCCGGCTCCTGATTCCGCGACGCATCTGTTTCTCGTCCGACACGGCGCGACGGCCGCGAACGAACGCCGACCGTACCTGTTGCAGGGCAAGGGTGTCGATCTGCCGCTGAACGAGAACGGCCAGCGACAGGCGGCGGCGGTCGGTCGGCTGCTGCGGGAGTTTCGCATCCACCACGTGTTTTCGAGTCCGCTGCTGCGAGCCGAACAAACGGCCTCCGCCATTGCGGCTCCGCATGGTCTGCCCGTCAACGCGATCGACCGCCTGCACGAGTGCGATGTCGGCGAGTGGGAGGGACTGGACTGGGAGACGATCGGGCAGCGGCATCCAGAGGCGGCACGGAAGTTCCTCGACAGTCCGGGCGACCACCCATACCTCGGCGGCGAATCGTACCGCGACACGCTCGTACGGGTGCTGCCGGCGGTGAGCGAGCTGCTAGAACGACACGTCGGGCAAAACATTGTGATCGTGGCGCACAACGTCGTGAACCGGGTGTACCTGGCCCACGTGCTGGGAACGGACCTGAATCGAGCCAAGTCGATCCCGCAGAGCAACGGGGCGGTGAACTTCATCAAACGTCAGAACGGCCAGACGGTCGTGACGAGTCTGAATTCGATCCTGCATCTGGACGAATTGCCGGTGTGAGGCACCGGCCGCATCGTCGTCACAACCGATTCCCGCGGCTCGTCGTTCCCACGTCGTGGCCGTGCGACCGTTGCCTGCGATACCGTACGTGAGGTCGATCCACCCGCGTGAATCGAACCGGCCGAGGTCGACTTCCATTGTTGCGCCGATTTCCACCGCGAACTCGGAAGACTCTAGAGCCGCTTCCGCGTTTGAAGTCTCATGGGCTTGATGAAATCGCCGGCGGTGAAAACCCATCGGCTTGGAAAATATCAAGGGAGACACTCATGGAACGCATCGTGAATCAAGTCGCTGAACAACTTTTGAAGCTGTGGTATTCCTCGACGCCGACCGACTACCTGTGGCTTGGCGCGACCGTTCTGTTCGTGGGTTGGATCGTGTCGCAGAGCACGCAGCCGAATTACTCGTAGGTCGTCGCGACGTGGTAGCGAGAGACAGACTACGTCGCGATCCGATCGGCCGCGCAGTCGTCGGCCGATCGCGCGGCGGCACGGCCGTTGGGATGGCTCCCGTCCCGACGGCCGTCGTCGCGCGCGGCACAATCGAGGCGATCGGTTCTTCCCGTACACTTTCGCTCGTTTCGCCAGCCCGTTCGACAGGATCGGCTTCCCCGGAATCGCTGTGTCGCGTGATGCCGTTTGTCAACACGGCGGGCGACGCGTGGTAGGTTTCAAGCGGGTTGGAGCGCCTTGTCACCACGTAGGTCAGGCTTTCCAGCCTGACTGTCAGCCTGTGTCGACTGACGACGTTGCTGTCAGCCTGGAAAGGCTGACCTACTTTCGTTCACAGATTCCGCCCGTCATGCCCATCGATCGACGACGATTGCAGACCGACCTGCTCGCCCTCGGGTTGCTGGCGGTCACGGTATTCGTGGGACTGAGCCTGCTCAGCTACGACTCCGCGGACCCGCCGGCGAAGATCGTCCACCCCGAACGATTGGTTCCAACGAACTGGGCCGGAGCGGCCGGGGCGTGGGTGGCGCATCACCTGCGAAGTGCGTTCGGGCTGGGAGCGTGGTTGCTGTTCGCGACGATGGTCGTGCTGGACGCACGCTGGATGACTCGCCGGACGTTTGCCGATCCAATGTTCCGCGCGTTTGGCTGGCTGCTGGGATTCGTCTCGATCTGCGTGACGCTGCAGGCGTCGGTTCCCGGCTTGTCGAGTGGGCCGATCATCGGCAGCGGCGGATACCTGGGCGCGTGGGGCTTGGAGTTGTGTCGTCAGCACCTGTCGACTGGCGGCACGGCAGTGCTGCTGCTTACCATGCTTGTGGCCGGCGTGCTGCTCGCAACCGACCTGACGCTCGTCCGATTGGTCAGCCTGGCCGTGGCCGGTCCGTACGTTTTGTTCCACGTGATGAGTTTCGGACGAGACGGGAAGTCAAAGAAATCGCGGACGGCGGCGGAGCCATTGCAGGTGCGCGAATCGGAACCGGATCTCGAGGTGCCGGTCGTGCATGTTGTGTCGAGAACTCCCGACCTCGACACGCCCGTGCCCGAAGGACTCAAACGACCGGCGGGAGACCTTCGGTCGGCGACGTGGCAGGGTTTCCCGACCCAGCCACAACGGTCGAATGAATTTGACGAATCGTCGCCGTTGCCGGACGAAAACGCCGTGGCCGCGGACGATGATGCGGCTTCGGCAGAGTTCGCAGACGAATTGTCCGACATGTCGGCCGAACTGCATCCGGGCGAGGCGATCCGCGTCAACCCGCCTGTGACGTCCGCCGTGCGATGGGTCACGAACGGGAACACGCTGCGGCGCGACGAGGCGGAACCGGGTGAATTCCGGCTGCCGGATCGAAACGTCTTGGAGGACGCGGAGGATTTCCCGTACGAGTACCTCGCCGAGAAAGCCCGCATCGCGGCGGCGACGCTGGAGAAGACGTTTCAGGAGTTCGGGCTGAACGTGAAGGTCGTCGAGATCGACACCGGACCGGTGATCACTCAGTTTGAACTCGAACTCGAAGCCGGGTTGCGGCTGTCGAAGGTGACCGGTCTCGCGGACGACCTGGCCATCGCGCTCCGCGTCCCCAGCGTCCGCGTGGTGGCTCCGATCCCGGGCAAGAACACGGTCGGCGTCGAAGTCCCGAACGACAAGCAGGTGATGGTGCGGCTGAAGGAATTGCTCGAAGCTCGAAGCGACGCGGCTGAGAAAATGCGCATCCCGATGTTCCTCGGCAAGGATGTCAGCGGCCGTCCGTTGGTCGTTGATCTGGCGAAAATGCCGCACCTCCTGATCGCCGGCCGCACGGGGACCGGCAAGAGCGTGTGCCTCAACACCCTGATCCTGTCGATCCTGATGACCCGCACGCCCGACCAGATCAAGATGCTGATGATCGACCCCAAAATGGTCGAACTCAGCCCGTACAAGCGCGTGCCGCACCTGATGCACCCCGTCATCACCGACATGAAAAAAGCCGAGGCGGTGCTGGCGTGGGCCGTGGACAAAATGGAAGAGCGGTACGATTTGCTGGCGCGTTGCGGCGTGCGGCATCTCGACAGCTACAACGAGTTGCCGCTCGATGAAAAGCTGCGGCGGCTCGGCATCGACCCGGCCAACGCCGAGGACGACGAGGCGGCTCGCGTGCCGGAAAAGATGCCGTACATCGTGATTGTCGCCGACGAAATGGCCGACATGATGATGACATCGGGCAAGGAAGTCGAAGGGCACATCATCCGCCTCGCCCAGAAATCGCGAGCCGTCGGCATCCACCTGGTCCTGGCCACGCAAAAGCCGACGGTGGACGTGATCACCGGCTTGATCAAGTCCAATCTGCCGGCCCGCATCTCGTTCCAAGTAGCCAGCCGGATGGACAGCCGAGTCGTGCTGGACGAGATGGGGGCCGAGCGGCTGCTTGGCAACGGCGACATGTTGTACCTCGCGCCGGGGACGAGCAAGATCACCCGGGCGCAGGGCACGTTCGTCAGCGACAACGAGGTGAACGAGATCATCGACTTCTACCGCGACTACGAACCGCAGTACAGCCGCGAACTGGCGACGGTCGGTCCCAAGGCCGGCGGCAACAGCGGCATCGACGCGATCCGCGCCCGCGACGACTTGTACGAGCAGGCGATCGACATCGTGGTCCGCGAAGGGCGCGGCAGCACGTCGCTCCTGCAACGCGCTCTCGGCATCGGCTACGGCCGCGCCGCCCGGCTCATCGACTACATGGCCGAAGACGGCATCGTCGGCGACTACAACGGCTCGCAAGCCCGCGACGTGCTCTACACACCCGAACAGTGGGCCGAGATCGTCGCTGGGCGGGAATTGGAAGACGCGGCGGTGTAGCAAGGCATCGCCTCGGACTTTGGGTAATTTTGGAGTGCGGTGGCCTGACACCGCTGTCCCATGCGGCGCAGCCGCTTTCCATTCGACGACGGAAATGTGGCTCCGTCGCGAACCAAAGCGGTGTCAGGCCACCGCACTCCAAAATCGATCCACAGTGGTAACAAGCCACACCTCTCGTTGGCTGGACGAGTTTTCCATCAGGCGTCAGAATGCCGATGCCGTTCCGCCTGAGTGGCTGCGCCATGGTCCGCGCGAGCAATCATCGACATGAATCGCACAGAAGTCCGAGAGTGGAAAAAGGCATGGCAGCGAGTCGCCGAACGGCAGCGTGAACTGCACCGGCAACTGACTCCGACCGAGCGATTGCGACAGCTCGCGGCATTGCTACGGATGGCACAGAAGTTTGGTTGGACATCGCCGCAGTCGGGCGAACAAGTGGCATCTGCACGCGCACGCTGGGCCAAGGTGCGAAGCAAGTCGCCCTGAAATTCCTTGCCGGCATAGCACTACTTCAGGAACCGTCGCCGGCTGTTCGTCGCCTACTCAACGACTGCGTTAGGCCACTACTCGGGCCAAGAGCACTACGCCAGGGTATGCAAGATTGATGCGGCCTCCCCACAGGGCGGTTAACGCGTTTTGGAGGGGCGGGAAACACCACGCAACCGCGTCGAGTTCGGTGCCTTCAATCTGTTCAAAAAACGGAGCTAGAAGTTCTACTAACGGTTGCTCGGCACCACTTGGAAATCGTGGGCACGCAAAGACGACTCCTATCCGCGTGCCTTCGCCATTCGCCAGGTGAATCTTTCTCGCGTCGTTGCAAGCGCTATCGAGCTCACGAAGCGTTTGTCTGGCATTAATTGGTCTCGCTACCCCTTTGGGCCAAGCCATCTTGGCCTCAACGTAGTCATGCGCACCAGGAGAACGCATGTAAAGATCGGCCCTGCCGTAGAACTTCGCGAGCTTGAGAATCTTGTCGTGGCTGAATTCCTCAAGCGCCGCCCACCCTGAACGCCAAGCCGCGCTTGCGAGTGCGGCAAGATTGGATCGCTCGATATTCCAATAGATTGCGTCGTCTTCGACCAAACGACAGTAGCGCTCATGGATTACGCACCACTCTTGGAGCAGTTCACTCCAGTGGGCCAGGCGCCGGCTGACAACCACGCCGCGCGGTGGCGTGAGCTGGTAGCGTTCCGGCAGACCTTTCATAGGCGCTCTCTTTTGGCCTACCTTGTTATTCTCTCGACAATACGCAGTGATAATAATTCGGCATCGACGAATGTCAATTTTGGACGGTGGCGAGAGTAACGGTCGATAGCACCACGCGAATTGACCGGGCAATTCTTGCGCTGACAGTTTCATTTACGGATCGAGAGCTCCCGCAGCACAAGATGAACGACCGCTGAGTCGCTTCCGCAACTGCGACTTGGTGCGCTCGATCGGTTCACTCGCGTGAAGCCGTCGCCGGTTTGCCGATGCAGACGAGGGACTTGTCGGTGCGGATGAAAAGCTGGCCCTGGCTGATCGCGGGGGAGGCGTAGCATGGTTCGCCGAGGGAGTTCTCGGCGACGACGTTCAGCTTCGGGCCGGGTTCGATCACCTTGGTCATGCCGTTGTCGTCGAGGAAGTAGACTCGGCCTTCCGCGGTCACGAGCGATGCGCTGTAGTGCGTGCTGAGCCGTTCCTGCCACAAAACGGCTCCGGTTTTCGCGTCGTAACACGACCCCACGCCGCCATCGGACGCGACGAGGAAGTAATCTCCCACCGCGATCGGCGACGGCACGTATGACACGCCCTTGTTCTTGTGCCGCCAAACGATGTGCGAGTCGGTGACGTTGCCGCGGCCGGTCGGGTTGATCGTCAGAATGTGCAGATCGGGAAAGCCGCCGGTGATGAACAGCAGGTTATGCGAGTAAACCGGCGACGCGACGAACTGCTCGGTCGGCCCGTCGATGATCCAATGCCGCGAGCCATCGTCCGGATTGTAGCTGGCCACGCACTTGCTCCCCGACAGCATCATCTGCGTGCGCCCGTCGATTTCGCGGATGATCGGCGTGCAGTAGCTGCGCGTCTTGTTCTCGCGAGGCGTCTTCCACAACGTCTGGCCAGTCGCCCGGTCGAGGGCCACGAGGTACGCGTTGCCGTCGTGATCGCCGTTCACGATCACCTTGTCCTTGTACAGGACGGGCGAACTGCAGTAGCCATGCACGCTGGAAAAGATTCCGGGATGCACCTTCCACAGTTCGTTGCCGGAGAAGTCATACGCGGCGATCAGCATCTCCTTCTGGTCGAGGAAGCTGGCGTACACGCGCTCGCCATCGGTGGCGGGAGTGCTCGACGAGTGGCTATTCAGCCGGTGGATTCTCTCGGCCGAAGTCGACATGACCGCGCGATCCCACAGCAGCTTGCCGGATCGGCGGTCGAACGACATCAAATGCCGTTCGTTATGTTCGAGGTCCGCCCCCAGCAGGAAGATTCGGTCGCCCTGCACGATCGGCGACCCGTGCCCCGCGTGTGGCACGGCGACTTTCCAGGCGATGTTCTCCGTGGCCGACCAGCGAATCGGCACGTTCGTTTCGAGGCTGCCGCCGTCCCCGCGCGGTCCACGCCAGCCCGGCCAGTTCTCGGCTTGTGCCACGCCGACAGAAATCGTACTGGCGATGAGGATCAGTGCCAGCCAACGTGGTGCGGCCGTCGAAACGGATCGAAACAGAATCGCGATCAGGGACGATGCGAACGCGGAGGGACTCGGCATCTGGGTGGGTCTCCAAAAGTGTGGGCGGGACATTCCGTGCGGGGGATTCAGCGTATCGACTTTCGCGACCCGCGCCGAGGCAGTTTCCACCGCGACCGGTAGCCCGGGCCCTTGTGGCTCGGTTGTGCGGTCAACATCGACAACGACCCGGCCACAAGGACCGGGGCTACGGAGTTTCGTGCGTCGTCGCAGCGCGGATGACATTCCGCGGCGCATCGCGTATCCTCAGAAAACCATGAACCCGCTGGACGAACTCTCGCGACTGACCGACTTGTTCCCGACGCAAGCGCCCCTGATCGAGCGGGCGGAGCACATCGCTTCGTCCGCTACGCCCGAGCCGTATCGTCGGCTGCTTGTTCACGACCAGCACATGACCGTCACGATGGAGGAGTTTCACAGGGCGGCGGTCGATGTGCGCGTGCTGGCCGAATATCGTTCGGGAGACACCTACGCGCGGCAAAGCCTGCTGCTGAAATCAGGGACCGACGCCGTCGTGCAATTCGGCATCATGCGGTTCAACCTGAACTACGTCACCGAGCCGGTGCGGCGCGAGATCCTGGAAGGGCACACGCCGCTCGGCCGAATTCTCATCAACTACAATGTCCTCCGGCACATCGATCTCGGTGCCGTTCTTCGCATCTGGCCCGGACCGGCATTGCAATCGCATTTTCGGTGTTCGCCCGAAACGACGACGTACGGTCGCCTCGCCACGATTTTTTGCAATCACGAACCGGCCGTGGACCTGCTGGAGATTCCCGCGCCGATTGCGGGCGTGTGAGCCGGCGTATCGCGTTGTCCGATCCCTCAATCCTCGACACTCAACCTTCGACCTTCCCGCATGGCCGCTCAGTTCACTCACACGCAAATTGTCCAGTTCGCCGACACCGACGTGGCGGGCATCGTGCATTTCGCGAACTTCTATCGCTGGATGGAGGAGGCCGAACATGCGTACCTGCGCAGCCTGGGGTTCAGCGTGATGCAGCAGCAGCCGGACGGCACGGTGATCGGCTTCCCTCGCGTTTCGGCTTCGTGCCGGTTTGAGGCTCCGGCGTTTTTCGAAGACGAACTGACGATCGACGTCAACCTGCTGCGACGCGGCGTAAAGTCTCTGACTTTTGGGTTCGAGTTCCATCGCGGCAAAACGCGGATTGCCGCCGGAGAGATCAAGACGGCGTGTTGCATTTGCCAGCCCGGCGGCAAGCTGAAGTCGATCGAGATTCCACCGCGGTACTGCGAGAAACTGGTGGAAGCGACTCCGTAGGTCAGGCTTCCGAGCCTGGCGAGATTTCCTTTTGATGCACATCACTCGTCAACGAATGTCAGGCTGGAATGCCTGACCTACGGCATGTCCAATTCGGCCCCCAATCTGATCGTCACCAAACTTTGCAAAAGCTACCCGACGGCGGGGGGCGAACTGCCGGTGCTGTGCGACGTGGACCTCCAAATGTCGCGCGGCGACGCGTTGGCGATCACCGGACCGTCGGGTTCAGGCAAGAGCACGCTGCTGTACATCCTGGGGACGCTGGACCGGCCGACTTCGGGAAGCGTGCGGATTCTCGAACAGGATCAGTGTTCGCTCGGGGCGGCAGACGTCGCGAGGTTTCGCAATTCGACGGTCGGGTTCATCTTTCAGGACCACCATCTGCTCCCGCAGTGTTCGGTCTTGGAAAACGTGCTGATTCCGACACTGGCGGCGGATGGCACGCCGGGCGATGTTGAATCGCGAGCGCAGGCGTTGCTGGAGCGAGTTGGGCTGGGCCAGCGAACTGGCCACCGACCAGCCGCGTTGTCCGGCGGCGAGCGCCAGCGCGTGGCCGTTTGCCGCGCGCTCATCAACCAGCCATCGCTGCTGCTGGCCGACGAACCGACCGGAAACCTCGACCGCGCATCGGCCCAGGAAGTCGGTTCGCTGCTGCTCGATCTCGCCCGCGATCAAGGTTGCATGTTGATCACTGTGACTCACAGTGCCGAACTCGCGTCGCGGTTTCCGAGGCACATGGAACTGCGAGACGGCCGCCTGGCGGATGTCTCGGACATCGCGCGCGGCGCCCGGTGACGAATGACGATCAACGGCAGGAGGATGCACGTCGGCCGGCACATCAATCGTCAACGCTTGGTTGCGCGATTGGCCCGCCGGCTTCGAGTTCGAAGTTGATCTCGTTCTTCCCGGCAATGACTTCGCGAGTCAAGTCCGATTCCACGTTGTACCGGGAGGGAACTGATTCCGGCACGGATTTACCTTCGTCGTTGCTGCGAAGGTAAGTCGAGATTCGCACTCGATGCTTTCCCAAAACAGCACCGTTCCGGTCAGTCGTGTAGCCCAGTTCGTACCTGCCATTCTTGTCGGTGATGCCGCTGGATGAGCGCCCTTCGGCGGGAACAAACAAGACTGTCGCTTGCGGGAGCGGTTTGCCGCCGAGCGTCACATTTCCCCGAACCGTCGCCAGCTTGGGACCACCTCGACCACCGCAGCCAACCGCCAGCACCAGCGAAACCAAAGCCGCAGCCGACAAGCGCCAGGCTCGATTCGTCATGATGCCTCTCCGGAAGTCTGCCGCAAGCAATCTACGGGAATGCGATCAAGAAACGGATGACGACGTGACGTGCTCAAACACGCGGCAATCCCACGGCAACCGATCGACTCAGAAGTTGCTGATTGGAAACTTGTCGTTGCGAGAGAACAGCCGCTGATAAATGCCATACCCGATGCCTCCGTTGTTTCGGTCGTACGGATTGTTGGCATTCCAGGGGAAACCGGTGTGCTGAATGTTCTCGTTGATGAATTTCACCGCGCCGTCGCAGAACAGGAAATGGGCACCGCCGGTGTGCAAGCTGTGGAAGCACTCGCTCTTGATCGCTGCCGGTGCCGACGTGGGCGGATTCAGACCGAACTCCGCATGCGCCTGCAGTCGGCTGGAGTTGCCGTTGGCCCAGCCGTTGTTCGGGTTCACGGCTCCGAACATGCGCGACTCGGGCGCCAGTTCCCAAGTCACTTCGCCGACGCAAATCGTATTCGACAAGCCATCGAGGATGTTTGCGATCAGGATGTTGCTATCGCGATAGAAAATTCCGTTGCGTCGGTCCTGGTTGTTGAACGGCCACCCCGCCTGATTGCCGTCGTGGGAACCGCTCGACGCGGTGTAGCTGGTCGTGGCCTGGGGGCGAATCGCGCCAATCAAGCCCGCGGCTCCGGTGTTGGCCGTTGGCGGTGCGGTGTCGCTGGGACAACGAGCCCAGGGGATGACGGTCGCCGCCAACGCTGCGTTTCGAACAGAGGCCGGATAGGACGTGTTCGACAGCGGGAAGCTCGTATCGAATTTGTTGTACAAGGGAGTTTGATCGGTGTAGGGGAGGATGTAGGTGGACCAGGCAAAGCCCGCACCACCGTTGCCTGCGGCTCCCGCCGAATCAGCCACGCCGTCGAAAATGCCACGATGCTGATGTCCGATCGGGAAACAACGATTGACGTCCACATAATTGTGCAGCGCGATGCCCATCTGCTTCAGGTGGTTCTTACACTGCGTGCGTCGAGCCGCCTCGCGAGCCTGCTGCACAGCCGGCAGCAGCAACGCAATCAGCACGGCAATGATCGCAATCACCACCAGCAACTCGATAAGCGTGAATCCGCGCCGAATCCGTTCCTGTTCCCGCGCTGCCATGGCCATACCTCCTCTGAAACGAGAGAGATGAAGCAACCACCGCCTGCCACAGATTCAATATCCGATTGGACATTTGAGATGCGTGTATCCCACCGTGCCACCTCCGGATTGTCAAGTTACTTACGTCGAGAGGCGCGACAGATCGAGCGCGGTCTCACGGAATCGAATCTTCGAGCAATGGTGGAGCGGCGCTCGGCCTGACCGCCGCAGCGCGTTGTTGCTCGAATCTCGCTTCGCAATGCCGTATTCTCGTGAGCATGACTTCGCGACGATTCCTCTGGGCGACGCTGACCCATCACTGGCGATCACACCTCGCAGTGGCGCTGGGCGTTGTGGTTGGAACGGCAGTTATCGGCGGAGCCATGATTGTCGGCGATTCGGTGCGCGGCAGTCTGCGGCAGATGACGCTCGATCGACTGGGGGCGGTCGATCACGCGCTGACGTCACACCGATTCTTCCGCGAATCGCTCGCCCGGCGGCTGACCCGCGGTCCGGAAATGGCCGGCATGTTTGCTCCCGCCGCGCCGGCCCTGCTCATGACGGCCAGCATCGAACGCGGACCGCAAGACAGTTCCCCCGGTGGGACTACTTCCAAGACGACACGAGTCGGCCGCGTCAACGTGGTCGGCGGCGAGGAACGTCTGTGGCGACAACTGGATCGCGCGGCTCCCATTGCCCCGGCGGGCGACGAAATCGTGCTGAACACACGCGTTGCTGAACAGCTCGGCGCGCGTCTCGGCGATTCCGTGCTGGTTCGCGTCGAACTCCCCGCCTCCATCCCGCGCGATTCACTGCTCGGAAAGAAGGAAGAAACCGTCGAACGCATCTCGTGTCGTGTCAGCGCCATCCTCGACGCCGGCGCGGCGACGGGACGATTTGGTTTGCAACCGAACCAGCAACTGCCGCTGAACGTCTTCGTGTCGCTGAAATTGTTGCAGGAACGTTTGAACCTGTCCGAACAGGCAGCCACGCCCCGCGACCGCACGTCGCGGCCGGCCCGAGTCAACGCAATTCTCGTCGAGGCCATCGTGCCTCACGCCGGCGGAACGGCGGAAGGCACGGTGGCCGCCCGGCATCTCACCGAACGCCTCGCGGCTGCCTGGTCGCTCGCCGATTTCCAACTGCGAATCGTCCCCAGCCGCTCCGGCCGGTATCTGTCGCTCGAAGGCGAACGAATGATCCTTGAACCGGCCGTGGCCAAGGCCGCCGAGCGCGTGGCACTGCGCCTCGAAGTGCCCACGTCTCCTGTGCTCATTTACCTCGCGAACGAGCTGACGGCCGGCAAGGGCGAGAATGCCTTCTCGATGTACTCGACGGTGGCCGGTGTCGATCCGAAGTGGTTCAAGCCGACTGCGACGCCACCGTTCGGCGGCTTCGAAGTTCTTGCGGGCGAACTTGGCTTGGCGGAGTCCGCGATGATGGACCATTCCACCGACGAACTGCCGAACATCCTGCTCAACGAGTGGGCTGCGGCCGACTTGCAGGCGGAACCCGGTGACGTTGTGACCCTGAAATACCACGTCGTCGGATCGCATGGCGAGTTGCCCGAAGTCGAGCAGCGGTTTCGGCTGCGCGGCATCTTGAATCTGGAAGGGACGCCGGCGGACGATCCGTCGCTCACTCCCGAGCTCAAAGGAATCACCGATGCCGATTCGCTGACGAACTGGGAACAGCCATTCGAGATGAAGCTTTCGCGTGTCACCAAACGCGACGACGAGTACTGGAAGAAACACCGGGCCACGCCAAAGGCGTTTGTGTCGCTCGCGACGGCGCAGCGGTTGTGGAAGGGCCGCTATGGCGACCTCACGTCGTACCGTTTCCCGATCCCCGAAGGTCAGTCGGCCGACGAGTTCGCGAAGCGGATCGAAACCGCGTTGCTCGACGAACTCGATCCTGCCGAAATGGACCTTGTCGTTCAACCAGTCAAATGGCAGGGTCTGCAAGCCGCGTCGGGCACGACCGATTTCTCCGGTCTGTTTTTCGGCTTCAGCCTGTTTCTGATCGTTTCGGCCGCAATCTTGATCGGGTTGTTGTTCCGGCTCGGGCTGGAACGGCGCACGCGGCAGGTGGGGCTGCTGCTAGCCATCGGATTCACGCCCAAACGGGTTCGCCACGGATTGCTGATCGAAGCGGGTTGGGTGTTGGCAGTTGGCGCGGCACTGGGTGCGATCGCTTCCGTCGGCTACGCCAACTTGATGCTGCTCGGCTTGCGCACGTGGTGGCGCGGAGCAATCGGAACACAGTTCCTGGCGCTGCACCTTCATCCGGACAGCGTGTTGTTGGGCGTCGGCATCGCCGTCGCGATCGCGATTGTCGCGGTTTGGTTCGGAACACGCGGAATCGAACGCGTTCCAGTGCGCGGCTTGTTGCAGGGCGTGGCCACGGCCAGTCACGACTTCGCGGCACTCACCCCTCACCCCCAGGCGCAGCCTCTCTCATCCGTTGGAGGCGAGCGGACGACAGGCAGCAACGGGGTGCCGCCGCCTGCGTGTCCGCCAATGCCCGGGTTGAGGGAAAAGGTGCAGGGGCAGCAAGCGGCCAGTGGCACCCGCAGGTTGGCCGTCACCGGCTCGACGATTGTCGTCGCCACGTTGGCCGCGCTGCTGACACGGATCGTTCCCGAACGCGAAGCATTCGCGGGGTTCTCCTGGCCGACGGTGGCGTTTTTCGTCGTCGGGTTGCTGTCGCTCGTGTCGTTGGTGTCGTTCCTCGCGGTATGGCTTGAGACGGATCGATCGGCCGCCGTGCGTGGATCGGGCTTGCGCGGCGTGGCACGGCTGGCTTTGCGAAACGCGGCGCGGAACAGGTTGCGAAGCGTCTTCAGCGTCAGCCTGATCGCGTCTGCGTCGTTTCTGATCGTGGCGATCGCGGCGGGACAACGTAACCCGGTCCGCGAAGCACCCGATGTCCGTTCCGGCAACGGCGGCTTCTCGCTCGTCGCGGAAACTTCCAGCCCGATCCTCCACCATCTCAACACGGGCCGCGGTCGCGACAAGCTCGACCTGACCGACAATGCGTCGCGCCAGGCGTTGTCGCTCGTGAATCAGATCGTCCCGTTCCGCGTGAGCCCCGGCGAAAACGCAAGCTGCCTGAACATTTTTCAAACCCGGCAGCCGACGATCCTCGGCGTGTCATCCGAAATGGTGAAGCGTGGCGGGTTCAAGTTCGTGGGGGCGAGTCAGGTCAATCCGTGGGAGCTTTTGAATGATCCGACCGCGCACGGCGATGGCAAACCGATCCCCGTCTTCGGCGACATGAACACGCTCCAGTACAGCCTGAAAGTCGGCCTCGGTTCCGTCATCACGATTCGTGACGAATCGAATCGCGAGGTCCCGCTGCGGGTCGCGGGGATGCTTGATTCAAGCGTGTTCCAGGGCGTGCTGCTGATGTCCGACGAGAACTTCTTGAGATTGTTTCCGTCGCGCGCAGGGCACGAGTATTTCCTGATCGAACTGAATGATCCGAACCCTGCCGCCGTGCGCAACGTGTCGGACACTTTGGAGACGAAGCTCAGCGACTTCGGGTTCGATGCCGAACGCGTCTCGGACCGGCTGGCTGGATTCCTGGCGGTGCAGAACACGTACCTTTCAGCGTTCCAGACGCTGGGCGGTCTGGGCCTGGTGCTGGGCACGATCGGTTTGGGGACGGTGATGCTGCGGAACATCGTCGAACGTCGCGAGGAGCTGGCTCTGCTGCGAGCCGTGGGTTTTCGCGGAGGTAGCGTGGCGTGGCTGGTGCTGGCCGAAAACGCGTTCCTGCTGCTCTGCGGCCTTGGCGGCGGCGCGGCGGCGGCCCTGCTGGCAATGCTGCCACACCTGCTGAGCACGGGGGCCGACGTCCCATGGACTTCGCTGGCGATGTTGCTGGCGGCCGTGTTCGGCACGGGCCTCGTCGCCGCCTTGTTCGCGGTGACCGAAGCCGTACGCACGCCGCTGCTGGCCGCCTTGCGATCGGAGTAGGAGCCGGCTCCGCCCGGCGACCGTCTCTCGCGCCGAAAAACTGCGAAGGGCCGACCAACGGCGAAGGCGGGAAGGCTCGAAGAGGCACGAAGGGTTTTGATCGTTGATCAGTTCGACGACGGGACTCCGGTTTTGTAAAGTGTCGGCGTCGTTAACGGAACTCAGATCGGGAGGTCGCCATGCGCGGAATCGTTACGGCGTTGGTCATTGGTGTCGCGGGAAGCTCGCTTGTGTGGGGAGGCGACTGGACGCAGTTTCGTGGTCCGGGGGGACTCGGTCGCAGCGGCGATGCGGACGTGCCGCTCAAGTGGTCACCCACCGAGAACGTGGTCTGGAAGACCGAACTCCCGGGGTTGGGATCGTCCAGCCCGATCATTCTCGGCGACCGCGTGTTCCTCACCTGCTATACCGGCTACGGGCTGAGCGAAAGCGATCCCGGCGACATGGAGAACCTCGCGAGACACGTCGTGTGCGTGAAACGTGCGGACGGGAAGATCGTATGGACGAAGGAGTACAAATCCGACGGCCGTGAGTCCAACTACTCGGGCAACGGAGCTCGCCACGGCTACAGTTCCAGCACTCCCGCCACCGACGGCGAGCGGTTGTACGTGTTCTTCGGCAAGGCGGGTGTGTTTGCGTTCGACCTCGATGGCAATGAACTCTGGCAGGCGAACGTCGGCAGCGACGTCGCGGGTTGGGGTTCCTCCAACTCGCCGGTGCTGTTCAAGAACCTGGTCATCATCAACGCCAGCATCGAAAGCAAGTCTCTCGTCGCGCTCGACAACGCCACCGGCAAGGAAGTGTGGCGAGCCGAGCGAATCCAGCGTTCGTGGAACACGCCCGTCTTGGTCGATGTGCCGGGCGGGCAGACCGAACTTGTCGTCAGCATCACCGACTGGCTGCTGGGTTTTGATCCGGAAACCGGCAATGAGCTGTGGCGAGCCGAGGGGATTCACGACTATGTCTGCCCGAGCGTGGTTGCGAACGAAAGCGTCGTCTACGCGATCGGTGCTCGGCAGAACACCGCGACCGCCGTGAAGGCAGGTGGTCGTGGAGATGTCACTGAAACGCACGTGGCGTGGCGGACGAACAAGGGTTCCAATGTCAGTTCGCCCGTGTATCACGACGGGCATCTGTATTGGGTTCACGAGGGCCAGGGGACCGCGATCTGCCTGAATGCGGCCACCGGTGACGTGGTCTTTCAGGAGCGTCTGCAACCGCGGCCCGGCACCGTTTACTCGTCCGTGCTGCTGGCGGGCGATCGACTGTACGCGGTAAGCCAACGGAGCGGCACGTTCGTCATCGCCGCGAAGCCGCAGTTCGAATTGCTCGGCGTCAACACGCTTGACGACGCCCGCGCCAACGCCGTTCCCGCGGTGAGCGACGGGAAGCTCTTCCTACGAAACGACAAGTTCCTGTACTGCCTCGGCAAGTAATGAAACGCGAACGCGCCGCGGCCGGTACCGACCGAACGCTGCGCGTCGCCGCTTCACTCTCAAGCCAGCTTACTTTTTGTGAGCCTTGAGGCAGGCTCCGCACGCGGTCGTCAGTTCTTTGAAGCCGGCGTTGGCATCGTCGAGCTTCTTGGTCTTGGCGGCGTCGAGCACTTTTCCGCTCGTTTCGCGGAGCACCTTCGCGGCGTCGGCCCACGTCTTGTCGGGGCAGCGGCCGTCGTCCATCACGGCAAAGCTGAGCTCGTTTAGCACGCTCGCGTGGCACGCGACGTCATCCCACGCCTTGTCGTCCGCCGGTCCCGAGTCCTTCAACAGCTTGCCAATTCCTGCGCAGTTCGGCTGGATGACACCCCGCATCAGGTACTTGGTCTCGGCAGCCCGGCTCTTGCCTTTCTTTACCTGAGCTTCGCCAACCGTCCACGTGACGCCGACCGCCAGTGCCATCAGCACGGCCGCCGGAACAAGTTGCCTCCCCACACACTTGGTGCTACGCATGGATGAGCTCCTCAAAACTGGGTGATGATTTCGAGCGGCCCACCATGAACCGCCCGGCCGAAGCCATTGCCTCTGGAGATGCCGTCCGTGGCTCGCGACGAATCATCCCGCCGATCGACTGCAACAGCGGTCGCCGATTCCAACCGGCGATTTCGGCGCGATGTCGGCAACTCGCGTACCGGCATGCCGTTTGCTTGGAAGCGGCACAGGTCAAGACTGATTTCAATTCAGGAGAGCGAGGCTCCCGCCGAGCCGTCGGCCGTAAATCCTCGAAGAAATCAGCTTGGCAGGAGCCTCAACCTCCCACGGCAGGCGCACGCCGTGACAGGTGCGCGGATGGTGTGCGCCTGTGCGGGAATCGCACATGTGCGGGAGCGACCCGCAAGTCAGATCAGAAACAGCGACGCGGCGCCGGCGGCGAGGATCGTGGCTGTCGCCACGAGCGCGCGATTTCGCAACCCGCTGCTGCCGAGCACGGTGATCAGCACGCACTTGACGACGGTGTTCGTGAGTGCGGCGATCGCGATTGCCGTGACCGCCGTCGCGTGGTCGCCGCCGCTCCGAGCGTAATCCGCCATCGACAGCGTCACCGCATCCACGTCCGTCAGGCCAGCCGGAAAGGAGACGACGTACAAGCCTTCGCCGGGGAAGTGCGTTTTGGTGAGTTGCACGACGAACGTGACCGCACTGAAGAACAGCGCGAACTGCGAAGCCGCCCGCAGGCTGAACGGATTCGTGAGCGGCAGTTGCTGCGACACGTCGTCGTCCCGTTTGGCTCGCTGGCGCGTGCGGCGAAAGAACAGACCTGCCAGCAGAAGCGACGTGGCCGCCATCGCGGCGACCGGAATGGCCAGCTTGCCCAGCAGCGTGGGAAACACGACCGCGACCTCGGCGATGACTCGCCCGAACATCACCACCCACGCCAGCAGAATGCCGCACGCCAGCGCGTTGTCGATCGCGGGCACGGACGATTCATCGCGGCTTCGTCGCGAAAACGTCAGCGACACCGCGGTGGATGACACGAGACCTCCGGTCAACCCGGTGAGCGCGGTGCCGCGCTCCATCCCCAGCCAGCGAACGGCCACATACCCGACGAGCGACAGGCTGGAGATCAGTATCACCATCCACCACAGTTTGTACGGGTTGATCGCGTCCCACGGATCGATCGTGCGGTCAGGGAGAATCGGCAGCACGATAAACGTGGCGATCAGCAGCTTGAGGCCGGCGTAGATGTCTTCGGTCCCGAGTTTTTCCACCAGACCGTGCAGCGGCTGCTTGAACGCGAGGACCGCCGATGTCACGATCGCCAACCCAACGCCGATCTCCGCGTGCCCAACCGCCGCCGCGCCCCCCGGCAGGCACACCACGATCGCCGCCACTTCGGTCGTGAGCCCGATCGACGTCGGATGCGTCTTCGATTCGTTGACGTATCCCGCCAGCACCGTGAGTGCGACGCCGGCCACCGTCGCCACGAAAATCCACGGGCTGTTCATCTGTTGCGACAGCCAGGCCGACACCGCTCCCGCCTGTGCGAACAGGATGAACGCGCGGATGCCCCCAATGCCGATGTCCGCGTCGCGAGCCTTCTTCATTTCGCGTTCAATTCCAACCAGTGCTCCGATCAGGAGCGCGATCGCGAAGTTGCGGGCAACGGTCACGTCCAACGAATCGGGCATCGAAAAAACTCCAGCCTCAGCCTATCAACCCGTCCGGTTTGCCGCGAGCGACTTGTGCGAGCCGTCGGCGGTTTCGCTCGATCAGGTCTCCCGATCACGCACACGTTCCCACCCCCGCACCTCGCCCGCGACGATCCGAAACAGCGGGTGCGGCTCGGGTCGCCGAACGCGGGAGACCTCGGCGAACCGCGCGGGATGCCGGAGCTTCAGCTTGCGTTTGAGGTGCTCCCATTCGTACAGCAATTGCCCCTCGGTCTCGACGAGGCGACGCGATGTTCGACTGCGTGCGATTTTCGACGCATCGAATCGATAACCGCGCTCTGTGGCTTCGGCCTGAACGGATTCGAGGAACGTGGCAATGCACGCTACGGGATTGGGGCGGTCGCGAAACCGTTTGAGTTGTGGATGTGTCTGGTAGCCGCGAGTCAGTCCGCGAAAGACTTTCTGGGCCAGCAGAGCTTCACGCCAGAGAGCGACCAACCCCTGCGGGTCGAGGTACTTCGGATGTAACGTCCACAACCGCATGCACACCTCACATAGAAGCCTTTTCACCTTGTTCCCAAGCTCCGGCTTTGTGAACGCTCTGCCGGAAGCTCTGCTTCCCGATTGCGAAGCAGGGCTTCGCGAAGGCGGGATTCCAAGCGGGAGCTTGGATTCCAGAAGACTAGGGAGGTCACGCTCTGCGGCGCACGAGTTCGATCAAAGTCCGCACCATGCAGCCGGTGGCTCCGGCTTCGCGGTGCGGCTTGTCGCTGGACGCGAACGCGGGGCCGGCGATGTCGAGGTGGACCCAAGGTTTGTCCTTCACGAACTTTTCGAGGAACTTCGCGGCGGTGATCGCCCCGCCCCAGCGGCCGCCGGTGTTTTTGACGTCGCCGACATCCCCCTTGATCAGGTCGTTGTAGTGGTCGAACATCGGGAGTTGCCACATGTCCTCGCCCGCGGCGCGAGCTGCCGCCAGCACTTTCTCGCACCACGGCTGGCTGTTGCTCATCGCCCCCACCACTTCTTCGCCCAAGGCCACAACGCACGCGCCCGTGAGTGTCGCGAGATCGATGATCTGGTCGGCTCCGCGCGTGAGGGCGTAGTCGAGCACGTCCGCCAGCACGAGGCGGCCTTCGGCATCGGTGTTGAGGACCTCGATCGTCACACCCGCGCGAGACGTGAGGATGTCACCGAGCTTCATCGCTTTGCCGCCGGTCATGTTTTCGACCAGCCCCATCAGGCCGATGACGTGGATGGGAAACTTCAACCGAGCGATCGCGGACATCGTCGCCAGCACGGTCGCGGCACCGGCCATGTCGCACTTCATGGTCAGCATGTTTTCGGTCGATTTGATCGACAGGCCGCCGCTGTCGAACGTGACTCCCTTGCCGACGAGGGCCAGCACGGGCGACCCCGCGGGCGCGGCGTTGTGTTCCAGCACGACCAGCCGCGGCGGCTGATCGCTTCCCGCGGCGACGGCCAGCAGCGAGCCCATCTTCTCCGCGACCAGAGCCGGTTCGTCGAGCACGTCGCAATTCAGCCCGACCTCCTTCGCGATCTGTTCGGCTCGTTCGGCGAAGCTGGCGGGGAAAATTTCCATCGGCGGGCGATTGACCAGCTCGCGCGTGAGGTTGATCGCTTCGCCGACGATCTGGCCGTCGTTGAGCGACGCGCGCAGTTTGGCCACGTCGCTCCCGGCCGAAACGAGCAGGTGCACCTTCTCGAATGGAAACCGCTTGCGTTCGGTGCGGTAGAGGTCCTGCCCGATGCAACCGACGAGCATCGCCGCGGCGGTTGATTCGACTCGTCGACCGAGCGTGCTCGCATCGGCTCCCTGCTCGGGCACAGCGACGGCAACGCGCTTGGTCGCCTTCGTTGAGACATGCCGCGCGGCCGTGACGAGCGCTCTGTGCAAAGCCGCCGCGTCGAGCTTGTCGGTAGCTCCCAGCCCGACGAGCAACACTCGCTGAGCCTTGATCCCCATGACGCCTCGCAGCGGGACGACTTCCGCGAGCTTGCCCGTGAAGTCCTGCTGCTCGCGCAGACGGCTGATGGAACCGCCGAGCGCGGCGTCGAGCGCGGCCAGCGACCCTGCCACATTGAATCCTTCGGTGGCTCCAACGATCAACCAATCTCCTTCCGCCGCGGTCCAGGGTGTTCCGTCGAGGTGAAGTTGCATCCAAATTCCTTTCCCAATCGATGTTCGTGGCCAACTGTCCCGTAACTATCTGCTGACAACGACGGGTCGCGGGCATTCAAGCCGACCCGCCTGCGAACCGCAAGCGTGAGACGTTCGACCTGCTGGAAAACGCCTCCCGCACCGTCTATCATGCCCGCCGAAGTTTGATCTCGACGACAGCCCGCTTCCGCCGCACGACCACTCGCCACATGCCGACCATCAAGTTCATCAAGGAAAAGAAAACGATCGAGGTTTCCGCCGGAGCCAACTTGCGCCAAACGGCCATTGCCGAGGGAATCCAACTCTACCCCGGCATCCATCGAATCCTGAACTGTCATGGCCTCGCGCAATGTGGCAAGTGTGCCGTGCTGGTGACGAAAGGCATGGAGAATTGCGGCGAGATGGGTCTGCTGGAAATGGCTCGTCTCAAGCCGTCATTCATGTACATCGGTCACGAAAACGAAATGCGGTTGGCCTGCCAGACCGAAGTCCAAGGCGACATCGAAGTCGAAACCCAGCCGGAAATGAACTGGCACGGCGAGCGGTTTTGGGGCTGATAACGCTCCCCCCGAGCAACCTCGTAGGATGGCCGCCCTCGGCCGTCCATCTTCCCGGCTTTGCCGAGCGGACAAGAGAAGACGGGCGAAGCCGGTCATCTTACAGCCCAAAAAGAATCTCTCAGGATTCACGCTGGTCGCAATCCTCCGTCGCCGTTATACTTCGCGCGGCTATCAGGCTGGGCGATCTTCCGGAAATCGGCAGTGTGGGTCACGCCGGTTCTCGGAGTGGGAGGGAATCTGGATTCGTGAGGCGCGAGCCTCGACAGATCGCCTTCGGATGTTGGTTAGGATGCCGGTCGTGAATGTCGTCGCTGCTGTCGCAGAATCTCTGAGCACTTCGATCTCCGTGGAAACGCCGTCTTCCGTGGATTCGCGGGATAAAGCCAAGGACCGTCCGGCCACTCAGGCTGGAGCCCGCCGGTTCAGCCAGCGCACGCGCACACTGTTGGGCGTGCAGGTGTTGTCCACCGGAGCGTACGTTCCCGAGCATGTCGTCACGAACGATGAATTGAAATCTCGATATGGATTCGATTCGGAGTGGATTGTCCAGCGGACCGGCATCGTCACGCGACATCACGCGCCGGCGGAGCAGGCGACGAGCGACTTGTGCGTCGAAGCGGGACGCCGAGCCATGCGGGCCGCGCGAGTCGATCCCGAACAGGTGGACCTCGTGGTGGTCGGCACGTTCACTCCCGACTTCACCTGTCCGTCCACGGCGTGTCTGGTGCAGGACAAATTGGGACTCGACGCGCCCGCCATCGAAGTTCAATCCGCGTGCGCGGGCTTCGTGTACGCCCTCGTCACGGCGGCTCAGTATGTCGCCACGGGAAACAGCCGGATGGCGCTCGTGATCGGCGGCGACTGCAACAGCCGCATCACCAACCCGAACGATCAGAAAACGTACCCGCTGTTTGGCGACGGAGCCGGCGCCGTGCTGCTGGCGCCCGGAGATCCGCATCAGGGGTT
>Ga0233425_10003669_pt1 | contig 27359 bp, 30 predicted proteins | sample Watercolumn_Towu_2_FD_181712 | JGI IMG/M metagenome (GOLD analysis project Ga0233425, IMG submission 181712) | Freshwater microbial communities from Lake Towuti, South Sulawesi, Indonesia - Watercolumn_Towuti2014_140_MG | ecosystem: Environmental > Aquatic > Freshwater > Lake | place...
CATCAGGTCCCTGGTGGGTACTCGCCCGGCATGCAGGACTATCGCCCGGGCTCCGAACCTCTTGGCGTAAAGTATGGTATTTTCGGCTATCCTCACGGCCCTTCTGCGCTCTTCTTCGTCGGAGGAAGCCAGCGAGTAGTGATCCGGGGAAGCCTTCTCCGGAGATATCTCTGGAGGAAGCGGGCACATATTGTGCAGACTCGATACGGCTATCTCGCCACGCTCTTTCATGGCGAGTATCTCATCTACCGCGCCCTGGGAGAGCGCGAAGTTAAGCTCGACCGTACCGAAGCCGGCGGCCTTTATCTCTTCGATCATTGCCCTGCCGCTGTCATGTTTACGCGAATTCCAGGAAGTGGATACGCTCAGCATTTTATAAGACTATTCGGATTTACTGGACAGGATGTTTACTTCCGCGCAGGCATCCGGCGTAAAGTATTTTTTGGCGGCCATCTTCAGATCGTCTTTGTTTATGCCGGCTATAGCCGATTCGTATCTATAGAGGTTGTCATGGCCCAGGCCGTACAATTCATCGAGCGCCGAGGTGAGGCTGTAGAAGTCATTAGTCTGCCGGTCGACCTGCCGGGCGAACAATAACTCCCTCTTGGCCATAGTAAGCTCGTCATCCGTCACGCCGTTTCGCAGAATGTCCGTTATCTCGTCGAATAAGGCCTTATTTGCTGACTTCAGCCCTTCGCGGGTGGTGGCTACGTAAAGCGCGAAATACCCCCTGCCCAACCCGAGTTTTTGCGCGCATCCCAGAGCGTACGCCAAAGCGAGCTTGGCGCGGACTTTGTCAAAAAGCCTGCCCGAGCTGCCGGATAGAACGGAACCCAGGACTTCCAGGGGATATCTGTCGGTATTTTTTACGGACGTGGTCTCAAACCCGACCAGGAGAAGGCTCTGGTCCTTTTCCATGTCGATCGATCTTACGGTTTTTCCGGAAAGCCTTTTGATATCCGGAGAGGCTATGCTTATGTCGTTGCGGCGAAGGCCGGAAAATAGCTTCTTTGAGGCCTCAAGGATTTCGGCCGTGTCGATATCTCCGGAGATCGATATCACCATGTTGTTTGCCGCCACGTAATCTCCGAAGAATCGCAAAAGATCGTCTCGCCCCAGCGCCGATACGCTCGCTTCCGAGCCAAGGTACCTCAGTCCGTACGGCGAGTCGCCGTAAATCGCTTTGCGCAGCTGGTTAAAACCGGCAGCGAATATATCGTCGTCTTCTTCTTTTATCGCCGCTATTGTCAGCTCTTTTTCTTTGCTGAGCTCATCCTGAGGGAAGGTCGGGTCGGAGAGCACATCTTTGATAATCTCAAGCGCAGTCCGTATGTCGGGTTTCAATACTTCGATATTTACCCCGAAAGCGTTAAGTCCGCTAAAGGCCTCCGCCCGGCCGCCCAACTCCTCTATGTATCCGGTTATCCTGTCTTCGGTTCTCGTTCGGGTGCCCCTTAAAAGCATGTGTGCCGTCAGATTGGATATCCCGTTGTTGTCCTTGTTCTCTACCGTGATGCCGCCCAGCATGGCCGCGGTTACGGACGCCGAAGGAGTCGAGGGGTTTCTGTGAATAAGTATCTTCAGCCCGTTAGGCAGGGTCTCTTTCAATATCGTATCTTCGGCCGCCTTCTGTTCCGGCTCGGTTATGTCCGCGGCGGCGCCCCCGGGGACGAGCCGCACCGCTGTCATTGCCGATCTCTTTAGATATTTATTCGCGACCCGGCGTATATCGTCTTTAGAGACGGCCTGAACGCCTTCGACATAACGGCGGGAAAAGTCCGGGCTGCCGGTAAGGATATAATTCGAGCCCATATCGTCTGCCTCGGCGTCGACCGTCTTAAGAGACGATACAAGATCCGCGATGGCCATCCTGCGCGCGGCTTCCAGCTCCCCGTCCGAAACGTCTTCTTTGCGCAGCTTGTCTATCTGGGCCATTACCGCATCTTCGACCCTATCCGCATTTGAACCGTCGAGCACGGCGTTTACCATGAAGATGCCGGGGTCGCGGGGAGTATTGTTCCAGGATGATATCGAGTAGACTATGCGAGCGTCTTTAAGAAGGTTTTTGTTCAGGCGGGAGTTGTCGCCGCGCCCCAGTATCATGGACAAGACGTCCATCGCGAATAGGTCGTCATCAAGTATCCCGGTAGAATGAAATCCTACGGCCAGATAGGCCAGATTGACGCGGCTGTCTTCCTGCAGCCGCCGGGGGTTTGTCTGGGACGGCTCGACCGGCAGAGGTCCGACGCTGGAGTAATCGGGGGGCCGGAAAGCGCCGAACTCGGCGGAGGCCTTTTCGACAGCGTCCGATACGTCGACGCCTCCGACTATCGACAGGACCATCCTGTTGGGCACGTACATCTTATTGTAATATCCTGCGACATCATCGCGCGTCAGCGCGCGCAGTCTGTCGGCGTATCCTATGGTAGGGTATTTATACGGATGGCGCATATAGGCCGTCTCGTTGAGACGTTTGAAGAGCCTGGACTGCGGTTCGTCCTCATTGAGATTTATCTCCTTAAGGACCACGTCTTTCTCTTTTGCCAATTCGCGCGGATCGAATGCTGCGTTTAAGAGCATGTCCTTGAGAAGCGAGAGTCCCTGGGGCAGATATTGCGGCGGCAGCAGGATGTGATAGTCGGTAATGTCCGCCGAAGTGGAACCGTTTATGATGCCGCCGTACGACTTGACCTCTTTTTCTATCGCGCCCGCCGGCCGGTCCTTGGTGCCTTTGAACAGCATGTGCTCCACAAGATGCGATATTCCGGACGCCTGATATTTACCCTCCAGGCTGGACCCGGCAAGTATCTTTACGTCGATGGCCACCAGTCCCTGCCCTGTGCCGCCCTTGACCAAAAGAACGAGGCCGTTATCCAGTATCTTTTTGGAAACGGCCTCATTTGGAAGTTCGATCTTATCGGGTTCCGCCGCGCACGCATTGGCGGCAAGGAGCAGCATCGCCGCCAGAAGAGCCGGCGCCGCGAGCGAACCGATCGCGCGGGCGGTCTTAGAAGCTGCCACGCCCCATCTTTCTCTTGCGGCGCTTTCTCTCGCTGGGCTTCTCGTAGTGCTTGCGCGCCTTGAGGGTCTTGAGTATCCCCTCGATCTCGATCTTTTTTTTGAAACGCCTCAGAGCTTTTTCTAAAGGTTCGTTTTCGCCAACGGTTACCTTAGGCATTAATCATCACCCCTTCGTCATGTATTTTGGATATTATATCACTATCCGGTCAAATGTCAATGTCATCGGATTTTTATGTCATCGGATTTTTATATCTACGTCGGGACCGTTCTTCAGCGTGTTGTGTACCGGGCAATTTTTTATAAAATCGATCATCGCCCGGGATCTCTTTTCATCGAGCGGAAGACCCTTCAGGTCTATGGTCACATCGATCCTGCGGAAATAATACGGCGGCTGGCTGCCGAGGTCCCCTTCGACAGTGACGGTAAATTCTCCTACAGGCAATTTCGCGCCCTCGGCGTATTTGCGTATATATACGCCGATACAGCTTCCCGCGCTCGCCAGGAGCACGTCCGGAGGCGTCATGCCGCCAGATTTGGCGTCTATTATTATGGTCGCGTCCTTCGATTTCGCATCGAAACGATAGCCGCCCCTGGCGGCCACTTCCACCTTGTACATGATCATCTCCTCAGTTTGTTCCAGAATTCGCCGCAGCGCATTGGCGTCGCGTACGAGCTCTTCGCGTAATAATAGACATCGTTATCCGACGAGACTACGCGCAGGTTCCTGCGCTGCCTCTCGGGCACCTTGTCTATGCAGCGCTTAATGTAATCATCGGCGTCTCTTGACGGTACGACTTTCAGCTTCGGCCCGCTCCGGTATCCCGTCTCGATATATTCATGGGTGGAGTCGAGCACGAGAAGTATGGGATCGTTATGGGTAGCCTGAAAATCATCGAGCGCGGCTATCAGCATCTTTACCGATTCGATGGAGTCCCCGTCATCGTCGCTGATGTCCGACTCCGGGTCGCGTATAAAATTCCATCCGTCAATTATTATCATTTCATTATCTCTTGCAGTTCGCGCATCTCTTTTGACATGATATCGTAAAGCCCGGACGACGCTTTAAATATCCATGCCGATAACAAGACCAGCGCCGCCGTGATCGCCCACTTCTGCCATCTTTTGAATGCGCCGCTCATCCAAACCAGAGGTATCGCGAAAGGCCCGGCAAATATTATCGCGGCGAATACCGCCATGGACGTGAGGAACCACGGCATCTTTTTCGGTTCACTTGCCATGCGCGGGATGTTCTTTCTTTTCGCAGCGCTCCTGTGATTTCATGAGGGCATCAGCCAGTTTATTTTGGCCGACAAGGTTGAGCTGTAGCAGTACCTCGCCCAACCGTATGCCGCGTCGCCAGTGCACCGTAAGCGCCTCGTCCAGTTTATCGGCCGTTATGGCGCCTGATTCCAGCAGTATCTGGCCGAGCGGCCTGTAGCCGGAGGCTGGCGAGGCCGGCTGTTTGTATATTTCAGGCTTCTGTTTCGTTTCCGATTTTCCCGCGGGACCAGCCGCGCCGCGTAACGTTTCGCTTCTGCGGTCGGCCATGAACTTGCTGCCTTCGAAAGTTTTGAGGTAGCGTTTGACCTCGGCGACCTTAACGTTTATTTCGATCATATTCTTGAAATTGGCGTTTTTGACCGCATTGACTATCGCGACCGAAACGCTCATGAGCGGTATCTCTCTCACTTTGTGCGTGCGGTCCTTGGCGACGATATAACCGCGCGCGCGGTCCTCCGGAGAGTAATGGAAGGGAACTATCCTGTTGAACTGGGTTATGAAGTTATGGCAGATATCCGGGTAGCGGCCGGGTGTCGTTATGAAGGCGAAATCGTCCCCGCCTATGTGCCCGATGAAATCATCGCGGTTGCCGAAGGCCGATATGGCCGAATACAACATATACGCCGTCTGCATTATTATCCTGTCGCCTTTAACATAACCGTACGCGTCGTTGAAAGATTTGAAATTATCCAGGTCGAGGTAACCGAAGGAGAACGGCGAGCGCGCGCCCAGGCGGTCGCGGACCATCTCCTCTATCACCCTGCCTCCGGGAAGGCCAGTCAACGGCGACGCGCGGAAGCCGTATTGCGACCGTTTGATGGCCATCTCGACCCTGACCCTGAGATCGAGCGGATCGGGCGGTTTTATAAGGTAATCGTCGACTCCCTGCTTGATATTGAAGAGCTGTGACCGGAGGTGTCTCTTGTCTATGAGGGTTACCATCGGTATGAAGGCCGTTATAAAATCGTCTTTCAGAAGTTTGCATATCTCGAGGTCGGGCCGCTTAGCCGCGTGGACGTCTACGACTATCACGTCCGGAGAGGCTCTCTTTATGAGCATTACATCCGAGGGGGCGCTCTCTAGAAGCGTGACCTCGTACGCCCATCCCTCGAAACAGAATTTCAGAACTTCCCGCAGGTTCCTGTCGGACGATATTATAAGTATCTTCATAACAAGATCTATTTTATCCTTCGGCGTCGCTCAGGATTTCGCATAGACGCCTAAAGCCCGGAGGGCTTCATAACCCTGAACGTCTGGAACGTCCGCTTGCTTTTAAAGCCTCGGTACACCTGCCTGAGCGTGAGCGTATAGTAAGCGCCGTCTTCAAACATACCGGATTCTATGCAGACCGACCACTGTCTCGGCGGTACCCGCGCCATGTAGATCCGGTACTGCCCGTAGGCTTGGCGCCCCCTGTAAAGCCTGAGATCATAATATTCCCGCTTTACCTGGTCTCCTTCATGGGGACTCCAGCTGAATTCCAGGCAATCCTTTCCGCTCAGGTCTACGACATCCGTCGAGGGCTTTATGAGGCGCGGCGGGGCCGTGTAATCGCTCTCGCCGATATCATGTTCCGTCAGAAAGCTCTGCGCCGGCGCGGCGGCGATCGCTGTCGATAAGATAAAAGCTGTTAACAGGGATCGTTTAAGCATGCCTTAAAACTTTACCTCCGGAACCGCTTTCGCCCGTTCCTCTGCCTTGAAATATTCCGTCGCGGGCTTGTAGCCGAAGATGCCGGCTACGACATTTCCCGGAAACATGCGCACCGTAACATTGAAGTCGCGCACCGCCTCATTGTAGCGCATGCGCTCTACCGCTATGCGATTCTCGGTGCCGGACAGCTCATCCATAAGCCTGAGGAATGTCTGGTCCGCCTTCAGTTCGGGATAATTTTCAGCCACGACCAAAAGCCGCGCGATAGCCGAGTCCATCCCGGACGCCGCCTTTACTTTGTCATCTATGCCGGATGCGTTTGCCCACTGAGACCGGGCCTTCGTAACCTCCTCGAAGACCGTCCTTTCATGAGATGCGTAGCCTTTTACGCTGTTGACGAGATTTGGTATGAGATCGGCTCGTCTCTGCAGCTGGTTTTCGACCTGCGCCCATTTGGCTGTGATGGCCTCGTGCTTCGATACCATGCCGTTGTAAAGACCCATTACGCCTATCGCCGCTATCGCCGCGATTATTGCAAGAGCTATCAATATCTGCTTCATGGTACCCTCCTCCGTATTTAAAGATTTTTTCGGGGCCTGCCGCTCCTTCAGCTTTTTCTTTGAAGGGCTGTGTCCCGTACGCCTGCACGTTACCCCGCAGCCAGAAGGCCATACCCGTGAGGGTGTGGATGAATGGCCTTCGGGCGGGATTCCGCTCCATGGCAGATATCGGGATCCCGCGTTAAAAGATGCCATGGCCGTAAGGCCATGGAGCTTCACTAAAACGCGCCTCTTGCAAATTTTGTGCAATTTCTAGAAACCGCCGCCCCCGCCTCCGCCGCCGCCTCCTCCGCCGCCGAATCCGCCGCCCCCGCCTCCGAAGCCTCCGCCGCCGGACCATCCGCCCGATCCGGACGAACTCCACGGTCCGTATGTCTGTGGCCCGAGGAAGCAGGGCCGCTTATTTTTCGGAAGCTTGCGCCATACGGTAAATCTGAATATCATCGACATGATGTAGCTCGTGATAATTACGACGACCATAGCGCGCGAATCGCTGCCGAAAACTAAAGCGAACAGGAGAGTCACCGGCAGTCCTATCCAGACCGGCCATGGTATGTTCCAGATGAAGAAGAAAATAGCTACCAGCAGATATGTGAAAGGGCTGCCAGAATCGGACGCGACGCCCGAGCGCGCATGAAGATTCATACCGGCAAGGCTGCCGAGGCTGGCGCCGGCATCCTTCGCTATGATGTCCGATATCGCAGCGACACCGCCGTATATACCCTCGCCGTATTTTCCTTCCTTGAACGACGGCACCATGTATCCCCTGCCGATGTCGCCGCACTTGGCGTCGGGCAATATGCCTTCCAGTCCGTAACCCGTCTCGATCCTCCATCGCCTCTCTTTTACCGCGAGGAGCACGAGGACGCCGTTATCCTTTCCCTTCTTACCTATCTTCCATGTGTCAAAGATCAGCCTGGCATAACTGCGCTCGTCATGAGGGGCTATCGACTGCGCGGTTACGACCGCTATCTCGGCGCCGGTCTTTTCATCGACTTCGCGTATGATATCTTCCAGTTTCCGGCGATATTCGGCCGATATGACGTTCGCGTAGTCGTTTACCCTGCCCTCGGGCCTCGGAACCCGGTCGGTGTCGGCACCGAACGCGCGGGACGAACATACAAAGGAAAGGGCTATGGCCAAACAAAGGATCCTGATCTTCATCGCGGCGTCATAGCTTATCGACTTTTTCAACGATAGATTCGAGCTCCCCGACAAAACCGCCCAGAAGCGCCTCTATCTCCCTGTCGCCGAGCCGCATCCCCTTGTTCTTCGCCCACAATATTTCGCTGAATACTCTGGTGTCGACGCCCAGCTCCTTCTCGATCTCGCCGATTATCATATCCTTCGCGTAAGAAGGAGCTTTACCCTTTAATCTGAGCACGTTGCGCATTATGTGAAGGCACGATGTGAATGATCTGAAAAGAAGCTCTTCCGCCTGAGCGCGATTACGCGCTGCCAGGTACCGGCGCTTTATCAGTATCAGTTTCGATCTGAGCTCATGCTCGCACTGAAACCTTAGATTTCGCGTGTCGATGCCGAGGCCCTTCAGAACGTCCCTTCCGTACAGCATCGCATAATTTTCCTTCATGTCGAAGAATTCTATCGGAAACGTATCGGTCGATGCCTTCATGCACTCTTCGGTAAAGAAGATCGGCGATATGATCTTGAACGCCCGCGCGTTGACCAGGCCGTACGATCGATCGAGCTCCTTCAGGCCGGTATCTTTTAGCACAATCAGCAGGTTTATGTTTGAATGTTTGCCTGTGAACTCGCCGCTGGCCGCGCTACCGTATAGAATCGCGGAAACCAGGCCGTCTCTATATATCTTACCGAGCTTTTTGACGAAACTTGCGACCAGCGCCTCTTCTTTCGGCGGCAATTTTAAAGCACCCATAACGGCCCCCCTCAATCTATCTCGGCTTCGATCTTCGCTATCAGGCCCGAGGTCTCCTTCAAGAGCCCGGCGGGAAGAAATTTCGAGCGTTCTATATCCGTTCTCAGGGCCTTCAGCGTCGACACGAGCCTTTTCAGGACGGCTGACTTTTTCTTGCGCCGGGCCTCTTCCGGTTCGAGCTCTTCCCTCTGGCGTATCATACCTGTCAGGCTTTTGCGCACCTCGCCGGGCTCCTTGCCAGACTCGAATACGTCTCTTCGAAGGGCCCTGTAGTCTTCCGCGTCTATGGCCTTTTTGTTCTTGGCGAGCCTCAGCAGGTTTACGGACTCATAGCTCGGGACCGCGGCGACGTCGGACGGTTCCTGCGAGGCCGCGACCGACTGCTCCTTCTGCAGATAAGCCGGCTCTTCCTTCTCGAGGAAATAGTAAGATTTCAAAAGTTTTAGGGCCGTGTTCTTCTTTATTCCGATCTCCCTGGCTGTGTAGGCCTCAAATGTCGAATATCCCCAATCCTTATAATGCCTGTCCTTCCATACGGAGTAGAGGGACTGCCCCAGGTCTATCCATGATATCTTGAAGTTCTTGGCGCTTTGCAGTATGCGGTAACGTATGGAACCCTCCTCGACCGATTCCATGCGCTTTTCGATACCGCTGATCGCTTTACTGCTCAACTTTGCCATTATCGCAATTCCTTTCGATTTTGTTTCACGAGGACGATTATACCCCAAAAACGGGCCTTTTCATACCTGAATATATTGACAATATCCCGTCAATCGCTTACTATTAACCTATGTTCAAAAAAGTTGCCATCTCCGCAGCGCTCTGGACGCTCATCGCGATCGTAACCATCCTGCTGTTTTTCGCGATGCTGTTCTTCACCGTGGCGCTCTTTCCTTTTGACAGGAAGCGTAAGGTCGCGCACGCCCAATGCTATTGGTGGGCGGACGCCCTGACGACCCTGAATCCCTATTGGCGTATCAGCGCCACAGGGCTGGAAAACATAGACCGCAATAAGGCGTATGTCATCGTCGCCAACCACCGCAGCCTGGCCGATATAGCCATAGTCTATAAATCCAGGATGCAGTTCAAGTGGGTGGCGAAAGAGAGCCTCTTTGGCGTTCCTTTTGTAGGCTGGAACATGTCTCTGGCAAAACATATAAAACTTAAGAGGGGGAGTTTTTCCAGCATAAAGCATGTCTACCGTGAGGCCGCGCTCTGGCTGAGGGACGGCATGTCCGTCTTATTCTTTCCCGAGGGAACGCGAAGCGAAACCGACCAGATGAGGGACTTTCAGAACGGAGCTTTCAAACTCGCGATAAAGGAGGGCGTTCCGGTATTGCCTTTAAAGATTGAGGGCAGCGGCGACGCCATACCCAAAGGCAGCTGGATCTTCACTACGAAAGTCAGCGGGAACCTTAAGGTCCTGCCGCCCATCGATACTTCTGTATTTAGACCCGCCGAGTTTTCCAGATTGCGCGACCTGGCGCGCTCGATGCTCGAGGCCTCGTAAAACTCCGATCAAGCCTTTCAGGCCTTGCTGTAACGCACCTTCCAGATATCGTCCGCGTATTCCCGGATGGCCCTGTCTGAAGAGAATTTGCCGCTCCTGGCCACATTGAGGATGGACTTTTTGGTCCAGTCCGTCCTATTTTCATATACCAAGGAAACGTTATCCTGCATGCGGCAATATGAGTCGAAGTCCGCGCATACCAGGAAGTAATCGGTATTCATCAGGTTGTTCACTATAGGATCGAACATGCCGAATTCGACCGGCGACAGGAAGTTGGACCGTATAAGCCGGAATATTTCGGTCAGCATCGGAGAGCGTTCTATATATTCTCTGGGGTTGTATCCGGAACGTTTTATCTGCTGAACCTCATCCGTCTTAAGCCCGAAGATAAAGATGTTTTCCTTGCCTACCTCTTCGGCTATTTCGACATTGGCCCCGTCCAGCGTGCCGATCGTGAGCGCGCCGTTTATCATAAATTTCATGCAGCCTGTGCCCGAGGCCTCCGTGCCGGCGGTCGATATCTGCTCCGACAGCTCGCTGGCCGGAAAGATCTTCTCCGCCAGTGAAACGCGGTAATTTTCCAAAAAGACGACCTTCATCCTGCCGTCGATCGTCTTGTCCTTATTAACGACGTCGGCCAGGCTGTTGACGAACTTTATGATAAGCTTGGCCATATAATATCCGGGAGCGGCTTTGCCTCCGAAAATGAATGTCCTGGGCAGTGCATCCGCCCTGCGGTTGTTTTTCAGCCTCAGATATTCCGCCATTATGTAAAAACTGAACAACAGCTGTCTTTTGTATTCATGGATCCTCTTTATCTGTATATCGAACAGAGATTTCGGGTCGACATCCAGGCCGGTGGTCCGGGATATGTAATCGGCGAGCGCCTTCTTATTTTCGCTCTTCACCTTCTGCCATTTGTCCCGGAAGGAGGCGTCGTCTTTGAGGGGCTGCAGTTTCCTCAGCTGGTACATGTCGGTCGTCCACTTATCTCCTATCGCGTCCGTGATAAGTCCCGAGAGTCCCGCGTTGGCCTTCTGCAGCCATCGGCGCTGCGTTATGCCGTTTGTCTTGTTGTTGAATTTACCGGGATCGAGCTCGTAAAAATCTTTGAACAGCCTGGTCTTCAATAGCTCGCTGTGCAGTTCGGAGACGCCGTTCACGGAATGGCTGCCGATGACCGACAGATTACCCATCCTTACCTTCTTCTGGTCCGATTCCTCGATAATGGACATGCGCCTGAGCCTGTCATTATCCCCCGGGAAGCTTATCGCCACATCCTGCAGGAAACGGAAATTGATCTCGTATATTATCTGCAGGTGGCGCGGCAGTAATTTTTCGAAAAGGGCTACGGGCCAGCATTCGAGGGCTTCCGGCATTATGGTATGGTTTGTGTATGCGAACGTCCTTACGGTGACGTCCCAAGCCTGGTCCCAGGCCATCGATTCCTCGTCGACCAGTTTGCGCATAAGCTCCGGTATGGCTATCGCAGGGTGCGTGTCGTTAAGTTGTATCGCCGCCTTGTCGGGCAGGTCCCGCAGGTTGCTATTCTCCATCTTGAACCTGCGGATGATGTCGGCCAGGGAGGCGGCGGTAAAGAAGTATTCCTGCTTCAGCCTCAATTCCCTGCCCTGGCTCACGTTGTCGTTGGGATATAGAACCTTCGATATATTTTCGGTCAGCACTTTGGAATATACGGCCCGCTCGTAATCCCCGTCGTTGAAATAGCTGAGCTCGAACTCTTCGGTGCTCCTTGCCGACCACAGCCTCAGGGTGTTGACTATATTGTTTTTATATCCGACTACAGGGGTGTCGTACGGCATGGCCAATACGTCGTCGGTATCCACCCACAGCACTACGGATCTCCCTTTTTCGTCGGCAGCGGTCTGTGTCCGCCCGCCGAAACGCACCTTTATAGTGTACTCAGGCCGCGGAAATTCCCAGGGATTGCCGAGGCGCAGCCACTCGTCGGGGAACTCCACCTGGTAACCGTTCATTATCTTCTGGTTGAATATTCCGTATTCGTATCTTATGCCGTAGCCGTGGGCCGGTATAGCCAGCGACGCCATGGAGTCGAGGAAACAAGCCGCCAGGCGGCCAAGGCCTGCGTTGCCCAGCCCGGCGTCGGATTCGCATTCCCGCAGCTCCTCCAGGCCGAGCCCCATCTCCTTCATCGCGCCGGCAGCCTCGTCCATGAGGCCGAGGTTTATCATATTGGTGCCGAGCAGCCTTCCTATAAGGAACTCGAGCGAGAAATAGTAGACGCGCTTGACGTTTTCGTCGTGATAGCGCTGCTGCGTGAGGATCCATCGTTCGACTATCCTGTCGCGAACGGCAAGGGAAAGCGCCAGGTAGTCATCGTGGGTCGTGGCGGTGTACCTGTCCTTGGCGAGCGTATATTCCCTGTTTGCTACGAAAGAAAGCAGCATGCCTTCTTTGGTCATCTCCTTGTATATCTTATTGAATACCTCGGGATGGCCGTTGTTGGTAAGCTTTTTCATGTTACGCCTGTTCCGGTTTTTCATGTTTTTTGCGCGGGATGCCCGCCGCATGGCATATGCATCCTTCGCCGAACCTGCCGCGTATCCTGTCTATGGCGCCGTAAAGCCTTTCCATCTTCCTGTCGCCTTCGCCGGTAAATAAATCGCCCGACCCGGCCGCGGAAGAGAGGTTGTGCGCTTTTATTCCGACGAGCCTTATCGGCACGCCGAATCCCGCGCCCCGCAGGAAATCATTATATAGGCCTTTCGCCTCCTTGTAAAGTATATCCGCAAAATTGGTGGCGGATCTCATGGTGGCGGACCTTGTGTAGGTGCGGAATCCCTTCAGGCGTATCTTCAGCGTCACCGTCCGGCACTGCAATCCGCCCGCCCTGAGCCGCGCGGATACTTTTTCAGAAAGGCGCATCATGGTAGATTCCAGCCTTGCGCCGTCTCGCGTGTCCGTGCCGAATGTATGCTCGTTACTTATGGACTTCGCCTCGCCCTCGGTTACGACGCCGCGGTCGTCTATACCGTTGGCGAGCCGCAGAAGGTGCAGGCCGTTCGCGCCGAACATGCGCTCCATCTCGGCCGGATCGCGCCCGGCCAGATCGCCTATGGTGTTGACCCCGATACCCGCAAGGGCCGCGGCCGTCTTGGGCCCCAGGCCCCACAGGCGGCGCGTCTCGAGAGGCCGCAAAAAATCCAGGAGACCCTCCTGCGGCACCTCAACGAAACCGTCCGGCTTCTTCAGGTCCGAAGCGATCTTGGCGGCCATCTTCGTAGGGGCGAGCCCTACCGAGGCCGTAAGTCCGGTCATGGTTCGTATCCTGGATTTTATAAGCACGCAGGTATTTGAAGGAGTTCCGAAGAGGTGCCAGCTTCCGGTTATGTCGAGGAAGGCTTCGTCTATGCCGGCCGGCTCTATGTCCGGGGTGAAGGAATACAATATCTCGTATATCTGGGATGAGACGGCCGAGTACTTTTCCATGTTGACCGGCAGGAATACGGCGGACGGGCATCTTCGATAAGCCTCCGATATCGGCATAGCCGAACGGATGCCGAAACGGCGGGCTTCGTAGGAGCAGGTCGATACCACACCCCTGCCCCTGCCGCCTCCGGGGTCGGCGCCGACGACCACAGGCTTTGAGCGATAGCGGGGATTGTCCCTCTGCTCTATGGCGGCGAAGAAAGCGTCCATGTCGACATGGACGATATATCTCTTTTCAGGCATTAACCACGGCGGAATTACGCTTTAAAAAGCACTACCGCTTTCTCGTTATTGTTGGTCGCCAGTATCAGCCTGGCCGGGCATCCGGACGGACATGTCGTTCCGTAGGTGTACCTTATGTCTATCTTGGCGTCCGACATCTTCGCCGTTATGCTCTTCAGCGCGCCGGCCTTGTTCTCAAGGTCGACCACTACGACTTCGTTCTCTTTCATATCCTTGTACCCGGCCTTCTGGAGCGCCTCTTTCGCCCGGAGAGCGTCCTCCGCGACCAGCATGATCTTGGCCTTGCCGCCTTCAGCCGCGTATCCGGCCACGCCTTCGATATTTATGCCGTGGTCCGCAAGTATCTTCGATATGTTCGCCAGCACCCCGACCTTGTTGTCGGCCGTGATCACAAGCTCCTTGCCCAAATTCGCGCCCTTTATCATATTCGCCTCCGAAATTTGAAAATAACAGCTTTTCGGAACACAACCTGATGAGGGCCGCCCCTCATCATATTGATGTTACACCCGTGAAAAACATTTGTCAAGCTACCCCTGCGGCTCCTCTTCCGCTCTGACGATGCAGTCGAGGCGGAAGTTGCGCTCCGAGCCGCGCATGTGGCAATGCGCCACGACGTACGTCCTGTCGTAACCGCGGTGGATGCGCTTCGGCGTGATGGCCCGTTCGCTTAGACTGTCGTTCCAGGAGGATCGGTAGACGATATTGAGCCTCCTCTGCCGGCTTATGGCGGCCTCGATAAGGGCCAGAGTGCAGCCCTTCACCACCGGCGCGCGATCTTTCCTGACCGGAATGGCGGCGATATTTTCGATCGTGGTAACGCCTGCGGCTTCGAGCGCTTCGAGCTCCATACGGAATATCTTCAGAGTCATCATGGCGTCGGCCATCGCCCTGTGCTCGCCTTCGATGCTTATCCCGAGCGCACGAGCGACCGAGCCGAGGTTGTAGCGTCCGACCCTGGGAAATAACCGGCGCGCCAGAGAGAGCGCGTCTATGACGTGATATTCGTCCAGCAATTGCTTGCGCTCACCGAGGCTGGCCTCAAGGAAGCCCAGGTCGAAACCGGCATTGTACGCCACCAGGACGCTGCCGTCGATAAACCGCAGGAAGGCGGGCATGATCTTGTCGATGGTGGGTTTGCCCCTCACCATTCCGTCGGTTATGCCGTTTACCGAAAAGGCCCCCGGAGATATGGGCCTTTGCGGGTCGATGAGCTCGGTGAATTTACGCACAGGCCTTTTGCCCGGCGAGAACCGTACGGCTCCTATCTCGCAGATGCGGTCTCCGGAGTAAGGGTATAGGCCGGTCGTTTCGACGTCAAATACCGTGAAGCTGCATGACTTTATGTCTATGGCCCCGTCCTTCATACGAGAGATATTCTTTTAAATCTGCCCGGCGCGGCCAGGGACTTATTATATACACAATAAGCGACGGAAATGTCCTGTATGGCGAGGCCTGTAGAGTCGAATACGGTTATCTCCTCGCGGGAAAGACGCCCCCTCTTCCTGCCCGTCACCACCTGCCCCAGAGTGGCCTGTATATCTCTTTTCGTGATCCGGCCTTTACTTAACGGGACGTTTATCTCCCCGCTGTGCGCGGCCTGCGGAATGTCATCGACGAAGATACGGGCTTTTTTAAGGAGGGCCGCTTCGAGCTCTTCCTTGCCTTTCGCGTCGGCGCCTATGGCGTTTATATGGGTTCCGGGACTGATCCACCCGGCTTTGACTATCGGCCTTCTGGAAGGCGTTGTGGTAACCACTATGTCCCGGCCGGACACGCAATCTCTGACGCTGCCGCAGCGCTCGACCTTATACCCGAGCCGTCTTATCGCATCCGAGGACCGTTTTACGCGCGCCTGAGACAGGTCGTATATAGCCACGGTCTTTATTTTAAACAATTCCCGGAGTGAAAGCAGTTGATATATAGACTGGACGCCGCATCCAACCAGTCCTATATTGGAAGAATTACGGTTTGCCAGATATTTCGCGGCTACTCCCCCGGCCGCGCCGGTGCGGAGGTTTGTTATATGTGTCCCGTCCATTATGGCGAGAGGGTATCCGGTCAACCGGTCGCTAAGTATTATGACGGCCATCACTGCCGGCAGGCCGCGGGAGCTGTTGTGGGGATGGACATTGACCCACTTCACGCCGCAGGCCCCGGTGCCTTCGACGTACGCCGGCATGGCGCGAAAATCCCCTTTATTCCTGTCGAGATGTATGTAGATTTTGGGAGGCATCTTTACCGCGCCGCGGCCGTGGGCGATGAACGCCTTTTCGACGATCTTGAGCGCCTGCGGCATGGCGATCATCTTCTCTATCTGTCTGCGGGTGAGGATTACGGTGGAGCGGATCTTTTTATCTGGCATTGTCGACAAGGGCTTTTATCGCGGAGCTTATCTTATCAAATTCGTTTTTTTCTATCCATTCGCCCCGGAAGACGCTTGCCCCGAAAGCTACGGCGCTGGCGCCGCTTGCAAAGTAGGATCCAATATTTTCCGGGGTAATCCCGCCGCAGGCAAGAAGCTCTATCTTGTCGAAAGGCGCCTTCAGCTCTTTGATGTACGCGGGCCCGAACATCGCGGACGGGAATACCTTGACCATCGTGGCGCCGGCGTTCCACGCGTTGTATACTTCCCGGGGAGTGAACGCTCCGGGAAAAACGGGGATGACGTTCCTGGCGCAGTATTCGACCACGTCCTCTATCAGGGCGGGCATCACTACGAAGCTCGCTCCAGCGTCCAGCGACTCCTTCAGGGCGTCCATAGTCAGTACCGTTCCGGCTCCGACCATGAGCCGTCCGTCCGCGGCCGCAACGGACCGCTTGACGAGGTCCGCGGCATTCATGGAGTTCATCGCTATCTCTATGGTCTCCAGCCCGGACGAGACGATCGCCTCTACAAGAGGCTCTATCGCCACTTCCTGCCTTGCGCGCAATATGCCCAATAGCGGCAGCTGTCGGAAGCGCTGTAAGTCCATGATCAATCCAGGTCTTTACCTTTTATGCTGTCGTAGAAATCCCTGAAATTTTGCTGCTTGGGGCCTTTGTGATACTCGATGGCCGGTTTTGGATGCTCGTCAAGCATTCCCGTGATCGCGTAAGGTATGGAGTATCCCCACTCTATCTTCTTGCCGAGCGGTATATAGTAATCGGATATCAGCTCGAATATCGGGCGTATATCGAATTTCGGGTTTTTCAGGAATCCCATTATGAGCTCAAGCGGGCAATTTCCCGCTCCGCGTCCGAGACCGTAGACGGTCGCGTCGACGTAGTTCGCGTTATGGATTATCGCCTCGATCGTGTTGGAAAAAGCGAGCTGCTGGTTGTTGTGCGCGTGGATGCCGATCTCCTTGGACTTGATTATCCCCCCGGCCTTCTTCACAAGGAATTCGGTGGTCTCCTGATAGAGAGCGCCGAAGCTGTCGACTATATAGATGACGCCGGCCCTGGACTCTTTCTCGAGCTGCTCCAGCGCCTCGTTGAGCTCGTTGTCCAGCGCCCGCGAAATGGCCATGATATTTATCGCCGTTTCGTACCCCTTGTCGGCAAAGTGGTTTGCCAGGTGTATCGCCTTGTCTATCTCTTTTACGTAAGAGGCGACCCTTATCATGTCTACAGGGCTCTCCTTTTTGGGCTTGACGTCCTCCATCTCCACCCTGCCGACATCTACCATAACCGATATCTTCATGTCGGATTCGACGCCGTCTATGACCCTCTTTATGTCATCGTCGTCGCAGAATTTCCACTTTCCGAACTCTTTGGACGAGAAGATGCTCTTAGAATTCTTGTATCCTATCTCCATATAGTCTATTCCGGAACGGGAAAGGGCGCGGTATGTCGCCCTTACAAGATCGTCTTCGAATAGATGGTTGTTCATGAGACCGCCGTCTCGTATCGTGCAATCAAGAACTTTTATCTTCTCGCGGAACATTTATTTCTCCTGTCTTATTGATACGTTGAATACAAGCTCTTTTGAAGGCGGTACATCCTTCTCCCACGGCCTGAAGTACTTGAATGATATCGCGGTCTTTCCCGGCGCGATCGCCCGGAATGTCCATATCTCCCTGCCGCCCGAACCTGCCAGGCCCGTCTCGGCCGCGACATATTCGCTGCTTACAAAGCAGACCGTCTTTTCGTCGAGGGGCTTGGATATATCCCAACCGAACCCTGTGGTAGGGTTCGATTCGAGTATTATTGAGAATTCACTTAGTGTCCGGGCCTCGATGGGTTTGGCGGGGTCGCTGTAAGGATTATCTTCGGATGCCTCATCGGCCGCGAAGGTCGAGCCTGCGACTAAAGATAATAGGAATAAAGCTGCTATAAAAAATCGTTTCATATGGTGTAGGCGCAATCCGGGTAGAATACCCCGTGCTTATGAATATCTCTCATAGTAACGCAGGTAAAAATATGGCCTGATCTGGTCTTCTGCGGCCCCAACCGGCCGGCGTAAGCGGCGCAATCGTAACGTCCGTCTGAGACCTCGACCAGATTACCGCACGGATCGGAGCCGCCTACTCCGCAGCAGACGCCGCATCTGCGGCATAGCGCTTCGCGGGCGGCCTCCTGCTCCTCGAGTTTTTTCGCGTATATAGCGTCATCTCTCATGGCGACAATTATATCACATATCAGGAAAATTGGACTAAAAAACCTACGCGGTCAAATGCAGCTTTTCGCACGTTGACCGCGTAGGTTAATCTATTCTAAACGTTGTCCGAACCCTACCCTTCTTCGCAGAAAACCCCGGTCTTTTAAGCCCGGAGAGCTTCATTTTTTCTTTTTCTTCTTCGCTTTCTTCTTCGATCTGCATCCGCATGAGCTGCACATAAGGACCTCCCATGTTAACGGTCAATAACTTCTACTATAAAGATTCGTAAATTTATGGGTCCTGTCCTCGGTCGCCTTTCGGTGCTCCGCGGCCTTGTGCGCGCCTAAAGGCTGGACCTCGGCCACCCATAAATTTGCCTCACGCGCTTATGGCTGACTTAATCTCCTTCTCATCGTTCCCGATCAAGTATACCTTATGAACCTGCGCCTGGCAAATTTATCGATAGCCCATGCGGCGTATATCACCAGCGCCCGGCCGCGCCTATAAGGACTGAGGATTCTTCCGAGGATTTAAGCAGCTTTATGAAAGCGCTGCCGTCACTGCCGAGGATGTCGTGGGAGAGCGCCACCTCGAGACCGAGATCTTTCTTGCCTGCGGGGTCTTTAAGCCTGAATGTCACCCTGTCTCCTCCGGTCAGCGTCGCCTGGGCGCCAAACGACATGGAATAGATCCTGCCGCCGGCGTACTGCGTTTCGAAGTTAAGGCCGGCGGATTTGGAGAGCTTCCAGCTTCCGTATAAAATTACGGTCTTTGCCATCGGCCGCAGGTGGCGGGAAAGGCCGGCTCCCAATTCAAACTTCATACTGTGAGGGCCGCATATCCCAAGCGCGATCCTGAAGTCAAATGACGAGTTCGAGGCGCCATAGATCGAGTATGAAAGGAATGTGGCCCTGGTAAGCGTCCAATATCCCTTGAAAGTTATGCGATGCGATTTCCTGGCCTTACGGACGCCGCGCGAGCGCTCGTATTCATATATGAGTTCGTTATTTTTGTCGATCCGCCAGCCGGCGGTGAATATCAGAACCTCGGATGCGCCCTTTTCGCGTTGCACCGAAAAGGCGAGCCGGTTATCTCCGCCGACATGCCATGTTCCGGACAGCTCCAGGACGTAGGTCTTTCGCGCGCCTTCGCGCGTCTTTGTGGTCACGGCGAAGAGGAGCGAGTCGCCCTTTGCGCCGAGCATCTCCCCGCGGAGCGTCAGTTCTCCCCGTGCGGGACGCGCGTTTTCCGCGGAAACGGTCAATTTAATATCATGATTCTTTGTTAAGCTCCAGGTGCCGGAAAACTTTACCAGATAAGGCGAGGCGGCGCCGTCTTCTATCGGGGACTTAGCTTGATATATGAGGTTGCTGTCTTTATCTATCATGAAGAGGCCGTCCGCGACCCTCCTGTGGCGGCTCAGCCCGGTATTCTTTTCGGAAATGATCAGCCTGTTAAACGGGTCCGTTTCGTATCGTATTTTTTCCATCAGAGCATCTCTACGCCCGCACGTCTGAGCATGCGCGCAAGTTTCGCAATGGGCAGTCCCACGACATTATAAAAACACCCTTCTATCCGGTCTATAAATATCCCGCCCATCCCCTGTATGTCAAATGAGCCCGCCTTGTCCATCGGTGAAACCTTGGCGAAATAGTTGCTTATCCGGCGGTCGGTGAGCGGGTACATGTAGACTTTCGTCTTTTCATAATCGGTAAATATTCTGCCGCGGTCTTTATCTACGACGGCGACGCCGCTATATACCCACTGAGGCCTTTTCGACAATAATTTAAGCGTCCGACGCGCGTCGGCAATATTGCGCGGCTTGCCTATAATCCTCTTGCCGACCAGGACTACCGTATCCGCGCCGATTACCACCGACCTGGGGTGTCTCGACGCCACGTCTTCGGCTTTTTTTAAGGCGTTAGAGATGACCAGACCGGCGCAACTGCGGCTTATCCTCCGGGACTCTTTCGCTCCGGAGCCAACTACGCGGAACTTCAGACCCATCTGTCGCAGAAGACTCCGACGCGCCTTCGATCGCGATGCCAGTATTATCTCTCTTCTTTTACCCATCGGCTGCGGCCTCCCCCGCGACGAACCCGGATGCCCACGCCCAGGCCAGATTGTAGCCTCCCCGGGCTCCGTTAACATCGAGCATCTCTCCGGCAAAATATACGCCGCGCCTCAATCTCGATTCCATAGAATTTGCATCGACTTCGTTTGTATCTATTCCGCCCGCCGTGAAGTCGGCCTCGTTCCATCCCCTGGTCCCGAGCACTTTAAACGTTTTATTTTTTAAAAGTCTGGCCGACCCGGATGGGGTATTGGTCCTGAACATGTCGCGCAGCGCAACGCCGAATTTGTTGGGCAATATCCCGGCCGTCATTTCGTCAGGAGATACCTTTCGCTCCGCTCTCTTAGCCAGTTCCGCCGAAAGAGCCGCCTCGCCCATGAACGGCACCATATCCACGACTACAGACACGCCCCTTATCCTGTCTCTATTTATCGCTATCGATACGCTCTGGCTTGCGTCGAGGATAGCCGTTCCCGAAAGGCCATACTTGGCGAACAGAAGATCTCCTGAAGAGGACTCTCTCTCTTTGCCGTTTACGACGCTCCTGACCACCGCCTTGATCTTCTGCCCCTGCAGCAGGTGGCAGAGCGGGTCTTTTACCAATACCGGCACCGCGACAGGCACCGGCTCGATAATGGTATGCCCCATACGCTCGGCGATCTTGCAGGCGTTTCCGTCAGAGCCGAAGGCCGGATACGACTTGCCTCCGCATGCCAGCACGACTTTCCCAGCCGATACGGAGCCGCCCGACCTGGCGGATACGGTAAAGCCGCCGCCTGGCGACTCGGTAACGGACGTGACATCAAATCCGGTCTCGATGGCCACCGACAGCCGTCTCAGCTCCATCTCCAGGACTTTTAATACAGATGACGACTGGTCGGTCGCGGGAAAGATGCGGCCGCCCTCCGAATAAAGGCGCAGTCCGATATCTTCAAAAAATCCCTTTATGGCGTCAAGACCAAAACGGGAAAATACGGACCGGACGAGCGCCCTTGACGCGGGGTTGTAAAATTTGATGTCGAGATCTTCGTTGGCGAGGTTGCATCTGCCGTTGCCGGAGGCGAGGATTTTTTTGCCGGGGCGCGGAGTCTTTTCGCATATCATGACATCGGCGCCCTTGCGCGCGGCGCCTATGGCCGCGACTATTCCGGAGGCACCGCCGCCGATGATAACGGTCGAAAACTTGCGCATCGATTACGCCTTATATCAGGAGACGATTTACCCCGGCTAAGCCCTGCCGAGATAGTCGCCGCTGCGGGAATCTACCAGTATAGTCTCGCCCTCTTCTATGAAGAGCGGGACGTTTACGACCAGCCCTGTTTCGAGAGTCGCCGGTTTCATCGCCCTGCCCGAAGTGTCCCCCTTAGCGCCCGGGGCGGATTCCACTATCTTAAGGGCTATGCTTACAGGAAGCGCTATCGACACCGGGTTGTGGTCATGATAAAGGACCTCGACCTCGAGGTTCTCTTTCAGGTAATCTTTGCTGGACCCGACCAGGTCCTTGTCGAGGGCTATTGACTCGTAAGTCTCGTTGTCCATGAAGTGGTAGCCGGCGTGGTCGGAATACAGGTACTGTACCTTTTTCGATTCCAGGCTAGCCATCTCAACGGAGTCACTCGGGCTGTACCTTTTGTTTATCAGTTTTCCCGTGACGACGTTTTTGAGCGTCGACTGGTATATCGCCCTGAGGTTTCCGGGCGTCTTGTGGTCCATGTCCACTACCGTCCAGAGACCGCCTTCATCCTGTATAACCATTCCTTTTTTCAATTCCGAAGCTTTCACAGCGCAACCCTCTCTCGTTTTACTGTACAGTTACTTTTATCATCTCCGGCTTAGCCGTTTCCTTCTTGGGTATTCTTACCTCGAGCACGCCGTTCTTGTACGAGGCGCTTATGCCGTCGCTCTTGCATTCCGCGGGCAATTCTATGGCGCGTTCGAACTTACCCACCATCCGCTCGCGCTTTACGACATTGGGCCCGGCCTCCTGTTTCATCGCCTCTCTCGAACCGGATATCTTAAGGAGCTTGCCGCTCTCGAGCGTGACGGTGATCTTGTCTTTGTCCATTCCGGGAAGGTCCGCTTTTACGGTATATTCTTTAGTGTTCTCCGTTATGTCTACGCGAACATCGCTGCCGAACATCGAGAGTCCGCCCTGTTGGTCAGAGTATGCCGAAGCCAGCTCCTTCGTGAACTGGTCGACCGACCTCTTCATGCGGACTAGCTTCTGAGATAGTTCGGCCATCTCCTTCTCATCCCTGTCGGTTGTGTCAGCCTGAGCGTATGAACGGTCCGGCGCGCCGAACAGGACGAGGACCGCCAGTAGTATTGAAAAGCCCGCATTCTTCATATACCCCTCCTTAACATCTGAAATGCCGCATATTAGGATAGACCAACTTTAATAAAATATCAAGGCATATGTGTTGCGGCGAGGGCGTTTCAGCGGTCTTTTGTGGAGCCTCTCGGCATAAGGCGCGAGGCTCCCTCCCGGCCGGATTCCTGTCGGGGATCGAATACTATCGTAACGTCAAATGACATCCTGGGCAGGGACAAGGCTCCGGGGAACTTCGGAAAAGGTGAAGCTTCCCGCAGGCTCGAAAGAGCTATCTCTTTAAGAGTCCGGTCTTTCGACGAGGCGGTCTCGTCTATCGCCGACTCCGTGAGCTTACCGCCGGAGTTCAGCACGAAATTCAGACGGACCTCCCCCTCTCCGTAGTAGCTCCTGTACCGCCTCTTGACATTCGAGCGTATCTTCTCGCGTAAAAGCTGATAATATCCGATATAGTCCTTGGTGGTCTTTATCCGGGCCTGTTTTTCGGCCATTTCGCGCGGCGAGTCCCTGTCATCTTCCGTCCTGGAGACGGGCGCGTCAGGCGCCGGAGCGGTCTCGACCTTTGGCTTCAATTCCACCTTAGGAGTCTCCGGGATATTCAACGCCTTATCCTCGATGGGTTCTTTGGGCTTTTCCGGCTCCTTTATTACTACATAGTCCACCAGCGTCTCTTTTTTGACAGGTTCACGCGTGTTCTCGTGCCTCCACAGCGGCGCAAGAAAAGCCGCGTGGAAAGCGAGCGAAAGCAATATTGCCTTTTGAAAAGTTATGCCCATGCTTGGATTATACCATAAATCCTAGAACTTCTGCTTGACCCCTATAGTGTAGTTGAACCCATTGGCTGGATAGTATTGTCCGGTAGCGCCCATATCCGAATATGCATAGTCGAGCGCATTATTTATTGCCCCGTATATCTCCATACCATGCTTGCGGTAAGTGATCTTTATATCGCTGGTACAGTACTGTTTCATCTGGCGCATGATGTTCAGCTGGTCGTTCAGGAAGCGCCGGGGACCGACAAAGTTAAAGATATAGCTGATGTCCAAACAGTCCATAAAAGTATAGCTTACCCCTCCCGTCACCTTGTGTTTGGGCACCATGGGAATTTCATTGCCCGCGTAGTGGCTGCCGACGAAGAATGCCTTGATGTATGCGTATTTGCCGTATATGTCCAGATCGTCAATTGGCAGGAGATGGGCCTCGACCTCGACGCCGTTGCGCATGGTGCGGTCATAAATACCATTCGCTCCGAATGCGCCGATGGTCGGCCCGTAAAACAGCTCGTGGCGCGTATCCATAATGAAATAGTCCGCGCCAGCCTTGAGCCATTTTATGCTATGGTCCTTAATGCCGATTTCGTAATCCATGCCGGTTTGAGGCTCAAGGTCCAGGTTGATGCCGCCGCCGCCCCATGGTCCGGAATAGAATGTTTGGTACCATTCGTCAACTGCGGGAAACCTGAGCGACCGCGATACGTTCGCATAAACCGCCGACGCGTCATTGTAAACATAATTTACGCCCGCGTCATAGGCGCATTCGAACATACGTTTGTTGTTTTTTTGTATCGCGACAGCTTCCTGATTAAAATCGTCATCCGCCCATTCAGCCCGAAAACCTCCGGTTATATTTACGCGTTCGGTTGCCTGTACGGTATCTTCGATGTACAGTCCGAGCGTATTCTGCTGGATTATAGTGCTGTTTTTCGGGAACGATCCGCTGGATATTTCGTCTCTGTAATGATAGTAATCGACTCCCGCTACGACCCTGTTTTGGATTCCGAAGAGGGCCGATTCTATAACAAGCCTGGGCGTTATGCCATACGATTGGATTCGGCTATCCTGTTCCCATGCCCCAAATGCCGAGACGGCCACGCTTGCGGTCCTGCGGCTCCGGATTGGAAAATCGACCGAGAATACGGTCGCAGTGGAATCATATATGCCGCGCAGGTCTATCCCGGGCATAAAATAAAAGTCCTCGGTCTTGCCCCTGTCGTTCGGGTTATCGCTGGCGCGCATTCCGTCGCGCTCGATCTGCAGGTCGGTTACGGCGCCGGGTTGGCCGTACCAGTCCTTGTGGTAACCGGTATCGAAGCGCAGGCTGGTATAATCCGTCGGTCTGAGGGTGCAATTGGCGTTAAAATCGTCCGTTTCGAGATCGCTATTGCCTCGATATCCGTTCGATCTTTTCGAGGATATGCCGGCATAGTAGTCCATGAATTTGGTTCCGGCCGTGCTGTAACCGCTGTAGCCATTGTAATGATAGCTGCCCGTTTCATAGCCAAATCCGAGCTCCGGACTCTTTCCGGCGCCGCGCTTGGTGATTATATTAATCACGCCGCCAACGGCGTTATCTCCGTATAACACGGATTGCGAACCTCGCAGTATCTCGATACGCTCCACGGAGTTCAGGTCTATCTGCAGCCAGTCCACTCCGGACAGGTCCACCTGGTTTGTGCGCCTGCCGTCTATCATCACCAGAACGTTTGACGGAGCCATTTCGCCGAACCCGCGGATGTCGACCTGCGCCGCCTTTCCGTTTCCAAAGTACTCTTTTACGTCTATGCCGAGCTGGTTTTTTAACACATCCGTTATATTTCGCACGCCGGTCAGCCCTATCTCTTTAGAATCCACCACATCAACTGTACGGGTTGAGGCTAACAAGGTCGCGCTATCCGGATACATAAGCCAGCTATTATTGACGCGTGACGCCGTTACCACAATCGGATCGAGTTTTTGGGGCTGGGCCGCATATCCCGCCGACTTGGATTGATCCCGACCTTTTGCGGCACTATCCGCACCAAAAGAATCCTGCAACCATATGAAGCATGTAAATAACGTTAACAGTACTATTTTTTTCATCTTACCTTTCGTATCCCGAAAACAAAAATCCCCGCCTCTCCATACAGAAAGCGCGGGGTAAGTTCCCTGTTCTGCAAACCCGTATATCCCGGCATTCTCACGTGCCGTGCTCAAATGTCGCCCATTTTGAATTTTGAGCTTTGACATTTGAGCTTATTATACGGGCAGGTCTTCTGACTCGGGAATCATCCTACTCTTCGACGCCTTCTCGCCTTTGGTTCGCGGCAATGGCCATGTTTCGAATTTCGTCATCCCATACAGCGGCGGGACCGTCCCCGTTTTAAAACACTCGGGGTTCCCTATTAAGCCCTCTCGGGCGCCCGTACAGTTGTCGTTTTAAAAAGAGCGAAAACAGTAATTCAATGGACGATTATATAGCAAATAGGCGTCATGTCAAGAAAATTTAATCCTTGTGAAAATTTAATCCTTAGTGAGCTACCCTATCGGATGGGCCGCCAGCTCGCGGCTTATGGCGTAGTACCGCTCATCGCCGGAATCGTCTATGTCAACCTTGCTGAGTATGCGTTCCAGCGAAAACAGGTATCTTTCCAGTAAAGGATCCCCGCTCTTCCCATGCCCCAATATAGACTGAAGCTCTTCCTCCAGCAGCGCCTTAAGTATCATCCTCTCCTTATCCGTGAACATACGCGCTCTCCTTTCTGCTGTCGTGAAAAGAAGCGACCGAGCCGCGCTCGATCACCGTAGCTATGAAAAATCTGGAGCCTGTGAACCGGGTCCCGTTTTCGATATCCCGTATTATCTGCCTGACCGCCTCGGCGGCCATCTCGTATATCGGCTGCAGAACTGTGGTCAGCGGCGGATCTGTGTATCGTCCCGCGTCGATCCCGTCAAATCCGACAATCGAGACCTCCCTGGGACAGGATACGCCGATATTTCGCAGCTCATTTATCGCGGTCATCGCCACAGCGTCGCTGGAAAAGAATATGGCGCTGGGGCGCTCGAACTTACCGCTGAAATAATATCTGACCGCCTTTATTCCTGATTCCTCCAGAAAATTTGACTGATACTCCAGCTGCGGGTCGTATTTTATGCCGATATCGTTAATGGCCTTCCTGTATCCCATATACCTGTCCTGCGCATCTTTGACCGTGTCGGTTCCCCTTACGAAGCCTATGCGTCGGTGCCCGCGCCCCGCGAGATACATCGTGGCGTCATAGGCGCTCTTGAAGTTATCTATCATGAAGCACCCCGGATTAGTCCCGGATTTGTGCTGGTTCAGCACCAGGACAGGTATGGACAGATCCAGGAGATTTGCCGTCGATACGTTGAAAACGCCCAGAATGGAAGACACGATAGCGCCGGCTACATCCATCCCTCGCATAGCCTTCTCGACGTTGAAGCCGCTGCGTTCATCCTTCATTATGGCCAGATTAAGGCTGTATGGCGTCTTTTCTACCGCCGACATCGCGCCGGCAATCATCTTGCTGTAGTAGTCGTCGAAGAATAGCGACGCCACCTGGGGCCTGAAAAATATCACTATATTGCGGCTTCTGCCGGTCACGAGGCGCTTAGCGGCTACATCCGGAACGTAACGCTCGCTCTTGACCAGATTCAGTACCCTTTTTCTTGTTGAATTAGCTACGAGGTGCTGGGTGTTGGGATTTATTGCGCGGGAAACCGTGGCGACCGATATGTTAAGCTTTTTGGCTATCTGCTTTATCGTGACTTTTTCCATTAAGCCCGCCGTCGGTATTTTGCGATGTAAACGTTTACTGTAAACGATTACATTATATGCAAAACCATGTCTTATGTCAATAAAATAATTTACCCCGCAGCCAGAAGGCCATACCCGTGAGGGTGTGGATGAATGGCCTTCGGGCGGGATTCCGCTCCATGGCAGAGATCGGGATCCCGCGTTAAAA
>Ga0233425_10003670_pt1 | contig 27336 bp, 16 predicted proteins | sample Watercolumn_Towu_2_FD_181712 | JGI IMG/M metagenome (GOLD analysis project Ga0233425, IMG submission 181712) | Freshwater microbial communities from Lake Towuti, South Sulawesi, Indonesia - Watercolumn_Towuti2014_140_MG | ecosystem: Environmental > Aquatic > Freshwater > Lake | place...
CCTTGAAGGTGGTGGCATGGTGCATCCCCCGCTTGCCCATGCCGGCGATGAGAACTCGGTACGGCTGGCTCATTGCTTACTTCCCTTGGGCCTTGTCCCACTCGAGGACTTTGGCAATCACGTAGTCCACCTCGTCGGCGCGGAGTTCCGGGAACATCGGCAGCGAGATGCAGCAGGCGGCGTTGCGCTCGGAATTGGGGATGGGGCCGGCGATGCGGGCGGCCTTGCCCCACGGGTAGCCGTCCTGCTGATGGATCGCGATGGGGTAATGACATTTGGCGTCCACGCCATTGTCATTGAGATGTTTCAGCAGCACGTCCCGCTGGGCGGGCTTGCGGGTCTCGATGACGTACAAGTGGAAGATGTGCCGGTAACCTGGCTTCTCGGAGGGCAACGTGAACTGTTTCGCCCCCGCCAGGCCGGCGGTGTAACGGGCCGCCCACTTCCGGCGCAGGTCGTTCCAGGCGTCGATGTGCTTGAGTTTGGCGCTCACGACGCCGGCATGCAGGTCGTCCAGCCGGCTGTTGAAGCCGTAACTGTGGCACGAACGCTTGTCGGACCCGTGGTTGCGCAACTTGCGCACGATGCGGTCAATCTCGGAGTTGTTGGTGACGAGCGCCCCGCCATCGCCAAACGTGCCGAGGTTCTTTTGGATGATGAAGCTCGTCGTGGCGGCGTCGCTCAACTCGCCGATGCGGAAGCCTTTGCCGCTGGCCCCAATGGCCTGGGCGTTGTCCTCGATGACGAAGAGCTTGTGCTTGTCCGCGATCTTGCGGATGGCCTTCATGTCGGCGCATTGGCCATAGAGATGGACAGGAACGATCGCCTTGGTCTTGCGCGTGATGGCCGCCTCGATCTGCTTCGGATCGATGCAGTTGGTCCGCTTGTCGCTATCGACAAACACGGCGGTGGCGCCGGCTATCCAGATGGCCTCGGCGGTGGCGAAGAACGTGTTGACGGTGGTGATGCATTCGTCACCGGGTCCAATCCCCAGGGCCATCAACGCCAGCCAGATCGCGTCGGTCCCGTTGCCCACCCCAACGGCGTACTTGGTTCCGTGGTACTGCGCCAATTCGCCCTCGAGCCGCTTGAGCATCGGACCCATGACGTACTGGCCGCTCTCGAGCACCTCGCGGATGTTCGCGTCAATCTCCTTCTTGATGTTGTGGTATTGCCGGACATGCCCGTAGAATTCAACTTTCATATCGCGTCAGCCTACGCAGCCAGTTTTGCCGAACACAAGCAGTTTCAGGAATGGTCGGGGGGATGTAGGATTTTCCCCTACACAGAAAGCGGGCGATCCCGCTTGTGGCCGTGTGTCTTGAGTTTACGATGCGAGTGATGCACGTCACATCAGTCGCCCATGAGCCGCGGCCGCCCCGCGCCAGCCTGCAGGCCCGGCCCGGCGCCAGCACAACGTGTTCGAGCGACCGTTGAACTCCTATGGAATCCCCGACTCCTTGGCGCCCGCGCCAGCGCGGCTTTCTCTACTTGGTTGGGGCTGGGACCGTGGGGCTGGTGGGGTTGGTGGATTGGTGGACCGGCCCCGATCTGTCGTTGTCACTGTTCCATCTCATGCCCACGCTCGCCCTGGCATGGGTAGATCGGAAGTTGGAGGTCTTTCAAATGATCGGGCGCGGCAGGTCCACGCGGCAGATCGCCGAGACCCTCCACATCGGCGTCAAGACGGTCGAGTCCTACCGCGCGCGCATCAAAGAGAAACTGAACCTCGAGGGCGCGAACGAACTTACGGTTTGCGCTGTGCAGTGGGTGAACGAACGGCAAAGTTCCTGACCAGGGCAATCGCAGCGCGGTGCGGCGTCCGCGCGCGGTCCTCGCGAACCAAGCATGAGGCCAGCAAACGACCAGCCGATCGAGAACCCGGGAGTCTCGGGCCGGGGCCGCGCTGGCTTGGGCTCAGCCGCGGCGGCCGGTCGCGGCGGACGCGCGCCGCGCACTCGCTTCGCCGGGAGCGGGTTGGCCGCGTGCCTGCTCGGCTGCTTCTTCCGGCTCGCCGGCCAGGCCGCCGCCACGCCTCCCTCCCCCGGGACACCCGTCTGGCAATTCCCCACCGGTGGTTGGGTGCTTTCATCGCCAGCTCTTAGCACGAACGGGACGTTGTACATCGGCTCCCTTGGGAATCGGGTCCACGCTCTGGATGCCCGCACGGGGGCGGTGCGGTGGGAGTTGGTGACGGGCGAACCAGTCGTTACCACGCCGGCCATCGGGGCGGATGGCACGGTTTATGTCGGGACGGACGAGGGCCGCCTCCACGCGTTGGACGGGGCGACCGGCGCCGAGCGCTGGCGGTTCGTGGCTGGCGGCCAAATCGAGAGCTCGGCCGCTCTGGGCGCGGACGGGGTCGTCTATGTCGGCTCGGATGATCGCCATGTGTACGCTTTGGCCGCCGCGTCAGGCGCCGTGCTTTGGAAGTTCACCACGGGGGACTGGGTGCGCTCGTCGCCGGCGGTTGCCGCCGACGGCACCGTCTATGCCGGGTCATACGACCAGAAAGTGTACGCCCTGGACGGGGCGTCGGGAAGGAAGCGCTGGGAGTTCACCAGTGGCGGTTGGATTTCCTCATCGCCGGCGATCGGGGCGGACGGCGCCATCTATGTGGGCTCGTTCGATCACAAGGTCTATGCGCTGGATGGCGCGAGCGGGGCGAAACGCTGGGAGTTCCTCACGGGCGGTATGGTCGAGTCCTCTCCGGTCATCGGGCTGGACGGCGTGGTGTACATCGGCTCTGATGATGGCAAGGTCCATGCCCTGGACGGCGCCACCGGCGCGGCGCGATGGTCGTTCGCCACCACCGATTGGGTGCAGGCATCGCCGGTGTTGGGGCACGACGGCGCGCTCTACATCGGATCGTGGGATGGAACCCTCTACGCGCTGGATGCGGCTACGGGGGCCAAACGCTGGACGGCCGCCGGCTCCAGCCCCATCGCGTCGTCCGCGGCGATCGGCTCGGACGGCACGGTCTATTTCGGCTCGGCGGATGGCGCCGTCCATGCGGTGCGGGGCCAGAGCCTCGGCGGACTGGCCGAGAGCCCCTGGCCAGCGTTCCGTCAGAACCAGGCGCGGCGCGGGCGCAGCCCAGGGGTGGCCGCGCCGGTGGTCCGGTTGCAGCCGCATTCCCAGGCTACCTCGACGGGTGAAAGCGTGACGTTCCAGGTCGAGGCGGCGGGCACCCCCCCCCTTGGCTACCAGTGGCTCGTCAATAGTGCGCCGATCCCGGGCGCCACCAATCGGACGCTCGACCTGCCCAAGGTGGGCATGGCTGACCTCGGCGCCTACAGCGTGCGGGTGAGCAACGCCGCCGGCTCCGCGCAGAGCGACCCCGCCCGATTGGTCCTCTCCGACGCGCCCGGCCTGGTGGCGGAATGGAGCCTGGACCAAGATGGAGACACGGGGGCCCTTGACCATTCCGTGCTGGGCAACGACGGACGGGTGCGGGGCGCCTTGCTCGAGTTGGGGCGGGTCGGCCGCGCCCTTTCGTTCAATGGGACGAACGCCTTCGTCGATATCCCGAACGATCCCAGCCTGAACTTTGCCGGAGCCATCACGCTGGCCGCCTGGATCAAACCCGTCTCGAGCCAGGGCGTGCAGAACATCATCGCCCACGGTTACACCGCGCATCCCCAGGCGGAAGTCGCCCTGCGCATCTTCAACGGCTATTACCAAGTGGGCAGTTGGGACGGCATCCCGCACGGCGTCGCCATGGCCGTGCCGCCCGAGGACCTCAACCGTTGGGTCCACCTGGCGGGCGTGTATGACGGAACCAACTGGGTGCTCTACCGGCAGGGTCGCAAGGCCGCCTCCCAGGCCGACGCGACGGGCGCGGTCACGGTCGATGCGGACTGGGCCATCGGCGCACGGGGGGGGGGCGGTGAGCGCTACTTCCACGGCCTGATCGATGAGGCCCGCATCTACGACCGGCCACTCGCCCTGCACACCATCCGCGCCCTGGCGGGCCTCGAGGACCCCCCAGCGGGCGCCGATGTCCTCTGGGTGGACGACGCCCTGCCGCCCGGAGTCGAGACCGCTGCTTACGGCGGAGAGAAATGGACCTGGGCAGACCGTGATCCATTCCCCGTTTCAGGCGCCTCCGCGCACCGCTCGCCCCCAACCGCCGGCCTCCACCAGCATTATTTCAACAAGTTGAGCCCAGCCTGGCCCGTGGGCGTTGGAGAGACGCTCGTCGTGTACGTGTTCCTGGACCCAGCGCGCCTGCCGCGCATGACGATGGTCCAGTGGGCCGATGAAACCGGCTCCTGGGAGCATCGTGCCTACTGGGGCGAGAACCTGTGGCGGTTCGGACAGAACACGCCGACGGCGCGGCGCCACCTCGGGCCACTGCCGGTGGCCGGGCGATGGGTGCGGCTGGAGGTTCCGGCCGCCAAGGTAGGCCTCGAGAATCGCGCCGTTTCCGGCATTAGTTTTGTGCTCTTCGATGGCGCGGCCAGTTGGGACCATGCCGGCAAAGCGGTCCGGGCGTGGGACATTCCCTGGTTGAAAGACGCGCTCCCCGCCGCCGCCCGCCCCGTGCCAAACACCGGCGAAGAATGGACCTGGACCACGAACCTGCCGCCGCCCTACGCGCAACTCCGGGCGCACGTTTCGGACGCCGCGGCCGGCTTCGTCGAGCACGCGTTCGAGCTCGGGCCAAGCCGGTGGCGCGTGCGACCGGGCGATTCGCTCATCTGTCGGGCCTACCTTGACCCGGCGCAGGAGCCGTCCATGCTCATGCTGAGGTGGCGCGATGGCGCGGGCTCATGGAACCATCGGGCCTACTGGGGCAGCAGTTCGATCGCCCCCGGGATCGACGGCACGGCCAGCCAACGCTCGCTGGGAGCGTTGCCGGCAGCGGGCGAATGGGTTCGTCTGGCCGTCCCGGCCAGCCTGGTCGGATTGGAGGACCAGACAGTGACGGGCCTCGGGTTCGGCGCTGCGGGCGGACGCGTGTTCTGGCTCGGGGCAGGAAAGGCGACCACGCAAGCGCCGCCCGCTGCGCCGCGCCTGGGCCGTCCAGTCGGGTTGGTGAATCAAACCCTCGAGTTGGCATGGACCGGCGATTCGTCCGCGTCCTATGCGCTGGAAGCGTCTTCAGACCTCGTGAACTGGGAAATAATCGGCGATGCAGGCCCCGCCAACCCGCTCGCGCCGTTCCGCGATCGGTTCGCACCGGGGCTTCCCGGGCGGTTCTACCGGATCGTCTGGGACCCGTGATTGCGCGGACGGTCCCTGGCGCCGGCCCGAAACCGCCGGCGTCTCAACCGAGGAGGCCTGCGCGCAAGGCAGCCGCGCGCGATCGCTCCGGAGTCTCATGCACCACGGCCTGCCAGCCCCGCGCGACCCCGGCCGCCACATTCTCCGGGCGGTCATCCAGGTAGAACAAGTCCGACCCGCGCAGGCCCGAAACGCGCTCGACGGCCTCGTAGAGCCCGGCCTCGGGCTTGAGACACTGGTGCTCGTAGGAGAGGACGTAGCCATCAAAACGGCTGAAAAACGGGAACCGCTGACGGACGTGGCGGATGGCCATGTCGTTAGTGTTGGAAAAGATGTAAGTGCGCACCCCGCGGTCGCGGAGATCGCTGTGCAAAGCGACCATCGGCGTGATCTCGCTGAAGATGTCGCCAAAAATGGCGCTGAAGTCCTCGAGCGTGCCGCGAAAGCCCGAAATGGCCTTGATCTCGTTGTAGAATGCGTCGGTCGAAACCAGGCCGGCTTCATAACGCGGGAACAGGGTCGAGTGGCTCAGCAGGCCGAGCATCTCGGTGAAGGAAATCGAGACATGCGCCAGGAACCGGCGCATGGCGATCGCGTAGTCGAAGTCCAGGAGGACCTTTCCAAGATCGAAAACAGCGGCCTTAGGCACACTCATAGTCATCAGGGGCGCTCCTTGTGGCGCAGGCGCGGCCCGTTGTCACGCGAAACCGGCGGAGCTCACGGCAACGGCTGCCTGCCCTCGAGCGCGCGGCTCAAGGTCAGTTCATCGGCGAACTCGAGGCCGGTGCCCGCGGGCAGTCCATGCGCGAGGCGCGTGACCTTGACAGGCCGGCTGGCCAGGCGCCGCGCCAGGTAGTGGCTGGTGGCATCGCCCTCCACGTCCGTAGGCAGGGCCAGGACCACTTCGGAGATCACACCCGGCCCAAGGCGCGCCTCGAGCTCGGCGATGCGGAGGTCCTCCGGCTCGACGCCGTTAAGCGGCGAAAGCTTCCCGCCCAAAACATGGAACCGCCCGCGGAAGGTCCCGGCCTTCTCGATCAGCAGGATGTCCACCGCGCGCTCGACGACGCACAAGAGGGTATTGTCGCGTCGGTCGTCCGCGCACAGCGCACAGGGTTGGATGTCAGTCAGGCCGCCGCAGGTCCCGCAGGGGCGAACGCGCTGGCGGGCGGTGACTAGGGCGTCAGCCAGTTGGCGCACCGCTCCCTCGTCGGCCTGGACGATGTGCAGGGCCAGCCGCTCGGCTGTGCGCGGCCCGACGCCAGGCAGTGAACCCAACGCCGCCATCAACTCGATCATCGGACCGGGAAGCGATGCCATGCAATGTTCGGGACGAACGAAAGAAAAGTGGCGGGAGCGGTGGTGCCGGGTCTGCGGCCGTCCAGAAGAGGCCCTACCCCGGTCACATCAGGCCCGGAATGCTGAAGTTGCCCGTGACCTTGCCCATCTCGGCGTTCGAAATCTCCTTGGCCTGGGCGAGCGCGTTGTTCACCGCGGTCAACACCATGTCCTCGAGCAGGGCGGTGTCCGCCGGGTTCACGGCCTCGGGATTGATCTTGATCGAGGCCACGGTGCCGTCGCATTTGGCCACCACCTTCACCACCCCGCCGCCGCTGGAGGCCTCGACCGTCTTGGCCGCCAATTCCTGTTGCACGGCTTCCATCTGGCGTTGGATGCGCGTGGCCTGCTTCATGAGTTTGCCAATGCTGGACATGGGTCGCCTGGGGTTTGGGGGTTAAACGGCGGTGTAAGGAGTTGGTCGCAGGCCGGTAGTCGTCCGCGTCAGGCCCGGACCTCGACGATCCGGCCCTTGAACGCCTCGAGGGCCTGCTTGATCTGCGGATCGTTCTTGAACTCGGAGGGGTCGAGCCTCGTGGATTTCGTGTTCTCGCGGTTCGGTTCCGCGGCCGCCGCGGTGGCCTTCTGCGGTTTGGCCTTCACCGGCTCGGACTTTGCGGACGGCTCGGGCGCCCCCGCGGGCGCGGCGGGCACCGGCGCGGCTTGGGCCTGGATGAACTTCACTTGCAGCGCGCCGTGGCCAAGTTCCTTGAGCTTGGTCTGGAGCAACGCGTGATTCTTGGCGTTATCGACCAACGGGATGTGGTCCGCGAACTCGGGATCGAACCCCACGGTGAGAACGCTGCTGGTGAGCGCGACGGGAAAGGCCTTGAGCAGATAGCTCCGGGTGAACGGGCTGACTCGTCCGACGGCATCGACCAGGCCTGCCCAGACCGCTTGCAGCTCGACCGCCGGTGGCGGGGAAAGCGACATGGAGACCGTGGCCGGGGCGCCGCCCGGCATCGGGTTTGTGGGCGGCTGGGCGGCGGGCAGCGTGGCGGTTGGGGGCGGACTCGAGGGAGCCGCGGGCGAGGAACCGGCCGCTGCGGCAGGGGAAGAGGCGCCCGCGGCCTCCTGGCGCAGTTGATGCAGTTGCTTGAGCACGGCGTCCAGGCTGACCGTGTTGCGGGCCTGGATCGCGCGCAGCAGGGCGACCTCGAGGGAGATCTTCTTCGAGACAGCGTCGCGCAAACGGCTTTCGCTGTCGGTAAGCACCTCGAGGATGCGCGTGAGCGCCTCGGTATCGACACGCGCCGACTGGGCTCGCAGGGCGGTGGCTTCGGCTTCGGTGACCTCCAGCAGGCGCAGGTCGCCGCGCGACACTTGGTGAATGAGCAGGTTGCGGAAATGGCCCAGGAGGTCCGAGAGCAACCGGCTGAGGTCCTTGCCGTGGCGGGTCAGATCGTCCAACTCGCGAAGCGCCGTCTCGACCTGCCCGCCGAGTACGGCCTCCGCCAACGCCAGGAGCTGGCCCCGGGCGGTCAGTCCGAACATCGAGAGGACATCGGCCTCGGCGATCTCTTCGCCGCAGAAACTGATCAGTTGGTCCAGGGCGGATTCGGCGTCGCGCATGCCGCCGTCCGCGCCGCGCGCGATGGCATCCAGGGCGGCGTCATCGATGCGCACGCCCTCGGCCTTGGCGATCTGGCCCAGGTGTTTCACGATGAGTGCCCCGGGAATCCGGCGCAAATCGAACCGCTGGCAGCGCGAGAGAATCGTCGGGAGCACCCGCTCGGGGTCGGTCGTGGCGAACATGAACTTCACGTGCGCCGGCGGCTCCTCGAGGGTCTTGAGCAGCGCGTTGAACGCCGCCGTCGAGAGCATGTGCACCTCGTCGATGATATAGACCTTGAACTTCGACGAGGTCGGCGCGTAGCGGGCGGTCTCGCGCAGCTCGCGCACTTGTTCCACGCCGTTATTGCTGGCGCCATCGATCTCGAGCACGTCGAGAGACCGGCCCTCCGCGATCTCCCGGCACCGCGGGTCCTCTTCGGGGTACTCGACCCGCGGGCCACCCGTGCAGTTCAGGCACTTGGCGAAAATGCGGGCAATCGTGGTCTTGCCGGTGCCGCGCGGGCCGCAAAACAGGTAGGCATGGGCGATCCGGTTCTGTTGGACGGCGTGCGTGAGGGTCTGGGTGACGTGGTCCTGGCCCACCACGTCGGCGATCCGTTGCGGGCGATACTTCCGCGCTATGACCTGGTAACTCACGCGACCCCGACCTTACTCGCCACGTGGGAAAAACCAAGGCGGAAAAAAGCCAGGGTGACCACGGCAGATGCGGAGCAAACTACCGTTGCTGCCTTCCGGCCCTGGCGGGGTTCGTAAGTCCACATTCCGTGGGCCCTGGCAAAATCCGTGCGCCGATTAAGCCCCACGGGGGATGCAGCAGCAAGCAGAATCCGAAGGGGCGACGCGGCGAGGTCGCTTGTAGTGCAGCCTTCAGCCTCTCTGGGGTGCGGGGCGCCACGGTGCAGTCCCGGCAGGGACGACCTCGTTATAGAAAAACGCCCACCCACCACCCCAGAGCCCCAGCGGGGCGGCATCGCCCCTCCCAACACTTACACCCGGCGCCATGCGCACGCGCCGTTCGGAGTCCGCCCCTGTCCGGCATGTGCCGCGTTCGATGCCGCCCTGCTGGGGCTGGCCCCTGATTAGAGAGGTTGCACCCCCACCGTCGGCCCCACACATCTCCCCTTTGTGTTCTTTGCGTTCTTTTGCGGCCACTTTCTCCCGCCACCCCCGGATTCGCGTCCATTCGTCCCGCCACCGCGGGATTCGCGGTTTCAACCTTCACCACCGGCTCCACACATCTCCCGCTTCGTGTTCTTTGCGTTCCTTTGTGGCTGCGGTCATCCACGCCGTTCTGCGTCATTCTGCGGACCCCCCGCCCGGCCCTCCCAGCGCGGCCGGCGATTACCCGCGCCAGAGCATCGCCGTCGATATGACGCCAGGCAACGACTACGGCTGGATCGGCAAAGGGGCCACCCCGGTGACCTACTCCCTGACGATCGCGGATTATCCAGCGCCAGCCTACGCCGGATTCCAGACCCACGTGTTCCTGACGCCTTCGTACGGCACGGAGAACGCGCCAGACTGGAACCAGCCGAACGTGGTCTTCCTCGAGCTCAACCAGGACACCAATGGCGTGGCGCGGGCGGTGTTTCGGTACAAGGTCAACGCGCCGAACAACAACACAACGCCAACCCCGCCAACGGTCCGGTCGGTGAATTGGGCACCCTCTATTGCCCCACCGGCCCGCTCGGGACGTGGAGTCTGAGCTTCAAAAACGACACGGACATCACCCTGACCGCCCCGAACGGCGGCAGCACGAACCTGGTCATGCCCGCCGAGTCGGCGGCGCTCTTCGGCACGGGCCCGGTCCGCCCCTATTTCGGCAACCAGCCCAACAGCGAGTCGCGCCGGGGGCAGTTCACCACGTTCAGCCGAATCCAGATCACGGGTGTCGCCGTCCCGATCGATGACTCGTTCCCGGGCCCGGACCTGAACCAGGACCCGGCGAACGTGCCCTGGCAGTGGCAGAAGCAGGCGGATGACCCCAACGGGGTGTTCGTGTCCTCCGGCACGGACGTCCATTGGGTGAAGTGGACCCTGCCTGACACCGGCTTTGTGCTTCAGGGCAATCCTGGCCTCCAAGCCAGTGGATGGAAGGACCTGGCCCTGACCAGGGTCCCGTCGTTCGGCACCCAGAAGGCCGCGCTGCTTCCGGCCGCGGACTTGCCGTCGGCCGGCGCCGGGTTCGTCCGGCTCCTCAAGCAGTGACCGGGCGTGCGTCGCCACTAACCCAGAGGGCACCGGGCTTTCCGGCGCCCTTCTGTTTTGGGCCAGCGCAGCCCAAGACCACGCCGTCTTGACTCCCGGCAGGCCACGTCGCAACCTGCGCATGATCGTGACCACCATTTCGCGGACACTTCATCCCCTGGCAGCGGCGTGGTCCGCTCCCGGGGCGCGGGCGGTCGGCCGGCTTGCTTGCGTCCTTTCGGTGGCACTGTTGCCCACCGCAACAAGGGCCCTGGACTGGCAGCCCGGCCAGGGCTATCGGAGCGCGGCGCTCGCCGTGCCCGCCCAGGGTCAGGCTGGTTTTACGCTGCTCTCCCCGGCGGACACCGGCGTGGCCTTTACCAACGTCCTCGCTGAGGAACGCTACCTCACCAACACCATGCTCCTCAACGGCTCCGGTGTCGCGCTGGGCGACGTCGATGGTGATGGCTGGTGCGACCTTTACTTTTGCGGGTTGGATGGGCCGAATGTGCTTTACCGGAACCTCGGGAACTGGAAGTTCGAGGATATCACGGCTGCCGCCGGCGTCGCCTGCCCGGAGCTCGCCGCCACGGGCGCCGCCTTGGCCGACATCGACGGGGACGGCGACCTGGACTTGATCGTGAACTCACTGGCCGGCGGCACGCACGTCTTCCTCAACGATGGCAAGGGCCGTTTCACCCGGATGGCCATGCCAGCCCCGCTCAACCCGTTCTGCAACGGCACGTCGCTGGCGCTGGGAGACCTCGACGGCGACGGCAGCCTGGACCTCTACATCGCCAACTACCGCGCCTGGACCGTTCGTGATCATCCCGACATCAAGCTGAATGTCGAGTTGATCGACGGCAGGTCGCAGGTGACCCGCGTGGATGGACGCCCGGTCACCGACCCGGACCTGGTGGGGCGGTTCAGCATTTCGGCGTCCGGCGAGTTCGAGGAACACGGGGAGGCCGACCTGGTGTGCCTTAACGATGGGAAGGGACATTTCACGCCGCTGTCGTTCGTGGGTGGGGCGTTCCTGGACGAAGACGGCAAGCCGCTGCGCGAGCCGCCGTTCGATTGGGGGTTGTCGGTCATGTTCCGCGACCTCGATGGCGACGGTGCCCCGGACATTTACGTCTGCAACGATTTCGACGCGCCGGATCGGATCTGGTTGAACCGGGGGCACGGCCAATTCCAGGCGCTGCCTCGCCTGGCGCTGCGCCACACGTCCCGCTACTCGATGGGCGTGGATTTTGCCGACATCAACCGGGACGGGCACGATGACTTCTTTGTGGTCGATATGCTCAGCCCGAAGCACCAAAAGCGGCACAACCAGATCGGCAACATCATCCCCGTGGTGCTGCCCATCGGCCAGCTCGAGGACCGCCCGCAGTACTCGCTCAACACGCTCTTCCTGAACCGGGGTGATGGGACCTACGCGGAGATCGCCCCCTTCAGCGGGGTGACCTCCTCCGAGTGGTCCTGGATGCCCGCATTCCTGGACGTGGACCTCGATGGCTACGAAGACCTGATCATCGCCACCGGGCATCAACTCGACGCGATGAACGCCGACGTGACGCGCCGCGCCCTCGAGGAACGCGCCCAGAAGAAACTCAGCGCCACCGAGATCCTCCGCATGCGCACACGCTACGCGCACTTCGCGCTGCCCAAAATCGCTTTTCGCAACCGCGGGGACCTCACCTTCGCCGAGTCGAGCGAGGCCTGGGGCTTCACGGTTCCGACCGTATCGAACGGCATGGCGTTCGCCGATCTGGATCACGACGGCGACCTGGACCTGGTGATCAACAACCTCAACGGCGGCGCCAGCATCTATCGCAACAACAGCGCCGCGCCCCGGGTAGCGGTGCGGTTGCGCGGGAAAGCGCCCAATACCCAGGGCATTGGCGCCAAGGTCTGGCTCTACGGCGGCGCGGTGCCCGCGCAAAGCCAGGAGATCATTTGCGGCGGACGCTTTCTCTCGTCGGACGAACCCGTGCGCGCTTTCGCAGCCGGGGCGGCAAGCAACCGGATGCGCCTCGAGGTGCGCTGGCGCGGCGGGTTGGTAAGCGTCGTCTCGGATGTCCAGGCAAACCGCGTCTATGAGGTAGATGAGGCCGGCGCCGGCGCCAAGCCGGTTTCTCAGGAGACCGCGGGCAGCGGAGCGCCTGGCGCGGGCGCGGCCACCGGGGGCGGCCCGCCCTCGGCTTCTCCCGGCGGGCCGGGACCGTTCTTCGAGGACGTGAGCCCCCTCCTCGGGCACACGCATCATGAGGACCCGTTCGATGATTTCGAGCGCCAGTCGCTGTTGCCCAACCGCTTGAGCCAGTTGAGCCCGGGCGTTTGCTGGCATGACCTGGACAGCGATGGCTGGGAGGACCTGATCATCGCCAGCGGGCGCGGCGGCCGGCTCGCCTGCTTCCGCAACAATGGCCAGGGCGGCTTCGTGCACGAGGCGGGACCGCCGTTTCAGAAGGTGGCCGCACGTGATCAAACCACTGTCCTGGGAGTTGGCCGCACCCTGTTCGTGGGGTTGGCTAACTATGAGGATGGCACCAGGCAGGGCGGCCACATTGGCATGTACAGTTGGACCCAGAAGGCCTCGGGCGAGAGTGTCCTGGGTCCGGACGCCAGCACCGGTCCGATCGCCCTGGGCGACATCGACGGCGACGGCGACCTGGACCTGTTCATCGGCGGACGAGTCGTTGCGGGGCGTTACCCGGAACCGGCCACGTCGCTCTTGCTGCGCAACGACGGCGGACGCTTTGTGGTCGTGCAACGCTGGACGGGCGGCACGAGCCTTGGCCTGGTCAGCGGGGCGGTCTTCGGTGACCTGGACGGCGACGGCCTGCCGGAGCTCGTGCTGGCCTGCGATTGGGGTCCGGTGCGCATTCTAAAGCGCCGCGAGGGCAACTTCGTCGAGGTGACCGCGCCGCTGGGCCTGGCCTCGCACCTCGGCTGGTGGAATGGCGTCGCCCTCGGGGATTTCGACGGGGACGGGCGGCTGGACATCGTCGCGTCCAACTGGGGCCGCAACCACATGTGCCGCGCCAGCGCCGCCCACCCGCGCCGGCTCTACTATGGGGATGTGAACGGGGACGGACGCGTGGAAGTGATCGAGGCCTACTTCAACGATGAAATGGGTGTCGAAGTGCCCGATCGCAATCTCAAGGCCGTGAGCGCTGCCATCCCGTTCATCAGCGAGAAGACCGGTAGTTTCGAGGCCTATGGCAAGGCGAGCCTGGAAGAGATCTACGGCGACCGGCTCAAGGGGCTCAAGACCGTCGCGGTCACCACGTTTGAATCCACGCTCTTTCTCAACCGCGGCGATCATTTCGAGGCGCGCAGTCTTCCGGCCGAGGCCCAATTCGCCCCAGCCTTTGGCGTCTGCGTCGGCGACCTGGACGGCGACGGGAACGAGGACGTCTTCTTGAGCCAGAATTTCTTCGCCACGCACCCGGAAGCGTGGCGGCACGACGCGGGTCGCGGCCTCTGGCTGCGCGGGGATGGCGCCGGCGGCTTCGTGGCGCTCTCCGGCCAGGAAAGCGGCGTCAAGGTTTATGGCGAGCAGCGTGGCTGTGCCCTGGCGGACTACGATGGCGATGGACGCGTGGACCTGGTGGTTTCGCAGAACGGCGCCGCCACCAAGCTCTACCGCAATGTGCGCGCCCGCCCCGGTCTGCGCGTGCGGCTCGAGGGCCCGGAGACCAATCCCGCGCTGGTCGGCACGGCGATGCAGTTGGTTTCCGGAGACCGCGCGGGTCCGCTCCGCGAGGTTCACGCCGGTTCAGGTTATTGGTCGCAGGATGGGGCGGTGCAGGTGCTGGCCTCGCCGACAGCGCCTTCGGCCCTGCGTGTCCGGTGGCCGGGTGGCGCCGTCGGCGCCTTCCCCGTGCCCCCTGGGGCCAGGGAGGTTAGCGTTTCTCCCGCAGGCGGTCTGAAAGTCGTGAAGCAGGCGGGCGCCGCGGCGCCGCGACAGGATGCCCCGCTGCCAAAGTGATTGCAGCCCGCCGTCTGCCTGTGCTCAGAATGTCCCGGTGAAACAGAATGCCGCCGGCGCTGGCGCCGCCGCCCGTTGCTGCCTTGCGCTGCTTTGTCTCACCAGCCCCGGGCGCGCACTGGACTGGCAGAGTGAGCAAGGCTGCCGGCACGCCGCCGTAGCGCCACCGCAGCCGGGCAAGACCGGCTTCACGCTGCTCCCCGCCAGTCAAACCGGCATCACGTTCACCAACGTGCTGGCGCAGGAACGCTATGTCACCAACCAGATTTACCTCAACGGGGCCGGCGTGGCGGCGGGCGACGTGGACGGCGATGGGTGGTGCGATCTGTTCTTTTGCGGGCTCGACCGGCCGAACGCGCTCTATCGGAACCTGGGCGGCTGGAAATTCGAGGATATTACCGCCGCCGCGGGCGTCGCCTGCCCGAACCTGGCCTGCACGGGGGCCTCGTTCGCGGATGTGGATGGCGACGGCGACCTGGACCTCATCGTCAACAGCGTCGGCAACGGCACCTTCCTGTTTCTGAACGATGGCAAGGGGCACTTCACCAATCCCGCTCCCGCGGCTCCGCTGAATTACCTGCGCGCGGGCATGTCGGTTGCCTTGGCAGACATCGACGGAGATGGGGACCTGGACCTCTACGTGGCGAACTACCGAACCACGACAATCCGCGACATGCCGAACGCAAAACTCACGATCTCGGAGGTCCGGGGGAAGCTGGTGGTCACCGCGTTCAATGGCCGGCCCATGACGGAAGCGGACCTCGTCGGCCGATTCACGGTCACGCCCGATGGACGCTACCGCGAGAACGGCGAGCCTGATGTCCTTTATCTCAACGATGGCCAGGGACATTTTGCGCCTGTGGTCTTTACCGGCGGCGCTTTTCTGGACGAGGACGGACGGCCGCTCAAGGAGCCGCCCTACGACTGGGGGCTTACCGCCTCGTTCCGCGACCTCGACGGCGACGGCACCCCCGACCTCTACGTCTGCAACGACTTCGAGTCACCTGACCGCATCTGGCTCAACAACGGCAAAGGCCAGTTCCGCGCGCTCCCACGCCTCGCGCTGCGGCAAACCAGCATCTTCTCGATGGGCGTCGATTTCGCCGACATCAACCGCGACGGCTTCGACGACATTTTCGTCTCCGACATGCTCAGCCGCAGCCACGCCAAGCGCATGCTCGAACTGGGCGAGGTTCGGCCCACCGTCCTGCCCATCGGCGCAATCGACAATCGACCCCAGTACTCGCACAACACCCTCTTCTTCAACCGGGGCGATGGGACGTACGCCGAGATTTCCCAGTTCGCCGACGTGCAAGCCTCCGAATGGACCTGGTCGCCCAACTTTCTGGATGTCGATCTTGACGGATACGAGGACGTCCTCATCACCACCGGGCACGAACTCCAGATGATGAACGGCGACGTGATCGATCGCGCCGACCGGCTCAAGAACCAGCGGCAAATGTCCACGCACGAGCTCTTGAAGCTGCGGCTGATGTTCCCGCGCTACGCCATCCCCAACGCCTCGTTTCGGAATCGCGGCGACCTCACGTTCGAGGATGTGAGCGACCAATGGGGTTTCAACGTCCCCGACGTGGCCAACGCCGCGGCCTTCGCCGACCTCGATAACGACGGCGACCTGGACGTGGTGGTCAACAATCTCAACGGCCAGGCAGAGGTCTTTCGCAATGAGACCGGCGCCCCGCGACTGGGCATCCGGCTCAAAGGCGCCCCGCCGAACACGCAGGGCATCGGCGCGAAGCTCAAAGTGACCGGCGGGGCCGTGCCCCTCCAGACCCAGGAAGTCGTCTGCGGCGGCCGTTACCTCGCCGGCAACGATCCGCTGCGCGTGTTCGCCGCCGGCACCCTCACCAATCGCCTCGCGCTCGAGGTTTTCTGGCGCGACGGCAAGTACTCCCTCGTGACCAACGCGCTGCCCAACCACATTTACGAAATCGACGAGGCCGCCGCCCGGCCGGCCCCTCCGCCGGCGGCCGCCGCCGCGACGGGGCCCGCAACCCTGGGCGCGCCGCCCGGCCGGCCGGCTTCCCCCCCCCCCCCGCCCCTGTTCGAGGACGTAAGCTCCCTCCTGAACCACAGGCACCACGAGGACCCGTTCGACGATTTCGCGCGCCAGCCCCTGCTCCCCAACCGCCTCAGCCAACTGGGCCCCGGCATAGCCTGGTTGGATGTGGATGGCGATGGCTGGGATGACCTCTTCATCGGCAGCGGCCGCGGTGGCGTGCTTGCCGGGTTCCACAATTCGGGCAATGGCCAGTTCACCGCCATGACCAATGCGCCGCTTGGCCGCCGCGTCGCGCGCGACCAGACCAGCATTCTAGGCATCGGCGCCACGCTCCTGGTCGGTTCGAGCAACAACGAGGACGGCCAAACCAACGGCGGTTGCATCCGAGTTTACGATCTGCGCCAGGACCGCACGGGCGAAAGCGTCCTCGGCCAGTCCTTCAGCACGGGCCCGCTCGCCTTCGGCGACTTCGATGGCGACGGGACCCTCAACCTGTTCATCGGTGGGCGGATGCTGCCCGGACGTTATCCCGAGGCGGCGCCCTCACTGCTGATGAAAGGCGCCACCGGCCGCCTGGTCGTGGCCCAGCGGTTCGAGCAACTCGGCCTGGTCAGCGGCGCGGTCTTCAGCGACCTGGATGGCGATGGCACGCCTGAACTGATCCTCGCCTGCGAATGGGGCCCGATCCGCATTTTCCGTTACCGCGATGGCGCCTACAAGGAAGTCACCGCCGAATGGGGGTTGGCCGCCTACACCGGCTGGTGGAACGGGATTGCCACCGGCGACCTCGACGGCGACGGCAAGCTCGATCTGGTTGCCTCGAACTGGGGCCTCAACAGCAGATATCACCCGTCCCCACCTCAGCCAGTGCGGCTTTACTTTGGCGATTTCTCGGGCAGCGAGGGCGTCGATGTGGTCGAGGCCTGGGTGGACCCTGCCACCGGCAAAGAGGTTCCCAACCGCGGCATGCGGCCGGTAGCCGCAGCCTTGCCGTTCGTCCTTGACAGGCTGGGCGGACTCGAGGCCTACGGCAAAGCCAGTCTCCAGGAAATCTATGGCGACAAGCTGACCGCCGCGGGCCGGGTCGAGGCGGTCACGCTCAGGTCAATGGTCTTTTTCAATCGTGGCGATCATTTCGAGCCCGCGGCCCTGCCCGACGAAGCCCAGTGGACACCCGCCTTCGGGGTCTGCGTTGCCGATGTGGACGGCGATGGCGCCGAGGACGTGTTCCTCAGCCAGAACTTCTTTGCCGTCAACCCGGACGGATGGCGGCAGGACGCCGGCCGCGGGCTATGGCTGCGCGGCGACGGCCACGGCCATCTCGAGCCCGTTCCCGGTTCTGTCAGCGGCGTGATGGTCTATGGCGAGCAACGCGGCTGTGCCGTCTGCGATTTCGACGGCGACGGCCGGATCGATCTGGCGGTCACCCAGAACGGCAACGCCACCAAACTCTATCGCAACCGCGGGGCCAGGCCCGGTTTGCGCATCCGGCTGGCTGGTCCGCCAGGCAATCCCTCGGGCGTAGGCGCCTGCATCCGGCTGAAATCCGGCGATCACTTCGGGCCAGCGCGCGAGGTCCAGGCCGGCTCGGGCTACTGGTCTCACAACAGCGTGGTCCAGGTCATGGCCGCGGCCGCGCCTCCCACCCACCTTTGGGTTCGCTGGCCCGGCGGGAAGGTCACGACCTCCCCGATCCCCCCCGCTGCCAGGGAGGTCTCGGTGGACACCACCGGCAACCTGACCGTCGTTAGGTAAGCTCACGGCCCGTTCAACGCCGCGAGAGCGGCAGCCACCTCCGGCGCGAGTGGGTCGAGCCGCCGCGCGGCGCGCGCGACCGCCAGGGCCTCTTCCTTCCTTCCGAGCCGATCCAGCGTTGCACTCAGGCCCAGTTGCGCCGCCACGCAATGTGGCAATCGATCGCGTGTCGCCTCGAAGTATTCCACCGCCGCCCCGTAGCGTCCGAACGAGAACAGCAAACGCGCCAGGCTGAACCCGAGTTGCCAATCGTCCGGGGCGAGTTTCATCGCCGCCCGGTAGGACTCGACGGCGCGATCCAAGTCCCCCTGGTTGGGCCCCGAGAACCGGTTGGTGAGCGACTCGCCCGCCCGTCGCTGGCGCTCGGCCTGATCGTACTGCTCGGTGAAAGGCGGATCGCCGGTCATGCGCAACATCGCCGCCGTCGCCTGGGCCTCGTCCACCCGTGTAAACGCCAGCCGCCGCGCACATTCATCCCGGCTCAAGACCTCGACCCCGCCCCTCGCGGGCGACCCGAGCGAACCGCCCAAGGCCCGCACAACCGCCGGATACAGGGCGCTGGCCAGTGCGTGCGTCCCGTCGAAATTCAGATGCACGTGATCGTAGAACAGCCGCGCTCCCGGGACACCATGATCGCTCAACTCGCTGTCAGCGAAGCCGCGCGCGGCATCCACCCATTCAACGCCGCGCTCCCGCCGGGCTTGCGCCACCTCCTCCGCGATGCGGTTGAGCGGACCGTGTGCACGGAACTGGAGGGCATCCCATTCGTTCGCCAGGGTAAAATGGCGGGCTGCCTCCGCGTGCTCGCCCAGCGCACGGCAGCATCGCGCGAGGCGAAAGTGCAGCTCCGCAAAATGATCATCCAACTTCAAGGCCGCCTGATAACGTTCCCGGGCCGCGGCGCAGTTCCCGTTCTGCTCCGCCTCCGCGCCGGCTCGATAGGCCGCCTCCCAGGCCACCAGGTCCGCCGCCGCGATGCCCGTCCGATGCAGGCTCCCCAGCGGCGGGCAATCGCCCAGGTTCACCGCCACGCCGGACACCACCGCTCGAGCGCGACCCGCTTCCGCCGCCGCGAGCATCTCCTCGAGGTTCGCGCGGAAGTTCGCGTACACCGCCGCGCGGCGCGGGTCATCCGCCGCCAGGCGATGGGCGCGAAAGAACGCCGCGTCCTGCTTCTCGCCCGCCACGCCCCCGGCGTTCCACCTCTGTGTCAAGGGAAAAAGGAGCTGACCAACCCGGCTGCTCCGCAGCCTTTGCGTGGCCCGCAGCAACCGCAGGTGTGCGGTGAGCCAGCCAGAGTTCGGCCCCGGCGCGTGCAGACCCACCACCTCGTTGTTGCCCATGTAGATCACGAAGAGGTCCGGCTCGAGCTCCGCGCAGTCCCGCGCCGCCTGGACCAGAACGTGTGAGTTGACGCCGCGCATCGCCGCGTTGATCACCTCGACGCGCCGCTGGGGGAACCGGTCCCGCAGCATGCGCTCCAGCACCCGTCCGAAGCTGTAGGCGGGCTCGGGCGTGCCGGCGGCGGCGGATTCGCCCAGGACGACGATCCGCACGGTCGCCGCCGGCTTGGGCGGTTGGACCGCGAAGGGATTGGGCTTGAGGTTCGTCTTCGGCGAGTAGAACTGCCAAACGAACTTGCTGTTGTCCGTGCAGACCGAGCTGTGCGGCTGCCGAACCCAGAAGGCGGTGGGGTAGCCCACGCCGGCAAACCGCAGGCCTCCCTCCACCAGGCCAAGGACCACGAGCGGCGCGAGCAGGGCCAATAACCCGCGGGCCGCCCATTGCTTCCTCGAGATGCGCTTCGGCGGGGCCGCCGGGCCAGGCGCGCCCGCCGTGGCGCCGCTCGCGGGCTGGCCCCGCGCCGCGCCCGCGCCGGGCGGGCGTCCCGCGAGCTTGCGTCGTTTGGAAGCCATGTTTATTGCCAGAAAACCGGCCTCAGCCGTATCAAAAACCCGCCCTCGCGGGCAAGCGCATCCGCGTGCGATCACGCGTGCCTGCCCGAGCCGGGCAAGCGGCGAAGGTGGTCATCCGGGTCATCAGTCAGAAGACCGGGAAGAGAGAACGGAGAATCGCCGGCCAGGACGGCGGTGCTGCGAAGAGGTCGCCCCCGCGCCCTAATAGCCGCCGAACTCGAGCGCCGCGTCGTACATGGCCAGGATGTTCTCCGGCGGCACGTCGGCCTGGATATTGTGGACGTTGTTGAACACATACCCGCCTCCGGGCTTGAAGGCCTCGAGGTTCGCCCGCACGTTCTCGCGCACTTCCGCGGGCGTGCCCCGCGGCAGGACGTGCTGCGAGTCCACTCCCCCGCCCCAAAATGCCAGTCGATCACCGAACTCGGTTTTCAATGCCACGGGAGACATGCCCCGGGCGGAGACCTGCAACGGGTTGAGGACGTCGATGCCGTTGTCCAACAGGTCGGGGATGTACCCGGCGATCGCTCCGCACGAATGATACCACACCTTGGCGCGCGTGCGGGACTTGATGTACTGCACCAACCGCTTCTGGCGCGGTTTCACGATCCCGCGGTAGATGGCTGGTGAAAACAACGGCCCGCTCTGCCCCGCCAGATCGTCGCCGATCATCACCACGTCCAGCACATCGTGCACCTCGTCCAGGAACAAGCGGAACCAGTCCAGCCAGAACTGCAGCGTGCGGTCGATGATCGCCTCGAACACCTCCGGTCGTTCGAGCATATCCGTGAAGAGATTCTCGAGGCCCCGCATGTACCAGCAAATCTCATAGACCACTCCCGAGATTCCTCCCACGACGGGGCAGGCCGTGTTGCGCCGGATCTCCAGCGCCCGCTCGCGCAAGCCCTCGAACCGCGTCGGGTCGTCCCCCTTGGGAAAAGGATACTCCCTGATCTGCTCGAGCGAGAGTCCCGCCAGGGGTGAATGCGAGATATCAAAGTAGTACGGATGCTCGTCGGGCATCGACCAGGTGATGCCGAATTCGTCCGTGAAATCGTGCCAGAGCCGGCCGTCCCGCGCGCGTTTGATAATTTCGCCCTTGAAGCTGGCCGCCCCCCGGGCCCAAACGTAACGCGTATCCACATGCAACCGTTCCAGGACGGCCTCGGAGGGCTTGGCCAGTTGCTGCACCAGGTCCATGATGACCAACTCCTCACTCAAGCCGAGATGCCGCAGCAGCCTTTCGTAGGCGAACTTGTGGATGCCGGTCTGGTTCCCTCCCAGGTCGATCGGGACGCGGTCCGGGGGACGGCGTTCGAGTGCCGTGCGCAGACGGTCGCGTGGCGTCATCATGGTCGGATCAGCCCGCAGTCACCCGGGGGAGATGTCGGCCCGCCAGCCCAGTCACGGCGCCCGCAGCGATGCCTGCGATACCTCGGTGGTGATCTGCTGCAAGCCGAACGGCTCGAACAGTCCGTAGCCCACCGTCGAGTAGTCTTTGCCCGGGGGCGGTCCGGCGTCAGGACCGCGTTGGAACATCCCCGGCCAGGCCGACCCCAGGCCGGGGTTGCCGTGGTGCGGCCCGAGAGTGTTCTTGAGGGTCCCGATGGCGGTCACCTCGACAGTGTTTTCCCCTTGACGCAGCTCACGCGTCACGTCGCACTGCCACGGCGGGGCCGCGATATAGCCCGCCACCTTGCCGTTCACACTCACCTTCGCCACACTGCCGTACCACTTGGACAAGCTCACCGAGTACTTCCCGCTGGGCCTTGGGATCGAGAAGCGCTGGCGATACGCCACGCCGGCGCTGTAGAACGGGTGCCCCTGCTCGTTCCAACGGCCCAGCTCGAGCGGCCGATCCGCGGCCACCACGAACCCTCGTGCCGCGGAACGCAGGCTGAACTCGCCCAGCAGGTAAGCGGGCTCGATCTCATGACAGATTGTGAACGGCGTGGCTTTGAGGGTGACGACGTTCTCGCCCGCACGCGCCACGGACGTGAGGTCGATCCGGCCAAAGGCCTTGTCCAGCCACCACGCTCCCGGGCGGGAGCTCACCGCCTGGCCGTTGCAGGTGATCGTGTAGAGGTCCGGACGTTCGATGACAACCGCCAGTCCTTTGGGCACCACCCCGTCGATCTGGAATCGGTAGCTCGCCTCGAACCCGCTCCCCGCCGGGAACGTGCGCTTGATGAGTTCGTCCCGAAACTGCACCGCGCTGTCCCACGGGTTGCGGTCCATGCCGTTCTTCTGGAAGGCGAACTGGTTCGCCTGGTAGAAATAGACGTTGGTCCGGGTTTCTCCCCCGGCGGTGATATCGACGTAATCGAGCGTGAGCACGTTCGGTTCGAGCCTTCGCACCTCGGGTGGCCCCAGCGCCGACAGCGAGGCGGTGCTCTGATGCGCCACCGGCGCCGGTTTCAACTCCTTCTTCGACAAATACAACAGGGCGCTCCCCGAGGGCGCCAGCGCAAAGCCGAGCTTCACTTCACCGCGTGCGGTTTCAAAATCGCAGGTCCGGGTGTCGCCGGTGTTCAGGTCCCATTGCTCGATCCCGCCCGCGGCGGCTTGCACGCTCCCCGCGGCGGACGCCTCGCTGCTCGTGTTGACCAACAATAGCAGTTGACCGTCCTTGAGCCGCCTCCGGCTGTGGAAGAGCAGTCCCTTGTCGCCCTGTTTGCGGGTGATCGTCAGCCCCGCGGCCTTCTGCACCGGCCAGAGCGCCTCCGGGAGCCTGGCGGGTTCGACGGACTTCCAGCCAGCCGCTTTGGCCAGCGCGGCGCCGCGTGGCGAAAGGCTGCCGTCCACGCGCGCGGGTGGTTCTCCGCAACAGAACACGCTGCCGCCGGTTTGCAGGAACACCTCGAGCAACTCGACCGTCTTGCGATTCAGGTTCTCGGTCAACGGCGGGATCACGACCGTTCCATAGCTGCGCTTGCCCACCTTGAGCTCGCCGCGACTGGCCGAACCGTGGCGGGCGATAATGTCCTCGCAGCCGAGGTCCGATTCGATCTGGGCAAGCTCGAAGTCGAGCACGAGTTTCTGAAACGTCTCCCCGAGCTGTTTCAGGCGCGGGTCCCGCTCCGCCTCCGAGTTGTACATCCAGGCGGTGGTGGTCGGCTCCAGCACCAGCACCGGGTTCACCTGCTCCCCGAGCGAAACGGCAACCGTCAGGCGTTCGAGGTAGCTCCCGGACACGTGATAGGCCTCCCACCATGGCTCGTGATAGGAAAACGATTGCGGATGATCGCGTTTGCGCGCGCCCCGGAGCGTGATGTACGAGAGATGCTGGTCGAACGTGTTGACTCCCAGGACGCCAAGCCAGTCCGCGATCCGTTTCATGTCCTCGAAGCGCAAATCCCAGCCGCCCGCGCCGTACGCTTCGCAGAGCGTGCGTTGCAGCCCGAGTTGATTGGCCACGCTGCCCAACTCACGCACCGCCCGGGTGTTGCCGAACTGCGCGTGCGGGCCTTCGGCGTACTGGTTCATCAGACAGTCAATGGCGGGACGCTGATGCCAGGCATACATTGCCATGTTATCGGTCACGCCCAGGCAATTGGGCCATTCGTGCTCCCAATAATGCCCCGTCCACTCGAGGTTGTGCTTGACGCAGTACTCATAGGAGGGCTTCGCCCAGCGTTCGATGAACTGCTCGAGCAACACCTGGAAATAGTTGTGGCGCACCTTCCGCCAATCACCCACCTCCTGGCTCAGGCTTGGGAGCTGCTTGAGCAGGTCGTAACCCCAGCGCGCTTCGAAGACCCTCGGCAATCCGTCCGTCCACGGCAGGCCCCCCGCGGGGCGGATGTTCGGTTCGTCGGTGAACACGCCGGGAATCCGCTTGCCGAATTGGTCGCCCACGTTCTTACGGTAGGCCTCCATCGTTACTTCGAGGAACTTCTCCGTCACGCCCGGGTAGAGCAAATCCACGTAGCACCGCCCGCCGTACCAGGGCGAATTGCCCGCGCGCTGCACGGAGGCCACCATGTAGCGGCCCTCCGGCAGCGCCGGTCCTGTCCGCGCCTGCGCCGACACGTCTTCGGCCCCGTTCTCGTTCAACCGATGCACCGCCACCACGCTGTCCGACCAGGCCGGCGGCGTCTTGGCCTCACGCAGCAGCAGTCCGCGTCCGCGTGATTCGGGCATGAGTTCGGGAACGAATCCGCCCGCGAATCCGGAAGGATACGAGTTTTCATCGTAAATCCACACGTTCATGTCGAGCCGCTCGGCCTCTTTGAGCGCCGCCTTCCAGAGCCGGAACCAATCCGCGCTTAAATAGGGTGTCATCAGGCCGGGCCGTGGATGCACGAACACCTGCTTGACCTGCTGGCCGGCAAGGTCGCGCATCGTTTCGACGATCTGTTGCTCGGTCAGGAGGTCGTTCCATACCCACAGCGGCCCGCTGCTGTACTCGCGGGTCGGCCGCGCAAACAGCTTGCGCGCCGTCGCCGAGTCGGCCGCTTCGGTGGTCCGCCATCCGGTTGTGGCGCACAGCCCGAGGAGCATCAGGTGAAACCAAGCGCGACAGGCCAGCCATTGGATTGTCTTCATGCCGAAATCGTGCGAGACCGCTTCCCGCGCGGCCTTGATGCAAATCAAATCCCCCGATGCGCCAGGACAACAACGGGCGGAAGATCGCGCGGCACATCGACAAGCTCGAGCGTGGGCTCGAGGCGTTGCTGGTCGCGCCGAGCAGGTGACCGTCCATTGAGTGGGTCGATGCCACCGTTGGGTTTATCAATTCGACCGTGGCGCGGGACGCGGGTTAACTTCCGAGCATGAACTCAAGTCCCAACTTCGTTCCCGAACGTCCAGTTGCTCACCTCTCGACCGTGGCTCGGCTCGGCCTGGTTCTGGCCGCAAGCCTCGTGCTTGCGGGATGCAACGATCAGTCCGCCGCCAAGCTCGACGTTGACCCCACCGGCGTTTATGCGCTCGTCAGCGTTAACGGCGATAAACTGCCTGCGTCGGTCTCCCACGAGGGCGCATCGTTGCAGGTCCGCGCGGGCGGCTTCACCATCCAGGCGGACGGAACCTGCACTTGCAAGACCACGTTCGTCCCGCCCTCGGGAACCGAGGTCACCCGCGAAACCACCGCGCGCTACACACGTGAGGGCGCGAGGCTCACCATGAGTTGGAAGGGGGCGGGCACCACCGTCGGCACGCTCGAGGGCAACACCTTCACGATGAACAACGAGGGGATGCTGTTCGCCTACAGGAAGTGATGTACCTGCAGGAATCGTTCGTGCAGGATCGCACCTGGTTCTCGGCTTCGCCCGTCGTGACCCCCTCGTTCTTCCAGGAGCGCGCGCGGACGAAGGCGCCCGGCGCCGATCGCGCGGCGGCGGCCCGCCGCCTCGGGCGCATCCGGCGGGTGCGGGACCGCTACGCGCTGGCTGCGGACTCAGGTCGCCGCGCACTTCACCAAGTGGCCGCCTGGGTCATCGCACGATGGCAGGCGCAGGACCCCGCCATGCTCCAACCGCGCTGAGTCCCCATTCGCCCCACTCCTTCGCTCGCGCCCCTTCAGTTCGCCGGCGCGGCCTTGGCGTGCCAAACCCAGTCCCCGCGCAACTGCCGGGCATCGCCGCTGGGATCGACACCACCATCGTCGATCTGGTCCCAGCCCGCGGAATAGAGCACGAACGTGGCGTCGCTGCGGCGATAGTGAAGTGGTTGGCCCGTGGTAACGTCATGCGGCAGCGTCGCCAGGAATCGGGGCGCCAGCGCCGCCAAGCTGGCCGGGTAATCCCCCGTGGCCAACCGATACCGCTCGAGCGCGCACGCGGTCACCGTCAAATCCGCATACGCCTGGGCGCGCGTCGCAACCACCAGCCGGCGGACCGGGTCCGCCGACCAGAAGTCGAACATGTGCAACCGGCTCATCGTTGTCGTGGCGGCCGGGAACACTTGCCGCCGGCCCACATCGTAAGCGGTGTCGCGGAAGCGAAGGAACTGCTCGAGGTCGGCGTTCCAAACCCGTTCGCGTCTCGAGATGACTTCGTAAAACGGAACGAACCGGAAGAAGCCGAACACCTGATCATACCAGGCGTTAAAGGCGACGAACTCGCGTTGGAACGCCTGGTCAAAGCCGCGCAACAAGTCCACCGCCTGATAAGACCGACTGATGGCCGCCAGTTGGGCGTCGGACCAGCGATGATCCGCCAAGCCCTCCCAGACGGTTTGGAGGCCCTGCTCCCAAGTCCACGCGCGGAGCGACGCGCCCCCCAGGGCCTGGTTCTGGTCAAGCACGTCCGCCAACCGCAGCAGTGTCTCGAGGTCTTCCTGCGCGTCCTGCGACCGGCCGGCCGCGAGTGACGCCACGCCGTGAACCACCAGCAGGTTCGCCAGCAGTTGGAACCCGGCCTTGTTCGGTGTTGGTTGCTGCAGGACTGGGCTGGCCGCTTCCAGGAATCCCAACGGCCGCTCTCGCGCCTGGCGCAGTTGCGCCAACTCCGGCTCCACGGCAGCCAGCCGAGCCAGTACCGCGCCCGCCGCCCTGGCCCGCGTGTCGCCCTGCCTCAGCGCGCCATCGTTCGTGGGCGCTGATTCCCCGGTAGCCAGGTCGGCGAAGCGCTCGAGGTCCAGGCGTTCGCCGCGTGTGGCGTCCCCGGCGCGGAACGAGGCGCCCAGGGGCACCGCGTTGAGCCGGGCCCAAGTGCCACTCTCGACCCGATCGACATAGCAAACGGCTTGGAGCACGGGCGTCTTGGCGAAGTTCAGATGATCCGCCACAGGGGGCGTCACCAACCCCGCCCAATCGACGTGCACGCCTCGGTCCGCCGCTGCCTCCCGCATCCGTTGCGCCGCCACTCTCGCCCGCAACGCCACGACGGAATCAACAGCCAAGCCCAGGCAGAGCAGGCCCCAAACAACCAGGCCCACCACATAGCCGCGGCCCATCACAGGGGGCGGGGCAACCGTGCCGCCGTCGTCGGCCGCTTCCGCCGCCTTCGGCATCTCTGAAAGTCGCTTGCCCAAACGATGCAGCCAGTAACCGGCGGCGGCGAAAACACCGGAGAGAGCGCCGACCGCAATGCACCCGCCTGTGTCGCGCCGCCAGCTTTCAGCCAGCCAGACCGCCCCCACGATCGCCAACACCCCTCCGAGGCCGAGGGCAGGCCGTTTCCAGCCCCTCACGCTCGCAAACCGGAGCGCCCAAATGAAAGCGGCCAGCCAGCTCAGGACGCCCGCCATGACCCAGTACACTCTGCCAACGCCCTGCGCTTCCGAGGCGCCCAGGAAGATCGTCGCCCCGCAGACCATCGAGAGATAGAAAAGAAACCCGAACACAAACCGCATCCGAACGCGCGCCCCTG
>Ga0233425_10003671_pt1 | contig 27333 bp, 20 predicted proteins | sample Watercolumn_Towu_2_FD_181712 | JGI IMG/M metagenome (GOLD analysis project Ga0233425, IMG submission 181712) | Freshwater microbial communities from Lake Towuti, South Sulawesi, Indonesia - Watercolumn_Towuti2014_140_MG | ecosystem: Environmental > Aquatic > Freshwater > Lake | place...
AATGGACCTGCAGCTCACCTATAACCGCCAACAGAAGATCATCGGCATTTTTTTCCTGCCACCGAAAAATACCAGCACTTACAACTACCCGGAATATTCCAGATCGAACAAATTCTACGAATCGAAGATCACGCTCCAATCCGGAAACTATGCGCTGCCGGCCGTGCTCTGCATTCCCAACAACGTGAAAAACCCGCCGGTAGCCGTTTTGCTGGCAGGCTCCGGGCCTAACGACAAGGACGAATCCATCGGCCCCAACAAGCCCCTGAAAGATATCGCCGTAGGCCTGGCCTCCAACGGCATTGCCAGCATCCGCTACGACAAGCGCACCCTCACTTACGGAAAAGAGCTGGCAGCACAGCCGGATCTGGGCATCAAAGAAGAGGTGATCGACGATGCGGTAAGCGCCGTAAACATGATCCGCAAGAACCCTCTGACGAAAGGCTCTAAAATCTACATTGTAGGCCATAGCCTTGGGGCCATGTGCGCGCCGCTGGTGGCCTCCAAAGCCAAAGCCGATGGCATCATCATGCTGGCCGGCAACGCCCGCCCGCTCGAAGACCTGATCGCAGAACAATACCGCTACCTGTACGGTGCCGCTCGGGAAAAAGGAGAGGACGACCCTGAAGTAAAAAAGATAGCGGACAAAGCGGCTGTGGTAAAAGATGCCAAAGCCCTGAAAACCGCTAAGCCGGAAGAGCTTCCGCTCAATCTTCCTGCTCCTTACTGGCAATCCCTTAACGCCTACAGGCAGGTGGAGCTTGCCAAAAAGCTGAAGCAGCCGATTCTCATATTGCAGGGCGAGCGCGATTACCAGGTAACGATGACGGATTTTGAGCTCTGGAAAAAAGCGCTGGCTGATAAGCCTAAAAACACCTTCATCTCTTATCCTGCCCTCAACCACCTCTTCCTGAAAGGCGAAGGAAAATCCATGCCTTCGGAATATGAAACACAGGGAAATGTGGAAGAGAAGGTCATCACAGACATGAGCGATTGGATCAAAACGCAGTAGCATGAGAAGCCCTCTCCTGAAATTACTGGTCCTGTGTTTTGGAATAATCCTTGGCTCCTGCTCTCCCTTTTATACCAGGCATTACACCAAAGGCTTGTTTTACGATGGCCTGACGCACAGGCGCCAACCCGCCACCCTGGCGGAAAAGCCAGCGCCCCCTGCGGCAACGCCACAGTCAGCAGATTCCTTAACAGGCCTGACCCATACCTCTCTTCCCATAGAAAAAGCAAGGCCTCCCGAAAAAAAACAGGCGGCCCCGGCATCTGATCAGATACTGGCATCGGTCCATCCAAAATGTATAAGGCCTGAGGCAGCTTTCTCTTCGCCCTTGCTGAAAAAAGCCCTGAAGCCCATGAACAGCAGGATCAGCGCGGCCCGGCATGGAGATTCCATCGCCGGCAAGGCGGTGCTCTATATCCTGGCCCTGGTGCTGGCTGTGGGGATCGTGGCCCTCGCTGTTTATTTCCTGCCATCTATCCTGCTCCCCGCGCAGGTCGTAACCACCTTCAGCACCATCCTGCTGATCGGAGCCATTGTGCTGCTCTGCGTGTTCGCCTTCCTGATCTATACCCTGACCGGCCTGCTCATCGACCTCTTTAAGCAGAGAAAAACACCGGAAGAGGACACGTTTTAAGAAAAACAAGCTACTTAAAATCAATCTGTTAAGAAATTATTCGGCCCGGCTGTAACTTTTTTGCAAAGGGAGGCGTCCTATGTTCAGAATCTGCAGAAAACCGTTAACCACTTTATTATTTAAAATACATATCATGAAACATTTACTTATATCCTCCCTTGTCCTGATCGGCCTCACAGGCGCAGCGCAAACGAGCCAGCAGAAAAGAGAGCTTGCTCCTTTCACGAAGCTGGAAGTGTCAGGCGCCACCTCCGTTTTCTTTACCCCATCCGACTCCACCAGCCTGACGGTGATGGCCGGTGAATCCGAGATCAGGAATGTGCAGACCACGGTAGAAAACGGTGTGCTCGGCATCCAGAGCAAGGGAACATTCCGCTCGACCGTCAAAGTATACGTGACAGGTCCTTCCCTGAAAGAGATCACGGCTACCGGCGCTTCCAGGGTCAGCATTGCCGATACGCTGAAAGCGGAAAGCCTGGACATCAATGTCACAGGAGCCAGCAGTGTGAAAGGCCTTGTAAAAACAGGCACGGTGACTATCTCGGCCAGCGGCGCCTCCGTAGTGGACCTGGCAGGTATCACAAAAGCCTCTCAAAGCACGATCAGCGGCGCTTCCACGCTCAAAGCCTACGACCTCCTCTCCGATAACACACGCATCACCACCTCGGGTGCCTCAAGCGCCAAAGTCTATGCGTCCCAAAAGATCACCGCTGATGCCACAGGCTCCAGCTCTGTGAAATTCAAAGGTAACCCCGAGGACGTGAGCGCCGAAGCCTCTACCTCTTCTTCCATTGCAAGGGTGATGGACGAGTCGGTTTCGAAAAGCAACAACGACTCCAAAGATTCTACCACCATTAACCTGCGGAAAAAGAAATTCATCATCATCGACAAAGACCTCGACGTTGACACGCACCTGAGCAGGGACGATGACGACTTCCACAACTGGGCCGGCTTCGGGATCGGCGTCAACGGATGGACGACTCCCGGTGGGAATTTCACCCTGCCTAAGGGCCAGAAATACATGGAGCTCGATTATGGCAAGTCGCTCAACTTCCAGCTGAACCCTTTCGAAAAAGACATCCACATCTATAAAAATTACATCAACCTGGTGGTGGGCCTGGGCTTTGAGTGGAGCCAGTACCAGTTCAGCAACAAGACCACGCTGAATCCCGACAGCAGCTTTACCTTCGGCACCATCGATTCCAGCAACTTTTATAACTATAAAAAGAACCGCTTTAAAACCACCTTTGTCAATGTGCCGCTCCTGCTGGAGTTCAACACCAATAAAGATCCCGACAAGGCCTTTCACGTGGCGGTTGGCGTCATCGGCGGCTACAGGCTGGGCTCCCGTACACGCCAGGTGCTGGAAGACGACGGGCTCGATCTCAAGCTGGTGCGCAAAGACAGCTATAATATGAATCCATTCCGCTTAAACGCACATGCCAGCGTGGGCTACAGAAATTTCACCCTGTATGCCGACTATGCCATGACCCCTTTGTTTGTAAATGGTAAAGGTCCTGAACTCTATCCCTTCACCTTTGGTGTAAAGCTGATTTCCTTTTAACCGATAGTTTTTGTTTTTTTATACGAGCAACGAAAAAACAACTTACCATTTCAAACAAACGAAGCCCTTCTGATTGATAGCAGAAGGGCTTTTTTAGTAAGACCCTGGAGGTGAGAGGCGGAAGCCCAAGCAAAATCCGTTGGTTGAACTAATCCCGCCGAATGGCAGGATCTGTTTAATGATACATGATTTTCAATGGACCCGGTTCCGAAAAGGTTTTTATCCGATTGAAGCGAAGTGCTGAATGAGTAAAACAATCGTCTTAAAGATTAAAGGGTTAAGACACCGGGAAAGCAGGCCGCCGGAAGGACAAACCGGCATGCGATCAGCTAAATCGAATCATGGGGTAAATTCTGACCACTTATCAAGTGAAAGCTACCACTTATGAGTTGGCTGTTTTAAATCGCGGATGGCGGTTGTAATTTTACACTACGTTCTTTATCATAGGTTTTGTTTAGTTTAAACCAAAAAGAAAGCTGCTGTACTTTAACGGGGATGGGTACAGCGGCTTTTTTTATTTTAGTGAGACCGGTTTTTGAAAGGCCCAGCCGAAGCCAGAAAGCGGTGGCCGAACTGATCCCGCCATGCGGTGGGATCTCCTGAATTTATCCCTGAATCTTTGAGCTCTGACTTCTAGGGAATCTCTGTTAAACCAGCTTCTGCTCCACGAGGTACTCGGCGATCTGCACGGCATTGGTAGCGGCGCCTTTCCGGAGGTTATCGGATACGATCCACATGTTCAGGGTCTTTGGCTGCGTTTCGTCGCGGCGGATCCTTCCCACAAACACATCATCCTTATCATGTGCGGTCATCGGCATAGGATATACCTGCCTCGCCACATCGTCCTGCAACACAATGCCTTTCGTATGACGCATGAGGTTAAAGATGTCCTCCACGTCGAACTCCTGTTCAAACTCGATGTTCACACTTTCGCTGTGGCCTCCCATCACCGGGATGCGAACCGTGGTAGCTGTCACGCGGATGGAGTCGTCGCCCATGATCTTCTTCGTTTCGTTCACCATTTTCATTTCCTCCTTGGTGTAGCCGTTTTCCGTAAACACATCGATCTGCGGAATCGCGTTCAGGTCTATCTTGTACTTATAGGCCATTTCGCCCGCAATGCCCGCGCGCTCGTTCATCAGTTGGTCCACTGCCTTGACACCTGTGCCTGTAACAGACTGGTAGGTGGAAACGACCACACGTCTGATCTTATATTTCCGGTGCAGGGGGTTTAAGGCCACCACCATCTGGATGGTAGAGCAGTTAGGGTTGGCGATAATCTTATCGGAAGCGCTCAGCACAGCGGCATTCACTTCGGGCACCACCAGCTTCTTATCGGGATGCATGCGCCAGGCCGAAGAATTGTCGATGACGGTAATGCCTGCGTCTGCAAATTTTGGCGCCCACTCCAGGGAGGTACTGCCACCGGCAGAGAACAGGGCGATCTGTGGCTTCGCATCGATGGCCGCCTGCATGGAATGAACCGTATAAGGCTTTCCTTTATAGACCACAGTCTTGCCTACCGATTTTTCGGATGCTACCGGGATCAGCTCCGTCAAAGGAAAATTACGCTCTGCCAGAACTTCCAGCATTTTTGTTCCTACCAGGCCTGTTGCGCCTACTACTGCTACCTTCATGATGTGGTGTGTAAATGATTGAGTGAATAGACCTCAAAAGTGTTAAATTATTCGCAATCAAAAAAATTTACTAACTTGGTTTTTAAATAAATTTATGAAGATCTCCCGTATTCTTACCCTCCTTGTCAGCTCTTGTATATCCGGCGCTTTACAGGCTCAGGTCACCGATAATTTTACAGATGGCGATTTTACGGCGAACCCTACCTGGACCCTCAATGCTCCTACCGACTTCACGGTTGCTTCCTCCCAGCTCAAATCCGCCAATACCACTACCAACTCCAGCTTCTATATCAGCACGCCCAGCACGCTGTCCAACAACTGCCAGTGGGAATTTTATGTAAACCTCCAGTTCAATACCTCGGGCACCAATTACGTGGATGCCTACCTTACCAGCGACGTTCCGAACCTGCAGGCAGCCGCCATCAACGGCTACTTTGTCAGGATAGGCAATACGCTCGACGAGGTCTGCCTCTACAAGCGCTCAGGCTCCCTGGCCTCGGCGGTGAAGATCATCGACGGCACTGATGGTGTTACCAATGTTTCGAACAACACTTTAAAAATTAAGGTCGTCCGGACGGCAGCCAATCTTTTCTCCCTGGAAAGGGACCTGACGGGAACAGGGAATAATTATGTGAGCGAAGGAACCGTCACGGATGCGACCTATACCACCTCCAACTCGTTCGGATTCTACATCACGCAGTCTACAGCCTCTTTTGTGCAGAAGCACCTCTTCGACGACATTGTGGTGGGCCCGATCATCCTCGACCTGACGCCTCCCACGCTGGTAAGCGCCACGCCCACCTCTTCCACAGCCGTCGATATCCTGTTCAATGAAAACGTGGACCTCACGACTTCGCAGACCGCTTCCAATTATACCATCAACCCCGGAATAGGCACGGCCCTCAGCGCCACACGCGACGGCACCAATTTCAAGCTGGTACACCTGAGCCTCGCCACGCCGCTCAGCTCCGGGACAAGCTATACGGTGAGTGTGAATGCCGTGCAGGACCTCGCCGGCAATGCCATCTCTACCTCTACGGTAGGCTTCAGCTACATCGTGTTTGGCACGCCTGCATTCAGGGACCTGGTGATCAATGAGATCTATGCCGATCCTTCCCCCATCGTCAATCTCACGGCGACAGAGTTTGTGGAGGTATACAACCGGAGCAGCAGCACCTTCAACCTGAACGGGCTCAAGCTCACCGATAACAGCTCCATTGCCACGCTGCCCAATTATACCCTGCCTCCCAATGCCTATGTGATCGTGTGCCCGAGTACCGACACGGCGCAGTTCACGGCGCTGGGCTATATGAACAAGCTCGGCGTGAGCTCTTTTCCCTCCCTCAACAATTCCTCCGACAACATTTACCTGAAGACGGCCTCGAATGCTTTTATCGACAGTGTCAACTACAAGGATAGCTGGTACGGCTCCTCCATCAAGAAAGACGGGGGCTATACCCTGGAGCAGATCAATCCCAACCAGAGCGCTTCCTGCTCGCAGGCCAATAACTGGACGGGCTCCAACGATACGGATGGCGGCACGCCGGGCTTTATCAACTCCGTGTATTCCACCGCTCCTGATGTCACCGGTCCGAAGGTAAACGCCGTCACGGTGATCGACTCTCTGCATATTTCGGTATGCTTCGACGATGTCATTGATCCTTCCCAGCTCGCCGCGGCTTCCGCCTACACCATCACCGGCGGCATCGGCACGCCGACCCTGGCCACAGCGATGGCCGGCAACTCCTGTGTAAGCTTAGCGCTGGCCACCAATTTACAGAATGCGACCAACTATACCGTCAGCATCAGCGGCATCACAGATTGTAACGGCAATGCGCTCAGCCCCAATACAGGCAGCTTTTCATTTTACAGACACAAGCCTTACGATGTGGTCATTAACGAGCTGATGCCCGATCCGGACCCTGCGATCAACCTGCCGGTAGAGGAATACGTGGAATTGAAGAACCGCACGCCTTTCAACATCAACCTGAAAAACTGGACAGTATCGACACCGACCACAACCAAGAAGCTGCCCGCCATCACCATCAAACCCGATAGCTTTGTGGTGCTCACAGGCACCGGCAATTTCAACACCTTCTACAACGGCTTCGGGATCTTTGTGTACGAGGTGACGAGCTTCCCGTCGCTGCTCAACAGCGGAACTACCTTTACCTTAAGGGACAGCAACAATACGGTGATCCATTCCATTAATTACAGCACAGCATGGTATAATAACGCCAACAAGTCCGACGGCGGATGGAGCATGGAGCAGGTGGATGCCACCAACCCCTGTGGGGCGCAGGGCAACTGGCGCGCCAGCAATGACGTGAGCGGCGGAACGCCGGGCCGGCGAAATTCCGTGGCAGCCGCCAACCCCGACAATTCGGCGCCACTGCTGGAGCGCATCGCCGTAACGGATGCTGACTCCCTGGTCCTGATCTTTTCGGAAACGCTTGACAGCGCGAGCTCCGCGAATCCTGCCATCTATACCTTCGACAACGGCTTATCGCAACCGCTCTGGGTGATGCCTGTAGCGCCCGACTACAAAAAGGTGAAGCTGAAAGTATCCTCGTCTTTACAGCCGGGCATCATTTACCATTGCTCGGTATCCGGCGGCCTGAAAGATTGCGCGGGCAACTTCCTGACGAATGGCCATGCGGTGGCTTTTGCGCTTCCGGAGCCTGCCTCGCCAAACGACATCGTGATCAACGAGGTGCTGAGCGATCCGGGTACGGGCAGCATCGACTACCTGGAGCTCTACAACCGGAGCAACAAAACCATCGATTTAAAAACGCTGCAGCTGGGCTCCATGGATACGCTGACCGGCACGCTGAAAGACCTGGAAGAGATCTCGGAGGATGGCTACTTGCTGTTTCCCGAAACCTACCTGCTGTTGAGCGAGAACGGCGCAACGGTAAAATCGCAGTACCAAACGACCAACCCGGACGGCTTCCTCGATGTGGCAGACCTCCCCAGCATGAACATCGATGCCGATGTGGTAACCCTCGCCACCAAAGGCGGAACGGTGATTGATAACTTTATTTACAGCAGCAAAATGCATTTCCCTTTGCTGGTAAGCACCAAAGGGGTTTCCCTGGAACGCATCGATTTCAACCGCCCGACGAACGACCGCACCAACTGGAACAGCGCTGCGGAAGCGGTGGGCTTCGGCACGCCGGCCTACCGCAATTCGCAATACCTGAAAGCCGACGGCGGCAGCGGCGTCACCATTCCGGAGCCTTTGTTCTCTCCTGATAACGATGGCTATAATGATGTGCTCAACATCAGCTACAAGCTGGATGAGCCGGGCAAGGCCGCCAATGTCTATATTTACGACAGCAAGGGCCGCCAGGTGAGGTACCTGATCCGCAACGAGCAACTGGCGCAGGACGGCACCTTCAGCTGGAACGGCGTCAACGACGACAATGAAAAAGCGGCCATCGGGATTTACATTGTTTATGTGGAGCTCTTCAACCTGTCGGGGAAGGTCAATAAATACAAACTGACCTGCACGCTTGCCGGTAAATTATAATTCGTATGCTCAGGGATCTGATAGCGCTGATCTATCCCCGGGAATGCACCGGCTGCGGAGAGCCTTTACTGAAGCACGAGGAGGAGGTTTGCAACTTCTGTTACATCAACCTTCCGAAAACCAACTTTCATTTACAGCAGCTCAACCCTGTCAAAAATATATTCTACGGCCGCGTGGAGCTGGAAACGGCGAGCAGCTTTTATTACTTTCAGAAAAAAGGAAGCGTTCAGAAACTTCTTCATGCCATCAAGTACAAGGGAAACCACGAGCTGGCAACGATCCTTGGCAACTGGTACGCCCGGGACATTTCGGCCGACCAGGCGGTGAGGCAATCGGCCTGTATCCTTCCCGTTCCGCTGCATCGCCGCAAGCTGAAGCAGCGCGGCTACAACCAGAGCGAAGCTTTCGGCAAAGGCCTGGCGGAAGGCCTTAATATTCCGCTCAACACCACGCTTCTGACACGCAGCGAGCACACGGCATCGCAGACCCGCAAAAGCCGCTACGAGCGCTGGGAAAATGTGGAGGACACCTTCGACGTGATGCCCGATGATTCCTTAAAACATAAGCACGTGACCCTGGTGGATGACGTCATTACCACGGGCGCCACCATCGAAGCCTGCTGCCAGGCGCTGCAACAGATAGAAGGCATTAAGATCAACGTGCTGAGCATTGCCTTCGCGACAGGGTAAACAGACTCTTCCAAATTTCTTCTAAATTGATCCTTACCTTCGTTTTATGAAAATTCTGCTGATAGAAGATGAAAAAGAGCTGGCCGCCAGCATCAGCGGTTACCTGAAAAGCAATCAGGTGATCTGTGAAGCCGTGTCCTCTCTGTCGTCTGCTCTCGATAAGATCGGGCTCTACGATTACGATTGCATCCTGCTCGACCTGAACCTTCCGGACGGGGATGGCTTCAGGCTGCTCAGCGAGTTAAAGAAGCTGGATAAAAGCGACGGCGTAATTATTACCTCTGCCAGGGACACGCTGCCGGTGAGGCTGGAAGGCCTGCAGCTGGGAGCAGATGACTTTTTGACCAAGCCCTTTCATTTATCGGAATTGCTTGCCCGGATCCAGGCCCTGGTGAGGCGCAAGCAGTTCAACGGAAAAAATACGGTACGCTTCAAAGAGATAGAGATCGATATCCTTTCCAAAACCGTGAAGGTGGATAATACGACGGTAGAGCTGACCAAGAAGGAAACGGAGCTGCTGCTTTTCCTGGTGGGAAACCAGAACAAGGTGCTCTCGAAAGGGGCGCTGGCAGAGCATTTATCGGGCGATATGGCCGACATGCTCGACAACCATAGCTTTGTGTATGCTCATATCAAAAACCTGAAAAAGAAGCTGAGCGATGCGGGCAGCAGCGATTATATTAAAACGGTGTACGGCCTTGGCTATAAATGGCAGGCCTGAATAGCACGATGAAACAAAAGCTCTTCTATAAAACTCAAAAGGCTTACATGCTGTTCTCGCTGCTGGTCCTGACCATCAGCGCTCCTGTGTTTTACCTGCTGATAGAAGGCATGTACGAGGAAGACATCGATGAAACGCTGGTGCTTCATCAAAAAGAGTTTATGACTTATCATGCACCGGGCCTCCGGGAGAGTGAGATCGCGGTATGGAACCGGGTGAGCCGCGATCTGAAGATCGAAGCCGCGACATTCCCTATCCCGCGCGACTCTGTTTTTCAGCAGTTCTATTATGACACGCTCGACCAGGAGAACGAGCCTTACCGTGTGCTGTTGTCGCCGGTGCTGATCCAGGGAAAGCCCTATCACCTGCGCGTGAGGCTGAGCATGGTGGAATCCGAGGACCTCATCACGGGCATTGTCTCGCTGTTCCTGGTGATTATGGTTCTGCTGCTGACAGGGCTTTATTTAATTACACGTTACTTTTCCAAAAAGCTCTGGCAGCCCTTTTACGATACCTTACAGCAGATCGAACACTTTGAGATAGATAAGAGCTCGGCCCTGCACCTGCCGGAAACATCGGTCGAGGAATTTCAACGTCTGAATGCCGCGCTGCACAAGCTCGCCGCCCGCAACAGCCTGATCTATAAAAGCCAGCAGGAGTTTATCGAGAATGCCGCTCACGAGCTGCAGACACCCCTGGCCATCTTCCAGGCAAAGCTGGAAACACTGATGCAGCAACCTCTGACGCCGGAGCAGGCCGATGTGCTGCTCTCTCTGTCGGAATCGGCAAGCCGCCTCAACCGCCTGAACAAAAACCTGCTCCTGCTCTCGAAAATAGATAATGAGAATTATGCCGGTAAAGAAACCATCCGGTTAAAAGACCTGCTTGAGAAAATGCTTGAGTTCTTCACGGAACAGGCCAGGGAAAAATACATTTCCGTACGGCTGGACACAGAGGCACCGGGCGAAGCCAGCTCCAATCCTGTATTGGCGGAGATCGTCATCAGCAATCTGCTTCTCAATGCCATCCGCCACAATATTGAAAACGGAGTGCTGACCGTCTCCCTGGAAAAAAACGCCTTAAGCGTTTCCAACACCGGGCCTTCCTCCGGCCTCCACGCGGATAAGCTCTTCCTGCGCTTCTCCAGGTCAGGCACGATTTCCCATGGCAGCGGGCTTGGCCTGGCCATCATTAAAAAAATAGCCGATCTCAACGGCTGGAAGATCTCTTATGCTTATCGTGAAAATTTACATGTGTTCACGCTCGTATTCTAAATGTCTTCAAAATCACTTCGCATCTTTGCTCTATAAATTAAAAAAAAACAATCCTATGAAACATGTGATGATCATGATGGCAGCAAGCCTGATTTCGGGCGCGGCCGCCGCACAAGGCAAGCAGGACAAGGACATTCCTGCTTCCGTCAAATCCGCTTTCCTGAAAGCACATCCCGATGCGAAAGCCGTGAAATGGGAAAAGGAAGGGGAGCACTTCGAAGCGGAATTCAAGCAGGGAAAAACCGAACAGTCGGTTGTCCTGGACGCCCAGGGAAACATCCTCGAAACGGAGACAGAGATCGCTGTTTCGGAATTGCCGAAAAAAGCCAGTGATTATGTGGCCGAACATTACAAGGGCCAGGCGCTTAAAGAAGCGGCCAGGATCACAGATGCCAAAGGCACTGTAACCTATGAAGCAGAGGTCAAAGGCATGGACCTGATCTTCGATGCCACCGGCGCATTTCTGAAAGAAGTCAAGGAATAAGCCCGACCCATGCGTCTTATAGTTCTTATGTCATGCATAATAATCCTGGGAAGATGCCAGGCATTTTCCCAGGTTGCATCCGTTACCGTGTCGGGGATCATTAAAGACAAAACGGCAAAAACAGCGCTGCCCTTCGTGAGCGTGGTCCTGAAAACCGAAAGCGACTCGGCCTTTGTGACCGGCACGATCAGCGATGAAGAGGGCCGCTTTGCCATCAGCGGCATCAGGCCCGGCAATTATGTGCTGGAAGTGTCCTTGGTGGGCTACCAAACCAGCAAGCAGTCTTTGTATGTGGGGAACCTCTCCGGGTTCCTGGATGCTTCAACCATAGAGCTGGAAGAAAATGCGCATGCCCTGGCGGAAGTGGAAGTAAGCGCGAAGCAGGACGAGGTGAGCGGCAGGATGGACAAGAAAACCTTTTCGGTGGAAGACAATCCTAGCCAGAGCGGCGGCTCAGTCCTGCAAACGATGCAGAACCTTCCGGGCGTTACGGTACAGGAAGGTAAAGTACAGCTACGTGGCAGCGAAAAAGTAACCATCCTGGTAGACGGAAAACAAACTGCCTTAACGGGATTCGGCAGCCAGTACGGGCTCGACAATATTCCCGCCTCTGCGATCGAAAAGATAGAGATCATTAACAATCCTTCCTCTAAATACGATGCCAACGGCAATGCAGGGATCATCAACATCATTATGAAAAAGAACAAGCACGACGGCTTCAACGGGAAAGTGGGACTGGCAGGCGGATTGGGCGCGCTGTGGGTAAAGAAGGAAAACCTTCCCTCTATCCGGCCGCAATATCGGTACACGCCTAAGTTCAATCCTTCCCTTTCCCTGAACTACCGGAAGAACCAGATCAACGTGTTTTTGCAGGCCGACTACCTGTATACGGAAACGCTCAACAGGAACGAATTTGTCGACCGCTACTATGACGATGGCACCGTGATCCGGCAACAGACCAAGCGGAACCGAAACACGCAGTTCGCCAATGCCAAAGCCGGGCTCGACTGGGCAATCAACGAGCGCAATACCCTGACGGTTTCGGGATTGTTCGGTAGTGAGAAGATCATCGATCATGGCGATGAGCCTTTCTTTAATTCGGACGTATCGGAGCGCCTGCGCCTGTGGCAGTTCCTGGAGGACGAGCTGAAAACCACCGTGATGGCGACAGCCGCCTACCAGCATAAGTTCAGGCAGGCGGGGCATTTGCTCAACATCGGCTTCAACTATACCTTTCACCGGGAAGACGAAAAATACTTCTTCGACAATATCCTTCCCTCCTACACGGGCCGTGATGCCTTCAAGCTGCTCTCCGACGAGCAGGTGGCTGACCTCAACGTGGATTACATCAAGCCGTTGAAATACGGGCGCGTGGAAACGGGGTTGAAAGTCCGCAAGCGCGACATTCCCACCAACATGCAGTTTTACCCGGGGCTCAACTCACCGCTCGATTCAAGCGCCGGTGGCTGGGCTACCTACAGGGAAATAATTCCGGCGCTGTATGGAAACTACATTTACGAAACCAGGCACCTGGAAGCGGAGCTTGGCCTTCGTGTGGAATATGTGGATCTTCAATACGACGTGAACCCGGGGCACCGCAGCTACAAAAGCGATGGCTACAGCTATATACAGCCTTTCCCGACCTTACGCCTCGCCTATAAGCTCAACGACCGCAACAAAATATCGCTGTTCTACAACCGCCGCGTCGATCGCCCCAACGAGGTCGACATCCGGATCTTTCCGAAATACGACGATGCCGAAATTATCAAGGTCGGGAACCCTGCCCTCAAGCCACAGTTCACCAATTCCCTGGAGCTGGCCTATAAAGGCGGCTGGAAAAAAGGCTATTTCTACTCGGCGCTCTATCACCGCATCGCAGACGGCACCATTACCCGCATCTCCACCACTGTTCCGGGCAGCAACCTGATCTATGCCATTTTCCAGAATGTGAACCGGAGCTACAATACCGGCGTAGAGCTTATCCTCTCACAGGAAGCAGCGTCCTGGTATTCCTTCAACCTGAATGTGAATGCTTATCGCAACCGCATCGACGCTTTCACGGTCACGAACCTCTATCCTGTGGTGCATACATTCTCAGCCGATGCGCAGGAGATGTATTCCGGAAGTCTTAAACTCAACAATACGTTTCATCTTTCCAAAACAACCGATGCGCAGCTTACCGCTGTGTACCTCGCGCCGGACCTCATCCCGCAGGGAAAGACAGGTGAGCGCTTTTCGCTGGATGCGGGCATTAAAACACGGATCCAGAAAAGAAAAGGGGAAGTATTCCTGAACGCCACCGACTTGTTGAATACGATGATCATCCGGAAACAGATCCAGGGCGACGGCTTCTACTATAACAGCAGGGACTATTACGAAACGCAGGTGGTCCGGGTGGGATATAGTTATAAGTTCTAAATTTATAAACCATACTTGGACTACGCTCAGTAGAACCATTGAGAACAAAAAAGAGATCCCAGAATTGATGCGCCTGCAAGGAAGACTGAAGGGCTTCAATATCCTTAAAAATGTGTGATCTCAAAATTCCCAACCCTGAAGGGCTTGAATATTAGGTTGACCATGTGATGGGTAGAACACTATTGCATACCTACGGCATGCTAAACTATATGACCTCGTTTTTCTATTACCATTAAGCCCCTACGGGACTACAGCATAAAAATGCTCCCGATGTTCCTATGTGGTTTCAAAAAGAAAGCTGTTACATCGCTTCGCTCACCACCTTTTTCACCGCATCGGGCAGAAGGCGCTTCAGCAAGGCTTCGATACCCGCTTTGAGCGTCATGGTGCTGCTCGGGCAGCCGCTGCAGGCGCCGCGCATCTGCACCGTCACCACGCCGTCCTTCAGGTCCTTGAAGGTAATGAGGCCGCCGTCGTTCTCCACCGCCGGGCGGATGTATTGGTCGAGCACCTCGATGATCTTAATTTCTACCTCATCTTTGGGTGCAGCATGCTGCGTGCTGATGGTTTTGGTTTCGGTAAAGCTGTTGTCGATGGCTACTTCCTGCTGCGGCAGGGCAGTGATGATCAGGTTCCCCGCATTGAGGTAATCCGTTAAGAACACACGCAGCTCCAGGGTAATATCGTCCCAGCTGACGGCATCGGTTTTGGTGATGGTGATGTAGTTGGCGGAGATGAAAACGGTTTTCACAAAAGGAAACTGGAACAGCCTGGCTGCAATGGGAGCGGTCTGCGTTTCGCTGGCGCTCTTATACTCCGCGCTGGCGCCTTTTTCGGCAATCAGCAGCTTGTTCGTGACGAATTTCATGGAAGCCGGATTTGGCGTGGCTTCGATGTACATGGTATAAGGAATGGCAGTCTCCATTTTGTAGATTGATTGATCGGGTAAAGATACGTTGAATTCGCGTATTTATGGAAACAAATGAGTTTGTATATGGTTCAAATTAAGTCTAAATTAGCCCGTTCATAGCCTAAAACGGTTGTACCATGCAGCAAAAAACAGATGTTCTGATTATTGGAAGCGGCATTGCCGGCCTGAGTTATGCCCTGAAAGTGGCAGACCGGAACAAGGTATTCATTGTCACCAAAAGTAACGAAGACGAATCGAACACCAAGTATGCCCAGGGAGGCATCGCCGCGGTATGGCATGAGGGCGACAGCATCGAAAAGCACATTGAGGATACCCTCGTGGCAGGCGCTCACCTCAACGACCCGGAAACGGTGAGGATCGTGGTGACGGAAGGCACGGAGCGCGTGCAGGAGCTGATCGCGCTCGGCGCCAATTTCGACAAGACGCGCGAAGGGAACTACGATCTTGCCAAAGAGGGCGGGCACTCGGAGCACCGCATCCTGCACTACAAGGACATTACCGGCTACGAGATCGAGCGGGCGCTGATCTCGCAGGTGCGCCGGCATAAGAACATCACGGTACTCGACCATCATTACGCGATCGACATCCTCACGCAGCATCACCTGGGGCAGGTAGTGACCTCCCACACGGAGGACATCAAATGCTTCGGCGCTTATATTTTAAATACCAAAACCCAGAAGATCGACACGGTGCTGGCCCGCATGACGGTAATGGCTACCGGCGGGGCGGGGCATGTATACGCCAACACCACCAATCCGACCATTGCCACCGGCGACGGCATCGCCATGGTATACAGGGCCAAAGGCCGGGTGAAGGACATGGAGTTCGTGCAGTTCCATCCTACTTCTTTGTACAATCCGGGCGAGCATCCCAGCTTCCTGATCACGGAGGCTATCCGCGGCTTCGGCGCTGTGCTGAAAACGACGGATGGAAAAGAGTTCATGCATAAGTACGACGAACGCCTGTCGCTGGCGCCGCGCGACATTGTGGCCCGCGCCATCGACAACGAGCTGAAAATGCGCGGGGAGGATTTTGTGTACCTCGATTGCAGGCACCTCGACCGCAAGGCCTTCATCGAGCATTTCCCCACCATCTACAACAAGTGCATGAGCCTGGGCATCGATCCCTTTGTGAAAATGATTCCTGTGGTTCCTGCCATGCATTACCTCTGCGGCGGAATTTTAGTGGACAAGCAGGGCCGCTCGAGCATCGGCAACCTCTTTGCCGTGGGCGAATGCGCCTGCACCGGCCTGCACGGCGCCAACCGCCTGGCAAGCAACTCCCTGCTGGAAGCTGTGGTATTTGCACACCGCGCGGCAGAAACGACCAATGCGACCATCAACGATATTCCTTTCGAAGAAAACCTCCCTAACTGGAACGCCGAGGGAACGGAGCACGCCGAGGAGATGGTGCTCATCACCCAGTCGCAGCGGGAAGTACAGCAGATCATGAGCAACTATGTGGGCATCGTGCGCTCCGAGCTTCGCCTGAAGCGGGCTTTCGACCGCCTGGAAATCCTGTATAAGGAAAACGAGGCGCTCTACGAGCAAACGACGGTGACCCAAAAGCTGGGCGAGCTGCGCAACCTGATCTGCATCGGCTACCTCATCATCAAGCATGCCATCCGCCGCAAGGAATCCATCGGCCTGCATTACATGGTGAATTACAAAAAATAGATTTCCGCTTACTCAATCATACCTGCCGTTCAGGTATTACTTCCCCGATGCCCCGAGGTTATTCATGCACTGGGAACTTAAATTTTATACCTTTTCAAAACAGCAGAGGGCATTGCGCGCTCCTGCCCGGGTATAAACGCTAAACCACTACGCCATGATCCTGAAATCTCTTTTTCTGATCCCTGCCCTTCTGTGTGCCTGTATGCTCGGGGCACAGCATGCCTGCGGGGATGAAGCCTTCAAGCAATTGCAAAAAAACACGCTCCGCAATTATGAGGAGCTTCAAAAAAACAACAACCTCTCCATTAAGAACTACATCGACTCGCATTTCGGGGCTTCTGCTTCCTCCAGGCCTTCTGCTGTTACCAGCTATGTGATCCCGGTGGTGTTCCATGTGGTGCACTTAAGCAGCGATGCCTATGGAAGCGGCACGAATATTTCGTACAGCCAGATCGTTTCGCAAATGGATGCGCTCAATGCGGCCTTTGGCAGATCGTACCCGGCATACAACGGGCAAACCCACCCGGCCTACGCGCAAAACACCAACATCCGCTTTTGCCTGGCCAAAACACCCAAACCTTCTTCTGTGGCTTTTTATAACGGGCCGGGCGGTGTGGAATACGGCGTGATGCGCTATGCCGACAACGCCCTTGCGCAACACGACATGTCGCATGCCGGCGCCGGCGCGCTGACGGCGCTCACACATCCCACAGCCGCCCATTTTCCCTACAGCGATTACCTCAACATCTGGGTAGTAGCCTCCATTGGCCCGACCGGCTCCAGTGTTACGATGGGCTATGCGCCCAACCCGCTGATGGGCTCTTTTCCTCTCGACGGTGTGGTGATGCGGTCGGATATTATCGGTGACAATACAACGGGCCACAATTTCAACCTCGGCTATAACCTGACGCAGGGCAAGATCCTGGCGCATGAGGTGGGCCATTACCTCAACCTGATGCATATTTTTGAAGGCGGCTGCGCCGGAAGCAATGCCGCAGGATCCGCCACCGATGCCTGCGACCTGAACGGCGATGGCATCTGCGACACCGAGCCCTGCACCACGCAGAACATCAGCTGCTCCCAGCCGGTGCCCAATACCTGCACGGCCTCTTATGCCACAGGAACGACTAGCTCCGACATGATCGAAAGCTACATGAGCTATGCCGACGATGACTGTATGAATACCTTCACGATGAACCAGGCGCAGCGAATGTGGGCCCACCTGAATACGGCCCGCTTCAATTTGTGGCAGACGGCCAACCTGGCAGCTACCGGAGTTATCGGCCCAGGGGGCTGTGTAAGCCCCTTCCTCATGACAGACATCAATCCCAGCACCAATAACATTTGCTCCGGCAATGCCTTTACGCTCTCCAACCCGACAACGGGCAATACCGCTACCAGCACCAGCTGGCTGATGGCGGGCGCAACGCCTTCCACGGCCATTACGAAGAGCGTGTCGGTGACCTATGCCACGCCGGGCCTCTACTGGGCTTACCTGACGGTGAGCGATGGCACCATCACCGCCAAAGACAGCTTCCTGGTGAAGGTGGCCAACTGCGCCATCGACTCTGCCCGCTTAAACCGCTCCCACTGGTATTTCGGGGAATATGGCGAGATCGACTTCAGCACCCCGGTTGCCACCACCGGAACAGCGGCCATGACACATTCCACCATAACGCTGGGGCGCGATGCCACTGTGAGCATGAGCGATAAGAAAGGGAATTTATTGTTCTATACCAATTGCTCAGACCTCTGGGACAATCATCATGTGAAGATAAATACCAGCCAGATCTTCCCGGTCGACCTGAATACCGGATCGACATCCCCGGGCGTGATTGCCATTCCGTATCCTAATGATTCAGCGAGGTACATCATCATCACCTCCACACATTACACGATGTTTGAAGATTCGATCTACTACGTGGTTTATAATACGCAAACAAAGGCCCTGACGTCACGCAGAGGTTTCCGGAACCCGGCCCTGCCATCGAAATATGCGGAATCCCTGACAGCAGTGCCTCATTGCAATGGCATCGATTACTGGATCATCTGCAGGCCCAAGACCAACCTGGCAAATGCCAACAGGGCCTATTCGATGCTGATCACGCAGGCAGGGCCTGACAAGCTAACCAGGGTCACCGTCAGCAATAATATCCACATCAACTACAGCGGGCAGTTCCGGTCGAACCGAAAAGGAGATAAGCTGATCCAGGCAGGATGGGATTACGGGACCCTCGCTTTCCTCTATGATTTCGATCAAAGCACCGGGAGCTTAACGAATGAACTGGCCATTGGCACAACGACTGTGCCCGGCTATTCCTACGGCGCTATTTTAAGCCAGAACGACAGCCTGGCCTATGTTTTAAAAAGCCGCGTTGGGGGCATGGACATCCACCAGATCAACATCCCTGCCAACACGTTCCAAACCATGGCGGCCCCGGCAGGCTTGAACTCCCTCGATTTTGAATATGGCCCCGATAATAATATTTATGTCAGCCAGAGCGAATTTATAAACAGCACGATGGGCCGGATCATTAATGCCAATAGCTTATCGGGCGCGGCCTATGTGTCGGGAGCCCTGGTGTTTCCGACGGGTACAAGACCGTTCGGCGGATTGGCTAATTTTATGGAGGCCGACGAGAAACAGCCGATCGCCAATGATTACGGGTCTTTTCAGACAAGCTGCAATGCTTTCAGGTTTACGGTGGACAGCTGCTGGCAGGTGTATAACGTCAGCTGGAACTTCGGGGATGGCAGCACCGGCAGCGGTTTTACCGTTAATCACACCTTTTCTGCAAGCGGCAATTACAGTGTAAAAATGGTCTTAAGCATCGGGACCTACTCCCTGGCGCCGGTGATCAAAAACATAACCGTATTATCGGGTATCGCCGCTATCACAGGCCCTCCGGTGATTTGCAAGGGCAGCACCTTCTTAAACAGCTATGGCGCCGGCGTTGTTCCGGGGGCAAGCTACAGCTGGACAGTGTCTAACGCCTCCATCTCCGGGCCAAACAACCTGTCGAATGTGATGGTAGGCTCTTCGGCATCCGGTGTGGCAACGCTGTCCTTACAGATCGTCAGCGGGGGATGTATTTCCAACGGCACTAAGACGATTACCATCGATGCCGTTCCCACCGTGTCCTTACAAAGCGCCCAGGCTGCCTGCATAGGAAATGTGGTAACTCTCAACGGCAACCCGGCGGGCGGGGTTTATAGCGGCACCGGCGTGAGCGGCAGCTCTTTCAATACAAGCCTTGCCGGCACAGGCCCGCATGTGGTGAACTATAGCTATTCGAATGCCAATGGCTGCACCGGCTCTGCCGCTGCGACGATCACCGTGAGCGCCTGCGTAGGGATAGAGGAACCCGGGGATCCCGGCTTTTCGCTGCAGCTGTACCCGAACCCTAACACAGGCTATTTTACGATCGCTGCGGGCCGTGAGCTACAGAAGGGAAGGTTTGAGATTTACAATTCCCTGGGGCAGCTCGTTCTTGGCGGCAGCATCGAACAGCGCCGCGAGGTCGATCTATCCCGGCAAAGCAAGGGGATCTATGTGATCAGCATTTCGGAAAACGGGCAAACGCTTTACAGGACCAGGCTCCTGAAAGAGTAAGGCGCTTGCCTTCATCCTTCGCGGTGGGAAGCCATGGGCATCCGGGATCAATGGCTTTGGCAAAATTTTGATGCAAATCCACATTTTCTCGATTTTTCTTTGAAAAAACAAAAAATTCAGTACATTTGTAGCCCTTAAACGGTAGGTATAGCTCAGTTGGTTAGAGCACCAGATTGTGGTTCTGGGGGTCGCCGGTTCGAGCCCGGTTACTTACCCCAAAAGCTGTCGCAAGGTCTTGCGACAGCTTTTTTATTGGGATACAGCTGCACAAGAGGAGGCGAAGGCTTTGGTTCAGCAAGCTCCTTTTTCTTTGATCCCTTATCTCATACCGTTCATCATTTCTTGAGGGCCTGCTCTAACAGGCGTGTAATTTTATTTTATCTTTGGTATGTTCTCTCTATGCCACAAAAGACATTACATAAAGGCCTCACGCTCTTCATTGCGGCGGTTTGGTTCATCAATGGCTTTTTTTGCAAGCTGCTCAACATGGTGCCACGCCATGAGCTCATCGTGTCGCGTACCCTGGGCCCGCAATATGCCATGCCGCTTACACGGATCATTGGCGCGCTGGAAGTGCTGATGTCGGTATGGATCGTGAGCCGCATCATGCCGCGCATGAATGCCCTGACACAGATCATGATCATTGCCACGATGAACGGCCTCGAGTTTTTCCTCGTCCCCGACCTGCTGCTGTGGGGAAAAGGGAATGCCGTCTTTGCCTTCCTCCTCATTCTCCTGATCGTGTACAACGGGTTTTATTTAAACAGGTCCGCTGCTTCGGAGCTTGAGCCATGAGCGATTTTCTGAAAGACCATCCCTTTGCGGTTGAAGCGTTCTTCAAGAGCTCTGTCGTGCTGACCTATGCCCTGCCAAAGGAAAAGCTCCAGCCCCTCATTCCCGAATGCCTGGAGCTGGACACCTTCGGGGACACCTGGGCTTTTATTGCCGTGGCCATGGTACAAACCACAGAGCTGAGGCCCAAAGGATTCCCGAAATTCATGGGCAATGATTTTTTCCTGATCGGCTACCGTGTCTTCGTACGATACAGGGCCAAGGACGGCAAACGCCTGAGAGGCTTGTATATCCTGCGCTCACAGACCGACAGGAAAAAAATGCAGGTGTTTGGAAACCTCTTCACGCATTACAATTACACCACTACGGATATCCGGCAGTCGACACAGGGCTCTGTGTTTGAGATCGCATCCGCAGGCTCCGCTTTGCAGGTACGATTTGAGAAAGGGGATGAGCAGATCCCGCTGCCGGCCGGGTCGCCCTTTGCCGACTGGAAGGAAGCCCGGCGCTTTGCAGGCCCGCTGCCTTTTACCTTCACCTACAACCGGGCGAAAAAAGAGGTGCTGATCATCGAAGGGGTGCGTGAGAACTGGACACCAAAACCGGTATTGGTAACGCATCAGTCTATCGGCTTTCTGAAAGAGCTCGGATTGAACGGGGACGCGATCCTGGCCAATGCATTCATCATCACGGATATCCCCTATCTTTGGAAAAAAGGAAGAAAGGAACTATGGAAGCCCTGAGAAAACCCTTTGAAGGCGTGTACAATATCATCCGCTTCAACCGGCATTTTTATGTCCTGGCCTTTGCGGCGATCTTCCTGATCCTGCTTGCCGGCTTGCTGCTCCCGCCTTCCTTTGCCTTCCCGGCTCTCGTCGCTTCTGCGCTGATTGCCCTGCCCCTCCTCTCCTCCCTGTTTATTTCGTATTACATCTACGACCGCTCCGCATTGTACTCCTTGAGCTGGCTCGATCGCGTCAGCCTCAGCAAAGGTAGCGCTATCGTTAATATCCACGCAGGTTTTGATGAAAGCAGCCATTTGCTGAAACACAAATTCCCGGAGGCAGAGCTCCGCGTTCTCGACTTTTACGATCCGGTGAAGCATACCGAAATATCCATCAAACGCGCCCGGGAAGCTTACCCTGCCTTTCCCGGAACACAGGCCATCAGCACATCGCGGCTGCCCTTAGCGGAAAGCTCCTGCGACCTGATCTTTCTCATCCTGGCCGCGCACGAGATCCGCAACGAAGAAGAGCGGCTCGCCTTTTTCAAGGGCTTACACCATGCGCTTAAGCCTGATGGTAAAATCATTGTGACCGAGCACCTGCGCGACTTCCCCAATTTCCTGGCTTATACCATCGGCTTCTTTCATTTCCTACCCGAAAGCCATTGGAAAAAAGCCTTTGCCGGATCGGGGCTTCACATCCGCGAACGCTTCCGGATCACACCTTTCATCAACACCTTTATTCTGACGAAACATGGCTCTACATCTTAAGCTCTGCGGCTGGCTCATGATCGTGCTGGCTATCATTCACGTGGTATTCCCAAAACGCTTCGACTGGAAGAAAGAGTGCGGCTCGCTGAGCCTCATCAACCGCCAGATGATGTACATCCATACCTTTTTCATTGCCCTGGTGGTGTTCCTCATGGGAGCGCTCTGCGTCAGCGCGGCGGATGACCTCCTCACGACCAGCCTCGGGCATAAAGTGTCGCTGGGATTGTTTGTGTTCTGGGGCGCCAGGCTGGTGATCCAGTTCTTCGGCTACTCTCCGGAGCTGTGGAGAGGCAAGCGATTTGAGACAATTGTCCACATAGCGTTTTCACTCTTATGGATTTATTTTAGCCTGGTATTCTTTCTGGTTTGCTACCTTTAACCTTTCAACATCTAAAAGTCCGACCCAATGAAGAACGTCATTTTGTACAGTATTCTAGGCATTCTTCTCATCACCTCCACACAATGCTATCTGAGAAAGCCGGTCCTTTTTGAGCCTTTTCAAACTTATGAGATCGATTCCATTATTATGGAACAGCGGGGCTCAGAACGGCATAAAAAATTAAGTCCTGCACAAATCGATCAACTGATTCTCCAGGTCAATGCCGCCACGTATGCAGGACCGCATAAAGCACTCTACGAATTCTGTTTCAGGGTTTACACAAAGCAAGACACATCGTACAGGCAAATTACCAGCTTCGGCTCAAAGTTTAAACTTAAAAAAGAACAAGGAGATTATGCGTTCGGGGTACAAGATACGTCCTTATTCAGAGAGCTTTGGATGAACAACTGATGCCTTTTCGTACAGGGGCATTTCAGGTAAGACCCGTTCACTAAAAGCGCTTCAGTTCCTCAGATGTAAAAGGCCATTCGGCTGTGAGGATGTCATTGGCATTCACATCGAGCTCGTACCAGGGCGATATGGAAGGCTTATTTTTATTGACCAGGATGTGAATGTCCTGTGCCGGCATATAGCTCTGTGCGATCATGAATAGCTTTTTGCCGGTCTTTGGATCAGTGGCCATATCCACTACAATGACGGCATGACCCGGAGAGCCGCCACGGATCAGGACATCCCCTATCTGCATCTGCGACAGGGGAATGGATTTGAGCTCTTTGCTGAGCGAAGCCGTGCCTGCGTAGTTAAAGACCATCTCCATGTACTCACGGAACGACTGGTAGGAAACACTTTCCCGATCGGTCTTATACCAGGACACCTCGTTGCCTTTCACGCGGATCCGATAGCCTGAGCGCCATTTGCTGTAGCTGGCATTAAACCCGTTGGTGAAATTAAAGTGAAGGGCGCTGTATTGCTTTGTTTTCAGGAGGTATTCCGCCCGCAGGCGCATTACGGCATCGGCGCATTGTTGCAGGTCTTTTGTCCCCACGTCTATATTCAACACGGCGGCAGCGACCTTATTCGGTTTCTCCGCACCGTTGTAATAGTGCACCAGAGCTCCGTGCTCTTTCAAAGGGAGGTTTTGGAGGTATTCCGCCAAGGAGCCTTCTTCGGCCTGTTGCCGGCTATAGCCTGCGGGTGTGGAAAAGCGCGTGGAAACCGTCGCGCCCTTTGGGTTGACGAGCTTGCTGCTTTGCCTGTTGAAGGCCAGCAGGCATACCAGGGCAACAGCGCCTGAGATCATGAGAAGTTTAACAGGTGCGGCCTTCATGGACATCATGGCTTAAAGGTAAAGATCGTCTGTTTTCAGGCGCAGGTAGCGGGTGACAGAGAGGGCGGCGCTTAAGCCGGAGATCAGAATGCCCATCAGCACGATGCTGGCAAACAAAACAGCGAGCAGGTTCGGATCCTGCAATTGCAGCAAATCCGGGATATAGCGCGTGCTCAGCACCAGGAAGCCCGCCAGCAAAAAGCCCGCCACGAGGCCTGCAATGATGCCCTGCCTCACGCCCTTGAAAATAAAAGGCTTCCGGATAAAGCCCTGCGTGGCGCCCACGAGGTACATCGTGCGGATGAGAAAGCGCTTGGAGTATATCGACAGCCGGATGGTATTGTTGATGAGGGCAATCGCTACGATCAGCAGCAGGCCGCTGAAGATGAGAATGTACATCCCGATGACCCTGGCATTCTGGTTCACCTGCTTGATCATGTCTTTATGATAGATCACCTCCTTCACAAAATGCTTCTGCATGAGCTGCTTCTCGAAGCCGGAAAGGCTGTCGATGTTGGCATAATCGGAATTCAGCTTCACATCGAGGGAAGAGAGCAAAGGGTTATACCCCAGGAAGGAGATGAAATCCTCGCCCAGGTCTTTCTGAAGCTTTTGCGCCGCCTGGTCTTTGCTGATATAATCGACCTGCTTGCAATAGATGGAGGAGCTGAGCTCCTGCTTCAGCACATCGAGCTCGGCCTGCGTGGTCGTGTCCTTCAGGATCACCTGGAAACCGATGTTTTCCTTGATGTGGTTGGAAAGCTTATTGGCGTTCACGATTACCAGGCCCAGAAGGCCCAGCATGAACAGCACGAGAGCAAGGCTGATGACCACCGTGACGGAAGAGGTCCTGAGTTTTTGTGTGGTAGTTCGGTTCGACACGCTGTACGAATTTTTCGCAATAAAAATAAGCCGAATATTCAAGCCCTTGCCCCGCCCGGTGGATGAATAATTAACAGTTGGGTGTTTGTAGGGATGCTCTGCCAGATAAATAGGTCAGTTCTAGTGATTTTTGCTGCCTCTTTTGCAAAAATGGTATCGAGAACGGTCCGAAAAAAATTTCATGAAACACTTCCCGATACACCGGCCGAAAGAGCAAGCGGCCGGCATTCGAAATGACAAAGTATACACTCAATTCTCTTCTATTTAAAAAATTTCTTTACCAGGCCGCTGGCGCCGCTCACGAGGCTGTCGGCATTGAGCATCTCCTTCGATTGGTTGAAGGCTTTGTTCAGGCGGTCAGGAATCGCCATCAGGTCCTTTGTTTTTGGATCCTGTTTCAGCGCTTTGGCCATATCCGACTTCCGGGAAACCTGGTACAGGTAATTGAAGGCAATGCGGGTCAGCGAAAAAGTGTCGAAGTACTTATTGAATTCCTTTCCTTTCTTATCCCTGATAAATTCTCTGAGCTCTTTCACGGTTTCCTCATCATGCTCATTGTAATCTTTCATCTTTTCCATCTTCACGAGGAACTTCTCCGCTTTTTCAGGCTTGCTGTTCTTAATGCACAGGTAGGCCGACAGAAAGCATAATTCCTTGTTTTCCACCGCCGATTTATCGAAGTCGTCTACAAAACGGTCAAAATCCTCATTGCCTTCTTTCTCGCGGTCGCTGTTGTAGCGGGCATAGCCACGCAGGGCATAGCCCATGCTTCGCAGCTCGTAAAAGCGCTTCTCCGGATCGGCGCCCGGCACGCTATCGAGGTAAGCCGTGGCTTTCAGGACCTCATCCTTATGACCGGTGATGTAGTCGATGTATTCCGTCGAGCTTTTCTCCGAGGTATAATGCCATTCCTTCTGCTCACACACCAGGGCTTTCAGCAGGGAGGCAAACAGGTGCTGGTCGGGCTTCCGGATCTCATTCTCATTGATCTGCGCAGCTTCATAAACGTAAATATCCGGCGGCGCGCCCGGCAATACGAACCAGATGCAGCCCAGTAAAAAATGCTCGGTGCTGTTGTTGTATGCGCCGAAAACGTCTTTCTCGATCGCTCCCATCACATGCGATGAAGCCGACATCCTTTGCTCTATCGCGCTTATCTTTTGATAGATGGTAGGCAGCTCGTCTTCATCAATGCCATTGATCTCCTTTTTCAGCTCATACAGGTTTTTGAGCTGCTGGTATACTTCCAGCATTCCCGAAAGCCCCTGCGGCACAGAGTCGCGCGTCACCAGGTCGGAAACGGTAGACAGGGTTTTCATCGCCGTTTCGCTGATCTTCACATTATTGGCCGACTGGTCGGAGTAATCCACGCGCAACGCGATCTTTACGCCTTTGTAGGGAACCAGCAATTTAGAGTCGTCGAAGAATTCCTTCATCTCGCGCTTCTCACGCGCGATGGGATCCTCAGCTTTAGAGCAGGAGAGGAAGAGCGCAGCCGTTACAAGAATTAAAAAGAAGTGTTTCATAGATGAAAATTAATTTCATGGTGGCTTCGAGAGCCTCAGCCACCAATTCGAAAAACTTAGCCGCACCCGTTGACTGAGGCTCTCGAAGTCAACGGTTCTATTTACAACAATAAATCAGGCCGGCGGATCCTCGTTCTTTCCAGCGCCTGCTGGTGCCTCCAATCGTCGATGTTCTTGCTGTGGCCGCTCAGCAGGATCTCCGGGATCTTCCAGCCGTTATAATCGGCAGGCCTGGTGTATACCGGCGGCGACAACAGATTATCCTGGAAGGAATCCGACAGGGCGGAGGTCTCATCGTTCAGCACACCGGGCAGCAAGCGGATGATCGCATCGCACAGCACCGCCGCAGGCAATTCGCCACCGCTCAGCACATAGTCGCCGATGGAAATCTCCTTCGTAATAAAATGCTCGCGGATACGCTCGTCGATGCCTTTGTAATGCCCGCATAGCACCATGATGTTTTTCAGGGTCGAGTAATAATTGCAGGCCTGCTGCTTCAGGGTTTCGCCGTCGGGAGTCATGTAAATGATCTCGTCGTAGCTTCTTTTTTCCTTGAGCTCATTGATGCAATTGGCGATCGGCTCGATCATCATCACCATGCCCGCGCCACCGCCAAAAGCGTAATCGTCCACTTTTTTATGCGGCTCGATGCCATAATCCCTCAGGTTGACCACGTTTACCGAAACCAGGTTCTTTTGCACGGCCCGCTTCAGAATGCTGTGCCCGAAAGGGCTTTCCAATAAGGGGGGATGAACGGTAATAATGTCGATATGCATAGAAAGTAAA
>Ga0233425_10003672_pt1 | contig 27305 bp, 20 predicted proteins | sample Watercolumn_Towu_2_FD_181712 | JGI IMG/M metagenome (GOLD analysis project Ga0233425, IMG submission 181712) | Freshwater microbial communities from Lake Towuti, South Sulawesi, Indonesia - Watercolumn_Towuti2014_140_MG | ecosystem: Environmental > Aquatic > Freshwater > Lake | place...
TCCGCCACATAGCCCGTACGGCGGCGTATCTCCAGCGAGTGCGGCACACTCTGCAGGCCGAAGACCGAGGAGGTTCCCCAATCGGGTTCGGTCAAACCGAGCAACACGCGGATGCAGGTCGACTTGCCGGCTCCGTTTTCGCCGAGCAGGGCGAAAACCGTGCCGGAGGGTACCTCAAACGAAACCCGATCGACCGCGCGCACGGCCCCATAGTGTTTGATGACGTTTTCAAGCCGAATCACTGCCGACATTGGCCTTCCCCTTGCGCTGGGCGATTGACAATTCACGGTCCAGCAGTTTCCGCAGTTCGTCGTCCTCGAGACCGCTCTGCTGAGCCTCGGTCAGTACCTGCCGCACACGCGCTTGAATGAGCTTCCGACGATCCTGCCGGCACGTGTCCAGAGCGCCGGCCGCGACCTCCAGACCCAGACCGCGCACGTTGGACAGAATCCCTTCGGCCTGAAGCTGCTGGTAAGCGCGGGCCACCGTATTGGGATTGATGGCCAGCTCGCGCGCCAACTCGCGCACACTGGCCACCCGGTCTCCCAACACCAAGGCCTTGCGCGCCACCGCAAATTTGATCTGCCGCACAATCTGGTCGTAGATCGGCAACCCATCCGCCGGATCAATTCGCAGGAACATCCTCGCGCCCTCTGTACTAGTTACCTAGTACAGTAGACATTCTGGGCGACAAAGTCAACAGTGAGTGACTCGGTTCTTTTTTCAAGAACTCGGCGAGTGGGTCCGCAGCACCTCGAGCAACGACTCGTGCAGATAGCCGTTCGTGGCCAGCAGGCTGGACTTGGCCAGGGGCAGAGGTGCCCCGTCGCAGGTCGTGACCCGCCCCCCCGCTTCTTCGACGAACAGACGAGCCGCGGCGAAATCCCAGGGCGAGAGTTCATACTCGAAATAACCGCTCAACATGCCGGCGCCGACATAGCACATCTCGAGAGCGGCACTGCCGAACCGACGCACGCCGTGGATCTGCCGCCCCAGCAGGTCGCCGATCGCGTGCACGGTGGCCGCCGCTACCGCGCCCCGCCGGTAGGAAAAGCCGACGGAAAGCAACGCCTCGGACAGTTGGCGATGCAGGGCCACACGCACCGCCTGGCCGTTGAAATACGCCCCCTGGCCGCGCGTCGCCACAAACCAGTCGCCGAGAATCGGGTTGAACACGACGCCGCACACCGCCTGGCCCCGCTCGTAGTAGGCCAGTGAGACGGCGAATTGCGGCAGGCGGTGGGCGAAGTTGCTCGTGCCGTCCAGCGGATCCACGATCCACAAATGAGGCGCATTCGGATCGCCCCGATGCGTTTCCTCACCCAGCACCGCATGGTCCGGAAATGCCTGGCGGATCAACTGAGCGATCACGGCCTCCGACTCCACGTCGGCGTCCGACACCAGATTGTAGGACTGCTCATTGCTGCGAAAAGTCACCCCTTCGCGATAATAGCGCGCCACCACCTCGCCGCCGGCCCGAACCGCACGTTGAGCAACTTCCAGTTCCCGCATGACTCGCCTTGACGCAACTTGCCTCTGATGTCGCCGCGGCCGCCACTCACATGCCGCCTGCCAAACAGCCCCAGTATAGCACACACGCTGCGGTTGCCAGTGACGCGCAAAGGTCATGCCACATGTGCATGCTGCCGTCAATTCGGTACGACGCGGATCGCCTTCACGGGTGCGGTGGGACATACGACTTCACAGGCACCGCAACCTGGACAGCGCTGGGTCGCAACGACAACGGTGAGCGTATAGGTTTCCGGAGAAAAGACGATCCTGATCGCCGCGAAGGGACAGTGGTTCCGGCAGACACCGCACTCCCGGTCATCCGCCAAGAGACACAGATCCATGGTTACCTGCGCCAAGCCAATCCGCGTTTGGGCTTTGGCCTCGGGAGTCACCGCCCCGATTGCACCGCTGGGACAGACCTCCGAACATCGAACGCAGTCCTCGCGGCAATAGTCCTCGTGAAACGCCAGCGTAGGGCTCAGAAACGAAGCCACACCGTGCCGCCCCAAATCGGGCACAATGATGTGCGCCGGACAAGCGCGCACGCAAGCCCCGCACCGCAGACAGACACCGGTGAATCTACCGTGCGGCAACGCGCCGGGGGGACGCAGCGCCGAGTCTGACGGCTCTGATCTCCTGATGACCAGCCAGCCCGCGGCGAGTCCGGCGCCGCCCACCAGCGCGGCTCGTCGCCCAACGCGCAAAGTCGAACGCAACGCGTCCCGGTCCGCACCGCTCACGGAACGCCGTGCACCACGCGCCAATTGAGCGAGCAGGTCCTGCATGGCACCCAGCGGGCAAAGCCGCATGCACCAGATGCCCGGCCAGAGAAAACATATCAGTACCAACAACGGCACAGCCACGACACAGAGCAACGCAACGGTGCGTGACGCGGCGTGCGGGGCCGTGAAGGAGTTGCTCAGCAGTGCCAGCGGATCGAGCCACAGAAACAGCGGGTAACCCACGACGGCTCCGCCCAACGTGAGCAGCGCCAGACCGAATCCCACCGCCGGGAGGCGAGGGCGGTGCCGCCCGCAGCGCGTGCCAAGGTGGCTCGCCACGTCCGCGCACAGTCCGGTCGGGCAAGCCCAGCGACAGAACCAACGGCGACGCACCAGCGCGATTCCGGTCACCGCCAATCCCGCAGCCAACGCCCATTCCCAGCTGCGGGTCGCCAGCAACGAAGAGAACACCACCAGGGGGCTGGTCGAAACGATGTACTTCGCTGTCAGCACGCTGCCGGACAACGGCGAAAGCAGCACGCCGGCCACAACACACAACAACACGCGCACGGTCCAGCGCGCCGTTTCGCGGATCGTATTTCCGGCAGCCCACCCACCGGAATCAGCGGCAGTCGGCAGCATCAACCCAGGTACGCCTGTTGCTCGCGCAGAATCTTCTGCACTTCGGGAATGTCCACCTGGCGCGGCAGGCAGCCGTTCTTGACAGCCACCGCGGCTGCCACACCCGCCGCGTGGCCCGTCACAAAGCAATTCGGGATCAGCCGCACCAAGTCCGCCATCCGGATTTCCGCACTGATGCAGCGGCCGGCGGCCAGCAGTCCCTCCAGTTTTTGCGGAACCAGAGCGCCGTACGGGACATGCCATTCCCCGTGGCCCATGTTCGTGGCTCCGCCGATGGCCACGACATCGGACAACCGGGTACCGGCTCGGAGATCCGCCAGCGTCACGGTTTTCACGCCCACCAGGACCCGCGTGATGCGCACTCCTAGTTGCGGAGCTGTCTCCATCAAATACACGCGTTCGTAGCCGGGTGTCTGGCGGGCCTTCTGCATATTCTGCCAGATGAATTTGCGGTGGTTCATTTCCATGCTTGTGAGCACGGACACGTCCAATCCGTCGTCTTCCGGTCCCGTCAGGTTGGCCCAGGTAACGCCCGGTATGGGAGTGACGCTGCCGAGATGCCGCGGTTTTGGCGACTGCTTGGCCTTGGCCGCGTCCACACGGTCCATGTTGCCCACACGGGACACCAGGCCGATGTTGTGGGACCGATGTTCAAACTCGGCACCCGCCGCGGCGAACAGATCCCCGTCCCCCGTGGCGTCAATGACCGTCTTGGCCAGGATTGCCTGGCGACCGGACTTGCTTTCGAACACGGCACCGACAACCCGATTGCCGTCCATGATCGCATCGACACCCCAACAGTGCAGGAAGACTTTGACTCCGGCTTCCTCGATCATTTCCACCATCAGGTACTTCACGGCCTCGGCATCCACCGTGGGGTTCTGACCGGGACCGCGGTTGATGATCGCTCCGTCGATCTTGTCGAGCCGCTGCATCATCTCTTCACCAATGCCCTGGCAGACCTGTTTGCCTCCTTTGACGATGTGCCCGATGATGACCAGTACCAGGCCGCCGGACCACAGGCCACCGAAGTGCCCGTAGCGTTCCACGAGCGTCACGTCGGCGCCCGCCCGTTTGGCGGCGATCGCCGCCGTCACGCCGGCCGACCCTCCCCCCACCACCAATACGTCCGTCTGGTGAAGCACCGGCAATTCCCGCCGCGGTTGAATCACTTTGCCATCGACGACGGACGCACACGTCTGCGGGTCCTGGACCTTGTGCGGGTCCAGAACGGTGCTCTGGAAACCGCTGGACTCACCGACACTGGGCTGCTCCGCGCCGTGTCCCGTCGTCGATCCCAGCCCGGCCGCCACGCCGGACGCACTCAGGACGCGCAGCCAGTCGCGCCGATTAAGGTGTTCTGTCATCTCGCGAATCTCCCTGAGGTAGTCAGCCCTTTAAAGACAGGCGTGAACCGATCCTGCATGGTGCCGAACCTAACAGCGTCGCAAGAGGCATTCAAGTCCACGGCCCGCGGCGCGGTGGAATTTCTCCGCGGCAAGCGTTAGAACAAGCAGCGAGCGCTGCCCATGCATCGGCACTGAACAGACAAGGAGCGTTACGTGTCTGCTGCGCTGGACTCCTTCGCCTTCGCACCGCGCTGGATCCCGGGCCGATCCACGCCGGCCCTCCAGTCCGGCGAGGTCCATCTCTGGACCTTGCCCCTAGCCGCCTCTCCTGAACGTCTCGCCCGGTTCCTCCCCCTGTTGTCCGACGACGAACAAGCGCAAGCGGTGCGTTTCGTGCGGCCGGATCTGACTCGGCGCTTCATCATGCGACGCGCGTTGCTGCGTCTGGTGTTGTCCGGCTATTGCGGCACACTCGGCGACCCGCTGGCATTTGAGTGGAACAACTTCGGCAAACCCTACCTGGGCGGCGTGCACCGCGCGACGGGAATCCTCTTCAACACGAGTCAATCCCACGAGGTGGCGCTGTTGGCGGTCAGTCGCGATCACGAGATCGGCGTGGACGTGGAGCACGTGCGTTCGGTTTCCGAGTTCGAATCGCTCAGCCGACGGTTCTTCATGGAAGCCGAAGTCCAGTCCATCATGACCTGGTCCCCGCAGGATCGACTGCGTGCTTTCTTCTGGATCTGGACCGGTAAGGAAGCCATTCTGAAGGCCTGTGGAATCGGCATCGCGACGGGACTCCGCCGCGCCACCATCGAAATCGCCGCGAACGGTCCGCGATTGGGATATTTGGACAGCACCTTGGGAAGCGCGGAACACTGGCAACTCACAGCCTTCTGGCCGCAGCCGGACTACGTCGCTACGCTCGCGGCAAGTGTCGCTCAGCGGGAGCTGCGTTTCTTCTGCTGGGAAGTAGATTGACCGAGGGGGACTCTCATCATGCCGCTCCATCAATTTCGGTTCGCCTGCATCGTCCTGGTCTGGTGGCTCTGCTGGCGGTGCTCTGCGGCCGAGGACCCGAGCCGGACGCCGGATATCTGGGACTATCGCGTGGAACTTCAGACCGTCCTGCAACACGATGACGGCCAGTTCCTCTGGTATCACCCTCGTGTGGCGGCCATTCCGGCGGAGGGCGGTCACGTCTCTTCGCTGGTGATGATGACGCTGCAGAAACACCTGCACGTGTCGGACTTCTATTCGGGCTTGAGCGTGATGCAGACGTGCGACCTGGGCGGCACCTGGGCCGGTCCCGTCGCGCCGGCCGCGTTGGACTGGTCGCGCGACGGCGACGTGGTTGTCTCGGTCGCGGATGTCACGCCCGGTTGGCATGGTCCCACCAAGCGTCTGATCGCCGTGGGAGCTCGAGTGCGGTACGGGACGCGGGGACAGCAGTTGGAGGATCAGCCCCGGGCGCAGCAGACGGCGTACGCCGTGTACGATCCGGCAGCAGATGCCTGGTCAGCCTGGCAGCAGCTGCGCGTACCCGACGCGCCACAGTTCAATTTCGCGCGTTCCGCGTGCGCTCAATGGCTCGTGGATCCAGACGGCACCGTCCTGCTCCCGTTCTATATCGGCCCATCCGCGACCGCGCCGCATATCGTGACGGTAATGCGTTGCGGTTTCGACGGCCGGCAGCTGACATACCGCGAACACGGCAACGAGCTGTCGTTGAACGTGGAACGGGGGCTTGTCGAGCCTTCTCTCATTCGCTGCGGACCGCGTTACTACCTCACGCTCCGCAACGACGTGCGCGGTTACGTAACAGCCAGTGACGACGGCCTGCACTTCGCCCCCATTTGCCCCTGGCAGTTCGATGACGGCAGTGAGTTGGGGAGCTACAACACGCAGCAACATTGGCTCGAGCATCGCGGGGCGCTGTTTCTTGTCTACACGCGGCGCGGCGCGCAGAACGACCACATCATGCGTCATCGAGCCCCGCTCTTCATGGCACAGGTTGATCCCCAACGACTGTGCGTCTTGCGCGCCACGGAACGCATCTTGATACCGGAACGCGGGGCGGAGCTGGGGAATTTTGGCGCGGCCCGCATCAGCGACGGGGAATCGTGGGTCACGGTTTCGGAAGGCGTGTGGAATTCCGAGGCGCGCAGACGAGGTGCCACCGGTGCTTTGTTCGTGGCGCGGATTCTCTGGCCTGCCCGGCCATAGCCCGGTTGATTCAGTGCGCCGTGGACTGCGGCGACTTCCAGTGGGTGCGAAACCCGCCCGGCAACTGGGTCGCTCCAGCCGGTAGCAGTCGGAGCGATTAACAGGAGGTTTATCGTAGAAGCACTCCGATGTCAAAGGGCCGCCTGGGCGGCTCAGCAAGTGTGCAGGCCGTAACGCGAGTGAACGCCGAGCAGGTCTCGAAAAGGGTAATGCGGAGGCCGACCCGCCTGAATTACGGGGAAGGCTGCCACTGCGGATAAATACTATAGAAATACTATAGACACCCACACACCTGATGGCCGGTGAGCACGAATGGTGCTTGAGGAGGTAGAGGGACGCCTTGGTGCGCGTCGCTCATCTGTCGCCTCACTTCATGGGAGCATCGCTCGTGCCTGCTTGCGCGCGCCGGGAGATCGTCCGCGACGGAGAACCCGGGATTTACCATATATGGAGCCGTTGCGTCCGGAGAGCCTATCTGCTGGGCAAGGATCCCTTGACCGGCAAGAACCACAGCCATCGCCGCCAGTGGGTCATCGAGCGGCTGGAGCTCTTGGTCGCCAACTTCACGATCGACGTCTGCTTCTTGGCCATCATGTCCAACCATCTCCATCTGGTACTGCGCACCACACCGCGTCTGGTGAAACGGATGGGTACCTGGGAAGTGGCCCGCCGCTGGTTGCGCGTCTTTCCCGGCAAACGTGTATTGGACGGCAAGTGGATCGAGCCAACAGAGCAGCAGGTGCGGCAGTTGGCGGAGGACAAGGAGAAGATCCAGAAGATCCGCAAACGCCTGTCCAATATCTCCTGGTTCATGGCGGCCTTGTCGGAGTACATCGCCCGTCGCAGCAATCTCGAAGATGACTGCACCGGTCGTTTCTTCGAGGGAAGGTTTCGTTGTCGTGAAGTCACCGATGAGGGCGCATTGTTGGTGTGCGGGTTGTATGTGGACCTCAATCCCATTCGTGCGGGCGAAGTGCGCACGCCCGAAGCGGCCAGTCACTGCTCCGCGTCGTTTCGCATCCAGGCGCGGGCGGCACAGGGAAGGAAACCGTCAGGCGAACCGGCCGTCGACAGCTGGCTGGCGCCCCTGTCACTGGCAGCCGGTCAACTGGGTGACGTACCGTCCCAGAGTGGTCGGCGGGCTTCCGACAAGGGGCTGTTGTCGATGTCGCTGGAGGAGTACCTGCAGTTGTTCGATTGGTGCGGCCGGCAGATTCGCGGGCACAAGCAAGGCGCGATTCCGGCGGACCTGGCGGCGATTGTCGAGCGGCTCGGGGTGACACCCGAGGAACTGCTGGCGACGGTCCGGGAGTTCCCGCAACGCTTTCGCCGCCTGGCGGGAACGGTGGAGCAGTTCACGAAGCGCGCGGCGGAAGCGGGCCGGCACTGGCTACAAGGCGTGCGGTGTGCCGCCCGGGTATTCCGCTGAGCATTGGCGAGTTCCTGTCGGCGCAGCCGCCGCGCCGATCATGCTCCTTCTGCCATTAGCCCGCTAACGCCAAGCGGTGCCGCGCGCTGACCGCTCCGTTGCCTCCTCTTGCGGTGCGAGGCTCTTGCTTTACATGCGTCGCTTGCCCGCACTGCGCGCGTTTGACGCAACTGGTTGGCGCCGAGTTGGCGTTAATTTCACTGGCCAGCCGCCCATTTCCGCGCCGAAATCCATTGCGGAGTGTGGGTGTCTATAAGGCTCTATAGGCTCCGCGGTGCCCCGCGGTTGCTCAGGGAACGCGATCTACGTTGACCGGTGGGTCAGCCGCTTCCGGCGGCGCGGGCACGTCTTCCTCGCCGCCCATATCGGCCGGCTGATCGACCGTGTCCGGTTCCAGGGACATGGTCGTGAAGGGGCGGTACTGCCAGCCGCCACCCAAAGCCTTGTAGAGAGCAATCAGGCGCAGCGCCACGTTGCCGCGTGTCGACGCGCGCTGCTCCTCGACGACAAGCTGGAACTTCTGGGCGTCGAGGACAGGCTGAAAGTTCTCGCTGCCGGCATCGTACCGCGTTAGTGAGAGTTTGGTGGCCTCCTCGGCGAACGTGACCGCTTGCTCCAGGTACTGCAGTCGCTGCTGCAACTCGACATACGCGTTCAGAGCGTTCTCTACTTCTTCCAGGCTGCGCAGCACGGTGTTTTCATACCGCAGCATGGCCTGCTGCAGTTTGGCGTCCTGTACGCGGATGTTGTTGCGGATGCGGCCAAAATAGAGGATCTTCCAGCGCAGAGCCGGGCCCGTCAGCCGGTACGCGATGCTCTTGCCGTCGAACAGGCTGCCGAAATCCACGGAATCGAGAGTGAACGTGCCGGTGAGCGAGACGTCCGGGTAGAGGTCGGCGACGGCCACGCCGACACGTGCCGTCTGGGCGGCCATCTCGCGTTCCGCTCGCCGCACGTCGGGCCGCTGGCGAATCAAACTGATGGGCAAACCCAACAGGATCTCGGAGGGAGCCTTCGGGATCTTGCCGGTTCCCAGTTCAGGTTCCAGGTCACGAGGGACTTGAGCGCGCAGCACGCACAAGCGATGCATGACCGACCGTAGTTGGGACCGCAGACTGGGAATCGCCGCCTGCGTGTTGCGCAACGTCGAAGTGGCCTGCGCCAGGGGCAGTCGGCTTTCCTTTCCAGCATCGAACCGTTCCTTCGTCAACCGCACCGTGTCGTTCTGAATCTCTGCATTCTTTTCAGCGACCTGGATCTGTTCCTGCAGGGTGCGCATTTCCACATACGCCGTAGCCACCTCCGCAAACAGACTCACGGCGATTCCGCGATGATCCTCGATGGCGACGCCGATATCGGCGTCAGCGGCTTCGACGGCGCGGCGGACTTGCCCGAAAAGGTCCAACTCCCAACTGGCATCGAAGCCGGTGGAAAAAATGTCGAATGGCTGGAAACCTCCGAAGCCAGGGATACCGCCGCCACTCAAACCAAAGGGATTGCCGTTCGTGCTGATCTGATTGCGCGTGTACGAGGCCTTGGCGTCCACCCACGGAAACAGGCCGCCGGCGACTATGGCACGCTGGGCACGCGTCTCGACGATCCGGATTCCGGTTGATCGCAATTCCAAGTTCGAATTGGCTGCCTCAAACACCAGTTGGTCCAAGGCCGGGTCGCGGAACACCGTCCACCAGGACGTGTCCAACAACTCGTGTTGCGGTACCAAGGACACGCCTTCGGGCAACTCCTGGTTCCAGGTTTCCGGAACACACGTCGCCGGCGGCGCGTAATGAGGTCCGACCTTGCAGCCGAGCGACATACCGAGACAGACGAGTGCCGCCCACACGGCAGGCATCGACGAAACGCAGGATTTATGTGGCGAGTGCATGGTCAGCGATCGATGGCAGGCTTGAGCTGAATTCCGTATCTGACCGTGGTTTCCCCGGCATCTAAGCTTGGGTTTCGGTCTTTGCCGTACATGCCCTCAAAACAAAGAACGCGGATTGTTCGCCCAAAACGGCTTGTACCGACAATGCGGCGAGTGACGGTTCGCCGTATGTCATTGACACGGCGAAGGTCCGAACGTCCGAGTGAACCGGCGGTAAGAGATGAGGGTTGTATCGAGCCTGCCGAAGCCGCAAAACGACACGTGCCTCCGAATCGCTCAGCCATTTGACCGGTGCCAGTTGTCCGATCGGCGACCGTGCCACGCGTTTACCGTTGTCCGGCCAGTCACTCCCCCGGCGGAGTAGGGTCTGCGATGGGGTGAAAATCGCGTATTTCCGGCAATTCGTACTGGTTTAGGCGGCTTTTCTTAATACATTGATGGCGGCCAACATGACTCGCCTGCTTTGCCGCCGGACCGCCGCACTGGGCGGACTGTCTGCATATTGACCGCCACGAGACGTCGGTCGGCTCCTGAATCGCCGATGTCGGATGCATCTCTTCTCCTGCCTGCGGAGCCAGAAGACATGATGATTCGGTGCTGCGTGTTCGGTGCGGTTCTTTTCGCGGTCGTCCCGTATGCGGCGGGAGCCGAAACGCCGACCGCGGGAACGAGCACCGCGGTCAGTTACCATGCCCAGGTGCGGCCAATCCTGCAGGCGCATTGCCACGGCTGCCACCAGCCTGCCAAGGCGGGCGGCGATTATGTAATGACCGATTTCGCCGCGCTGCTCCGCGGTGGCGAGAGCGGCTCGGCGGCCATCGTTCCTGGCAAGCCTGATGAAGCCTGCCTGATCGCACAGATCACTCCCCAGGACGGGCGCGCCGAGATGCCGCAGGGGCGGCCGCCGCTGACACCTGCGGACATCGGGTTGATTCGGCAGTGGATCCATGAGGGAGCGCACGACGACACGCCTGACAACGCGCGTGCTCGCTATGATGCGGAGCATCCTCCGCTGTACACTCGGCCCCCCGTCATCACGTCGCTCGACTTCTCACCCGACGGGTCCACCTTGGCTGTCGCCGCGTTTCATGAGGTGTTGTTGTTCAAGGTGGATGGATCCGCGCGGCAGGCACGCCTGGTCGGCCTGGCGGAACGCATCGAATCCGTGCGGTTTTCCCCAGACGGCCAACGGCTCGCGGTCGTGGGAGGGCTGCCGGCGCGCATGGGGGAAGTGCAGATCTGGAACGTTGCGGACGGCTCGCTGTCCCTGTCCTTGCCCGTCACCTGGGACACCATTTACGGAGGTGCTTGGTCACCGGACGGAGCGCTCCTTGCCGTCGGGGGAGGCGACAACGTGCTGCGCGCCTTCGCGGCGGCGACGGGCGAGCAGGTCGTTTCGATGGCCGCCCACGACGACTGGATTCGCGGCGTTGTCTTCGCGCACGACGGCAAATCGATTTTCTCGGCTGGCCGCGACATGACGGTCAAGATGACCGACGTGGCGACGCAGCGGTTTGTCGGGAACGTCACGACCCACACGCCGGGTGTCCTGCGCGGCGGCATGTTGGCCATCGCGCGTCATCCCCAACGGAACGAGGTTCTCGTGGGAAGTGCCGATGGTGCTCCGAAACTGTTTCAGATGGAAGTCAAGGCTGCGCCCGCCGGCGGGGGCAACCCCAATCAGATTCGGGAATACGAGCCTTTGCGCGGGCGGGTCTTCGACGTGCGTTTCTCGCCGGACGGTTCACGGTTCTTCGCGGGCAGCAGTCTGGACGGTCAAGGTCAGGTCCGCTGCTACGAGACGGATGCCGGAAAGGCCTCATGGTCGCAAGACGTCCCGGAAAGTCCTGTTTACGCAGTCGCCTGTTCTCCGGACGGTGCCACTGTCGCCGTGGCGGGCGCGGATGGGCAGATCCGGCTGCTGCAGGCCGCTGACGGCGCTTTGCGCGGCAAGTTCCCCGCGGTGGAAATCCCCGTGGATACTTCTCCTCCGGCGCTGTCGTACGTTCCGGATTTTATCCGTGACGTGAACCCGGTCTTGTCGCGGCTCGGCTGCAACCAGGGCACGTGCCACGGTGCCGCCAAAGGGAAGAACGGTTTCAAGCTGTCGCTGCGCGGCTACGATGCGCTTTTCGACATGCGATCGCTGGCCGACGACCTGGCGTCGCGCCGTGTGAACACGGCCTCGCCTGACGACAGCCTGATGCTTCTCAAAGCCACAGCCGCCGTTCCCCATCAGGGCGGGCAGCTCATCGCACCGGGAACTGCCTACTACCAGATCCTGCGCGAATGGATTGCGCACGGTGCCAATCTGAATGTGCTCACACCGCGAGTTGTGCGGATAGAAATCCAGCCACAGCAGCCCGTGCTGCCGCGGGCGGGAGATACGCAGCCGATGCAGGTCGTCGCCACGTACGCCGACGGTGCCACACGCGACGTAACGCGCGAAGCGTTCATTGAGAGCGGGAACACCGAAGTCGCGACGGCGAACCGCAACGGCGTCATGCTCGCCGTGCGCCGCGGAGAGGCCCCTGTGTTGGCCCGGTACGAAGGGGCCTACGCGGCGACCACGCTCACCGTCATGGGCGACCGCTCGGGCTTCGTCTGGCAGCCGCCGGACACGTGGGGCCGGATCGATGAACTGGTGGCGGCCAAATGGGAACGAATGAAGATCCGGCCGGCGGACCTGTGCACCGACGCGGAGTTCCTCCGGCGGGCGTACCTGGATTTGACCGGGCTGCCGCCCACTGCCGATGACGTCCGGGCTTTTCTGAACGACCAACGCGACACGCGTCAGAAACGGGCGGATGTCGTTTCGAAGCTGATCGGAAGCGGCGATTTCATCGAGCACTGGACCAACAAATGGTGCGACCTGCTGCAGGTGAACCGCAAGTATCTCGGTCCGGAAGGCGCGGCCGCATTTCATGATTGGGTCCGCGCCGAAGTGGCCGCGAACACGCCCTACGACGCGTTGGTGCGCAAGCTTCTCACGGCGGCGGGTTCCAATCGCGAGAACCCCGCCGCTTCGTACTTCAAAATCTTGCGCGATCCGCTGACCACCACGGAGAACTCGACGCACCTGTTTCTGGGCGTCCGCTTCAACTGCAACAAGTGCCACGACCATCCGTTTGAACGTTGGACGCAGGATCAGTACTATCAGGCCGCGGCCTATTTCGCGCAGTTTGAGCTGGCGCCCGACCCGGCCGCCGGCGACAAGAAGATCGAGGGAACCGCCGTCGCGGATGCCACACCGCTCTACGAGATCGTGCGGGACAAGGCACAGGGAGACGTGCGCCATGATCGAACACAGGCCGTCGTCCAGCCGCAGTTTCCTTTCTCGTGCCAGTACGAGCCGCCGGGCGAGTCCACGCGGCGGCAGGACTTCGCGGCCTGGCTGACTTCGCCGGACAACCCGTACTTCGCCCGCAGCTATGTGAATCGCTTGTGGAGCTACCTGCTGGGTGTGGGCGTGATTGAGCCGATCGATGACATTCGCGCTGGCAATCCGCCGACCAACGCCGAGTTGCTCGACTTCTTGACCGCCGAATTTGTGCGCAGCGGGTTCAATATGCGGCATATGCTGCAGTTGATCTGCACGTCACGCACGTATCAGTTGTCGCTCGAAACGAATGCCTGGAACGAGGATGACCAGCTGAACTACTCGCACGCCATTGCGCGCCGGCTTCCGGCCGAAGTTCTTTACGACGCGATCTGCCGCGTTACCGGGTCGCAACCACGGATTCCAGGAGTCGCACCCGGTACGCGCGCGGAAGCCCTGCCTGACTCCGGCGTGAATCTGCCCGACGCCTTCCTCACCAGTCTGGGGCGCCCGGCGCGCGAAAGCGCGTGCGAATGCGAACGCAGCAGCGGCCTGCAACTCGGCCCCGTGATGGCCCTGATCAGCGGTCCCAGTGTGGACAGCGCCATTGCGGATCCCCACAACGAACTGCCCAAGCTCGTGTCGAGCATGGCGGACGATCGGCAACTCGTCGCGGAACTCTTCCTGCGGATTCTGAATCGAACGGCGTCGGCTTCGGAAGTGGAACAAGCAATCGCTACCCTGCAGGCGATTCCTCGTGAGCACGACCAGCTGGTCGCGGAACTGCAGCGCTGTGAACAGGAGCTGGCTCCCGTCATGGCAGAACGCGAATCGCGGCGGCAGTCAACCATCGCGCAGGCGACTGCGGCGCTGACCGCGTACGAACAACAGATCGCAGCCCGGGAAGCGGAACTCGACCGACAGCACGCACAGGGAGTGGCCAGTGCCGAAGCAGCCGTCAAGGAGTACGAGCAGCAACTGCCGGAGTTGCTGTCCCAATGGGAAGGGCTCGTGAAACAGCCCATCGCCTGGACTACGCTCAAAGCCGCGGAACTGTCGTCGAGCAATCAAGCGCAGCTGGTACAACGCGAGGACCTCTCCGTGTTCGCGCAGGGACCGAACGGCAAGACAACCTACAAGTTCGCTGCAGCTTCCGACCTGCAGGGTCTCACCGGTGTCAAACTCGAAGTGCTCACCGAGGATTCGCTGCCGCAGAAGGGGCCTGGTCGCGCCGACAACGGCAATTTCGTGTTGACCGAGTTGCGTGTCGAGTGGAATCCTCAGGCGGAACCGAACCAGAAGCAGGCAGTGGTCCTGCAGCACGCGCACGCCGACTTCAGTCAGGCGGGCTACGACGTGCAGACGGCCATTGACGGCCAGAAGGCCGAGAACGGCAACGGTTGGGCCACCAGTCCCCAAACGGGCCAAGACCGCACTGCCGTGTTTGAAATGCGCGATAACGTCGGGGAATCCCCCGGGCTGCTGACATTCTGGCTGGATCAGGAGTTCGCCGATGGCAAGCACACAATAGGCCGCTTCCGCGTGTCCATCACGAATTCCCCGCGACCCGTGGCACGGGAACTGCTACCCAGGCAAATCACCGACATTCTGGCGATCGCCGCCGAAGGGCGCTCGGATCAGCAGCGGAAGGAACTGGTCGAATACTATCGCGGCCATGTGGACGCGGAGCTGAAACGGCGCGATGAGGCGCTGGCGGCGGCCAGGAAACCAAGACCCGTGGACCCGCAGCTGCAATCGCTGCGCGACGCACTCGCGGCCGCGTCCCAGCCGGTTCCCATCGATCCCAAGCTGGCGCAGCTGCGCAACGACGTGGAACTCTGCCAGAAGCAGCTGCAGAATTCACGATTAACGTTTGCTCAGGACCTGGCTTGGGCCCTGATCAACAACCCCGCGTTTCTCTTCAATCATTAGCGACCGGAGCGCGACCTGCCGGGCTTCGAATCCGCGGAGCGAAAGGAACTCAACATGCTCGTGATACCAGGACAACCGGGCAACGATCTCTGTGAACGCGGTACGGGTCTCACGCGACGCGAGCTGCTGCGTATCGGCGGCGCCGGAATGCTGGGCATGAGCCTCGGCGCGATGTTCCAGCTGCAGGCCCGGGCCGGCGAGAGCGCGCAGAAGGGTGGACCCGGTTGGGGGCGAGCCAAGAGCGTGATTCTCTGCTATCTGCAGGGAGGCCCGAGTCACCTGGATCTCTGGGATCCCAAGGAGAACGTGCCGGACAACGTGCGGAGCGCGTTCCGTGATATTCCCACGAAATTGCCGGGCATTCGCTTCACGGAGAACCTGCCGCATCTCGCGGAGATCAACGACAAGTTCACGATGATCCGTTCGATGAGCTACACGCCCAACGGGCTGTTCAACCACACGGCTGCGATCTACCAGATGATGACCGGGTACACGACGGACAAGGTCAGTCCGTCGGGGCAGTTGGAGCCGCCCAACGCGAAGGACTTCCCCAATTTCGGTGCGAACATCGTGCGCATGCAGCCCACGGAGGTCCCCATGTTGCCGTTCGTCATGCTGCCGCGGCCGCTGCAGGAGAGCAACGTCGTCGGCAAGGGTGGGACCGCCGGATTCCTCGGAAAATCGTTCGACCCGTACACGCTCTACCCGGCAGGCGACGACCTGGACATGAACAAGATGGATCGCATACAGATTGACGATCTGCAGCTGCGTCCCGAAGTCTATGCGGGCCGCCTCCAACGGCGGGCCCGTCTGCGCGAGGTGCTGAACGACGGCATGCCCGCCATCGACAAGGCCGTGTCGGCCTACAAACTGAATGAATACTACAATCGGGCTCTGGATCTGATCGTGTCCGGACGAGCGCGCGAAGCGTTTGCCTTGGACCGCGAGCCGGCGGACGTTCGCGATCGGTACGGCCGCAATACGTTTGGTCAGAGTTGCCTGCTGGCTCGCCGGTTGATTGAAGCCGGCACGCGCGTGGTGGAAGTCATCTGGCCGAAGATCGCCAACTCGGACAATCATTCTTGGGATCATCACGTGGACTTGACGGATCGCATGAAAACCAAGTCAGCCCCCCTGCTCGACACGGGGCTGACCGGGTTGATCACCGACCTCGATCAGCGTGGTTTGCTGGAAGAGACCCTGGTTGTTGCGGTCGGGGAGTTCGGCCGGAGCCCGCAGAAAGGTGTCAGCACTTCCGGCAATGGGAATAGCGCGGACGGGCGCGACCATTGGCCGTACTGCTACACGGCAGTCGTCGCCGGAGCGGGCATCAAACGCGGTTACGTTCACGGCAAGAGCGACAGCACGGCCTCAGCACCCGCGGAAGACCCGGTACATCCGGCGGAACTGCTGGCCACGATCTATCACGCGTTCGGAATCGCTCCCGATACGATCGTCCACAATCATCTGAACCAGCCGCGCGAACTGGTCAAGGCTCAGGCGGTAACGGCGCTCTTCGCGTGAAACGCGGACAAAGACAAGCTGTCTCACGATTTCTTGCGCGCCGTTTGCGCGAACTCGCGGAACCTGGCCGCCTGCGCTTCCATCGTGGCCTGTGGGCCGTAGGCTTTGACAAAGAACGACATCTCACCCAGCGGAATTATGGCGGCGAGCATGCGGTAGTTCTTGCGGAGGACCGAAGGTCCCATCATCATTCCGCGCTGCTCATTGAAGTCGCCCGAGAAATCCACCAGGGTGATCTCCAGCCCCTCCACGGTGAGTTTCTCCTGCGTCTCTTTCGCCGGCTTGCCCCCGAATTGAGTGCGCCAGCGATCGATGTTCGCCTCCAAATCACCACCTGCGGAACTCACCGTCAACCGGCCGTCGGCCTCGTCCCCTTCCGCTCGCGGCAGTTCGTATTCCGCCAGCACAAAACCGGAACTGGCTGCCTTGCGTCGCCAACCGGCCGGGGCCGTGAACTTGATCTGGTCGAGATCGAGTTCTCCGCCCTTGTCATCCAGCGTTTCGGTCGACGGTGCCGATTTCGTTGGATCTTCCGCGATGGCCTCGGCCAACGTCGGACGATGAGGCGACGACGAACTCTCGGCTTCCGGTTCCGGCCTGGGGGCTGGAGCCGGAGCGTCTTGGCAACCTGAACACGCCAGCGAGATCAACAGCAAGCATGACAGCCGGCACCACATATTCTTCTCCTCGGGTCTGTGTCATTGATCGAGTCCATCGATTCTTATGGCTGACGTGTGCCCAGACAAGGGCCCCTCGTGTGCCGCAGGGATCCGAAACTAGAATCATGTGCGCCACCGGCTCGACCAGAAGGGGGCCAAAGTGCGATTCCAACTCCGCCATCCGCGACTCCTGATCCTCCTGGCCTGGGCGTGTCTCTCCGTCGTTGCCTTCACGGCGTCCGGGGTGACGGCGCACGCAGCCGAATCCCCGGAACAGCAGGATTTCTTTGAACGCCGCATCCGACCGGTACTGGCGGAGCGGTGTTATCGGTGCCATTCCGCGGAAGAAGCCTCACCCAAGGGCGGGTTGCGACTGGACGTTGCCGACGGAATTCGGCGCGGTGGGGATTCGGGTGCTGCCGTGGTGCCCGGCAAGCCGGCGGACAGCCTCCTGATTGCCGCCGTTCGGTACGAGTCCTACGAAATGCCGCCCGATGGGAAACTGCCGGACGAGGTGGTGGCCGACTTCGTGCAGTGGATCGCGTCGGGAGCGTACGATCCACGCACGGAGCCGGTTTCCGTCCCGCCGGCGCGCGCGGCCACGGCGTCCCCGGAGGGGCACTGGGCTTTTCAGCGTCCCGTCCGGACCGAACCGCCTGTCGTCCGGGATTCCGGATGGGGCCGCACCGAAATCGATCGCTTCGTCCTGTCACGGCTGGAACAGCAAGGTTGTTCACCGTCACAACAGGCGGAACCACGCGTGCTGCTGCGGCGCGTCTCGTACGATTTGAGCGGGTTGCCACCCAACGCGGACGAAGCGGATCGATTCGCGGAGACCGGCGGAACGGACTACGAGATCGTCGTTGACCGGTTGCTGGCCTCGCCGCATTTCGGAGAACGGTGGGGCCGGTACTGGCTGGACGTGGCACGCTATGCCGACACCAAAGGATATGTGTTTCAGGAAGATCGCAACTATCCCCAGGCATACACGTATCGTGATTGGGTGATCCAGGCATTCAACGATGATCTGCCCTATGACCGTTTTGTGACGGCACAATTGGCCGCCGATCAGTTGGAGGATGCCGCATGTGCACCGGCCATGGGCTTCCTCACGCTGGGGCGCCGCTTCATCAACAACAAGCACGACATCATCGACGATCGGATCGACGTGGTCGCGCGCGGCCTGATGGGACTGACCGTCACCTGTGCCCGCTGCCACGATCACAAATACGATCCGATCAGCATGGCTGACTACTATGGTCTGTACGGCGTCTTCGACAGTTCGCGCGAACCGGGGGATGCTGCCGCGCCGCTGCTGTTGGTGGATGAGCAGCAACCGCGCGAGCCGGTCGTGTTTCTGCGCGGCAACCCGTCCAATCGCGGACCCCGGGTTTCGCGGCAGTTTCTCGCCTGCCTGTCCCCGGACGGGCCCAAGCCGTTTCAGCAGGGGAGCGGCCGACGGGAAATGGCTGCGGCCATTGTCAGTCCCGACAATCCGCTGACGGCCCGCGTTTGGGTCAATCGGGTCTGGTTGCATCTCTTCGGGCAGGGATTGGTCAACACGCCCAGCGACTTCGGCAGCCGCAGTGATCCGCCCGTCCACCGCGAACTGCTGGACAATCTGGCTTGCCGTTTCATGCAGGAGGGTTGGTCCACAAAGCGGCTGATTCGCGAGATCGTCACCTCCAGTGTCTATCGCCAGGCAAGCGTCTTCCGACCCGAATGCGCTGCGCGCGATCCCGAGAACCGGCTGTGGTGGCGCACGAACCGGCGCCGCCTGGACCTCGAGTCGCTGCGGGACAGCCTGTTGCTGGCTGCAGGACGTCTGGATACCACCATGCGCGGTCCCTCCGTACCGTTGACGGAACCTCCCTTCGCGACGCGGCGCTCCGTGTACGGATTCATCGAGCGCCAGAATCTCCCCGGTTTCTTCCGATCGTTTGACTTTGCCGGGCCCGATACGCATTGTCCTGCGCGCCCTTACACAACCGTCCCGCAACAGGCGCTGTTCTTGATGAACAGTCCGTTCGTCCTGGAACAGGCTCAGCAGCTGTCGGCCCGTAACGGCAGCAGCCCGGGAGGAGACGATGAGCAGCGGATCACGGCGTTGTTTCGACAGTCGCTGGGACGCGGACCGGCTGGCGAGGAAGTGGCAGCCTGCTGCGCCTACGTGCGCGGTCAGGACCCGCCCGGTTCGGAACCGATGTCCACTCCTCTCGACCGCTGGCAACGGCTGGCGCAAGCGTTGCTCATGTGCAACGAGTTCTGTTTCGTGGATTAGGAGCCTGGCCGTGAATAGGTGCCGCATTCCTTACGAACACTTGGCGCTCACGCGCCGGGAGCTGTTGAGCCGTTGCGGTCTGGGACTCGGGTCCTTGGCCGTGGGGTGTCTGCTCTCCGATGAGACTGCGGCAGGGTCAACCTCCAGCAATCCGCTCGCCCCCCGCGAACCTCATTTCCCGGCCAAAGCCAAGCATGTGATCCACCTGTTCATGAACGGCGGGCCTTCACACATAGACACCTTCGATCCGAAACCGTTGCTGCAGAAATATGCGGGTCAACCGCTGCCGATGGAGAACCTGAAGACGGAACGCCCGACCGGCGCCGCTTTCCCTTCGCCTTTTCAATTCCAGAAGTATGGGCAAAGCGGCATCGAAGTGAGTGAGATTTTTGCGAACGTCGCGCAGTCCATCGACGACGTGGCGGTCATTCGTTCGATGTACGCCGAAGTCCCCAACCACGAACCGTCGTTGCTGCTCATGAACTGCGGCGCCGCGCGGCAAATTCGCCCCAGTGTGGGTTCCTGGGTCACGTACGGATTGGGAACGGAGAACCAGAACCTCCCGGCCTTCGTGGCGATGTGCCCCGGGGGCTATCCGATTCAGGAATCGCAGAACTGGCAGGCAGGCTTTCTCCCAGGGATCTTTCAGGGGACCTACATCGATACGCAGCACACGCAAATCGAGCTGCTGATCGAACACATTCGCAATGATCGCATCTCCCTGCCGCGGCAACGGGAGCAGTTGGATCTCCTGCAGGCGCTGAACCGCCGGCATGCGGAGTCCCGGCAACAGGACGGAGAACTGGAGGCGCGCATCCAGTCGTTTGAATTGGCCTTCCGCATGCAGACGGAAGCCGCGGAGGCCTTCGACGTGTCGCGCGAACCGCAGCACATCCTCGACATGTATGGGCCCGGAGTGCAAGCGCGCCAGATCCTCATTGCGCGGCGCCTGATCGAACGGGGCGTCCGCTTTGTGCAGTTGTGGCACGGGGCCGGCCAACCCTGGGACAGTCACGACGATCTGGCGGATCAGCACCGCAAGCTAGCCGGCGAGTGCGATCAAGCGATCGGTGCGCTGTTGCGCGATCTCAAGCAGCGGGGATTGCTGGAGGAAACACTCATCCTGTGGGGCGGCGAGTTCGGACGAACTCCCGCGGTCGAACTGCCCAAGCAGGGATCCAATCAGGGCAAGATCAACGGCCGGGACCACAACCACTACGGCTTCACCGTCTGGCTGGCGGGCGGGGGTGTGAAAGGCGGTCATGTGCACGGGGCGACGGACGAGTTCGGTTTTCAAGCTGTCGAGAACCGCGTGCACGTTCATGACCTGCATGCCACGCTGTTACATTTGCTGGGCTTCGACCACCTGAAGCTGACGTATCGTTACGCGGGACGCGACTTCCGCCTGACCGATGTCAGCGGCAACGTCGTGCAGGAAGTGATCGGCTGACGCGAAGACCAGAAGACCGGTGCTCCCAAGTGGGCGGGGAAAGGAGGTCCGTGCCCAGCGCGATCCACGAAATGGCGAGCCGGGGACGTCAGTCCCCTGTTTCCAAGCAGCGCAATAGGCAGGCAAAGTTGCCAGAGAAGTAACCAGCGGGCTCACGCCCGCCGCGCGCCGGAGGTGCCGCCCGGCTGAGCGCCATGGCCGGTCTCCCTTCCGTGCCGCATCAAAGGGACGCATAAGTCCGCGTCGCGCCTCAATACCCGCTCGGGAGCGGCGCTGACAACGTAGCGGCAGGGGGCAGCAAGGCCGCTGCATACTGATTGCGATACGTCTCGGCTTCCAGGCTGTTCGGCGTCAGCATATTGCAGGGAATACCGACCCAGCCAGGGATCGTCGGAACCGGTGCGGTCTGAACGCACCCGCACGCGACCGACAACAACAGCACGACTCCCGCCAGAGACAGCTTCATTCCGAGATCCCTTGCGAATGCATGTCGAGAGTTCCTGGCCAGATTCTTCATCGACTGCCTCAGCAGGTCCGGAAGAGCCGCTCCCCGAAAAAAAGCGTCCCGACCGTTACACTTTACCTAAACTTCGAGATGCCCGGGACCGGACGCGGGTAGTTACCGTTCGCGTCGGGTTGCGTGGGAGGCGGAGCGTCGAGGGCCAGGCGTGCCGGCGCGACGCAGTACTCGGACGCGACGGCTTCGTCCCAACTGATGACCTGGCCGCTGTACGTTGCCCAGGTCGCCATGATTCCCAGCAGACTGCTCCGGCCCATGTAGAGGCTGTTGTTGATCGGTTGACCCTCGCGAATTGACGAGAACAGGGCGACGTGTTCGAGATCAAATCGATTGCACGGCGGTCCTTCGTAACGCCACTTGGTCTGGCCATCGATGCGACCGTTGAGCAGATCGCATCGCCCTTTGGTGCCGTAGAAGATGTCCGAAATCTCGGTCTGGCAACCATCCTGCTGGCGGCAGTAGGCATGCAGGCGGATGCCGTTGGCGTACTCATAGACAATCGCGTGATGGTCCCAGGCGTCGCCATACTGCGGGCCGACGCGCGATTCGCGGCCGCCCATCCCCCACGCTCGCAACGGTGGTTCCTCATGCAGGGCCCAGGCGGCCTTGTCCAGGTTGTGCACGAGATTCAAACCGGGAAGGTCACAGGAGAGCCAATAGAAGTTGAACCAGTCGCGGATCTGGTATTCCATTTCGCTCCATCCGGCTTGTCGCGGACGTGATCGCAGGCCACCCGTATTACATGTCTCCACGATGGAGACAATGTCCCCGATGGCGCCGTCGTGGACGCGTTTCATCGTCTCCTGCACCCCCGTGTCGTAACGCCAGGCAAGTCCGGAAACCACGCTGAGACCTCGTCGCCGCGCTTCCTCTCCGGCGGCCCACACGCGCCGTACGCCCACTGCATCGACCGCATGGATCTTCTCACAAAAGACGTGCTTGCCGGCCTGAATCGCGGCTTCCAGACACTGTGGGTGAAAATAGGTCGGCAGGGCAATGAGCACCACGTCCACACCGGAAGCTAGTAGCTGCGCGCAGGCATCAAATCCCGTGAACTGGTGGTCGCGATCGACTTTGACCTGACCGGGTCTGGCCTTCAGGATCTCCTGCAGGCTGGGTTCGATACGGTCGGGAAACAGATCGGCCATGGCAGTAAGTTGTGTCGCGGCGTCGGCGCTCAGCGCGTTGACGGCAGCACCCGTGCCTCGAGGGCCACAGCCGACCAGGCCCACATTGAGCATCTCGCTGCCGGCAGCGTGTACGGGTTGCCGTTTCGCCAGCGCGGAAATCGTGACGAGTCCTGAAGCAGCTAACGACGACTGCAAGAAACTCCGGCGCGATGAGGAAAGACGACGTGTCATGATGTGCTCCAGCCGGTTGGGTCGAGATGCAATCGCTCGCGGGTCGGTGGGGGATTGGCGCGTTTTTCGGCGTTGACGGTTTGCCGTCCGGACCAGACATGGTCCGAAAACACGGGCCGATCCCCTTCTCTTCACCGACCCGTGAACGCTTACCTCCATTGTGGCCCGTTACACTCGGCCACCATTATGCTGCAAAGCGGATCCCATCCGCTACAATTGAGCCATCCCGGACGAGGCACGCACCATAAGACTAACCACAGAGAACACACAGGAAAGCAAGAAGGGCGGAACTCACAGGCAACCAGAATCAGTCCAGTTGACGTCGTTGCGTAGCTGCTGGCCTTGCTCATCCGTTCTTTACCCTCTGTGCCTCCGTGGTGGATAATCCAGGCCATCCGTCGCGGCGTTTGCGGGATCACAACTGCCAGATGCGTATTCCGGACGCCGGGCGTGCGATCCGGGAATCGCAGGAGATGATACATGCGATCTGTCTCAAGAAACACGTTTCATCGGTGGGCGCTGGCGGGTCTTGTGACGATGCTCGGCGTGTGCCTTGGAATGTGCCAGACCCGCGGAGATGCGATTCCCGTTGTCCCCAAGTCCGAGCCGATCAACGAGGTGCTGGTGCAGAAGAATGTCATGATCGCTGTGCGGGATGGCACGCGTCTGGCAGCCGATATCTACCTGCCCGCCAGGGATGGTGCGGCGCTGCCAGGCAAGTTCGGGACCATCCTGTCGCGCACTCCCTACAACAAGGACGGCACTCGCAACGACGCGGAGTGGTTCACGGCGCGCGGTTATGTCGCCGTGATGAACGACACACGTGGGCGCTATGCGTCGGAAGGCACCTGGCGCATGATCGTGGATGATCCGCAGGACGGCTACGACGTTGTGCAATGGATCGTCAATCAGCCGTGGTCCAACGGCAAAGTGGGTACGATCGGCACGAGCTATGTCGGGGGGACACAGCATGCGCTGGCCTGCACGAATCCTCCCGGACTGGCCGCGATGATTCCCGTCGACGCGCTGTCCAACTGCGGCCTGGCCGGCATGCGTCACGGCGGCGCATTTGAGTTGCGGTTTATGAACTGGATCTTCACGACCGGCGCGCCCAACAGTCGCGCAGCCCTGGCCAATGCGGATTTGCGCAAGTCACTGGTCGCATACGGGGAGTTGATGCCCCAGCATATCTGGCACCTGCCCGTGCGCAAGGGAACGACGCGTCTGCGCGTCACGCCCGAATACGAGGACTGGCTGATCGAAGCCCTGCGGCACGGCGACTACGACGCCTACTGGAAGCAACCCGGATACTCTGTCATCGATAACGTGGCGCAATATGCCGACGTGCCCGTGTATCACGTCACCGGCTGGTACGATTCCTGGGATCGGCAGAACGTCCTGAACTGGCAGGCGCTGTCCGCCAGCAAGAAAGCCCAGCAGAAACTCATCATCGGTCCTTGGACGCACGGTCAACAAGGAGCGAATTGGGCTGGCGACATTGAGTTTCCGAAAGAGGCGGCGCTGGATTTCAATAACTGGCGTTTGCGCTGGTTTGACCGTTGGCTGAAAGGCATCGAAAACGGCACGGAACAGGGAGCGCCTGTCAAGCTCTTCATTATGGGAGGCGGTGACGGTCACAAGACGGAGAGCGGCCGGCGGTTCCACGGAGGCGTATGGCGCGACGAGGGGGAGTTTCCGTTGGCCAGAACGCGTTTCACTCCCTACTATTTCCACGCCGATGGATCGTTGAGTCCGGAGAAACCGCGGGAGACCGACGCGGCGACGACCTACGAATTCGACCCGCGCAATCCCGTGCCGACTATCGGGGGTAATCTTTCGTCAATGCAGGGCCTGGCCGAGGCGGGAGGCTTCGATCAATGGGCGCGACCGACCACGACCGGCGCGCGGTACGCCGTGCCGTTGAGCCAACGTCCCGATGTGGTCGTGTTCCAGACGCCTCCGTTGGCAAACGACGTCGAGGTCACCGGTCCGCTGCAGGTCAAGCTGTGGGTCTCGTCGTCGGCCGTCGATACGGATTTCACCGCGAAGCTGGTCGATGTCTGTCCACCCACCGCTGACTACCCACTCGGCTATGATCTGAACGTGGGGGACGCCATTCGCCGCGCGCGCTATCGGGAGTCGTTGGACCATCCGGCACTCATGAAGCCCGGCGAGATCTACCCGCTGCAAATCGAGATCTATCCCACGGCCAACCTGTTCAGTGCGGGTCATTGCATTCGCGTGGATATCTCCAGCTCCAATTTCCCTCGGTTCGATGTGAACCCGAACACGGGCGAGCCGCTTCAGCAGCACCGGCGCATGGTCGTAGCCGACAATACGATCCATCATGATGCGGAGCGCCCGTCGCATATCGTGTTACCGATCATCCCCCGTTAATGCGTGATTCCGTGTTCGAGTGTTAGTCAGCCTCGCAGTCATGGTATTTGCACGAAACTACGTAAAGGACGAACCACCAATGAAGCACGCCGTGAAGTGTCTGTTAATCGCGTTGGTTGTCTGCGGAAAATGGGGGCTGCCAGGTGACGCGGCCGAAAAGTCGCGCGGCCGCGTGGCGATTGTCGTCGGGCCGTCGAACCATCCGCCGGGCACGCACGAGGTGGCGGCAGGGGCGCGGTTGCTGCAGCATTGCCTGGAGCATCCGGACAACGTCGCGCCTTTCCCGACGGTGATCTGGTCGGAATGGCCGCGCGACAAATCCCAATGGTCGGATGTGGCAACGATTGTCTTTGTCGGGGATATCTTCCCGCCCGAGAAGATGCCGGAACCCGATCGGATCAAGGCGGAGTTGAAAGAACTGATGAGTCGCGGGTGCGGGCTGGTATGCCTGCATTTTGCCACGGGCTTGCGGGCAGAGCACGTGGCAGCGGATGGCGACCATCCGCTGCTGGAGTGGTTGGGCGGGTACTACTCCAGCGGTTGTCCCCATCACAAGTCCCAGTGGCGGGTGTGCGAGGCCACAGTGACGCCGGTCGGGCGCCAACATCCGGTGGAGCGCGGATGGCGCGAGTTTACGTTGTATGATGAGCCGTACTGGAGCAACTACTTCGGCAAGACGGGCATGGCGGCCAACGTCGTGCCGTTAGCGGAGACGCGACTTCCACCCGAGGATCCACAGCGGCACGTTGTGGCATGGGCGGTCGAACGCGCCGACGGCGGGCGAGGCGTGGGCATCGTCATGCCGCACTTCTTCGGGAATTGGCGGCTGGACGATTTACGCACACTGATATTGAACGGCGTCTGCTGGACAGCGCAGACGGACGTGCCGTCTGCGGGCGTCAAGGCAACGCTGCCGGAACTCGAAACGTTCCAGCCCACGGCCGTGGAGCCACCGGCCAAGAAAGCGAACTAGCAAAGGGGAGTCTCCCCTTTCCCCGGGGGGATTGGGAGAGATAGTGAAACCGACGTGGCGTTGCTCCGGGAAATGCTCCCGTGTGGTACGCAATGAGCAACGCCTGCCCGCCCCCACACCGGCACCTATTTGTCCATTTCCCCCTGTTTGCGCCAGTGGACGTACCACTCCCGTTTCGAACCCCCGTTCGGCGCGGGTCTCCGACCTCTGTTCGGCGCGGGTCTCCGACCCCGCCGAAACGACTGACCGGAGGTCTCCCTCTGTTCAACGCGGGTCTCCGACCTCTGTTCGGCGCGGGTCTCCGACCCCGCCGAAACGACTGACCGGAGGTCTCCCTCTGTTCGGCGCGGGTCTCCGACCCCGCCGAAACGACTGACCGGAGGTCTCCCTCCCTCCCTCCCTTCCGCTCGGTCTTCTCAGTCCCGATTTTCTCTGATGGGTGATCGTCGGTTTTGTTGCTGTACATCTTGGGGGGGCTCGACACGTTCACTCAACGGAGACCCTCCTCCCATGGAACGTCACCGCATTGCCGCTGACGGGAGTATCTATTACGTGACTTTCTCGGTCGTGCAATGGCTCCCGGTCTTTGTTTCGGAAGCCTCATGCCGCATCGTGACGGACAGTTTGCGATTTTGCCGCGAGCGCAAAGGGCTGTGCAGTAATGCCTACGTGATCATGCCCACGCACCTGCACGCCTGCTTTAGTGATGTCTTTCGCCAATCAGCCGGCGCAGACAAATCACGACAATTTCGGCAAGCGACGCGGCACCCCGAAGTGTTAGAGACCGAGAAATTCTGGAGGCAGAAGCGGGACTACATTCACGAAAACCCCTGCCGCAAGGGCTTGGTGCGGCGACCGCAAGATTGGCGATTCTCGTCTGCCGCGTTCTGGCTGAGCGATGGACACGCGGAGAGTGACGTGCTACTGACGGCGATTGATTGGGCGTAGCCCGGGTTTGCGCGGTGCTCTCCTTGCTTGGTGCGTGGGGGCATGGGCATGTGGGAAACTCTTTGAGCCGGTAGCAGCGAGTACATCCATGGAGACCTATCGGTCGGCGGTTTCGGCGGGGTCAGAGACCCGCGCCGAACGGTGTGACCCGCGCCGAACGGTGTGAGAGTGACGTG
>Ga0233425_10003673_pt1 | contig 27303 bp, 19 predicted proteins | sample Watercolumn_Towu_2_FD_181712 | JGI IMG/M metagenome (GOLD analysis project Ga0233425, IMG submission 181712) | Freshwater microbial communities from Lake Towuti, South Sulawesi, Indonesia - Watercolumn_Towuti2014_140_MG | ecosystem: Environmental > Aquatic > Freshwater > Lake | place...
CGGCACCGGCGCCACCGGTGGAGGTGGCGGGTCGGGCGGAAGCACCGGCGGGAGCGGCGGCAGCACCGGCGGCACGGGCGGCGCCGGCGGCGCCGGCGGCACGGGCGGAACCACGGGCGGCGCCGGCGGCACGGGCGGAAGCACCGGCGGCACGGGCGGAAGCACGGGTGGCACGGGTGGCACGGGCGGCACGGGCGGCTCGTCCTGCAACAACGTCGTGATCAACGAGGTCTCCACGGAGGGAGCCAGCGCCGCGAGCGACGAGTTCGTGGAGCTCCACAACAAGGGCGCGTGCCTCGTGACGCTGAGCGGTTGGTCGCTGAAGTACGCATCCGCTGCGAGCAGCACCGGCTCCAACGTCTGGGTCGGAACTGCGGCGGACTCGATCCAGCCCAACGGCTACTACGTGATCGGTGGCGACACCTTCACCGGCAAGAACGGCTCGCTCACCAACGGGCTCGCGCTGGCCGGCGGCGGCGTGGCCCTGTTCGAGGGCACGACCAAGAAGGACGGCATGGCCTACGGCAGCGCGGCCACGACGCACCCCTACCTCGAGGGCGCGACGCCGGTGGCGAACATCCCCAAGAACCAGTCTGCCGCGCGCAAGCCCAACGGCACCGACACCAACGTCAACTCCGCCGACTTCCAGATCGGCGCGCGCACCGCGGGCGCGGCCAACTGAGATGAAGATCGTCTGCCCGATGTGCAAGAAGGCCCTCGACGACGCGCCGGCCGACTTCGGCCCGCGACCGTTCTGCTCCACGCGCTGCAAGCTCCTGGACCTGGGTCACTGGCTCGACGAGAGCTACCGAGTCTCCGAGCCCGTCGACGCGCTGCCCGAAGGCACAGACGAGGACCCCCGGCAGAAGCTCAACTGAGAGGCGAAACGCATCGGCTCGCCAAAGTGCGCCTCGGCGCTACACTTCGGGCAGGCGCATGCCCGAACGCGGCGACAGTGTGCTCCGGGCCATCACCAACGACGGCGCGTTCCGAGTCGTGGTGGCCAAGACCACCCGCACGGTGCGCGGGGTGCTCGAGGCTCAGCGCGTCACCGGCCGCACGGCGCAGCACTTCGGCGATCTGATCACGGGTTCCGTGCTGTTTCGCGAGACCATGGCGCCCAACCTGCGCGTGCAGACCGTGCTGAAGGGCGTCGGCGGACGCGGCAGCCTGGTCGCGGACTCGCACCCGTCGGGCATGACCCGTGGGCTGATGCAGCTACCGGAAGGGTACGGCGGGGTCGACACCGGCGAGGGGGCGCTGCTCCAGCTGATGAGGACGCTGCCGGGCGGGCGAATCAACCAAGGCGTCGTGGAGCTGCCGGCGGGCGGCGACGTGTCCCGCGCGATGATGGCGTACATGCAGACCTCCGAGCAGGTCGTGAGCATGATCGCGGTGGGCACGCTGCAGGACGAGAGCGGCATCAGCTCGGCCGGGGGTTACCTGGTACAGCTCCTGCCCGAGGTGGGGCGCGGACCCCTCATGATCATGACCGAGCGCCTGCGCGACTTCGAGCGCATCGACGCACAGCTCGGCGACCCGGCCTTCACGCCCGAGTGGCTGCTCCAACAGCTGCTCTTCGGCATGGAGTTCACGCACCTGGACGAGAGCCCCATCGGCTTCGAGTGCTGGTGCGACGAGCTCCGTCTGCTCTCCGTCCTGGCGACGCTCGACCGCACCGAGGTCGAGGAGCTCCTCTCCGACGGCCAGACCCTCGAGATCAGCTGTGACTATTGCCACGAGGAGTACCGAATCGCGCCGTCGCAGCTGCGTGGGCTCCTGTCCGCGAGCTGAGTTATCGTCGCTGGGCATGCTCGGGAGCCGGCTCGTGGGGCTGACGTTGTGCGCGGCCGGCGCATGCGCCGCACCCCCGCCCACGCCCCGGCCAGCGTCACCGCCAGTGCCACCAAAGACGACGGCCGCTCCGGCGGACAAGGTCATCACGGTGCTCGGCACCAACGACGTGCACGGGCACGTGGAGCACGTCGCTGTGCTCGCGGGCTACTTGGCGCGCGTGCGCGAGCTGCGCCGCTCCGACGGAGGCGCGCTCCTGGTGGACGCCGGGGACATGCTCCAAGGCACGCTGGAGTCCAACCTCGGTGAGGGCGCGGCGACGATCGCGGCGATGAACGCCTTGGGGTACGCCGCGGCCGCCATCGGCAACCACGAGTTCGACTTCGGGCCCGTGGGCGCGGGTGAAGGCACGGATCCGCAGGGGGCGCTGCGCGCCCGGGTCGCGGAGGCGCGCTTCCCGATGCTCGCCGCGAACCTCGTCGAGGCGAGCACGGGGCGCATCCCGGGCTGGAACAACCTGCATGCGTCGGTGCTGGTCGAGGTGGCAGGCGTGAAGCTGGGGCTCATCGGCGTGCTCACTGCCGAGACGCCGAGCATCGTCATGCCGGCGTACTTCGCCGGGATGCAGGTCACGCCCCTTGCCGAGGCCCTCACCCGCGAGGCGCGCGCGCTGCGCCGGCGTGGCGCGCGCGTCATCGTCGCGGTCGCTCACGCGGGCGGCGTCTGCCAGAGCTTCGACGATCCGAGGAACGCTGCGTCGTGCAAGCCCGGCGAGGAGCTGAACGCGGTCAGCCGCGAGCTCGAGCCGGGAACGCTCGACGCCATCGTCGGCGGGCACACGCACGCCGGGGTGGCGCACTATTTCTCGGGCATCGCGGTCGTCGAAGCCTACGCTCAGGGTCGAGCGTTCTCCCGAGTCGACCTCCACGTGCCCGCGGACCCTTCTCGCAGGGTGACCAGCCAGGTCTTCCCACCGCGCCAGCTGTGCGCCGATCCGAAGGCGCCCGTGTGCGAGCCCGGAAGCTACGAGGGCGCCATGGTCGAGCCGGACCCCCAGGTGGACGGCGCAGTACGCACATGGCGCGAGGCCGCCGCGAAGCAGCGCGCAGAGCCGCTGGGCGTCCGCGTGACCCGGCCGCTCCGGCCGGAGCACGCGGTGGAGTCGGCTCTCGGCAACCTGTACGCCGACCTCCTGCTCACGGCGACGGCGGGTGCCGACGTCGCCATCCTGAACGGCGGCGGCCTCCGCGCGCCTCTTCCCGCTGGCGAGCTGACCTACGGCCAGCTCTACGAGAGCCAGCCCTTCGACAACCGCGTCGCCAAGCTGCGCCTCACCGGGGCCGAGCTGCGGGCGGCGATCGCCGCCCACCTGGAGCGCGAGCGGCACGGGATCATCTCCATCGCGGGCGCGCGCATCGTCGCGCGTTGCACTGCGGGCCGCCTTGGAGTCGAGCTCACCCGGACGAACGGCAAGCTCATCCGCGACGGCGATCGCATCACCCTCGTCACGAGTGACTACCTCGCCACGGGTGGCGACGAGCTGTTCGCGGGCCCTGGTCGTGCTGCACCGGCCAGCGAGTCGGAGGTCCAAACGGTCCGCGACGCCTTGGCCGCCGAGCTTCGGAAGAAGGGGGGCGACATGGACGGCGAGGATCCACGCTGGCTCGATCCGAAGCGGCCACGCGTCGCGCTGCCTGCGCCGCGCCCCGTTCGCTGCCCTCGCTGACGGGGACGCCCGTCCATGTAGGGAAATGCCGGACGTGACACCGGGTCGCGAGGCCCGAATGTCGCTGGCTCGGGGGCTGCATGCTAAGTTGCCGATTCGAGGATGACGGGGACCAAGACACCCGACGACCTGCTCGACTCGGCCGAGACCGTCTCCGTCGAAACGCAGAAGGTTTCTTCAGGACCGAAGGCGGACCAGTACAGCGCGGACCAGCTCATCGGAGACAAGTACCGCTTGCTCCGGCGCCTGGGCGAGGGCGGCATGGCGAGTGTCTGGGTCGCGCACAACGAGCCCCTCGACATCCACGTCGCCATCAAGTTCATCCGCTCGGAGCTCCAGGGCGCGGGCCTGGCCAACCGGCTGCTGCAGGAGGCCCGCGCTGCGGCGCGCCTCGGTCACCCAGCCATCGTGCGGGTGACCGACTTCGGGAAGACCCCGGAGGGCGATCCCTACATCGTGATGGAGCTCCTGAACGGTGAGGATCTCGCCGCGGTCATCAAGCGCAAGGGGCCCATGCCCGCGCTCCGAGCCGTGAGGACCCTGCTGCCCATCGCCGATGCTCTGGCCGTGGCGCACGCCAAGAAGATCGTGCACCGCGACCTCAAGCCCGAGAACATCTTCCTGGCCCAGGAGGAGAACGGGAAGACGCAGCCGAAGGTCGTCGACTTCGGCATCGCGAAGCTCGAGCGCGAGGACTCGCAGCGCATCACTCAGATGGGCGCCGCCATGGGCAGCCCCGCATACATGTCCCCGGAGCAGGCGCGCGGTCTGGACGTCGACGCGCGTACCGACGTCTGGGCCCTATGCGTGGTGCTGTACGAGGTCTTGACGGGGCAGCTTCCGTTCAACGGGACCACCTACACGGCGCTGGTGGTTTCCATCCTCGAGTCCAAGCCCAAGCCCATCATGGAGCTCGGCGTGGGCGACGCGGAGCTCTGGGGCGTGATCGCCCGAGGGCTGGCCAAGGAGCCCGACGAACGTTGGCCCTCGATGCGGGAGCTCGGCGCCGCGCTCGCGCGCTGGGCGCTCGCCCACAGTGTCGCGGACGACATCACCGGCTCGAACCTGCACAGCTCCTGGATCGAGCGGGCCCCCGACTCGATGCCGGCCACCCAGCAGGCTTCGCTGCCCGCGCCCTCTGTTGCGGCGCCGGCCATCGCGGCGTCGGGCGGCCATGCGGCGACCCAGCTCTCCGCCACGGTGTCCGGGCACACGCCGGCGAAGGGGCGCCCGACCTACCTGGTTCTGGTTGCAGCCGCGTTCGTGGTTCTCGGGATCGGCGTGGGAGTCGCGCTGAAGGCGTTCGGCGGCTCGGCTCCCAAGCCCGAGCCCGAAGGCCCGGCTTCCCCCAGACCCAGCGCTACGCTGGACAAGCCAGTCGAGCCCAAGGTCGAGCCAGCCGTCGCTCCGACCGCGAACAGCGCTCCGAGCGCGGAGCCCAGCGCGAGCGCGGAGCCGGTCGCAACCGCCGGTAAGAAGCCGGTCACCAAGCCCCCGGCGTCGAAGCCCGCGGGCAAGCCCGGCGAGAAGACGAGCAAGCCGCCGGAGAAGCCGCCGTCCAAGCCTCCGGATCCCATGGACCAGCTGAAGCCCCTCTGAGCTCCGCCATGCTTCGTAGTGCCTTTCTTTCGACGAAACTCCCGGTCTGCGCGCTGCTCGGCGCGCTGTCACTCTCGCCCGCGGTGGCGAGCGCCCAGGCGCCGACCGCTCAGGCCCAACCCAAGCGTGACGCCGCCGCCAAGGCGCGCGCACAGAAGCACTTCGAGCGCGGCGTCGCTGCTTTCAAGGCCGAGCGCTTCAAGGACGCGGTCGACGCCTTCTTGGACGCGCACCGCGAGTACCCGAGCCCGTCGCTCTCGTTCAACGCAGCTCGTGCCTACGACAAGCTCCTGGACACCGCCGGCGCCCTGCGCTTCTACCGCGAGTACCTGCGCCAATCCCCGGACGCCAGCGACCGCGCGAACGTCCAGAAGCGCGTCGGCGAGCTCGAGTCCAAGCTGCAGCAGGAGCGCGGCAGGCAGCAGGTCACCATCCTCTCGAACGTGGACGGCGCCACGGTCAGGATCGACGATCAACCCGTGGGCGTCGCCCCGTGGACGGGGGAGATCCTCCCCGGGACGCACAAGGTGAAGCTCTCGCTCGAGGGCTACCAGGACGCCGAGCAGTCCTTCGAGCTCCAGGCGCATCGCGCCATCGACGTGTCCGTCGCCATGACGCCGAAGAAGGCCGAGGACGCCAAGCCCTTGCCGCAGCAGCGGACGACGGCACCCACGACGAAGGACCAGGGCGCGACGGCCCAGGCCGGCGGGGGCGGGGTGAGCTGGATGACCTGGACGGCGTTCGGCGTGGGCGCGGTTGCGCTGGGCGGCGCGGCCGTCTTCGAGATCCTGCGCTCGGGCTCCGAGGACGACGTGAAGAACGAGCGCACTCAGGTCGCGCGCCACGACGCCTTCGACCGGATGGAGAGCCAGCAGAAGACGGCGCGCATCTTCGCCGGTGTGGGAGCCGTGGCCGTGGTGGCCGGGGGCGTGCTGCTCGCCCTCGACCTGTCCAAAGGGGGCAAGAGCAGCGAGAAGCCGCCGTCCGTGGGCTTCGTGTGCCTGCCCGGCGGTTGCAGCGCCAGCTACGCGGGGCGATTCTAGATGACTGCGTGGCGCCGACTGTTCGTCGCCATCCTCGCACTCGGCTCGAGCGCCATCTTCCTCCCGACGGGTTGCGCGGCCGACGACCTCTCGGACTACCTGGGCGAGGGAGAGTGCGACCAGAACGGGCAGTGCGCGAAGGGCTTCCAGTGCGTGCCGAAGGACGGCACTCCCCACGGCATCTGCACGAAGGACGGCACCGACGCGAGCACCGACGGCGACGCATGCGCGAGCTGCAAGGCCAACGAGTCCTGCTGCGAGGGCAAGTGCGTGGACGTGAAGGTCAGCTCCGCGAACTGCGGTGAGTGCGGCAAGGCCTGCCCCGGAACCACCTGCCAGGGCGGCTCGTGCACCGGCACCTGCAAGCTCGGCTTCCTGGACTGCGACGCGAACGTGGCGAATGGCTGCGAGGTCGACGCCTCGACGGACACGAAGAACTGCGGCGCGTGCAAGGCGGAGTGCAGCTCTCCGGTGGGGGGCCAGGCGCTCTGCGACGCCGGCGCCTGCAAGCTGACCTGCAGCTCCGGCTCGAAGCTCTGTGACGTCTCTTGCCTCGATGTCGGAACGGACCCGGACAACTGTGGCGACTGCGCCAGCACTTGTCCGACGGTGGCCAATGGGCTCAGGACTTGCGCGGCGGGCAAGTGTGGCGCCAGCTGTGACAGCGGATTCACCGCGTGCGGCGACGACGGCTGCGTGAACGCTCAGACCGACCCGGCGAACTGCGGCAAGTGCGGGACCATTTGCCCGACCGGTGAGGTGTGCAATGCGGGCGCCTGCGCCACCGGATGTGGCGCGCTGACGCAGTGTGCCGCGTCCTGCGTCGAGATCCAGAAGGACGTCGCCCACTGCGGCGCCTGTGGCAACGCCTGCCCGGCCCCGCAGAACGGCAAAGCGAGCTGCGTTGGCGGCAAGTGCGGCGTCGACTGCGACAACGGCTTCGCCAACTGTGGCACGCAGTGCGTGGACACCGGGGCAGACCCCGACCACTGCGGGGGCTGCAGCAAGCCCTGCACCGCGCCGTCCAACGCCAGCGCGGTGTGTACGAACAAGGCCTGCGGGTTCGTCTGCGACTCGGGTTACGCCAAGTGCGGGAGCAAGTGCGTCGATACCTCGACCGACCCGGCCAACTGCGGGGCCTGCGGCAGTGCCTGCCCGACCGGCCAGCTCTGCGCCACGGGAAAGTGCGTGAGCAGCTGCCCGACCGGGACCACCCAGTGCGGCGCGTCGTGCACCGACACCAAGACCGACCCGGCCAACTGCGGCGGCTGCGGTACCGCCTGCTCGGGCACGCCCAACGGACAGGCCGCCTGCGCGGGCGGCGCCTGCGACATCTCGTGCAACGCCGGCTACTCCAAGTGCAACGGGGCGTGCGTCAACACCTCGAGCGACCCGAGCAACTGCGGCGCTTGTGGCAACGCCTGCACGGCGCCCGCGGGAGGGTCGGTCGCCTGCGTGAGCGGCGCTTGCCAGAAGAGCTGCAGCGGCGGGCTGACCCTGTGCGGCAATGCCTGCATCAACACCCAGACGGACAACGCCAACTGCGGCAGCTGCGGGAGTGCTTGCGGGGGTGGCAAGGTGTGCTCCAACGGACAGTGCACGCTGAACTGCCCCACCGGCACGACCAACTGCAGTGGGCAGTGCGTCGCCACGGTGTCGGACCCGACGAACTGCGGCGCGTGCGGGAACGTCTGCTCGGCTCCGCCCAACGGGAGCGCCTTCTGCTCCAGCAGCCTGTGCGGTTTCAACTGCAACTCCGGCTTCGTCAAGTGCGGCAACAGCTGCGTCGACCCGACCCAGCTCCCGAACTGTGGCGGCTGCGGCGTCAGTTGCACGCCGGCACCAGCGAACGGCTTCCCGCTTTGCGCCAGCGGCGCGTGCAGCTTCGGCTGCAATGGCGGCTACACCAAATGCGGCAACGCCTGCGTCAACACGCAGACCGACAACGCGAATTGCGGCGCTTGCGCCAATGCTTGCTCGGGCGGCAAGGTCTGCCAGGGCGGGCAGTGCGTCGTGCAGTGCACGGCGCCGCTGGTGAACTGCAACGGGCAGTGCGTGAACAAGTCGTCCGACCCCAACCACTGCGGGAGCTGTGGGAACCAGTGCCCGTCGGCGCCGCACTCGACGCCGAAGTGCAGCCTCGGGGCCTGCGGGTTCACCTGTGCCCCGGGTTGGTCCGAATGCGACAACCAAGTGATCGGCTGCGAGACCCACACCGCCACCGACCCAGCGGCCTGCGGAAGGTGCGGGCGCCAGTGCTCCGGAGCGGGCGTGCTATCGCGCGAGTGCACGGACGGGTTGTGCACCTCGCCCTGCCAGCTGGGCAAGGTGAACTGCTCCAAGCCCGCCGCCGGCATCGGTAACCCGCCCGTCCTGGACGACGGCTGCGAGCTCGACACGAGCGACGCGAACTGCGCCGCCTGCGCCCAGCCTTGCGCGGCCGGGCTGAACTTCGACCTCACCTGCTCCGCGCCCAAGAACGAACAGCCCATCACCTGCGGGTGCGGCAAGGACACCGACTGCACGGCGACTCCGGAGTCGGGCGTCACCGGCTGCGCGCAGGCTGGCGTGTGCATGTGCGAGAGCACCACCTGCGCCCCCGGTGAGCGGTGTGGGATCGCCCTCGCTGGCGGGGACGCCGGCACGGGCATCGACCCGCCCACGCTCCTGACCCAGTGCCTGTGCAACGGCGGGCAGAGCTGCAATTCGATCATCACCCTCGTCGGGGGCACGCCGGCCTGCTGCCCCGCCCCCGCCGGTTGCGTGGACATCGGCGCAGACCCAGCCCACTGCGGCGGCTGCGGTCGCAAGTGCCCGGACGGGTTCCTCTGCAACTCCGGCAAGTGCGAGTGCGATGACGCGTCCGATTGTGTCGCCAACGGCGCCTGCGAGTCGGGGGTCTGCAAGTGCCAAGGTGGGCTGTGCGCGCCCGGGCAGCGCTGCGTGCTGAATGGGGGCTGCGGCTGAACGAAGGCTCGAAGAGGGAGGCACACGGTGAACGAATCGAATCGACCTCGGACATCGCTGCGACGCCTCCTGGCCGTGCTCGCCGCGTTCTTGTCGTGGAACGTCCTGGCGCAGACGGGATGCGCGGCAGATGACCTGTCGGACTACCTCGAGCAGGGTGCGTGCGATGGGAACAAGTGCGCCGACGGCTACCAGTGCTGCCCCAACGGCATGTGCGCGAAGAAGTGCAGCGCCGGGACGGGCGGCACAGGAAGCGACGGCGGCGACGCCGACCCCTGCGCGAGCTGCGCCTCGGACGAGACCTGCTGCGATGGCGCCTGCGTGAACACGAGCACCAGCCCGGACCACTGCGGAGGTTGCGGCAAGGGCTGCCCCGGAACCACCTGCGCCGGGGGCACCTGCACCGGCACCTGCCTGCTCGGCCACCTGGACTGCGACGGGAACGTCGTGAACGGCTGCGAGGTCGACGCCGCGGCGGACCCCAAGAACTGCGGCGCCTGCAAGGCCGAGTGCAGCGCCCCCGTGGGCGGACAGGCGGCTTGCCAGGCCGGGGCGTGCAAGTTGGAGTGCTCGGGCGGGGCGACGCTCTGCGACGTCACCTGCACGAATACCACCGGGGACCCCGACAACTGCGGCGGCTGTGCCAAGGCGTGCCCCGCGGTGGACAACGGGGCGCGCACCTGCAGCGCGGGCCAGTGCGGCGCGAGCTGCGACCACGGGTTCACGAGCTGCGGCGCCGACGGTTGCCTGAACACGCAGATCGAGCCCGCGCACTGCGGCGCCTGCGGGAAGACCTGCAACACCGGCGAGGTCTGCAACGCCGGCGCGTGCTCGACGACGTGCGGGGCCCTGACTCAGTGCGGGGCTTCCTGCGTCGACCCGCAGAAGGACGTGGAGAACTGCGGCGCCTGCGGCAACGCCTGCCCAGCGCCGCAGAACGGCAAGCCGACCTGCGCTGCCGCCAAGTGCGGCGTGACCTGCGATGGCGGATTCACGCAGTGCGGCGCTCTCTGCCTGGATACGAAGACCGACGCGAACAACTGCGGGAGCTGCGGCAAGGCTTGCACCGCGCCGGCGAACGCCACCGCCACCTGCGCCGGCGGGGCCTGCGGCTTCGTCTGCGACTCGGGCTTCTCGAAGTGCGGGGACAAGTGCGTCGACGTCAAGACGGACATCGCGAACTGCGGGGCCTGCGGCGCAGCCTGCGCGGCAGGCGAGCTTTGCAGCGCAGGCAAGTGCGTGCTGAGCTGCCCCACCGGGAAGACACAGTGCGGCACGCAGTGCGTCGACGTCAAGACGGACGCGACCAACTGCGGCGGCTGCGGCACCGCCTGCCCCGGCGTGGCCAGCGGCGTGCCCGTCTGTGCTGCGGGCAGCTGCGACTTCAACTGCAACAGCGGCTACGTGAAGTGCAACGGCGCCTGCGTCAACACCTCGAACGACGCGAGCAACTGCGGGACGTGCGCCAACATCTGCCCGACAGCGCCAGCGGGCGGAAGCATGGCCTGCGTCAGTGGCGTCTGCACCGCGAGCTGCGGGACGGGCCTCGCTCTCTGCGGCAGCAGCTGCGTCAACAAGCAGACCGACAACAACAACTGCGGCGGCTGCGGCACGGTGTGCACCGGGGGCAAGGTCTGCTCCAACGGCACGTGCACTCTCACTTGCTCGGGCAACACCACGAACTGCAGCGGCCAGTGCGTGGCCACGGGCTCCGACGTCCTGAACTGCGGGGGTTGCGGCAACGCCTGCAGCGCCCCCCCGGGCGGCCAGGCTTTCTGCTCGAGCGGCCAGTGCGGCTTCAACTGCACGGGGGGGCTCATCAAGTGCGGCAACGCTTGCGTCAACCCGACCCAGCTCCCGAACTGCGGGTCGTGCGGCACGGCTTGCACGCCGGCGCCACCCAACGGCTTCCCGCTGTGTGCCTCCGGCCAGTGCAGCTTCGACTGCAACGCAGGCTTCACGAAGTGCGGCAACGCTTGCGTGAACACGCAGGCGGACAACTCCAACTGCGGAGGCTGCGCCGTGGCCTGCGTCGCCGGAAAGGTGTGCCAGAGCGGCCAATGCGTGCTCGCCTGCACCGCCCCCCTCGTCAACTGCGGTGGCCAGTGCGTGGACAAGCAGAGCAACCCGCAGCACTGCGGTGCCTGCGGCTCCGTTTGCCCGGCCGGCCCGAACAGCACGGCGAAGTGCGTCTCGGGCGTCTGCGGTTTGACCTGCTCGAGCACCTGGGCGAATTGCAACGGGGTCGTAGCGGACGGCTGCGAGGTCCAGTCCGCCCTCGACCCCAATAACTGCGGGGCCTGCGGGCGTGCTTGCAGCAAGACCAACGTGCTCTCGCTCGACTGCACCAACGGACTGTGCACGCCGTACTGCAACCTGGGCTTCGGCGACTGCTCGCATCCGGCCGCGCCAAACCCCGACAACGGTTGCGAAACGGCGACGTCCGGAGACCCGAGCAACTGCGGGACCTGCTCGAGGGCGTGTCCTCCGCTGAAGATCTGCGTGTCCGGGTTCTGCGGCTGCTCGGCGGGGGCGGAGTGCGGCGGTGTGTTGGCCAACTGCGGCCCGAGCACGCCCCCCTTCCCGCCGGTCTGCGACTGCGGCGCGGGAAAGTGCATGGTGGGCGAGGTCTGCTCGGGCATTGAGTGCAGCTGCGGGGGCGGCCCCGCCTGCCCGATGAACACCGTCTGCTGCAAGTCCGCCTGCATCGTCCCGTCGAGCGACCCCAACAACTGCGGCGCTTGCGGCCGTGTCTGCCCCGACGGCTTCGCTTGCGCGGACAGCAAGTGTCGCTGCGACTCCAACGCCGACTGCGACTTCGGCAGCCCGGGCACGTGCCTCGTCAGCGGCGCCTGCAGCTGCAACGCCGTCGAGTGCCTCCCAGGCCAGCGCTGCATGCCGAACGGAACCTGTGGCTGACCGACGGCGCCTCGCGTTTCTGACTCTCGCGCTGGCGGTCGCCTGCGCCGAGGACGAGCTCGGCGGCTCGCTCGCGAAGGGCGAGTGCAGCCCGGGCGGGAAGTGCGCGGCCGGCTACGAGTGCAACGGCTCGAACCAGTGCGTTCCGGTCTCGGACGGGGCGGCGGGGCAGGACTCGGGCCCACCGGACGTGGAGTCGGACGCGCCCTGTGCGAAGTGTCCGAGCGGGTTCGTGTGCTGCAACGACGTCTGCGTCGACAAGCAGAACGACCCGATGCACTGCGGCTCGTGCAGCGAGACCTGCCCCGGCACGCAGTGCCAGGCCGGGGCCTGCACCAACGATTGCCAGCCGGGTCTCGCGAACTGCAACAAGAACGCCCTGGACGGCTGCGAGGCGCCGGCGAGCAGTTGTCCGCCCGACGCCTCGACGGACTAGGGGTGTCCCTAGATTCGGGTTCCGCCTCTGGCGTGCCCGTGCCCGTGCCCGTGCCCGTGCCCGGGTTGCGGGGACGCAGGAGACTGGGGACGGGTGTGCAAGAACCGGCCGGGGCCGGCGGCGGCTGTTTTGACCGTGCGGATGTGTCGCACGGCGTTCGCTGTCGTCGACGGAGTGAGAATCAGGGACACCCCCTGACTAGCGAACGGTCGACCAGATCCCGTACGCGACCAAGCCGAAGAACGCCAAGCAGACGAGCAAGAGGACCAGCACCGCCTTCCCGCCCTCGCGCTCTTCCTCGGTGACACCGTCCTTGAACGCGCTCAGCTTCTTCTCCAGCTCCTGCACGCCCCGGTCGGCCACGGGGTCGCCCGCGGCGAGCACCTTGAGCTTCATGCACACGGCCTCCACGCGCCGCACCGCGGCGTGCGGGGTCTCGTCGGCGTAGTGCTTGGGCGACATCAGCTGCGAGGCGCGCAGCGCGGCGTCGATGAGCACGTCGCGGTCGTCGGGCAGGGGACCGTTCGCGAGCAGTCGAGCGCGCGCCTTGTCGTCCTTGGCGTCGGTGATGGCGACGTGGAGCTCGGCGATGGCCTCCGCCTCCGCTTCTGGGCTCTCGATGCGCCCGACCAGCGTGCCGCAGCAGTGGCAGACGCGCCCGCGGGCCGGCGACCCGCAGCTCTTGCAGCTCTCGCCGACGGCCTCGGTCACGGCGCGGCCGGCTGCTCCTTCTTGCGCAGCGTGACCAGGCGCTCCTCCTGGAGCCGGCGCGCCGCGTCCGGGTCGACGTAGTCGCTGTGACAGCCCGCCTTCTCCCCCTTCCCCACACCGACCGCGCTCTTCGTCTTGCTGGCCAGGCGGTGGAGCTCGTCCGGCGGCAAGACGCCGCGCTTCTCGAGCACAGCGCGCTGCTCGGCGGAGAGCGCTGGGCTCTTGAGCACGCGCTCGCGCTCGAAGCCCTCGGCCTTGCCGCTCGCGAACTCGACGATCTCCTTCGAGATGCGCACCGAGCACCAGTCGTGGCCGCACATCGCGCAGAAGTCGGTGTCGACGTCCAGGTCCTCGTCGTGCAGCGCGCGCGCGTAGTCCCCGTCGAAGGCGAGATCGAAGTGCTTCTCCCAGTTCAGCGCCGCGCGCGCCTTGGTCAGGTCGTCGTCCCAGTCGCGCGCGCCGGGGATGCCCAGGGCCACGTCGGCGGCGTGGGCGGCGATCTTGTAGGCGACGCAGCCCTGCTTCACGTCGTCGCGCTTCGGCAGGCCCACGTGCTCCTTCGGCGTCACGTAGCAGAGCATCGAGGCGCCGTGGTACGCCGCCGCGGTGGCGCCGATGCAGCTCGTGATGTGATCGTAGCCAGGGAAGACGTCGGTGACGATGGGGCCGAGCACGTAGAACGGCGCACCGTGACAGAGCCGGCGCTCGAGCTTCATGTTGTACTCGATCTGGTCGAAGGGCACGTGACCCGGGCCCTCGATCATGACCTGCACGCCCTTCCTCCAGGCGCGCTCGGTGAGCTCTCCCAGCGTCTCGAGCTCGCGGAGCTGGGCCTCGTCGCTCGCGTCGGCGAGGCCGCCGGGGCGCAGACCGTCGCCCAAGGAGAACGACACGTCGTGCTCGCGCATCACGTCGCAGATGCGCTCGAACAGCGTGTACATCGGGTTCTGCTCGCCGTGGGTCAGCATCCACTTGGCAAGCAGCGAGCCCCCTCGGCTGACGATGCCGATCACGCGCTTCTGCACGAACGGCAGGTGCTCGCGCAGGACGCCCGCGTGGATGGTGAAGTAGTCCACGCCCTGGCGCGCCTGGTGGCGCAGCGTCTCCAGGATGACCTGCTCGGTCAGCTCCTCGATCCTGCGGCCGATGATCATGGAGTAGATGGGCACCGTGCCGATGGGCACGGGCGAGGCGCGCAGGATGGCGTCGCGGCAGGCATCCAGGTCGCCACCGGTCGAGAGGTCCATCACCGTGTCGGCGCCCCAGCGCACGCTCCAGCGCATCTTCTCGACCTCGGCGTCGGTGCCGCTCGAAACCGGCGAAGCGCCCAGGTTCGCGTTCACCTTGGTGCGGCCGGCGCGCCCGATGCACATCGGGTCGAGCCCGTAGCCGAGGTGCACGCGGTTCGCGGGCACGATCATGCGACCCGCCGCGACCTCGTTCCGAACCTGCTCCGGAGTGAGGTGCTGCTCGCGCTCGGCCACGCGACGCATCTCGGGGGTCACGGTGCCGAGCCGCGCGTGCTCGAGCTGCGTGACCGGGACGAAGTCGGGCGGCGCCACCGCGAAGCCGTCGGCGCCGCGGGTCCAGCCGTCCGGCAGGAAGTCCCACGCCGTCTTTTCGCTGGGCGGCGGCATTCCCGGCGTGTCCGGGGAGCTGAACGCGAGCGGTCCGCCGACGTCGTCCGGGTTCGCGAACGACCCGGGCGTGGTGCCCTCCCGTAGCGTCGACGGGTTCGGCGCTCCACGCAGCGGCAGGGTCCAAGCGGGCATCGGTCTTCGGGTCCTTTCCTGTCGCCTCGAGGGGGAAGCGACGTCCGGCTGCCGGCCGTCGCTTTCCTCCGCTGGTTCGAACCAGATCAGGTCTTGCGGGTCCTTCTCAGCTGCCCACCGTGGGCCGGCGGGCCGCGCCCCGAGCGACGGGCCAGCATTAGAGCATCTCGGCGCGAGGCGCTAGGCTCGATGGCGTGACGGGTCGGCGCTGGACGAAGATCGCGATGATAGCGCGCTGGAAGCCCGTGCACCTGGGGCACGCTGCAGTGCTCCGGGCGCTCTTCCGCGCCTCAGACGAGGTCGTCCTGGGCATCGGGAGCTCCAACAAGCTCGATGTCCACAACCCGTTCGATGCTGAAGAGACGCGGGAGATGCTGGACCTGGTGCTCGGCGCCGACCGAGCTCGCGCCACCGTCCTGGACGTCCCAGATCTGGGCGACCCGCCGCGCTGGCGGTTGATGGTCCGGGGGATGCTCGGACCTCTCGACGCTTTCGTCACCGCGAACGCCTGGGTGAAGGGGCTGATGGAGGCCGACTATCCCGTGGTCCACCCGGCGAGCCTGCTGGAACCGCGCGAGCAAGTCCGTGTCTCCGGCAGCATGGTGCGCGAAGCCATGGCGCGCGGCGAACGCTGGCAGGCGCTGGTCCCCGTCGCGGTCGCGCAGTACCTGGAGGAGCGCGGCCTGGCTCGACGCTTCGTTCGGGACTTCGGCCTCGCGACGCTGGACCTCACGCTGCCGCGCTAACCTGCACACAGTGTAGGCCGCCGAACCTGACCCCGGTCAGGCGCCCCTTGTTCGGAGAAGAGCCGCGCGGCTATGCTCGGGCGTTTCTCGGGCGAAGGAGCATCGATGTCTAGGTTCGTCGTGTTCGCAGCCACGGCTGCGCTGTCCTTGTGTGTGGCTTTCGGAAGCGGCTGCGGTCCCAAGGCTGGGGAGAGACAGGATATCAGCAAGCCCATCCTGAACCGGCCGTCGGCCGACGTCGTGTCGACCTACGCGGAGCCGTTGATCGTCGACTGGGAGTCCGATCACCGAACGGATCTCGAGGTCCTGACGCGCGATCGCATCGCGGTGGTCCGCTACCAGAAGAACGCCATCAAGATGCTGAAGGACTGCAAGCTGGAGGGCGGCTACGGCTACGTCGGCGTCACGAAGAAGGAAGACATCATCCGCTACGACTCGATGGACGAGGTGGCGGCGAACTTGCCGGGGCTCTTCGCCCTCGGCGGCGCCAAGCTCGGTGCCGAGATGCAGAAGGGCACGACCATCGACATCGGCTACGTGCTGGTCGGCAAGCGCACCGCACAGCGCACCAGCGCGCAGCGCTCGGAGCTGAAGGGCGAGTGCGAGGGTGCGACGCATTTCGTGCGCGGCGCCACCATCGGCGCCTTCGCGGTCCAGACGGGCGAGCGCTCGAAGGTGAGCACCGTGGCCAGCATGTTCGGCGCCGGTGGCTCCTTCAAGAGCGGCGCGAGCAAGCTCGTCGGCAAGAAGGACGGTGAGCTCGAGAAGTGCAACTCCGCGACCACGGAGTCCACCAAGCCCCCGGAGGGGTGCGGGTCGCTGTGGCGCATCGAGCTCCGGCCCTTCGACGCCCCGAAGGCGAGCGTGAAGAAGGACGAAAAGGGCAACGTCGTCAAGACCGATGACGTCCCGGAGTGCGGCCAGGGCTTCGTCTGGGACGGCGCGAAGTGCGCCTCGAAGTCCAGCGCCAAGGCCTTCGCCTGCTCGGGCAAGGACGAGGGGCAGTGCCGAAGTCAGTGCGACAAGAGCAACGCCAAGAGCTGCACGCAGCTCGCGCGCATCTTCCGCAACGCCGGCAAGGACCCGATCCAGGCCGTGGAGTTCTTCAAGAAGGCGTGCGGCCTCGGTGACGAGTCCGCTTGCGCCGAGCACGGCTGGCACCTCCTGAACGGCATCGACGTCAACGCCGACCGCTTCAAGGCCTTCGAGGCCTTCGAGAAGGCGTGCAAGGCCGGCGACGGCCTCGGCTGCTCGTTCCTGGGCGGCATGCACCGGTCGGGCATCGCCCCCGACGCCAGCCCCGAGAGGGCCTTCTCACTCTTCAAGCGCGCCTGCGACGGCGGTCTCTCCGAAGGCTGCGTAGAGCTCGGCACCATGTACGAGCGGGGCATCGGTACGCCGCGCGACACCAAGAAGGCCCTCGCCGTCTACGAGCGGACTTGCCGCACGGGCAACCAAGACGCCTGCGCCCACGTGGGGAGCATGTACACGAGCGCGCGACGCGGCGCGGGCCTCGACCGGCAGAAGGCGATGGGGCTGTTCAAGGACGCCTGCGACCACAACAGCGCGAAGGGCTGCACCGAGCTCGGCAACATGTACCTCGCCAGCGAGGGGATGGATCGGGAGAAGCGACCCGAGAACGAGAAGGAGGCCGCCAAGCTCTACGACAAGGCGTGCAAGCTCTGGGGTGGCGCCGAGGGCTGCGCCCGCCTCGGGAACTTGATGGTCGAAGGGCGTGGCGTGCAGCGGGACACCTACAACGGCGTCTTGAACATCGAGAAAGGCTGCGCCAAGGGCAGCGGCTATGCGTGCGCGGCCCTCGGCAACATCCACGCATTCGGCCGCCACAAGCCGGAAGACAAGGTGAAGGCCTACGAGTTCTACCAGAAGTCGTGCAGCCTGTTCGAGGGCGAGGGCTGCCGTCTGATCGCGCAGCTCTACCGTCAGGGCTCCGGCGTGGCGCGCGATGACAAGAAGTCGCACGAGTTCTTCCTGCGGGCCTGCCAAACCGGACAGCCGTCTTCTTGTCATCAGGTCGCCGACGACCTGCAGAACGGCATGGGAACCTCACCCGACCTCGCCCGGGCGCTGGCGAACTACGAGAGCGCCTGCAACAGCGGGTACGCGAACTCCTGCAACAAAGCCGGGGTGCTGTACGACAAGGGGCAGGGCGGCGTGAAGCAGGACAAGGTAAAGGCGGCCGAGTGGTTCGAGAAGGCCTGCGACTGGGGAGACGCTTGGGCGTGCGAGAACCTGGCTCACTACATCGAGAACGGCATCTACAAGGCTCCGAAGGGGCGCGCCATCGATCTGATCGCGAAGGCCTGCGACTCCTACGATGGTGATCGCTCGAGCTGCAGTCGCCTGGGCATGCGCTACCTGGTCGGTAACGGCGTGGAGAAGGACGCGATGAAGGGGCTGCAGTACCTGCGCCGGGGCTGCGAGAAGAAGTTCGACGACTCGACCTGTTACCAGCTCGGGGAGATCTATCGGAATGGTCGCTACGGCGTGGCCACGAACTACTCCGACTCCCTCAAGTACTACGGCTGGGCATGCGGCGGGCGGCATCATGCCTCGTGTGAGGCGAAGGCGGAAATGTACCTCGCGGGTCTGGGTGTCCCACCGAACCCGGTCGAGGCCAAGCGGTTGCGCGAGGTCAGCTGCAACGCGGGTAGCACGATGAGCTGTCGCAACTTGGCGAAGATGCTCAAGGAGGGCGTCGGCGTCCCCAAGAAGAGCCCGGAGGAGGCGGCGAAGCTCCACGACAGGGCGTGTACGCAGCGCTCGGGCGACGACTGCTACGAGCTCGCCTTGATGTACGACAAGGGCGAGGGAGTGAAGCAGGACGGCAAGAAAGTGGCCGAGCTCTTCCAGCGCGCGTGCGTGTTCAGGAACTACCAGGCCTGCGACAACATGGGGTACTACATCTACAAGGGCAGCGCCGAGCAGAAGAAGGACACGGCCGTCGGCCTGTCCAAGCTCCGCTACGCATGCAGCACGTATGGCTGGAAGTTCAAGGACGAGAAGGAGAAGGTGAAGAACGTCTGGGCGTGCGGGGCCCTGAAGAAGCTGAACCAGAAGCTGACGGCGCCCGCACCGGGTGGCGGGCCGCCGGGCCTGACACCGATCGGTGGCACTCAGAAGATGTGAGGTCTATCCTCGCTCCCCATGTACAGCTGGAGCGGGGACACCTCGGACTGGTACGGCTCGGAGGCCTACGACTTCGACCCGGCGCACAAGGCCGATCGCGAACGCGAGGCGGCCCGCGCCGGGGCCGCCGGGCCGCGCACCTACGAATCGAAATCGAACCCCCTCGAAGCGCTGGTCGATCCCAAGCGCGCCATCGAGAGCCCGAGCAAGACCCCGATCATCGTCGCCGTCGACGTGACGGGGTCGATGGCGAGCTGGCCGGCCGAGATCTTCGATCGGCTGCCGCTGCTCTACATGACCCTGCACCAGTACCGGCCGGAGCTCGAGATCTGCTTCGCGGCCATCGGTGACGCGCGCTACGACCGCTACCCGCTCCAGGTCACGAGCTTCGCGAAGGGCTACGACCTCGAGCAGCAGCTCAAGGCGCTCTACGGCGAGGGCGGGGGCGGCGACGGGCCCGAGGGCTACGGCCTCTTCGCCTGGTACGTGCTGAACCGTGTCTCCATTCCGAACGCCGCCGAGCCGCCGTTCCTCATCGTGTACGGCGACGCGCCGATGCACCCGGAGGTGCACGCCCAGGAGATCGAGAAGGTGTGCGGCGTGGAGAGCCAGAAGCAGGATGCCATCGAGCTCTGGCAGGCAGTGACCAAGAAGTACAACACCTGGTTCCTGCGCCGCCCGACGGGCTCGAGCGGCGACGAGGTCGATCAGCAGTGGTTCCGCGCCCTCGGCCCCGAGAAGGTCGCTCGCGTGCACGACGAGGCCCGCGCCATCGACTACGCGCTCGGCATCGTGGCCCGCTCCTGGGGCCGCTTCGAGGACTTCAAGAAGAACATGGCCGCGCGCCAGGCCAAGGACAAGGTCGACGAGCTGGCCAAGCGCATCGTCGAGGAGGTGAAGCCCAAGCTGCTGTGCTGCCCGAACTGCATGGCCAGCCTGCCCCCCACGGCGTTCGGACGCTGGGTCTGCGAATACTGCAAGGCGACGCTGGACCTGTGACGGACGTCTCGGTCCTCGTCACGCTCCCGCCCTACGCCGACTTCGCCGCCGAGGTCGCACGACACCCGCGCGTCGGCGGGCTCCGGCTCAACACCGTGATGCCGATCCGGGGCTTCGACGGCACGCCCGCGACCTCGTCGGCGCTGGATCCGCTGCTCGAGCGCCTCGCCTCGCTGGGCGCCCCGCTGTGGGTCGACCTGAAGGGTCGGCAGCTGCGCGTGGTGGGGGGAGCGGTGCCGCCGTTCACCGAGGTCCGCGTGAGCCACCGGCTGCGCGTCAACGTGCCCTGCGACGCCTACTTCGACGACGGGCGCGAGCACGCCCGGGTGCTCGAGGTCGACGGCGATCGCCTGATCCTCGCCGACTCGCCGCGGCGCTACGTCGGCCCGGGCGAGAGCGTGAACGTGGTCGATCCGTCCCTCGAGATCGAGGGCACGCTCACCCCGAGCGACCGCGCCTACCTCGAGTCGATGGCGAGGCTGGGGCTCCGCCGCGTGATGCTCTCGTTCGTGGAGTCGGTGGCGGATCCGGCGGAGGTACACGAGGCCCTACCGGGCGCGGAGCTGATCTGCAAGATCGAGTCGCAGCGCGGGCTCGCCTTCGCGAGGGAGCACGGCGCGAGCCACGGCCGGCTGATGGCAGCGCGCGGCGACCTGTACGTCGAGGTGCCGCAGCCGCACCGCATCGTGGGCGCTCTCTCTGACATCGTGCGCGCGGACCCCGACGCCGTGGTCGCCAGCCGCATCCTCGGCTCGCTGGCGCGGCGCGCGGTGCCGGACTCGAGCGACGTGAGTGACGTCGCCTTCCTGCTGGGCCTCGGCTACCGCAGCTTCATGCTCGGCGACGAGGTGTGCCTGCGCCGCGACTCGGTGCTCGCGGCGCTGAACCTGCTCGGCGCCATCGCAGGCGAGGCCTGATGCGGGTCGGCATCGCCCAGATCGACACCCGCATCGGCGACTTCCGCGGCAACGCCGACCGCATCGTGCGTGCCGCACAGCTGGCCGCAGCAAGCGGGGCCGAGCTGGTCGTGTTCCCGGAGCTGGTCGTGACCGGCTACCCGCCACGTGACCTGCTCTGCGACGCGAGCTTCGTCGCGGCCGCACGTGAGGCCCTGGGGAACGTCGCGGAGCGCACCGCGCTGCTGCCGCCGATCGTGCTGGGGTCGGTGCTGCCCTCGGGCAAGGCGACGCCCGGTCACCCCGGCCTGCATGACGCCGCCGTCCTGCTCGAGGCCGGGGTGATTCGGCACAGCACGGCGAAGCGCCTGCTCCCGGCCTACGACGTTTTCCACGAGCCGCGCTGGTTCGTGGCCGGGGAGAGCGCCACGGTCGTCGAGGTCGCCGGAACGCGCGTCGGCCTGCTGGTGTGCGAGGACCTGTGGGACGAAGGCTATGCGCTCTCGCCGGGAGCCGAGCTCGAGGCCGCGGGAGCGGAGCTCGTCGTCTGCATCTCGGCCTCGCCCTACCGCGAGGGGGTGCTCGCCGAGCGCACGCGTCACGCCTTCCGGCGCTGCGTGCCCGTGGTCTACGTGAACGCGTGCGGCGCCAACGACGAGCTGATCTTCGACGGCGGGAGCTTCGTCGCCCGCGATGGCGAGCTGGTCACGCTCTTGCCACGCTTCGCCGAGCGTGTCGTCGTCGTGGACACGGACGGGCCCGGCGAGCCGATTGCGCCCGAGCCTGGCGAGCGCGAGACGTTCGACGCCCTGGTCACCGGCGTGCGCGGCTTCGCGCGCAAGAACGGCCTCGGCCAGGCGTTTCTCGGCCTCTCCGGCGGCATCGACTCGAGCCTGGTGGCCTGCATCGCGACGGAGGCGCTGGGTGCCGCGCGCGTCATGGCGCTCGCGATGCCCTCGCGGCACACCGATCCTCGCTCCACGGAGTGCGCGCGAGCGCTGGCGCAGGCCCTGGGCATCGAGCTGGTCGAGCACTCCATCGAGCCGCTCCACGCGGCGCTCGAGGCCGACCTCGCCGACGTGATCGGCGAGCCCGACTCGCTCGTGGCGGAGAACCTGCAAGCCCGCCTCCGCGCGATGATCCTGATGGCGCACGTCAATCGCCGAGGCGGGCTCCTGCTGAACACCAGCAACAAGACCGAGCTCGCGCTGGGCTACGGCACACTGTACGGGGACATGGCCGGTACGCTGGCCGTGCTCGGCGACGTGACCAAGCCGGACGTCTACCGCATGGCGCGGGCGTACGACGCCGGCCGCGGCGTCATCCCAGCGTTCGTCTTCGACAGACCTCCGAGCGCGGAGCTCCGTCCTGCCCAAGTCGACCCCTTCGACTACCCGAGCATCTCGCCGATCGTCGAGGCGTTGATCAGCGGGCCCCCGCCAGCACCCGGCGAGGAAGTCGCGCGCTTGGGCGCTCGGGTGCGCGCGGCCGAGCACAAGCGCTGGCAGGCCGGCATCGTGCTGAAGGTCAGTGAAAAGTCCTTTGGGACCGGGCGAATGATCCCGGTCACGAGGCTGTAACGATTCAATGCAGCCACGGGCAGCTACGCGACCAGTCTGTTCCCTGGCCGGACAGCTTCGCGTAGACTACGCTGACTCATGGACAACGCACCGGTCCGCCCCGGCGACGTGATCGCCGGAAAGTTCGAGGTCGAGCGCTTGCTCGGCGAAGGCGGCATGGGTGTGGTCGTGGCCGCGCGGCACCTGGAGCTCGACGAGCGGGTGGCGGTGAAGTTCCTCTTGCCCGAGATCGCCAAGCGGGAGGACGCCGCGGAGCGCTTCAAGCGCGAGGCGCGCGCGGCGGTGAAGATCAAGAGCGAGCACGTCGCGCGCGTGCGAGACGTCGGGACCACCGACGACGGCGTCCCCTACATGGTGATGGAGTACCTCGAGGGGCACGACCTCGGAGAGGAGCTGCGCATGCGCGGGCCGCTCCCGGTCGCGGAGGCGGTGCGTTTCCTGCTCGAGGCGTGCGAGGCCGTGGCGGAAGCGCACGCGGCCGGCATCGTGCACCGGGATCTCAAGCCGGCGAACCTGTTCCTGGCCCAACGCGCCGACGGGACGCGGCTGGTCAAGGTGCTCGACTTCGGCATTTCGAAGTCGGTGGCCGGCACTTCGTCCGCCGACCTGTCGCTCACCGCCACCTCGACCCTGATCGGCTCACCGCTCTACATGTCGCCGGAGCAGATGCACTCGGCGAAGAACGTGGACACGCGCACCGACATCTGGTCGCTCGGCGCCATCCTGTTCCAGCTCCTCACGAACCGCCCGCCCTACATGGCAGAGTCCATCCCACAGCTCTGCAACGCGCTCTTGAACGATCTCCCCCCGCCGCTCGCGAGCTTTCGCGACGACGTGCCGGAGGCGCTCCAGGCAGCGCTCACCAGGGCCCTGACCAAGCAGCGCGAGCAGCGCTGGCAGAGCGTGGGCGATCTGTGCCAGGCGCTGGTGCCGTTCGCGCCGGAGGCGAAGATCCACGCGGATCGCGCGGCGCGCCTGCTCTCCACGCAGGGCGACAAGCCGGGCGCAGCCGCGACCACGGAGCGCAGCGTCCCGCCGCCTGGCAGCAGCATCTCCGTGGCGATCTCCGGCGAATCGCAGGGTATCGGGGATCAGGCGACGGAGGTCAGCGGCGCGCCGGCAGGAGTCAAGACGCAGGACTCCTGGGGCAAGACCGGCGGCTCGCAGAGCAAGCCCCCCGCTGCACGCTCACGCTCCTTCGCGGTAATCGGCGCCGGCGCCGTCGTCGCCATCGCGGTCGTCGCCTGGGGCATCAGTCGCAACACTGCGACGGCGACGCCCAGCGCGACGCCCGCCGCGGACCCGCCCCGCGCCGCGGAGCCCTCGACTCCCGTGGTGACGGCGACGCCGACGCCGGAGCCGGCGCCCACGGTGGAGCCGGCGCCTGCGGCCGCCGCCGAGGCAGCCGATGCCGGCACCAAGTCCCAGCCCCCGTCCGCGCAGAAGCAGCCGACGTCCCATGCGAACGCACCGAAGGAGCGACCCAGCAAGCCTCAGAGCAAGCCCACGTCTCCCGCCACCGACTTCGGCGGTCGGCGCTGAACGACGAATGCGGGCTCGAGCGTCTCGACGGGTGATTCTGGCTGCGCTCGCCTGCGCGGCGAGCTTCCCCTGCGTCGCGCTCGCGCAGAGCGCGGACAACAAGGTCGCCGCCGAAGCGCTCTTCGACGAGGCACGCAAGCTGGTGAGCGACGGCAAGTACGCGGCGGCTTGCGCCAAGTTCGAGCAGAGCCAGCGCCTCGACCCCGGCATCGGCACGCTGCTCTACCTGGCAGACTGTTACGAGAAGGCGGGGCGCTTCGCCAGCGCGTGGGCCACGTTCCGGGAGGGCGCGTCGCAGGCCAAGGCCGCGGGACAGACCGACCGCGCGTCGGCCGGTGAGGCCCGCGCCGCGGCCCTCGAAGGTCGACTTTCGCGCTTGAAGCTCGAGGTAGCTCCCCAGAACGGGACCCGTGAGGGCTTCGTGCTGCGCCGTGGCGGTAACCCCGTCGCCAAGGACCTCTTCGGCGTCGCCGTCCCGGTCGACGGCGCCGAGTGGCTCGTCGAGGCGAGCGCCCCGGGCGCGAAACCTTGGTCGAAGAAGGTCGTGGTCCGCGCCGAGGGAGACAGCGTGACGCTCGATGTGCCGGCGCTCGAGACCGAGAGCGGCGCGCCTGCACCGGCGCCCGTGGAGCCGCCGGCGCCTGCGCCCGTAGTGCCCGCGCCCGCGCCCGGGCCAGCGCCGCGCGATGACGCGCCGGCCGGCGAGACGCAGCGAACGCTCGGGCTCGTCGTCGGCGGCGTCGGCCTGGTCGGCATCGGCTTCGGCACCTACTTCGGGCTGCGTGCCATCTCGAAGAACTCGGACGCGAAGGAGCTGTGCGACGGGGCGGTGTGCCGCGACCCGAGGGGCGTGGACCTGACGGACGAGGCGCGTGAGGCCGCGACGATCTCGAACATCACGTTCGGCGTCGGCCTCGCTGCTCTGGTGGGAGGGTCCGTGCTCTACCTGACGGCGCCGTCGGGAAGGTCGAGCGGGCTCCACGTCTCGCCAAAGGTAGGCAAGGGTGTGGGCGGGCTGTGGCTGGGAGGGCGCTTCTGATGTTGCGGCGTTGGCCCTTCGTGGCGCTGGCGTTCGGCCTCGGCTGCCAGAGCATCGCCGGCATCGAGGACCGGCACTTCGAGGAGCCCGAGCACGCGAGCCCGGAGTGCAAGACCTACTGTGACGCGGTGATGTCGGGCTGCACCGCTGACATCGCGGCCTATCCGGATCGGGCGACGTGCATCGCCAGCTGCGAGAAGCTGCCCAGCGGCGAGGCCAAGGCCGACAACTCGCTGGAGTGCCGCACCGAGCAGGCGTTGCTCGCGGGCTCGAGCGGGGAGCCCGCCTCCCACTGCAAGGGCGCGGGCCCGTTCGGCGCAGACATCTGCGGCTCGACCTGCCAGGGGTACTGCACGCTGCTCGCGGCGGCGTGCCCTGACAAGCTCACCGGCATCGGCGACTGCGTGGGCTCCTGCGCCGGCCTACGTGCCGACGGCGCCTACGAGCTCTCGGCGCTGACCAGCGGCGACAGCGTCGAATGCCGCACGGCCTACGCCGCCCTCGCCGCGCGCGACCCGGCGGCCCATTGCGCCGCCGCAGCGTTCAAGAGCGCAGCTTGCACGGACCCTGCGGAGAGCGAGCCGAGCTGCGACGACTTCTGCAACCTGGTGACGGTCGCGTGCACGGGCTCGAACGCCGTCTACGAGAGCAAGGCCCAGTGCCTCGCCGTGTGCAAGGTCCTGGACAAGGGCAAGAGCTCGGACCAAGTCGAGAACACCGTCGGCTGTCGCAAGTACCACTCGTACAACTCCATCGCCGCGCCCGGCCAGCACTGCCCGCACGCCGGCCCCGCCGGCGACGGCCACTGCGGCAAGGACAACTGCGAGGGCTACTGCCAGCTCGTCGAGCGCACCTGCCCGACCGCGTTCGGCTCGAGCTTCGGCGACGCCACGAAGTGCAAGGCCGACTGCGCGAAGCTGCCCGGCGCCGCCGCGGACACTTGGAACAAGGCGGCGAAGACCGGTAACACCGTACCCTGTCGTTCCATCAACGCAGCGCGCGCGAGCCAGGACCAGAAGGCCTGCGCGGCGGCGGTGGGCGGCGGGGAGTGTCAGTAGGCGGGTGGGTGGGGCACTAAAAGGGCGCCGAGCTCGTCTCGGCCAGGATCGACTCGAGCGCGCTCCACATCGACTGGATCGACTGGAAGCGGTCGCTGGGATCGATCGCCATGGCCTTCTGCACCCAGGCGTCGATGCTCGCGGGTAGGCTGGGGCGCAGGGCGCGCAGGCTGGGGCGCTCGCCCACGGTCGCCAGGCGGCACAGCTCCAGCATGCTCTTGGTGGGGAACGGCACGTCTCCGCTCAGGCAGCGGAAAACCAGGACCCCGAGCGAGTAGACGTCGATGCGGTGATCGAGCCCCTTCTCGCCGCGCCAGGCCTCGGGCGCGATGTAGCTGGGCGTCCCGGCGACCATGCCGGTGGCGGTCAAGGTCTCGATGCCGACGAGCTTCGCGAGGCCGAAGTCCAGGAGGCGCACGCCGCCGCCAGCGCTCGCGTCGACGATGAAGACGTTGCTGGGTTTGAGGTCGCGGTGGATGATCCCCTGCGAGTGCGCCGCGGTCAGCGTCGCCGCGACCGGCCGCAGGATCTCGAGCAGCTTGCCCGCCTTCAGACGCCCGCCCGCGGCCTCTGCCTCCGCGAGGTAGTCCTCGAGCTCCCTGCCGTGCAGCAGCTCCATCACGATGTACGACGCGCCGCCTGGCGCGCGGCCGAAGGCGTGGACGTAGATGGCCGCGGTGCCGCGCAGGCGCGCCAACGCTCGAGCCTCGCGCTCGTAGCGCTGCGCGAGCTCGGGGTCGGCGGCTTGTTTCATCACCTTGATGGCCACCTCGGCGCGCGTCTCGAGATCGCGCCCGCGGTAGACGACCCCGTACGCCCCCGCGCCGATCTCCGCGATCAGGCGGTAGCGCCCGTCGAGCTCGTCGCCGGCCTTGGCCATGGACCGCGAAACATAGCTCAGTTCGGCCGCGCTGACTCGTGGATGCCGGCGGACCCCACCCCCGATCGGTTCTCGCTGGGCTGAGCGACTCCGTCCGCCGCCGGGTCGAGCGTGTGCTGACCGGACGCGCGTTGGTGCTGGCCGGGATCGGGAAGACATCTATGACCGGGCGAGCCGTGGAGCTGGTCAGAGTGGCCGTGACCGTCCGGACCAGACCGACCAGGGGTCCCGTTTCAGAGGCGGTGTGCCGCTGAGCGAAGAAGTCATCGGCGGCGGGCACGGCGGTCGACTTGCCGTCGAGAGAGACGACGCCGAAGGGAAGGCCGTCGGGCTCGAGAGCCTTGCGGCGCTGGGCAGCGCGAGTCGCCGCGTGCAAGGCGGGGCGGATGTCCTCGGGCTCGAGCGAGGAGAGCGCATCGCGCAGCGTGGTGTCCGGCACGCGGCGC
>Ga0233425_10003674_pt1 | contig 27299 bp, 28 predicted proteins | sample Watercolumn_Towu_2_FD_181712 | JGI IMG/M metagenome (GOLD analysis project Ga0233425, IMG submission 181712) | Freshwater microbial communities from Lake Towuti, South Sulawesi, Indonesia - Watercolumn_Towuti2014_140_MG | ecosystem: Environmental > Aquatic > Freshwater > Lake | place...
CGCTGGCGCGTGGGGCCGGACGGAGCGCGCTGTGGACGGTCGCGGATGTGACCGCCGACCGCCAGCGCCAGGAGAACGTCTTTCAGGAGCTCCAGCACGCGATCGACTTCCTCGATCACGCGCCGGCCGGCTTCTTCTCGGTCGATCCCGACGGCGCCGTAACCTATATGAACCGGACGCTGGCCGGCTGGCTCGGCTACGACCTCACGCAAGTGGGCACTGGCGGCGTCTCGCTCGCCACTATCGTCGCCAACAACGGCGCCGCTTTGCTCGCCGCGATCGCCGGCGCGCCGGGCCGGGTGCGCACGGAGCAGATCGACCTCGACTTCAAATGCCGCGACGGGCGCACGCTGCCGGTGCGGCTGCTCCACTCCGTCGCCTTCGGCCAGGACGGCGCGGCCGGCCCCTCGCGGACGCTGGTGCTCAACCGCGCGGCGGGCGAGGAGCCCGAGGAGGATCTGCGCGCCGCGGAAGTGCGTTTCGCCCGCTTCTTCAACTCCACTCCCATGGCGATCGCGACGCTCGACGCGCAGGGACGCGTTCTGCGCGCCAACGCCGCCTTCGCGAGGCTGTTGCCGCGCGTCGCGAAGGCGGCGCAGGGAAAAGGCGAATCCGCGCCCTGGGCCTTGCTCGCCGGGCTCGCCGAACGCGACCGCGCGGCCCTGAAGGCGGCCATCGAGACCGCGATCGCAAACAAGGGCGACGTGCACCCGATCGATGCGGCCTTCGAGGACGCGGAGGCGGGCGGCGCCCGTTCCGCGCGCTTCTTCGTATCGCCGGCCGACGACGCGGGCGCCAAGGGGGCCGAGGGCGCCAAGGGGGCCGAGGCCGCCGAGGGCGCCATGATCTACGCGCTCGACACCACCGAGCAGCGCAAGCTCCAGGAGGAGTTCGCCCAGTCGCAGAAGATGCAGGCGGTGGGACAGCTTGCCGGCGGCGTCGCACACGACTTCAACAACATGCTCACGGCGATCATCGGCTATTCCGATCTGCTGCTGGCGAACCACCGCGCCACCGATCCCTCCTTCCAGGACATCATGCAGATCAAGCAGACCGCCAATCGCGCCGCGGGGCTGACCCGGCAATTGCTGGCTTTTTCGCGGCGCCAGACGCTGCGCCCGCAGGTTCTGCAGCTTGGCGACGTGCTGTCCGATCTGCAAATCCTGCTACGCCGGCTGGTGGGCGAAAAGGTCGAGCTCGACGTGCGCCACGGCCGCGACCTGTGGTTCGTGAAGGCCGACATCAATCAGTTCGAGCAGGTCGTCATCAATCTCATCGTCAACGCCCGCGACGCCATGGCGGAGGCAGGCGGGCGCGTGCAGATCAGAACGCGCAACGTGAGTTCGGCGCAATGCGCCGAGTTCGACGAGGCGGCGCTCACGCCCGCGGACTATGTGCTGGTTGAAGTCGAGGACAACGGCTCCGGCATCGCTCCCGAGGTGATGGAGAAGATTTTCGAGCCCTTCTTCACGACGAAGGAAGTCGGGAAAGGCACGGGTCTCGGCCTCTCCATGGTGTTCGGCATCGTCAAACAGTCCGGCGGCTTCGTCTTCGTCGAGAGCGAGGTCGGCAAGGGCGCGACGTTCCGCGTGTTTCTGCCGCGCCATATTCCCGAAGCGGGTGAGATCGCGGCGAAGGCGGAGGCGGCGAAGCCCGTCGCGGATTACACGGGGCAGGGCCGCATTCTGCTCGTCGAAGACGAGGACGCGGTGCGCTCCTTCGGCGCGCGGGCGCTGACCTCGCGGGGCTACACCGTGCTGGAGGCGGCGTCCGGGGTCGAGGCGCTGGAAGTGGTCGAGCGCGAGCAGGGCAAGATCGACCTCATCGTCTCCGACGTGGTGATGCCGGAGATGGACGGGCCGGCGCTGTTCGCCGAACTGCGCAAGCGCGGGATCACGGCGAAGGTGATCTTCGTCTCCGGCTATGCGGAGGAGGCCTTCGCCAAGAACCTGCCCGAAGGCGACTTCGGCTTCCTGCCCAAGCCCTTCACCTTGAAGCAGCTCATCGAGACGGCGAAGGCGAATTTGGGGTGATACGCTTTCCGCTCGATCGCTGCGTGCGAGCCTGAAGGCTCGCGGTCCAATTTCCCACGGACCGCGAGCCTTCAGGCTCGCTCTGGATACGCATCGTTCAAGCGGAAGCCGTATGAGGCGTATTGGTTCGCTGGCGGCGAAGCCCCACATGACTGTGGCGCGCCGCCCCCGGGGAGCCGCCAATGACCATCGAAGCCGTCGTCTTCTATATCCTGCTCGTCGACGCCGTCAGCGCGAACCTGATGGTCCGCTTCGGCGCGCAGTGGTACGTGCAAAATTTTCGCACGCTGTCGCGCTGGTTCCCGCCCGCCGAGGGCTGGGCGCTCTGGTATCTCGCGCTCGTCTTGTGGGTCGGCTCGTTGCTTTACCGCGCCGGCGCGCTGTTCTGACCCGGACGGAGGGCGGTTCGCCAAAGGGCGTCCGGCGGGACGCCCGTCGCAAAGCGACGGGCTATGGCGAACCGGGTGGGGGAAGACGGCAATTTCGACCGGTTTCCCCCCGCCGGCTCGCCTCGCAGGCAAGTTTACGCAGGCTGCGTAAACCTGCCTGCGGCGGCGAGCGACCTCCCCGCAAAAGTGAGCGCGGGCGTGCCTCCTCAATACGCCGCGACGATCGGCGCGGCCGGCGACGGAAACGGCGTCGGCGCCAAGACGGCCGTGGCGACCGCGGCGGCGGCGGCCAGCGGCAGCGTAATCACCGCCACCGGGTTCGGCAGCGGCGCCAGGCCAGCAACGAGCAGCGGCTTCGCCACATAGCCGGCTGTATCCATATAGGACACCTGGCACCAGCGCATCCCGCAGGAGGTGACGTTGACCGGCGCGTTGGCGGGGATCGTCGCGATCGCCGCGTAGCCGACGCCCGGGCCGACGCGCAGGACGGAGGGCGTGGGGGTGTAGGCGTCGTAGGCGGCGGCGGAACCGGCGAAGCCGGCCAGCATGGCGGCGGCGAGGACGGGAGCAAGCTTTGAACGCATGGCGAACTTCCTTATAACTTTACGGCGCGCGATTCGCCGCGCCGTTCGGCGATCCGCGGAGCGTCGGCAAAAGTCCCGGGAAAACGCCCCGTCGCCTCGCCCGCAAAGCCGGCGCAACCCTTCGACCGCGCCGTTTGCGTTTCGCTCCACAATGGCACAACTTCGGCTCCCATCTTCGGGTTCCCTCTCGAATGCGAATTCTCATCACAAACGACGACGGCGTTCACGCGCCTGGCCTCGCCATCGCCGAAGAGGTGGCGCGCTCGATCTCCGACGACGTCTTCGTCATCGCCCCGGAGTTCGAGCAGTCCGGCGTCGCCCATTCGCTGTCGCTCAACGATCCGTTGCGTCTGCGCGAGATTTCGCCGCGCCACTATGCGCTCAAGGGCACGCCCACCGATTGCGTCATCATGGGCGTGCGCAAACTGCTGCTCGACCGTCCGCCCGACCTCGTCATATCCGGCGTCAACTGCGGACAGAACGTCGCGGAGGACGTGACCTATTCCGGCACCATCGCCGGAGCGATGGAGGGGACGATCCTGGGGATTCCCTCGATCGCGCTGTCGCAGGTCTACGATTTCTTCGCCGGCCGGCGGACGGTGATCTGGGAATGCGCGCAGACGCACGCGCCCGGCGTCGTGCGCCGCCTTATCGAGGCGGGCGTTCCCCAAAACGTGCTGATGAACGTCAATTTTCCCAACTGCCCGCCCCAGGAAGTGACAGGCGTCGCCGTCACCATGCAGGGGAGGCGCAGCAACGACCTTATGAAGATCGAGGACCGCAGGGACGGGCGTGGCAACCCCTATCACTGGATTTCCTTCCAGCGCGGCAATTTCGTTCCCGGTCCCGGGACAGACCTCGACGCGCTCGAGCGTAGGAAGATTTCCGTGACGCCGCTCCAGCTCGACTTCACCGACCATCCGACGGTGACGCGTCTGGCCGCGGCCTTCGAGGCCGGGGCGTGAGCGAGGGGCCGCTCGACGCGCCCGCGCCGGCGGAGACGCGGGCGGCGCTGCTGCTGGCGCTGCGACAGGCGGGCGTGCGCGATCTGGCGGTCATGCGGGCCATCGAGAAAATCCCGCGCGCGCTGTTCGCGCCCAACCGCATCCGCGATCTCGCGGGCCGCAACATGGCTCTGCCGATCGGCTGCGGCCAGACCATGCCGGCCCCCGCCGATCTCGCGCGGCGCCTCGCGGCGCTGGGCGTAGCGCCCGAACACCGCGTGCTGGAGGTCGGGACGGGGTCGGGTTATGGGACGGCGGCGCTGGCGGCGCTCGCCCGCGAAGTCGTTTCGATCGAGCGCTTCGAGACGCTGGCTATCGAGGCGGCGCGGCGGCTGGCTGCGCTCAATGTCCACAATGCACTGGTTCTCCACGGCGACGGGCTGGCGCCCTCGCGTTCGCTCGCGCCCTTCGACCGCATCGTCGTCCACGCCAGCGTCGCGGGAACGCCGCGGCTGCTTGTCGACATGCTGGCGCCCGGGGGCGTCATGGTGTTCGGGCGGCTGGCGCCGGCCGCCAAGGGCGAGCGCCAGAAGGAGCGGCTGGCGCGGCTGACCCGCAGCGCGCAAGGCGCCGTCGCCGAACAGGACATCGGCCCGTGCCGGCTCGGCGCGGCGGTGGGCGGCGCCGCCCGGGCGTTGTGACCGGAAGGCGCCGGACGAGTCGAAAATTCGCGCTTTACGCCCCATCGCGCGTTCATCTTAAACGCTCCCTTAACCCGGCCCGGTTTACAAAGAGGCGTTCGAGTAGCGTTCGAGTGGGTTCGCGTCATGGTAATGGAGCGCCGAGTTAACGTTTCGCGAGTCGCGTTGCGGCTCATGCTGGCCGCGGGCGCGGCCGCCCTGATCGCCGGATGCTCCGACGCATCCCGCTTTTCGGCCGATCCCTTCTCCAACCCGTTCAAGACGGCGTCCTCCGGCGTCGACCGCACCGCGACGGGCGCCATCGACGCGCCGCCGGACGCGGCGACGTCGGGCCGGGTGCAGTCGAAGCCGCTGCCGCCGCCCGCCGCGGCGGCCGCCTCGCGTCCCGCGCCCGTCGCTCAGGCGCCCACGCCGGCCGGCGCCTACGGGCACTGGCGCGCCGAGGGAGGCACGCCAATCGTCATCGCTCAGGGCGAGACGGCCGGAATGCTGGCCAACCGCTACGGCGTTCCCGCGGACGTTCTTCTGCGTGTCAACGGCTACGCCAACACCGCGCAGGTTCAGCCCGGCGCGCGCCTCGTGATCCCGGTCTACAACGCCAACGCCGCGCCGGCGCAAAATCCGGTCGCTCAGGCGCCGGAGCCCAAGCCGGCCGCCGCCAAGCCCGCGAAATCGACGGCGGAAGCCGCGCCCGCGGCGAAACGGCCCGGCAAGCGAGCCGAAGCCCCGGCCGAGGCGCCGGCGAACGCCGCCCGGGTCGCAGAGGATCGTCCCGAGCCGGCCCGTATGCGCGCCGCCGAGGCGAAGCGTCACGCTCTCGAAGCCATCGCCGCTGCGCCCGCGCCCGCGGAGACCGCCAAGGCGAGGGTCGCCAAGGCGGAGCCTGCGCCCAAGCCAGAGGCGGCGCCCGAGGCCAAACCGGCGAGGCCCCAGCGCGTCGCCAAGGCCGCGCCGCCGCCGGCCCGCGTCGCGGAGACGCCTGCGCCGGCCGAGAAGCGGGTCGCCAAAGCGCCTGAGCCCGCTCCCGAGCGGCCGGCGGAGCCCGCCAGAACGGCGACGATCCGCGTGGTCGACGCGACGCCGACCGCTTCCATCCCGCCGGCGTCAACCCAGCCGGCGCGCGAGCAAAAGGCGGAAACGACGACGGCCGTCGCCACGACCGAGGACACGCCCGGCAAGTTCCGCTGGCCGGCGAAGGGCCGCATCATTCAGGGTTTCACCAATGGCGGCAACGACGGCATCAACATCGCGGTGCCCGAAGGAACTCAGGTGAAGGCGGCCGAGGAGGGCGTCGTCGCCTATGCCGGCAGCGAATTGAAGGGATACGGCAATCTCGTCCTGATCCGTCACCAGAACGGCTTCGTCACGGCCTACGCCCATAACGGCGAGATCGCGGTCAAACGCGGCGACAAGGTCGTGCGCGGCCAGACCATCGCCAAGTCCGGCCAAAGCGGCGACGTGGGCTCCCCGCAGCTGCATTTCGAACTGCGCAAGAACTCGAAGCCGGTCGATCCGACCGTGTATCTCGCGGGCGTCTGACCGGCGGAGGCTGAGCTTCCTCCGGCGTTCGCGAGACACTGCGCCGGGGAACCGGGGCGGCGGGTCCAAAGAAGGGCCCGCCGCCCGTTTTGTTTTCGAGGCCGCCTCGATTATATCGGTCTCCGTCTCCGTCTCTAGAGCGCATTCCGAAAAAGTTGACAGACTTTTTCGATAAGAATGCGCTCCAGCTTTTCGATCTGGCGCGATTTCTTTTCGACCGAACGATTCCGTTCGGTCGGAAAGCGCGCTCGCCGCGCCGGCCCGGGAATGGGGCGCGTCCTGCACCGACGAGGAAAGAGCAACCTTGAAACGCCGTCTCGCCCTTTTCGCCGCTTTCGCGCTTTCGGCTGCGCCAGCCTATGCCGTCGATCCCACCGGCATTCCGCAGTGCGACGCGCTGCTCAAGAAATACGAGGCCTGCTCCGTGGAACTGCCGGCCAAGCAGGTCCACGCTGCGCAAAAAGAGTTGCTCGACGGCGCGCTGAGCCTGCGCGCCAACGCCGCCGATCCGAAGCTGCGGCCGGACCTCGAGCGCTTTTGCGTCGACCGCTTCGAAGAGATGAAGAAGAGGGGCGACATCAAGGACTGCATGGCGAAGCCGTAACGCCCATGCGGCGACCCTTCAGGCTCGCGGTCCAAGCGCAATCCTGGACGGCGAGCCTTCAGGCTCGCATCGCAAACCCATTCACTCCAGTTGACGCCTGCGGCCTACGCCTGGGCGATGTATTCGCACAGCGCCTGACGTTCGCTTTCGATGGCGTCGATGCGGTATTTGACCACGTCGCCGATCGAGACCACGCCGCACAGCCGGCCGTCGCGCACGACGGGCAGGTGGCGCCGGCGTTCGACCGTCATCGTCTCCATGGTCGCGTCGATCGTATCGTGCTCGTAGGCGAGACGCGGCTGGGCGGTCATATGGGCCGAGACGGCGTCCAGAAGCGCGTCGGCGCCGCGGGTCGCCATGGCCGCGACGAGATCGCGCTCGGAAATTAGGCCGACCACGTCCTGATTGGCGTCGACGACGACGAGCGCGCCGACGCCGTGCCGGAGCAGTTCCTGCGCGGCTTCGTGAACGGTGCGATACGGCTGCGTTGTGACGACGTGGCCGCCTTTTTCTGCGAGAATGCGGGCGACGGTCATGAGCGCTTCCTCCCCCGGCGCGCCCCAGGACGTGGACGATTCCTCACGTTTCGCGCGGCCCGCGCGCCACCGGCCGCGTCAATGCGTCTCGACTCGCGCCGGACTCACAACCGGCTGCGGCGGGCGCGTCTTGCGCCCGGCTTACTCCGACGCCCGCCGCGGCGCCGGGTCGAACAGTCCAAACAGCAGCAGTCCGGCCACAAATCCTCCCATATGCGCTTCCCAGGCGATGGCGCTTGCGACGCCGGCCGTATCGGGAAACATTCCGACCATCAGATTGACGCCGAACCACACCACCACGAAGAACGCGGCCCGCCGGTTCGACGCAAGTTCGATGAGGGGCGTCGATCCCGCGCCGGCCTCGCCGTCTCCGCGTGCGCCGACGCGTCGCTCCCCCAGCGGCGCGCCCGGCATGAATGCAAAACGCGTGACCGCCCCCATGGTTCCTGAAATCGCCGCCGACGCGCCGATGACGGGGGCCGCGTCGAGCGCGTGGGCGGCGACATACGCGGCGGCGCCGGAGACCGACGCAACGGCGAGAAACGCCAGAAACCTGCCGTCGCCGAAGCGGCGCGCCACCGGAGCGCCGAAGGCTGCGAGCGACAGGACGTTGACGGCAAGATGCGTCCAGTCGCCGTGCAGGAAGCCGTAGGTCAGCGGCGTGAGCCACGCGCCGCCGGGGTCGCCGAGCAACAGTCGCAGCGTTTCGGCGCCGCCGTCGTCGCCCGCGCTTTCGGCCAGCGCGCGCAGCGTCGCGCCTGGCGCCAGCGCGTAAGACAGGCGCACGGGCACGAGCGCGAACAGCGCGAGCGCTTCGTCCGCGACCCCCTGGGGCAAGCGGTCGAGCGCAAAATGGAGCAGCGTGAGGATCGCAATCAGCGCCGTAACGACGGGGGGAAGGTTGAGTATCGGTTCGCGCCGGCTCCTCACGCGCTCTCCCTTTCCCCGCGCGATCGCCGGACCGCTGCGTCGGCGTTTACAATTGGCGACGCGCGCTGTTGCGGAACGAGCCAGGTCCGCCCGCGGCGCAATGTCCGCGCCGCCGCGAACGCGCGGATTTTCTAAACCGCCGTGAACCAAAGCGAAAGGGGCGCGCGGGCGCCGGAGCCTGCGCCTGCGTCGCGTCCCAAACTCGCCCGTCGAAAGGCGACGGCGAAAGAAGTTATTGTTTTTGGCCGCCTTGGAGGTTCGATCAGCGGGCGGAGCGCCCCGCTCTTTTCATCCTCGGCGCAGGAACGACATTCTCACAACGACCCGTTTCGATCAACGCACGGCTTGAGGAAAGGTTAACGCGCCTCGCGAATGGCATGACGGCTGCAGCAGGATTTTCGCCAGCCGCGACGGCGCGCCTCGAAGCGCCGGATCGACGCAAGGCGAGACAGGATCGCCCCGGAACGGAACGCAAGAATGAGACAGAGCGTCACGAAGGAGCTGTACGCCTATTGGAGCCGCCTCAAGGGCGCGCGCTCCGCTCCCGACCGCACCGACATCGACCCCGCGGCGATCCGGCATGTGCTCGCCGACACTTTCATCGTCGAGATCGATCAGGCCTGCGCCTTTCCGATCCGCCTTTCCGGAACGCGCCTGAACGCCTTGTGGCTCGACGATCAGAAGGGCCGCTCGTTTCTCGATCTGTGGCGGATGGAGGACCGGCGCAACGTGGCGGCGGCGGTTCTCACCGTCATCGACGGCGTCGCTCCGATTGTCGCGGGCGCGCGCGCCGCCGCGTCGCGGGGCGGCCCGCTGGAGCTCGAACTGCTGCTGCTGCCCCTGCGGCATTTTGGCAAGACGCATTCGCGCCTGCTCGGATCGCTCGCGCCCGTTTACCACCCGGAGTGGCTTGGCCGCACGCCGACTCTGCCGCTCGAACTCGTCTCTCTGCGGGTGCTCGACACGGCTGCGGAGACGCTAAGCAGTGTCCGGCAATCGACTTTTTCGACGCCGCGCGCCGCCGGCCAGCGTCCACAACTTGTGGTGTATGAAGGCGGTAAGCCGCGCTAGAAGCGTCAGAATTAATATGCGGAGCGCGAGGTTGCGCGCAAGTAATTGTTAATCCGCGCACTCTAGAGTTGCGGGCCGTGAGACCTCGACTTCGCTCGGCATGCGGCGGCCATGATCCCAGAAATGCATCCTGACACCAATCATTTCGACTCGAGGCGATTCCAGAGAGTCGCGGTCACGCTGTTCGGCCGCTACATGCTGGAGTCGCGCCGTGAATATCCCTGTCAGACGGTAGAGATGTCGCCTGGCGACATGCAACTGTTCGCGCCGGTGAAGGCCCAGATCGGCGAAAAGGTCATCGTCTATCTCGACGAGATCGGGCGTTTTGCGGGCGTGGCGATCCGCCAGTCCCCGACGGGCTTTGCGATAGCGATGAACCTGCCGCCGCTCAAGCGCGACAAGCTCGGCGATAAGCTGACCTGGTTCGCCAATCGCCACGAATTCGGCACGCTCGATGACCGGCGCCACGAGCGCATCGTGCCGCTCATGCAGCGCGCGGTGATGCGCATGTCTGACGGCCAGGAGCAAATCGTCAAGATCCGGGACGTTTCGTTGTCCGGCGTCGGCATCGAGACGGATTTGCGTCTCGCGCTCGGCGTTCAGTTCCAAATCGGCGCAAGGGCGGCCCGCGTCGTCCGCCATTTCGAGGACGGCGTCGCCGGCGAATTCCTGCGCCCCTTCTCGCCGGGGGAACTTGACGAGTCCACCCGTCTCTGAGGCTTGGCGCGCCGAGCAGGATTTACGAAAAGCGGTCCCCGGTTTTCCGGCAAAAATCCCGCTGAACCAGAAGAATCCAAGCAGGCGTCTGCCGGCGAACCAACGAATGCCTGCATGGGACGCTTGGAACAATAGGCGCCGGCGTTGCCAGCCGCGGCGCCAGTCACTATAGAGGCGCTGCGTCGGAGTGTAGCGCAGCCCGGTTAGCGCACTTGTCTGGGGGACAAGGGGTCGTGGGTTCGAATCCCGCCACTCCGACCATTAAAACAAATTGCTACAAACAGACGCAAGTCGGCTGCGAGTTGAAATAGCCGCCAAGTCGCCACGCTTTCCCAAATTTTTCGAGCGCGTTCGTTCCGCGCGACAAGCTCCCGGACGACGATGGCGGCGAGCAACTGGCGAAGCTTATTGAGGGATGCGGGGATGAACGCGGCAGGGCGCGATCATTTTGCCTCTCGGCGCGCCTCGGCTGCCGCGCTCGCGGCCGTTCCGCCAAGCGCGTCCTTGTCCGGCGACGGGCAAGACAGGCGATCTTGTCCCGGCTAAGTGATCGATCACGCCGATCGCGCGCCGCGGCGACGGCGGACCGGGCGCTGGAAATCCTGTGGCGCGCGGTGGTCGCCTATCTCCAGCATTTCGGCGCGCCGGCGCAGGGGGCGCGCGCATTCTCGCGCTGCAGGTCTGGGCGCTCGCGCACGGCGTCGCCATGCTGACCCTCTCCGGCCATTTCGCGACGGGAACGGGCGCCGACCCCGGGCCGGTGCTGGAGGCGGCTATCCTCGGCCTGATGGAGGCGGCGGCGCGCCGGGCGAAGGGGGCATAAGCGACGGACCGCGTCTAGCCCTGCGCCCCCATCTCGTGTAGTCATCCCCCGCAACCCAAGGGAGCGCATGAGCAGGGACGCGGACGGCGGAGCCGAAAAAAAGGGCGTGTTCTCGCGGTTTTTCAAGCGTGGGGGCGAGGCGCCGGCGCCCGAGCAGCGCGACTCTTCCGCGCCGTCGCCCGAGCCCGCTACGCAGTCACAACCCAAGCGCTCCTGGCGCGAGCGGCTGTTCGGCGGCCTCGCCCGCACCTCGCAGGCCATTTCCCAAGGCGTCGCCGACGTTTTCAGTAAGCGCAAGCTCGACGCGCTCACGCTCGAAGAGCTGGAGGACGTGCTGCTGCGCGCCGATCTCGGCGTCGGCGCCGCGACCCGCATCGTCGAGGCGGTCGGCAAGGCCCGCTACGAAAGGGACATCGAGCCCGAGGAGGTGCGCGCCATTCTCGCCCGCGAGGTGGAGCGCATTCTGGAGCCGGTCGCCCTCCCGTTCGCAATCGACGAGGCGCAAAAGCCGTTCATTGTGCTGGTCGTCGGCGTCAACGGCTCCGGCAAGACCACGACCATCGCCAAGCTCGCCGCCAAATGGACCGCCGAGGGCAGGACGGTGGTTCTCGCCGCCGGCGACACGTTCCGCGCCGCCGCGGTGGAGCAGCTCAAGGTCTGGGGCGCGCGCATCGGCGCCGAGGTCGTCTCCGGCGTCGAAGGCGCGGACGCGGCGGGGCTGGGCTTCGACGCAATTCTGCGCGCGAAGGAAAGCGGCGCCGACATTCTGCTGATGGACACCGCCGGGCGGTTGCAGAACCGCGCCGAACTCATGGCCGAACTTGAAAAGATCGTGCGCGTCATGAAAAAGGCCGAGCCGGAGGCGCCGCACGCCGTGCTGCTCGTGCTCGACGCCACCGTCGGCCAGAACGCCGTTTCGCAGGTGGACGCCTTCGAGCGTACGGCCGGCGTCACCGGCCTCGTGATGACCAAGCTCGACGGCACCGCGCGCGGCGGCATCCTCGTCGCCATCGCGGAGAAATACGGGCTGCCGATTCATTTCGTCGGCGTCGGCGAAGGCGCCGACGATCTCGAGCCCTTCTCCGCCCGGGATTTCGCCCGCGCCATTGCCGGGCTCGACCGCGAGGATCATCACAACGGGGAAGAGACGCCCGCATGACGGAACACATCGTCGCCCAAAAGAAGAAGAAGCTGCATCCCGGCCTGAAATTCGCGCTCGAACTCGGCCCGCTGATCCTGTTCTTCGTCGCCAATTCGAAATACGGCATTTTCGCCGCCACCGGCGTGCTGATGGCGGGCGTCGTCCTGACGCTCGCCGTGTCCTGGGCGGTCACGCGCCATCTGCCCGCCATGCCGCTGGTGACGGCTGCGCTCGTCCTTGTCTTCGGCTCTCTGACCTTCTTCCTTCAGGACGAAACCTTCATCAAGCTGAAGGTGACGATTCTCTATTCCCTGTTCGGCGCGGCGCTGCTCGGCGCGCTGTATTTCGACAAGTTGCTGCTTCCCATCGTCTTCGACATGGCTATCCACATCGACGACGCCGGCTGGCGCAAGCTCACCTGGCGCTGGGGCTTCTTCTTTTTCTTCCTTGCCGCGCTCAACGAGGCGGTGCGGCGGATGGTCTCAACCGACGTCTGGGTGGACTTCAAGGTCTTTGGCATCATGCCGATGACGGTGCTGTTCGCGATTATTCAGGCGCCCCTGATTATGCGGCACGAAATCCGGCCGGAAGACGAAGACCCCGAAGCGCATTTCTGACGGAGGATCCGGCTGCAAGGCGGCTTGGCTGCGCTATCGCGCTTCAGTCCTTCGTCGCGGCCTGCTTCGCTGCGCCGGCCCGAGCGCGCCGACGCGCCGCCGGAACGGCCTTCTTCTCCGCCGGCGCCGATTTATGCAGCATCTCCTGCAGGAAGTTGAACTCGTCGACGCCGAGGATCACGAGCCGGTCGCGGCCGTTCTTCGTCACAACGATCGGCTCGCCAAGCGCCAGATCGCTGTACATACTGAACTTCTTGGCCATTTCCGCGGAACTGACTCTTTTCATGGCGCGGTCGCTTGCTCTTTGGGCCAGCATGGCGGCGCACGGTCGCGGGCGTCCCCCTGGCGAACGTTCGTCAGCTCATCTCGAATTCTGCCTCCATTCGGCTCGGCGCACAAGTCGCGCTCGGGCCGTATTCGCAAACGAACGGCGCGCGGGCCAGGCTCGCGCCAGTCTTGGGGCACATTCCGAAAAAGTTGACAGACTTTTTCGGGAGGAATGCGCTTCAACCTTTCGATCTGGCGCGGTTTCTTATCGGCCGAACGATTTCGTTCGATCGGAAAGCCCTCCAGGGCGATCCCCCGCGCGAAATGACGGCCTGTGTCTTCCTCCTCCTTGGCCGCGATAACGGAACTTTGTTCGAATGGCCGCGCCGCCTCTTCGAGGTCACGTGGCGCAACCCGGCGAACATCGCGAAGTTTTTTGGCGAAACCTTGGCCATTGATTCGCTGTGCCATTGTTTTGGCTGGATTTTTCGCGTGATTTTTTACAGTTCATGCCTATTGACCAAAATACACCTTTTGCATAAAGTATGCAATGTTGTGGTTCAAGGGGGCCAAAAGCTTAATCGTTATAACGAGGGAGCGAGTAGCATGAGCACGCGTAAAATGAGTGGGCGCGCGGCGATCGCCGTCGCCAGCCTGATGGGAGGCCTGCTTTCCCTGGCGCCGGTGAACGGCGCTCTTGCCGGCCCGGTCGGCTTCGCAACCCCTGCGGCTACGGGCGTTCAGGCGCCGATCGACACGGTCGGCTTGCGGCGCTGCCACTGGGGCTGGCATTGCCACGGCCACCATGCGAGCCCGTATTTCACCCGCATGGTGGACGCCGGCGTGGTGTCCTACCCGATCCACAGGATCGAGCGCTACCACATCGACTATCATCATCCGTCCTATACCCTCACGAGCTGCTGCACGTGGTGGTGAGCCGTGTTCGGTTGATGCGGCGGAACGCGCCGGAAATCCTGGCGCGTTCCGGTCTGCGGCCGGACATCGGGCGTGACGAGCGGTGAAGCATCGTCTCGGACGCCGGCCGCCGCCGGCGGCGCGGTTCCGCCACCGGGGGGACCAATGTCTCGAGTACCGTCCCGTCCAGTGCGGGCCGCGCCGGATTTTGGCTTTTGTTCATCGTAAATATTGATTCGCGATTTACCATAAAGTTCTGCTAGTTTCCGATTCGATAACCACGACGAATGCTTGAGATTTACGATGAAAATTTACGCGCTACCATCGCGAACGTCAGCAATCGCGCAAGGAGGCCAAATGTTCCCTGCGCGCAAACGAGCGGTTCGTGTCCATGTTGCAGCAGCGTCAGCTTTTTACTCGCGCGGAATCCAAATATCCCGCCGCCTTTCGCCGGTGCGCCGTTACGGCGCTCCTCCTCGGCCTTAGCGGCGGAAGCGCCGTCGCCGGCCCCTATGTCGTGCGGGGCATCGGCCCCAGCGATCCTGTCGCCGCCTATGCCGAGCCGGCGCCTGTCCCGCCGCCGGCGCCCGGCGGCCACGGGGGGCTTGGCGGCGGATTCATCGAGATGCTGGTGACGGGCGCCGATCCGGCGCCGCGCGCCGCCTATTACGCCCCGCCGCCCCGCGCCGCGCGCCGACAGGTCGCGGCCTATGCGCCGGCCGCGTCGGCGACCGAGTTCCAGCGCGAAGTCGATCCCGCCTACATGCGCGCCGACATCGACTACGCCACCGGCGAGCGCGCGGGCACGATCGTGGTCGATACGCCGAACAAGTTTCTCTACTATGTGAAGGGCGGCGGCCGGGCCATCCGCTACGGCATCGGCGTCGGACGGCCGGGCTTCGAATGGTCGGGCGTCAAATCGATCAGCCGCAAGGCGGAATGGCCGGACTGGACGCCGCCCGCGGAAATGCTGGCGCGCCGTCCCGACCTGCCGCGCCACATGAACGGCGGCCCCGACAATCCGCTCGGCGCGCGGGCGCTCTATCTCGGGTCTTCGCTCTACCGCATTCATGGCACCAACGAGCCCTATACGATCGGTCAGAACGTTTCGTCCGGCTGCATCCGCATGATGAACGACGACGTGATCGATCTGTACGGCCGCGTGCAGGTCGGCGCGCGGGTCGTTGTGCGTTAGAGCGGTCTCCGAACTGACCGAATCGTTTTGGGATTCCCGAATCGCTCGTATTCTGATTCATGATCCCTGCCGCCTCCTTTCGCGGCGGGGACGCCGCTTTTCGACGATCTTCGCGAACGGGTTGTGAAGGCGGTTGTCGACGATGGCATGTCGCGTAATGCGGCGGCCGGACGGTTCGGCGTGAGCATTCCGAGTGCGGTGCGCTGGGCGAAGCGAATCGCGACTATACTTTTTAGCCTTGTCCGCTGCACGCCGGACATCGCCCTGCTCGAGATCTATCAGGGCGATTCAGTGAAAGCCGGTGTCATGCCCGCGAATGCGGGCATCCAGGGGCATTAGCTCGGGACTCCGCATGGACTCCTGGATTCCCGCTTTCGCGGGAATGACAAGGGGTTGCGAGTTTTCGGTAGATGGCCATGTCGAGATCTGTCAGGGTCTATTTCGTCGAGCGAAGGAGATGTAAGATCGTCCCATGTCGTTGGAGCCCCTCATCGCCCCCTCGATCCTCTCCGCCGACTTCGCCAGGCTCGGCGAAGAGGCGCGCGCGATGGAAGGCGCGGGCGCCGACTGGCTCCATCTCGATGTGATGGACGGCCATTTCGTCCCCAACATCACGTTCGGCCCCGGCGTCGTGAAGGCGCTGCGGCCGGCGACGAAGCTCGTGCTCGACGCGCATCTGATGATCGAGCCGGCCGACCCCTACATCCGCGCCTTTGCGGAGGCGGGCGCCGACGTGATTACGGTCCATGCGGAGGCGGGCCCGCATCTCCATCGCTCGTTGCAGTCGATCCGCGCGCTCGGCAGGACCGCCGGCGTGTCGCTGAACCCCGCGACGCATGAAAGCTGCCTGCAATACGTGCTCGACGAGGTCGATCTCGTTCTCGTGATGACCGTCAATCCGGGCTTCGGCGGCCAGAGCTTCATCCGTTCTCAATTCGAGAAAATCCGCCGCATTCGCGAGACGATCGGGCGCCGGCCGATTCGCCTTCAGGTCGACGGCGGGGTGACGCCGCAAAACGCCGCGGCGATCGTCGAGGCGGGCGCCGACGTGCTGGTCGCGGGCACGGCGGCTTTTGCGGGGGGCGCCGCGCAATACGCCGTCAACATCGCCGCGCTGCGCGAAGCGGCGGCGTCCGCGGGCGCGATCGGCGTTTAGGGCGAATTCGGCAAAAAGTTGACAGACTTTTTCGACAAGAATTCGCTCCAACATTATGATTTGGCGCGATTTCCTATCGATCGAACGATTCCGTTCGATCGGAAAGGACTCGCTCAAAGTCAAAAAGTTAGAGCATGTCCTGATCGAAAAACCGCTTGGCGCTTTTTTGGGACATGCTCTTAGGATCCGTCCGCGAATAAGTGCTTCAGTTGCCGGACGCTTTCCTCGAATGCGACTCGCATTTCAGTGATCCGAGCGATTCACTTATTACCGTACGGCGCCTTAGCGCCGAAACGCCGCGCCCGGCCGTTTGTTGTGCGTTCGTCACAATTTCGCGAAACACGGGAGGGCGGCGGCTTCAGCGCGCAGCTCGGCCGCAAGCGGGAGCGTACACTATGCATGACGGCGACGCTCGGGCGGTCGAACAAAGCGAATTTCGCGCGCTGCTGAACGAGATCGAGTCGTTGCGCGACGACGTGGCGAACGCCGGCGCCGCCTTGCTCGGCGAATGGGGCGTTTCGCAAGATCATCCGCGTTTCGGCGCGGCCGCGCTCAATCTTGCGCACTATCTCGCCTTGCGCCGCCACGATCTCAACGCTTTGCAGCTGCGCCTCTCGGCGCTCGGCCTTTCTTCGCTCGGCCGCAGCGAGGCCAAGGTCATGGCCGCGCTCGACGCACTGATCGCGACGTTGCGGCGCCTCTGCGGCGAGGAAATTGCGCTCTATCCGACTCTCCGAGCGATGGGCGCCGGCGTGGAGGCGCTGTCGGCCGCTTGCGACGCGATTTTCGGGGCGGCTCAGTGGTCTTCGCACACGAGAATCATGGCGACGCTGCCGTCGGACGCCGCGGCCAATCCCGCGCTCGTTCGCCGTCTAATGGAGGCTGGCATGGATTGCGCGCGCATCAATTGCGCGCATGACGACGCGGGCGCCTGGGCGCGGATGATCGAAAATATTCGCGCGGCCGAAAGCGAGTTACGGCGAAGCTGCCGCGTTCTCATAGACCTCGCGGGGCCGAAGTGCCGGATCGGCGCGGTGCAGGCGCCCGAAAAATATCGTGTGCATCGTGGCGACCGCCTGGCGCTCGTGGCGCGGGTCAACGCGCAGGACAAAGCGTCTGTTGCTTTCGATGTCGAGCCGCGCTGCGTTCTGCGGCAGCTAAAGATCGGCGACGACGTGCATATCGATGACGGCAAAGCGAGCGGCCGCGTGGTGGAGGTCTCGCCGCGCCGGGCGGTGATCGAAATCTTCTGCGCCCGCGCCAAGGGCGTGCGCCTCAAGCCGGGCAAGGGCCTGAATTTTCCCTCGACCGAGCTCGACCTTTCGCCGTTGACGCCGAAGGACTTCAACGATCTGGACTTTGTCGCGCGCAACGCCGATCTTGTCGGCTTCTCTTTCGTGCAGCGGCCGGCCGACGTCGAACTATTGCAGGATCATCTTGTTGCGCGGCGCGGCGGCGCGCCGCCTCAGCCTCTTGTGCTGAAAATCGAGACGCCGCTCGCCGTGCGTAATCTCCCGCGCCTCATCGCTCAGGCGGCGGCGCATCATCCCACAGCGGTCATGATCGCGCGTGGCGATCTTGCGGTGGAGCTGGGCTTTGCCCGCCTCTCGGAAATCCAGGAGGAAATTCTGTGGCTGTGCGAGGCTGCCCAAACGCCTGTGATCTGGGCGACGCAGGTGCTCGACCAATTCGTCAAGGAGGGCGTCGCCAGCCGCTCGGAGACAACCGACGCCGCCATGGCCCAGCGCGCGGACTGCGTCATGCTCAACAAAGGGCCGTTTGTTGCCGAAGGCGTTCTCTTTCTACGCGACGTGCTTTTGCGGATGGACCGCCATCACGCCAAGAAATTTTCGCGCTTTACGACCTTGCGCGCCTGGGATTGACCGGGGCCCGGACCCGGCCGGCGCCATAAGGGTGTTGCGGCGGCGCGCCCGCCGAACTATGGCTAACCGCGCCGTCGGCCCGTCGGCCGGCGCATTGGGGCGTCGCCAAGCGGTAAGGCAGCGGATTTTGATTCCGCCATACGGAGGTTCGAATCCTCCCGCCCCAGCCAGATTCGGCTTGGCGGCGCGTGTCGCAGCCCCTCTCTTCCGTCGTGGCCCCGTCCTTTGAAGAAAGGACAGGCGCCGGAGCAGAGCCGACGCCGCGGCAATCCGTCTTGGCCGTTCAACTCGCCTCCGCCAGCAGCGAGAGCTGCGCGCGGTTCTCGCCGACAAGATCGGTGAGCGGCGTCGGATATTCGCCGGTAAAGCAATGGTCGGTGAACTGCGGTCGCAGCGCGTCGCGCCGCTCGAAACCCATGGCGCGGTAGATGCCTTCGACCGAAAGAAAGCCCAACGAGTCGCAGCCGATATAGTCGCGCATTTCGTCGAGCGAATGGGTGGCCGCCAGCAGCTTGTCCTTTTGCGGCGTGTCGATGCCGTAATAATCGGGATGCGTGATCGGCGGCGACGAAATGAGGAAATGCACTTCGGTCGCTCCCGCGTCGCGCATCATCTGCACGATCTTCACCGAGGTGGCGCCGCGCACGATCGAATCGTCGACGAGGATGACGCGCTTGCCGGCGACGACGCAGCGGTTGGCGCTGTGCTTCATGCGCACGCCCACTTCGCGCGCCGACTGCGTCGGCTGGATAAAGGTGCGGCCGACATAGTGGTTGCGGATGATGCCGAGCTCGAAAGGAATGCCGGAGGCCTGCGCGTAGCCGAGCGCCGCCGGCACGCCGGAGTCCGGCACCGGCGCCACCACGTCGGCGGCGATCCTCTGTTCGAGCGCGAGCTGGCGCCCCATCGCCTTGCGCACTTCGTAGACGGGCCGTCCGTGCACGATGGAGTCGGGCCGAGCGAAATAGATATATTCGAAGATGCAGGGGCGCGCCGCCTGCGGCGGAAAGGGGCGCAGACTTTGCAGCCCCTCTTCGGATATCACCACGATCTCGCCGTTGGCCACATCGCGCACGAAGCGCGCGCCGATGATGTCCAGCGCGCAGGTCTCCGAAGCGAGAATATATTTCCCGTCGAGTTCGCCGATGACGAGCGGGCGGATGCCCAGAGGATCGCGCGCGCCGATCAGCTTCTTGTTCGAGAGAACGACGAGCGAATAGGCGCCTTCGATCTGACGCAGCGCCTCGATGAAGCGGTCGATGAGCCGGGATTTGCGGCTGCGGGCGACGAGATGGAGGATGACCTCTGTGTCGGAAGTCGACTGGAAGATTGCGCCTTGCTCGATCAATTCGCGGCGCAGGGTCTGGGCGTTGGTGAGATTGCCGTTATGGCCGACCGCAAAACCGCCGGTGTTGAGTTCGGCGAAGAGCGGCTGCACGTTGCGCAGCATGGTTTCGCCGGTCGTCGCGTAACGCACGTGGCCGATCGCCGACTGGCCCGGCAGGCGCTTGATCGTGCTCTCGCGCGAAAAATGGTCGCCGACGAGACCGAGGCGCCGCTCGCCGTAGAAGCGCCCGGCGTCGAAAGAGACGATGCCGGCCGCCTCCTGGCCGCGGTGCTGGAGCGCGTGCAGGCCGAGCGCGGTGATGACGGCGGCGTCCGGGTGATTGAAGATGCCGAAGACGCCGCAATATTCGCGCAGCCGGTCGCCGTCGAGATCGTCCCCGTCGAGCGCGGCAGGGAGGCCGCCGTCCTGATCCGCCGTCGAACCCGTCATCGCTTTGTCTCCCTTATCGCGCCGGTGCGCGGGGCGGCGTCAGACGAGCCGGCGGCTCGCTTTTCAAGGCCGCTCGACCGAACAGACGCGCCGCTAGAGCAAAATCCGAAAAAGTTGATAGACTTTTCCGATAAGATTTTGCTCCAGCATTTTGAATCTGGAGCGATTTCTTATCGACCAGACGATTCCGTCTGGTCGGAAAGCGCTCTAGTCTTTTTTCTCCGGCTCGGGAGCGGGCGCGGCCTCGGCCGGCGGCTCGGGCGCGGCCTCGGCCGGCGGAGCGGCATCCGGTTTCGCGCCTTCGCCTTCCGGTTCGGCGGGTGGCGCTTCGCTTCCGGGCGCGTGCTTCTTCGACTTGATCTTCTCCACGATGCTGTCGATGTCGGAGGGCAGCATGTCCCGCAGCTTGAGGCCCGCCGCCTGCAATATTGGCTTGGCGCGCGCGTTCGTCACCCATTCCGGCTGATTGGCCTCAGGCACCAGCCAGCCGTAGAAGACGAAAGCCACCACCGCGAGCAGCAGGCCGCGCACCGCGCCGAAGACGAAGCCGAGGGTGCGGTCGAGCGCGCCGATCTTGGAGTCGAGGATAAGGTCGGAAACCTTCACCGTCACCAGCGATACAAGGATCAGCGCCACGAAAAACACAGCCGCCGTGGCGACGAGCAAGGCGATGCTTTCCTTGTGAATGTATTCCTTGATATTTTCATAAGGAAAATCAAAAGGATGGGAATAGTAATAATAGGCGGCGACGGCGGCGGCGACCCAGGAGAGGATCGCCAGAACCTCGCGCGTGAAGCCGCGGAGCAGGGCCAGCAGGCCCGACACCAGCACGACGATCAGAACCGCCAGGTCGAGATAGGACGGCATTGCATGGCCTCTCGTGTTGTCGCCCCCGCGCGGCGAATTCGCGCGGGCGGCGCCCGTTATGCGCGGGACCGGACTTTGTCTGCTTCGTTGTCATATTTCCGCACGCGGCGAAAGCCCCGTCCTTCGCCTCGGCGTTTTCTCGCATCGCGGCGGCGCCTACGCGTCGCTCCCGCGATTTTCCCGACAATGCCAAAACGGCGCGGCGCGGTCGAGCGCAATTTCGCAAGTTTTCGCGGGCGGCGCCCGGCGCAGCCGAGGCTTGCTCGCCGGCGTGGCGAGCGGCTAGGGTTGCGCATGGCGCGCGCGGGCGCGGCGAAGGGCGGGGCGAAGGGCGTGGCCTGCATGAGGGACGACGACGAAAACCAGCAGCGGCGCGTTCGCGCGCCTTACGAAATCGGCCAGCCGCTGGAGGCGCTCTCCGTCGCCGAGATCGACGAGCGGATCGCGGAACTGCGCGGCGAGATTGCGCGGCTCGAAGCCGCCCGCGCCGGCAAGCAGGCCGCGGGCGCCGCGGCGGACGCGTTTTTCAGGAGGTAGGCGGGCGCGGCGATCCGCGTCTTGCCGAGGGTTCCGGTCAGCGTCCGCTCGCGATGGCCGCCCGCCAGTATCAGGCGCGCACAGCCCGCCGCCTGGGCCGAGCGCATCCGTTCCGGCGGAAAGGGGCGGGAGCGTGGATCGTCAGTAATTGGCGAGGGCGGAGACGGCGCCACGGCGACCCCGCTCATTGGGCGCGGATCGGCGCGCCAGACACGAAAAATTTCCTGGTGGAGCTGGGGGGATTCGAACCCCCGACCTCTGCAGTGCGATTGCAGCGCTCTCCCATCTGAGCTACAGCCCCGCTCCGAGCGGGGTGGGTACACGGCGCGTCATTTCCTGTCAATTGCTTCGCGCCCCGTTTCGCTGCGCCTTTACGCGCCCGCGCCGTCCGCGCCGTGTGTGACGACTGTCGCCGCTGGCGGGGATTGCGGCGCCGCCGCGAGGGGGCTAGACAGGCGCCCTAGCGCGCTTCCCGATCGAACGGGACCGCTCGATCGATAAGAAGTCGCGCCAGATCAAGAAGACCGGAGCAAGTCCCTATCGAAACGCCTGTCAGCTTTTTCGGAGCTTGCCCCCAGCCCGTTCGAGACCATCCAACGGAAGACGCGCACAATGACTTACGCCGTGGTCAACCTTCTCCTCACCGTCATCAACATCTATTGGTGGATCGTCATCGCCATGGCCGTGATGTCGTGGCTCATCGCCTTCGACGTGGTCAACATGCGCTCGCAGGCGGCCTTTTCGATCTGGCGCGCGCTCAACGGCCTCACCGAGCCGCTGCTCGCGCCCATTCGCAACGTTCTGCCGAGCGTCGGCGGGCTCGACATCTCGCCAATCATCCTGCTGTTGGCGTTGCAGTTCCTTTACGACCTCATCCTGCGCGGCGTCGGGCAGATGGCGCTTGGCTGATCCCAGTGCGTCTCTTGCGCGAAGCGCCCCCTGGCTTGCGGAGTCGGGCGGCGTAACCCTCTGGCTGCGGCTGACGCCCAAAGGCGGGCGCGACGCGCTGGAGGGGGAGGAGACGCTCTCCGACGGACGCGCCGTGCTGAAGGCGCGGGTGCGCGCGGCGCCGGAAGGCGGCAAGGCCAACGCGGCGCTGATCGCGCTGCTCGCCGAGGCGCTGGGTGCGCCCAAAGGCGCCGTGACCCTTTGCGCCGGCGAGACGAGCCGCGTGAAGAAAGTTTTCGTCGCGGGAGACCCCGCGCCTTACCTCGACGCGCTGGCGAAGCTGGCGCATGGTGAATGAAACGGGTTTCGGTTGAATGACTCGGCTGTCATTCCGGACGCGCGAAGCGCGATCCGGAATCCAGAGCAACTTCGGCGATCGTTGTGGATGTTGCTCTGGATTCCCGCTTTCGCGGGAATGACAGGCGGAGAGCTTCGCTAAGCCGAAACCGTACGAAGCGAGCGGTTGGAAAGATGAGCAAGTCGAAAATCAACGTCGGCAATTTCTTCGAGGATTTCAAAATCGGCCAAGTGCTGCGCCACGCCGCGCCGCGCACTGTGTGGCCCGGCGACGTGTCGGTCTACACCGCGCTCTATCTGCCCCGTTTCGCCGTGCAGTCCTCCCGCGCTTTCGCCCAGGCGATCGGCTACAAGGATGCGCCCGTTGACGACATGCTCGTCTTCCATGTCGTGCTCGGCAAGACCGTGCCGGACGTGTCGCTCAACGCCATCGCCAATCTCGGCTATGCCGACTTCAAATTCCTGCGGCCCGTTTATTACGGCGACACGCTCGACGCGACTTCGGAAGTGATCGGCCTGAAAGAAAACTCCAACAAGGAGACCGGCGTCGTCTATGTGCGCACCACGGGCAGGAACCAGCACGGAGAAACGGTGCTGGAATACGCCCGCTGGGTGATGGTGAAAAAGCGCGACAAGGACGCCGCCGTCGGCCCCGACGTCATTCCCGATCTGCCCAAGGCGGTCGATCCCTCGCAGCTCGGCAAGGCGGTTCCGCCGATCAACGTCGCCGCCTACGACAAGGCGCTCGCCGGCTCGACCAATTTCTGGGGCGATTACGAAAAAGGCGAAAAGATCGACCATGTCGACGGCATGACCGTCGAAGAGGCCGAACATCAGATGGCGACGCGCCTCTACCAGAACAATTCGAAGGTCCACTTCAACCAGTATTACGAGGCGCAGGGCCGCTTCGGAAAGCGCATCGTCTATGGCGGCCATGTGATCTCCATGGCGCGCTGCCTCTCGTTCAACGGCCTCGAAAACGCCTTCCATATTTCGGCGGTGAACGGCGGCCGGCACGTCAATCCGCTGTTCGCGGGCGGCACGGTGTTCGCGTGGTCCGAGGTGCTGGACAAGGTGGAAATCCCCGACCGTTCGGACATCGGCGCGCTGCGCCTGCGGCTCGTCGCGACCAAGGACAAGCCCTGCGCCGAGTTTCCGCTCGCCGGCCCGGACGGCAAGCCGGACCCCAACGTGCTGCTCGATCTGGATTACTGGGCCGTGCTGCCGCGATAACGGCCCGATAAGCGGATGCTCGGAAAATGCGACGTTTTGATCCTGCGCGCTTTCCGATTGAGCGATTCCGTTCGATCGCAAAGCGCGCTAGTATCGCGAATCATCCGTTGGAAACGGAACACTGGCACAGCGTTTCCGGGGTTCGAATCCTATCGGGCGCCGGCCGTCATTGCGAGGAGCGATTCCCGGATTGCTTCCCCCCGGATCAAGAGTCCGGGGGTCGCTCGCAATGACAGGGACGGCTTGAAGCGTGACGCATATGATGTGTTCCATGGAAACGATGTACGACACGTGACCCGATCAACAGCGAACGAGGCGCGGGCATGGACGAATTCAACGCGGCTGCGAATGCGAACGGAGCCGAGCCGGCGGCGGAGAAGGCCGTGCAGACCGGAGAGGCGCCGGCGGCGCCAAAGCCTGCGGCGCTTCCCCCGGTCGCAGGCGCGGTCTTTCATCCGGAAGGGCGCCGTTCGCGCCCCGATTCGGACGCCATCCGCCACGCGTTCGAGACCGGCGAATTTCCGTACAAGACCCGGATGTCCGAGAAATTCTACCTGGAGCACATGGCGCCGCTGCAGGTCGAACTGCTGAAGGCGCAGAACTGGGTCAAGGAGACCGGCCAGCGCATCGTCGTGCTGTTCGAGGGGCGCGACGCCGCCGGCAAGGGCGGCACCATCAAGCGTTTCATGGAGCATTTGAACCCGCGCGGCGCCCGCGTCGTGGCGCTGGAAAAGCCCTCCGAACGCGAGCGCACGCAGTGGTATTTCCAGCGCTACATCCAGCATCTTCCGGCGGCTGGCGAGATCGTGTTCTTCGACCGAAGCTGGTACAACCGCGCCGGCGTCGAGCGCGTGATGAATTTTTGCACGCCCAACGAATATCTCGATTTCATGCGCCAATGCCCGGACCTCGAGCGCATGTTCGTCAATTCCGGCGTGCGGCTTTACAAATACTGGTTCTCGGTGACGCGCGAGGAGCAGCTTCGCCGTTTCCGCTCGCGTCAGAACGATCCGCTAAAACAGTGGAAGCTGTCGCCGATCGACCGCGCGTCGATGGACAAATGGGACGACTACACCGAGGCGAAGGAGGCGATGTTCTTCTTCACCGACACGGCCGACGCGCCCTGGGTCGTCATCAAGTCGGACGACAAGAAGCGTGCGCGCATGAACTGTATGCAGCATTTCCTGTCGTCGCTCGAATATCCGAACAAGGACCACGCCGTCACGCACGGCCCCGATCCGTTGATCGTCGGCTCCTCCGCCCATGTCATCGGCCGCAACGAGCACATCGTCGGCCAGTCGCTGGACTTGGACAAGAAGCGGAAACGGGCGGGGTGAGCCGCCCCGTCTTCTTCGTAAACGGACCGCGATCGTTGCTCAGATCGCGGGGCGGCATGTCGCCATAATCCATGCCGCCGTAATCACTCGTTCCATCCATCTCCTGTTACTGGCCGCCCGCGGGAAGATAGCGGATGGCGGCGAGAATGACCCCGACCGCTACGACCATGATCGAGCCGAACCAGATTTTCAGGTCGCGCGCGATCGTCTCGATTTTCGCGTCAAGTCTGAGTTCGGCCTCGCGCAGATCGGCCCTGACGACTGCGATGTCGGCTTTCGTGGCGAGTTCCTGACTGGTCGCCTCGGCGAAGGCTTCCGCCGCCGCCTTGGCCTGGGCGTGAGTGAAGCCGCCCGCTTCGAGCCTCTCGACGAATTTCAGCGTGTCGAACGGAACGGAATTGCTCACGGCCTCGCCTTTCCATTTGCGCTTGCAATATGAGGCTTGTGCGCGCCGCCGTCCAGTGCGCTTTCCGTCAGGCAGGGCCATTGACTGAAGCCTCGCAACTCCTTGTCATGCCCGCGAAAGCGGGCATCCAGGAGTCCAAGGCGCAAATGGTGGCGCCTGGCGCTGGATTCCCGCTTTCGCGGGAATGACACGCGCGTTTACTGAATCGCCCTGTCCGTCAGGGTCGCCGCTTGCCGCCTCCCGCGAAGCGCTTACCGGCGCCGGGCCTGCCGTTGGAATTTGCCGGCCCCGCCGGCCGCGCATTCGCCCTGGGGCGGGCGGATCGCGCCGGCGCCGCTTCGGCTGTGTCGCCGTGCGTGCGCCGGTCGGTGAAGGGCAGGGTCTGCCTCGTCAGCTTCTCGATGGCGCGCAGCAGTTGCCGCTCGCCATTGTCGCACAGCGAGATGGCGCGGCCCGACGCGCCGGCGCGCGCGGTGCGGCCGATGCGATGGACATAGGCCTCCGGCGTCTCCGGCAGTTCGAAATTCACGACGTGCGAGACGCCGTCGATGTCGATGCCGCGCGCGGCGATGTCGGTGGCGACCAGCACGCGCGTGCGGCCGCGGCGAAAGCCGTCGAGCGCGCGTTCGCGCTGGCTCTGGCTCTTATTGCCGTGAATCGCCGCCGCGCCGAGGCCGGCGGTCTCCAGATGCTGGGCGACGCGATCGGCGCCGCGCTTGGTGCGCGTGAACACGATGGCGCGCGAAAACTCCGGATCAGCCAGGAGATCGGCGAGAAAGTCGCGCTTGGCGCCGCCGTCGACGAAAAACACATGCTGCTCGACGCGCTCGGCCGTTGTCGCGACGGGCGTGACCTGCACATGCGCCGGATCCTTCAGCATCTCGGCGGCAAGACCGGCGATCTCCTTCGGCATGGTCGCCGAGAAGAACAGATTCTGCCGGCTCTTCGGAAGCCGCGAGACGATCTGCTTGATTGGAACCAGGAAGCCGAGATCGAGCATGTGGTCCGCTTCGTCGAGCACCACGACTTCCGTCGTGGCCAGCCGCAATTTGCCGCTGGCGATGTGATCGAGCAGGCGGCCCGGGGTCGCCACGAGCACGTCGAGACCGCGCGCGAGCATGTCGATCTGCGGGCGATGCGACACGCCGCCGACGATGACGCCGACGCTCGGGCGCAGGAACTGCCCGTAGGCGCGAAAGCTGTCGGCGATTTGCGCGGCAAGTTCGCGCGTCGGCGCCAGAATCAGCGCGCGCGCGGTGAAGGGAACGGGCCGGCGCCGGTCGGCGAGCAGCCGCTGCAGGATCGGCAGCGCGAAGGCCGCCGTCTTGCCGGTGCCGGTCTGGGCGATGCCGAGAAGGTCGCGCCCTTCAAGAAGCGCCGGAATGGCCTGGGCCTGAATGGGCGTGGGGGTTTCGTAGCCTTCGCGCTCGAGAGCGCGCAAGAGAACCTCGGCGAGGCCGAGATCGGAAAATTTCGTCACGTGTTATCTTTCATATGCGACAGGGCGCGGCGTACGGCGATGCGCCGCGCCGCCGCGTTCAATCGGACGAGAGGGGGTTGTCCCCGGGAAGACCTGCCCCGCGTATCGGGCCGTCTGATGTCTTGGAGAAGGGCGGCGCTCGGCAGTTCGACGGCCATAAGGCCGACGGCACGCGGCTGGAGCGTCTCGTGCTGCGTCGCAGCAAAGACTGGATAGAGAGAATCAGCGCGTCAGTCAATGATGGCGCAGCAATTCTAAAAGTAGGCTGCGGGCGAGCGTTACGGGCTATCGCGGTTTTTGACGAGGTCCGGCGGGATCGTGAAAGTCGCGAGAGATTCGAGGAAGACCTGCCAGGACGGGAAGACGACATAG
>Ga0233425_10003675_pt1 | contig 27293 bp, 19 predicted proteins | sample Watercolumn_Towu_2_FD_181712 | JGI IMG/M metagenome (GOLD analysis project Ga0233425, IMG submission 181712) | Freshwater microbial communities from Lake Towuti, South Sulawesi, Indonesia - Watercolumn_Towuti2014_140_MG | ecosystem: Environmental > Aquatic > Freshwater > Lake | place...
TTTCTTGGACATGGTGCCAAGGACTTCTGCATTGATGATGGCGTTGTCCACGCTTATAATTATCTCAAAAAGGCTCAGTCCAAGAATTATCAGTATAGTTGAAATCAGGTCCATGGTCTTAGGTTATAAACCCTATTAAAAAAACTTTTCATTTCCTATCCAATATCTTCTGCGGCATCATTAATGCGACAATCAGCGGAATAACAACAATCCCGACACCAAAAATCAATACATAAGGCAACGGATACTTGCTATAAAAAAGAAAGTCAGATTTAAGCCTTATAAAAGCCACCACAACAATAACCAGTGGAATTACATATCGTATCAAAAATCTCCATAGCTTGCCTATCTTAATGATTGAACTCTGATTTATGAATGCACTTAATCTTTCACTGTCTGAAAACCATCCAACGGCAACAGCCTCGAGCAGCAGGGCAATGCAGATATTGTAGAAGATGAAGTGGCTCATGATGTCCATGATGTAAAATCCGGGTTTTATGATAAGCAGCAGGCCGAATAAAAACCCGAATCCTGCTACAATTATGGCTGCATTTGCGTGCTTTGTCCTGAACTTGTGCACAAGTACATGGGTTATTGCATAAGCAAGGGAAGCAGCCCCAAATATAAAAAATATTGACAAAAAAATGAAAAATAGGATGCTCATCAAGGTAGGCTTGTAAAAAAGCGGGAGCGCCTGCGCTAAAACCGTAAAAGGAAAATCAAAGCCCACGCCGATTAATTTGTCAATGCCAATACCCTGCTTCATGCTTAAAAATCCAAGCGTGCCGAATAAAATCAGCCCAATTGCAATGCCTATGGTTAATTGAAACACTGCAACGTTCAGCGATATCCCTGAAACAAATCCTTTTCCCTTTCTTCCGATTGCATGCATCACTCCAAAAGACAGTCCTAGAGATGCAATTGCCAAAAAAAAAGAGTTTACCCAAGTGCCGATATCAAGAAGTCCGCTTAAGTCCGGCCTTAAAAAAGAATAAATGCCTTCAAGCGCATTGTCAAGTTTCAGAGTATACATTAAAAATAAAATCAGCAGTATTATAAATGTTGGAAATGCCGCAAGAACATATTTTTTCATGCTTTCATATCCTTTCCTTATATAAATGAATATCAGCAGCCATGCAAAAATCAGGGCAATAAAAACAGGCAGAGAAAATTGGGTGAATCCGCTAAATCCTTCAGAAGCCTGAAGCACATTGCTGAAAAAATACGACTTTGCATCATTTTTCCACTGCAGCCCGAGTGAGGCAAAAATATATATGATATGCCATGACAGAATTACGGCATAAAAACTCATCAAAATAAAAGCGTTAAACACCATGAGCCACCCTATAGAGCCGAACCGCTTTCTTATGGAAGCGAACAGGTCAACTGCATTTTTGTTGAAATATTGCCCGATTGTAAGCTCAAGCATGAGCAAAGGCACTCCAATGATCATCAGCGCAGCCAAATATGGGATAAAAAATAAGCCTGTTGTCTTATAGGAAATATAAGGATAGGCCAAAATATTTCCTATGCCTATTGCAGCAGCCGCAGCCAGCAAAACAGAGAAGAATCTGGAGTTGTTATTCATGGCCTTGGAAAGCCAAATTTCAATTTAAATCTTATGATTGTTAAAATTGTTGAGTGATCACAATTGAATTTAATCAATACATTTAATAAACCGGAAAATACCCTTTTCAATATGGAGCCTTTAACCCATAAATACGCCCCAAAAACAACAAAAGAAATATCCGGGCAGGATAATGCTGTAAGCAAATTGAGGGAATTCGTGCTTAACCATAAGAGGCAGAAGAAGAAATCAGCATTAATCTACGGCCCAAGCGGAACAGGCAAGACATGCTCAGTTTATGCAATAGCCAATGGTGTCGGATATGAAGTGATAGAGGTCAATGCATCCGACATGAGAAATTCTGACCAGATCGGCTTAAAAGTGGGCAATGCCATAAAGCAGCAGAGCCTGTTTGCAAAAGGAAAGATAATACTTGTTGATGAAATAGATGGATTGTCCGGCCATCAGGATAGGGGAGGAATACAGGCTATTGCTAAGCTGATAGAAAACTCCGCATTTCCAATTGTACTCACAGCCACAAACCCATTTGACAACAAGTTCAGCTCCTTAAGAAGCAAGTCCAATATGGTGGAATACAAGGCTTTGGATTACCTGTCTGTCTTTAATATCCTGAAAAATATATGCGAAAAAGAAAAAATAAAGCATGAAGATGAGGTGCTTAAAATCCTCTGCAGGAGGTGCGGTGGAGACGCAAGGGCTGCCATAAACGACCTGCAGTTGTTGGCCCAGGAAAAGAAAGAGCTGACAAAGGAAAGCCTGCAGGAACTGTCTGAAAGGAACAAGACAGACAATATAATGACAGCATTGAACAGGATATTCAAGACAACTGACCTGAAAATAGCGATTTCAGCCTTTGACAATGTTGATGAGGATTTGGACGAGCAGCTGCTGTGGATTGACGAGAATCTGCCAAAAGAATATACAAAGCCTGAAGACCTTGCAAGGGCATACGAGATGCTGGGCAAGGCTGATGTCTTCAGCAGGAGAATAAGGAGATGGCAGCACTACCGGTTTTTGGTTTACATAAATGCGCTTATAACGGCAGGGATAGCCTCTGCAAAAAGTGAAAAGTACAGGCATCTTGTTGAATACAAGCCGACAGGGCGCATCTTAAAGTTGTGGTGGGCAAACCAGAGGGCTGCAAAAAAAAAGGAGATTGCAGGCAGGATAGCTGAAAAAACACATTCCTCAAGGAAAGAGATTTTGAAAAGCACTATGCCTTATCTTCCAATAATGTTTAGGAATAAAGAGATGAGGAGCAATATTGTGAGGGAGCTTGGCCTGAATGAAGAGGAAGTTGAATGGCTTAAGGAACAGACTAAATAAGTTATCGAGCTCTCTGCGCTAGACCAGCTATATCTGGCGGGAATAAATGCAACTCGTAATCTCCACTTTCTAACAAAACTGAGGCTGTATCATAAACCCTATTTGCCTCATGATAATCAGGCGTATTCCTTAAATGAATCTCTGATGCCCTTCCGCTCAGACCAACCAAACCCAAATAAACATTGTAAACCTCATTACCTCTTGTTAAGTCTAAAACCAACTGCCTAATATTGTTTAATTCTGGTTTGATAGCCATGCCTGGCAAAGTATGAACTACAATATTCTCTGGAGTAACTGGGAATACTTTCCTTTTGGTAGTGTTACGCATTTCCTCAAGTATGGCTCTTTGTACCATTTATTTGTCTAAGTAATAGCTCCATAAATAAAAATCTATGCTTTTAAGTTCCCCAACAATTAAACATTTAAATACTACAATAAAAATCATAAATAAAATGGAAACTCCTCAAAACTACAATCCAAAAGAATCCGAGCAAAAATGGCTTGAATTCTGGGAAAAGGAAAAAATCTACGCTTTCAACCCTAAAAGCAAGGCTGAAATCTATTCTGTTGATACACCTCCTCCAACAGTCTCTGGCAAGATGCACCTTGGGCATTCTTTTTCCTATGCGCAGCAGGACTTTGTTGTAAGATTCCATAGAATGCTCGGCAAGAATATATTTTATCCTTTCGGCGTCGATGATAATGGGCTCGCTACAGAACGTATGATTGAAAAGATGAAGAATATCAAGGGACAGTTCATTCCTAGGGGAGAATTTGTAAAATTGTGCTATACAACAGTGGAAGAAATTAGAGGCGATTTTGTCCATGATTGGAAAAGGATTGGTATAAGCGCAGATTTTAACATATTTTATTCAACAATAAATAAACACTCCCAGAGAATAAGCCAGAGAAGCTTCATAGAGCTTTACAAGATGGGAAGATGCTACAGGAAAGAAGGCCCCACAATATGGTGCCCCGAATGCCGGACTGCAATCGCTCAAGTTGAGATGAAAGACGATGAAAGATTGACCAATCTTGTCTACATAGAGGCCAAGACTGAAAAAAATGAGCCGATTGTGTTTGCAACAACAAGGCCGGAGCTGTATCCATCCTGTGTTGGCATGTCTGTCAATCCAAATGATGAAAGGTACAAGAAATTTGTGGGGCAAAAAATAATAATGCCTCTGACAAATGCAAAGATTGAATTGACAACAGATGAGATGGTTGATCCTCAATTTGGGACAGGGGTTGTTTATTTTTGCAGCAGCGGTGATGCGCAATTTCTCGAATGGGAGACAAGGCACCATATAAAAGACAAGATTTACATTCTTAATTTTGACGGCACGATGAATGAAAAAGCTGGCCAATACAAAGGCATGACAATCCCAGAGACAAGAAAAAAAATAGTTGATGATTTAAACAATCTTGGAGTTGTCAAAAAAACAGAGCCATTGAAGCATTCTGTCAATGTGCATGAGAGATGCGGCACAGTGGTTGAGTATATGGTATCAAAACAGTGGTACATCAAATACCTTGACTTGAAGGATGATTTCATAAAATATGGCAGGAAAATCAAATGGCATCCTGAGCATATGAGGGTTAGATATGAAAATTGGGTTAATGGCCTGAAGTGGGACTGGAACATTTCAAGGCAAAGGCATTTTGGAGTTCCTATCCCTGTTTGGTATTGCAGCAAATGCAATGAGATACTGCCGGCAGATGAAGAGCAATTGCCAGCTGACCCATTGGTTGACAAGCCATCAAAGGGATGCAAGTGCGGCTCAAAAGATTTTGTGGGAGAGAAAGATGTTTTGGATACATGGGCAACTTCCTCACTGACTCCGGACATTGCAATCGGGATGTTTGACAGGAAGCTGCAGAAAAAATTGTTTCCTATGAGCTTGAGGCCCCAGGCCCATGACATAATCACATTCTGGCTTTTCAACACTGTTGTAAAAAGCTGTTTCCACCATAAAAGCATCCCTTGGAATGAGGTGATGATATCTGGCTTTGTGCTTGACCCCCATGGCAAGAAGATGAGCAAGAGCAAGGGCAATGTTATTGAGCCGCAGTTCATGATTGACAAGTACTCTGCTGATGCATTAAGGTTCTGGGCAGCTGGAAGCGGGCTTGGAGATGACCTGCCGTTCCAGGAGAAAGACCTGGTGACAGGCAGCAAGTTCGTCACAAAAATATGGAACGCCTCAAAATTTGCGTCTTTGCACCTTGATGATTATAGATTGAAAAAGCCTAGCAAGCTTCATCTTATAGAAAGATGGATTTTGTCAAAGCTGAGCAGGGTTGTAAAAGAATCGACTGAAAATTTCATGAATTATGAATACTCGCATACAAAGCTGGAAACAGAGACCTTCTTTTGGCACACTTTCTGCGACAATTACCTTGAGATAATAAAGGACAGGCTGTACAATGCGGACAAGAGGGGCAAAGAGGAGAAGCTGTCAGCCCAGTACGGGCTTTATCAAACCCTGTTGGCGATAATTAAATTGATGGCCCCCATAATGCCTTTCATAACAGAGGAGCTTTATCAATTATATTTCAAAAAGCATGAAAAAGTAAAAAGTGTCCATATTTCAAAATGGCCTGAAATAAGCATGATTGACGAGCACGCAGAGCACATTGGCGATTTTGTTGTTGATGTTGTTGAATTTGCAAGAAGGCAGAAGACGGCAAAGCAGGTTTCATTGAAGACTCCTGTTAAAAAACTGACGATAAAAGCAAGCATAGAGGAAAAGGATTTTGACTCTGTTGAGGCTGAGATAAAGGCAGCCACATCAGCGGAAAGCATTGTTTTCGAGCCGATGAGGGGGAAAGCGCCTGAAAAGAAGCTGGAGATTGAAGTTGAGTTTTGAAATAAAAAAATTTAAATATTAGTTATCTGAAGTTAGAAGTAAAAGCTTTTTTGAGGTGGGAGAATGAGTGTACAAATATTCCGAGGAGTTACTGTTTCTGGCAAGCACATAGTGGACAATGCTGATTTGTTTAAACGTCCTGTTTTGGATCCTATTGAAATAATAGTAGCAAGAGAAGCATCTGCGCGTGTATTAACGGGGGGTTTTCCTCCTTTTGTAGATGATGAAAGAGCTTTTTTTGTGGCAGTTGACCAAGTGAAAAGAGGTGTTCCTGCAAAAGAAATTGTAGCCACTTTTTCAAGAATTGCAGAAATTAAACATTACGCTAACTATGATGGACTTGAACTTCGAGACCCTGATAAAATTTATACAGGAGTGCCAGAGAGAACTTTTTCATGGAAATGGATAGACCCAAGTAGCCCTCTTGTAGATCGTGTTAGAATTGAAAAATCAGGAGCCGATAGGCATCAAGGAGAAAGATCAATCGTTTATGGGGATAAAGAAGCTCTAATTATTTATGGTTCAAGGGATGGCGGTTATGGGGATAAGATGACAAAGTTTCATGAGGACAGGGTTCCATCAGACAGAATGATTAGAAAAGCTGCGGAACTTATTGAAGCTGTAAATAAAAGAAACTGGAAGCAGGCTACGGAAAGATATCATGACTTAACTAAGATGGCCGGGCATTTATTCTATACATCGCAAACTTATACTCAATTCTTAACTGATGTAGGCTCTATAATATTGCAAAAATCTGAAAGCTACATTGTTGAACTTGGTATGGGGCGCTTCACGTTTCCAATTGGTTATTCAATAAATGAACCTCCCAAGATGTCACCAAAATCAGAACCAGAAAGCAATGGGCATAAACCAAGTTATAGTGATCAGTATGTAAATAGAATACATGCGATGAGAAGGGTGGTTGTGCCAAACCAACATTCCGTTAGAAGTTCATCAACACCCTTTGTTGATTATAAAGGCCACCATAAACTAGCGCACAGAGCAGTTAGATAAACAAGCTTTCTTACCTTTCTTTTTTCCACCTAACTCCATCTTTAGTATCCTCGAGAATAATACCTTTTTCCTTTAACTCATTCCTTATCCTGTCTGCCTTTGCAAAATCTTTTTCTTTTCGTGCCTTTTCCCTTTCATCAATGAGTTTTTTCAGCTCAGGGCTTAATTTTTCTTTTTTCTCCTCAATAATTCCAAGTATTTGGTCAATGCCATTCATGAAATTAATAATTTTCCTGGCGTCATTTTTTCCGATTTTGCCTTCCATCATCAATGAATTGATTGCCTTAACAAACTCGAAAACATGGGATAGGGCAGAGCTGATATTCAAATCATCATCCATTGCTTCTTCAAATTCTTTTTTTGTTTTTTGGATTATATTCCCTGTTTCTTTATTTTTCAGGTTGTTTTTTATTTCCCCGAGCTTAATCATAAAGTCATTCAGCCTTTGCACTGCATTGTCAGCGGCCTTGACAGCCTCTTCCGTGAAATTCAGCTGAACCCTGTAATGCGCAGACAAAAGAAGGTACCTTATCGCTCTTGGACTGCATCCTTTATCAAGCAAATCCCTCAAAGTATAGAAATTGCCCAATGATTTGGACATCTTCTGCCCATTCACAAGCAAGTGCTCGTTATGAAACCAGTAATTCGCGAATTTTTTCCCTGTAAAAGCTTCGCTCTGCGCAATTTCATTCTCGTGATGGGGAAAAACAAGGTCTATTCCTCCTGCATGTATTTCAAAAGACTTTCCAAGATATTTCATAGACATTGCAGAGCATTCAATATGCCAGCCCGGCCTTCCATTACCGATTTCTGTCTTCCAAACAACATTTCCGTCTTCTTTATCATAGGATTTCCACAATGCAAAATCTTTTGCTTCCCCTTTTTCATATGAATCCTGCTTGACTCTTGCGCCTTCCTTTAGCTCAATAACTTTTGTATGGGAAAGTTTTCCGTAATCTGTAAATTTTGTGATGTCATAATATATGCTGCCATCCTCGCTTTTATATGCGATATTGTTCTTGAGAAGTTTTTTTATTATAGCAACCATTTCCTTGACATGCTCTGTTGCTCTTGGATAGGCATCAGCCTTGTCGATGTTCAAAGTTTCAATGTCCTCGAAAAATGATTTTTCATACCTTCTTGTATATTCTTTCAGGGAAATCCCCTCCCTGTTCGCCCCTTTTATAGTCTTGTCATCAACATCAGTTATGTTCATCACATGCTTTACCTTGTATCCGGAATACTTCAAATAACGCTTAAGAATATCACTGCATATGTAAGCCCTAAAGTTGCCGATGTGGGCGAAATCATAAACTGTTGGCCCGCAGGTGTAAATTTTAACGGTTTTATTCTTTGTAGGCCTGAAAATTTCTTTTTTTCTTGATATTGTGTTGTATAATTTAAGACTCATTTCCGTTTATTCATCTCTTCCATTAATAAAATTTTTCTTTTTAGCTCAAACCATTCTTCCTTTGGAACCCCGACTTTTTCTATTTCTTTCCGCTTTACTTTCCTGCCTTCCTTTATTATATACTTCCCAAGCTCTGCAACAACTGTTGAATTTGCAGGCACATCTTCTATAACAATAGCCCCTGCGCCTATTTTACAGTTATTCCCTATTGTTACCGGGCCCAGAATCTTGCAGCCAACGCCAAGAACTGCATTGTCGCCTATAGTTGGGTGCCTTTTTTCCCCTTTTTTATCAACCCACCACCCATGGCCGCCAAGTGTTACACCATGGTACATCATAACATTGTCTCCAATTTCTGTTGTTTCACCAATAACAATTCCGGCACCATGATCTATGAAGAAATTATTTCCTATTCTTGCTCCCGGATGTATTTCTATATGCGTAATCAGCCTGTTTATTTGGGATATTAGCCTTGGTATGAATGGCACCCTTAATTTATGTAAAAAATGCGCAATCCTATGCAGCCATATTGCATGCACTCCCTGATATAGGAATACCTCTAAGAAATTTATTCCTTCCTTCAGTGCCGGGTCCTTTTTAAAAGCTGTTTTTAATGTGCGTATCATTTTAGACTGTTAAATATAACTTCTCAAAATAAAAAAGAATAAAGCGAGGGATGGGACATCCGGATGCAACGCATCTGTAGCGTGCTTCACTCGAACCCATGATAAAGCGGGCTTTGCGCAACATTTCATCGCTAAAAACTTAGCTCATATGGCTGCTTTTGCAGCCGCTCCCCTTAGCCGCTTGGGCACCCTCGCTTGAAATAACAATGCAGAAACTAGCAGCAACAATCGCATCTATAATAATCTTGCCTAATCATAAGATGGATGAGATTGCCATGAATATTTAAAGCTTTGCTCTTCATTTTTTCCTACTTGTCCAGGCCGCGGTCGTTGAAGTCTATGGATTCAAGGCTCTCTAGAAATTCCTTAAATGCTTCACGTTCCGCAGCAGAGCTTAGTTTTGTCTTTTGAACCAATTTTAACACCTCCGGTTTGTTTAGAAAAAAAGTATAGTTAAAATCGGCAATTAACACATCACAGCTGCATGGGCTGTATGGATGGGCCTTATGATATTCAGAATAATGTTCCTATCCCATATGTTACTTGCCATTTCTATCTTTCTAAGGGCAGCTTATATTTAAATATTGTGTTTATTCAGGCTGCTGGGCCTCGCTTGTTTGCTGCCCTATCTCGCTTAATTGCTTCAAGGACTCGCATGACTGCCGCAGGTGCTTGTTGGTTATCCTGTCGCATACGGAATAATCCTTGTTGTCGAGCACAAATGTCATGTAGCACGAGTCTTTCCTGCTGTCCGTGGATATTTCCTGGCAGATTGAATTGTCATTGGCAAATTTGGCGATATTTGAATAGCAAAGGTCCTTTATCCGTGCATTGGTTATTCTGATGCAATAGTTTTTATCATGCTGCGCCACTCCTATATCGGATATGCAGGTGTCTTTTAGGTCAGGCACTTCGATAACATTGCACTGCTGCATTGCCTTTGCAGGATTGCTCCTTGCCAGCTCTTTATTATCCTCAAGCGTTTCCGGTGATACGGAAAAAGGGGCTTCTGAAGGCTTGGGGCAGTCTGCCGGGCAGCTTTCCTTTTCTATCTCCTCGCAGACATTATTGCCGCAGCATGGGGCAATCGGCCTGTTTGAGCAAATACTGTCTTCAGCAACATCGCTTGTGCAGGGATTGTTGTCATTGCACTCCAAATTCTGCTTCTCGCATTGCCTGCAGATTCCCCCGCAGTCAACATCAATTTCGTCCTGGTTTTTTATCCCGTCAAAGCAGCTTTCCCTTTTTTCCGTCTTTGTAATCTTGACAGGCAGTGTTGCAACAGCTTTTTTATTTTCATATTCTACTACAGCCCTCAAAATGTAGTCTCCCGGCTTTGCATCTTCCGGAATCAAAATTTTTGTCTGTGTGGATCCAAAAGTTTCAATTGCCCTTGTCTCAATTTTTTGGGTTATTATCCTGCCGGTCAACGGATCAATAATATCCTGCTTTATCACGACATCATACCTTTCTGCAGAGCCAAGGTTTGAAAGCTCCTTGATGAATAAAATGCCCTGCCCCGGTTCAACTGTTGTTGCTATCGGCTCAAGATTCAGGTCAAGAAGCTTTGTCTGCGCCTGCATGGGCTTGTAGTACAGGAATGAAGAAATCCCTGCCAAAAAAACCATTAGCAGGACAGCAACAAAAACTGTTGCATGTGACAAATGTATCTCATGCCTTACTGTCGGCTTAAAATTTGAATTTAGCGCTTCACTAATCTCCTCATTTGAATAGTTGTATTTGAGCAAAAAATTTCTTATTGTATTGTTATCATATCCTTTTTGCTGAAGGGACATGACATAGTCTATCAGGCTTTTTTTTGGCATTAATGAATTTTGTTATCGCCGATTATTTAAATTTATTCAAAAAAGAAAAATTATTTTAATAAATATAACTTTATTTATGCTTAATTTAGCCTTATTTTAAGTTTTTTTTAGTATTAAATTTTTTAAAAATACTATATTTATACTTGATTTAGCATAAAAATTATAATAATTTTATAGTAATCTTTAAATACTTATACTGAAATTAGTATAAAAAAAGTATATTAGTAGCTAAAAATGAGTATTCAAATAAGAATTACCGTATCTAAAGAAATCAACGGTTTGCTTGAAAGAGTTTCCAAGAAGCTTGGCAAGAAAAAATCAATGCTGGCCAGGGAGCTTATGGAGCAGAAAATGTATGACCTTGAATTGATACAGAAAGAGCTGAAGGAATTGGACAGAGAAAAATAAAATGCAAAACAAAAAATCCCAGGCCGCAATCTTTATGATAGTTGGGATGATGATAATAATAGGGGGAATTATTTTCTTCTATTCAACTCAAAAAATTTCAACTCCCTACGAGCCTGAAATAAGAATAATACAGGAGCAGGTGCCGCTTGAATTCAACCCCATAAAAGATTATGCGAGCGCATGCGCCTACTCTGTGGCGGCAGAAGGGCTTAAGATAATGGGCAGGCAGGGAGGATACATAAGCTTTGAAGACAAAGCATTGAACAAAGAAACTTTTGCAGCAACTGCCAGCCCAACCGAGAGCGAGCTTGTTTCTTTTGCAAAAGACTCTGAATTAAAAATACCATACTGGTGGCATTTGAAGTCAGCCAATAACTGCAAAGGCGACTGCAAGTTTGCATCAAAAAGGCCAGAGCTGAGGGCAGCTGACAATTCAATAGAAAGGCAGCTTGAAAGGTACATAGACTTGAAATTTAAGGATTGCCTGGACAATTTCAAGCCTTTTGCGGAGCAGGGATTCAAGATAAGCGAAGCTGGAAAAATAAAGAGCGATGTAACAATCAGCGCTGAAGATGTCATTGTTCTTGTGGAATATCCATTGGATATAGAAATACGGGACGCAAAAGCCAGGATAAGCCAGTATCCTGTAAGGCTTCCCGTCAGCCTTGAGAGGATTTATGATTTAAGCACAAAGATAACAAATTTGGAGATAAAGCACCGCTACATTGAGAAGCATGTCTTAAACCTTCTTGTCGCATTTTCAGGGGTTGACAAAAATAAATTGCCCCCGATGTCTGACATGCAGTTTAAGTTCGGCAGCTCAACAAGATGGCAGAAAACAGACATAAAAAACAAAGTGACAGGATTGCTCATATCCTACATTCCCCTATTCCAGGTTGACGGCGCATACAACTATGAAAGAAATAATTTTGACTCAGAGCTCAGGCAGAGATTGTACGACTCGACAATAATCCCTGCTGCAAACAACAGCTTCAGCGATTTATCGGCGCAATTCACTTACCTTGACTTCTGGCCGGTTCATTTTGATCTTAACTGCAAAGGTGAAAACTGCGTCCCGAGCTCAGCAAACAGCCTGATATCATTTTTTGGCATACAGCAGTACAGGTTTGCTTATGACCTGTCGTTTCCCGTTTTGGTTGAGGTGCAGGACCCATTCGCTTTCAATGGCCAGGGGTACGCTTTTAACTTTTTCCTTGAGGGCAATATAAGGAACAACAAGCCCATGCCTGCTGATTTTGCGCCTTTGGAAAGGGGCGCTTTGTCTGAAAGCTCATTGCTCTGCGACGCAAAGACAAGCGGCAACGTGACTATATCTGTGGCAGACACAGCAACAAAAAAGCCGGTTGACGGCGCAAGTGTGCTTTATACAGTCATAGACGAGAGCTGCTTTATCGGCTCGACAGGGACTGAAGGAGTCATGAAGGAGAGATTTCCCGTGGCTGTAGGAGGCGTTGTTAACATAGTCAAGGAAGGCTATATTGGAAAAGCTGTAGAATTTGACCCTATATTGAAAATGGATTCAAAGCTGAAAGTTGATATTAATCCCCTGCAAACCAAGAAAATCATAATCAGGAAAAAGAATGTCGTGAAAACTCCCCAGGGATGGCAATTCAGCAATGCTGCTTCTGATTTGGGGCCGAAAGAGTCAGCCACTGCAACATTGACCAGGGCAAATGGCGAAGGCGAGCTTGATTTCTCCTCTGCTGCATACTACGAAGGCAAGGAAGCGGCTGAGATCGAACTGGCTCCTGGAACCTATGCCGCTGACATAAGCCTGATACTTGACGACAGGATTGTGGTGCCTGAAAAGCAGAAGTGCTTCAAAAAAGACATCTTCGGCAATAAAGAGTGCGCAACAATTCCAAAGGTAGATTTTGGCGAGAGATCTTCGCCGGGGCAGGAGAGGTTCCATTCCGGAGGATTAAGGATGAACCTCACAATCAATGCAAATGATATTGAGAAATACGGCACCATTGTGTTATATGCTGTAGGCATTGACATTGCAGGCGTGCCTGAGCAGTCAAGGACAATTGAGGATATTGGGCAGATGAGCAAAATTGAGGAATATTCAAACACGTACCAATTGGCCTTGCAGCCGACTTTCCAATAAAATGGACTCGATAAAGATAGCCATATCAGCAAAGAAGAGATTTGCAGAGCTTTTTGAGATGAGAATCTACAGGAAACATCCATCGCACCAGTTTTTTGTAAAGCATTACAAGACCGGCAATCAAAAAATCGCCATTGACGAAGAAAAATGAACAGGGGAAATTATCTGCATTTTATTGCATCCTTTTTGATCGTGCTGGTCTTCACCATCCCTTTTTACACAGCCGGCGTATATGCCTCAATAGGCAAAGTGACTGCCAGGGGAGGCGATGGGATTGACGGCTTTGCAAAGCCTGTGGATTTCTTCAACATCAATGCCCAAGTATCAATACCCGGTGATACTATTTCAAGCAATCAGGTTGTCTTAGGCTCAGCCACCCAGTTCAGCAGCTGCGCTGCATCAGTCAATAACGGCTCTGACTGCAGCCTGAGGCTGCCGGGCAACGGCACAGACACTTTTGAGGCAAAATCAGTCCCTTTCACCGTCAGCCTGTTCAGGGATGACAACACGCTTGACGATACAGAATCAGGCAGCATTACAATAGACAATAAGGCTCCAATAATAAAATTGAGCTCTGCAGCCAAATTCTCATCACAGCAGAATGTGGTCATTGACTATGATGCGACTGATTTTGCTTGCGATGACCCATCATGCGCCAATAAATGCGTTGGAATAAAGAGCATAGAATTCTTCACGTCGGATGATTTGTTCAAGCAGACTATAAATCCCGCTGCAGGCAGCTGCAATGTCAAATCAACAATAGCCATAGATCCAAAAACTTTCAATAACGGCAAAAATTCAGTTTTTGCGAAGGCAATTGACAGGTTCAACCAGGAATCTCCTGCGGCATCGGTTACTTTTGACGTTGACAGCAGCGGGCCTGAAATTATATCGGGCTCATTTGAGATTTTAAGAAAGGGAATCGGCATAAGCACGTTTTCTTCAGCAGGCATTATTGTTGATGTTTTGATCAACATATCAGGCAACGATATTAACCTGAATTCTGTAAGGGCTGACTTGTCCGCATTAAATCCGTCCCAAAATCTCAAAAATGCCAAGGCCTCATGCTTTGCTGCTGGTGACGGCATAAGCACGTGCATCTGGACCATTGAGCTGAATCCCGGCACAGGCGGCATAAAAAATATCGCGATAAACGTCTCTGATAATTCAGGAAATAAGGAGAGCGCTGCAATAAGCAAATTCCTGTCGCTTGATGACAAGGGGCCTGTGGTCCTCACTTTGTCAACATTGTCGTCAGTTCAAGGAAGTTCCATTGCAAAATCAGCGGGCAACACTGTAGTGGCTGTATTTGATGAGGCTACCGGACTGGATGCAGACGAAGTTTTCCTTCATGTCAATGAGCGTTTTAAGGCAAAAGCAGACACCTGCAGCAAGCAGTCAAGCTGGATGTGCATATGGAAGGATGTGGATTTTGGAATAGGGGGGCAGATTGCGCTTGAGTCTGATACGACTGACATCCTGGGCAACACTATCGTCCAGGACACCTATGTTGGAATAACGGTTGATTCAAATGCGCCTGTTGCCAAAACAATCAACATCACGCCTATAGGGGGATTAGTTCAGGCATTTCCCGGCTTTGCAAAGATAGGCGACAAGATTTCCATTGTTGCAAATGTCACGGAAGAAAATGATGTCTTTGCAGTGGCTGACTTTTCAAACTTTGTTAGCGGAGCTTCGAAAGTTGCCGGGCAATGCGAGAAAATACAGGCCGATGAAAATGTGTGCACATGGCTGACAGACTCCATTAATCTTGCAGCTTCCGGCCCTATAGAATTTAATTTCAGCGACAATGCAGGCAACACTTTAATTTTGACAAGATCTTTCAAGACTTTTGGCATTGAAAATGCAACAGTGCCTGACTTCTGGACAAATATAGTTGCCTGCTCGCCTTCCACTATTGACAGGGCTTTAGGCCCATTGATAAGCCAGAAGGTTTATTGCCAAATTGTTTTGAGGCCAAAGTCAGCATCCAAGGCTGTTTCAACTGTGTTTATCGGGCCGGCCTCATGCTCTGGAAACGGCTCTTCCCTTGTCCAGAATGTTGATACTTTTAAGACAGAAGTCGGAAGCACATCGCCTGTAATAAAAATAACCCTGAAAAAAGACGATTTTAAAATAAATAATGCTGACCTAAGCTGCTCTTTCAGCATTTTCTCAAAGATCGGAAGCTCCACCACAATAACGAAAAATCCCGAGATTGAGAATGTAAAAATTCCGCTTGCTTTCTTTAACAATCCCCTTGGCGAGCTCGGAAAGGAGGTTGAAGGCAAGATAAAACAGGCAAAGGAGGATGCGGAAGGGATATGGGAAATAATAGGGGTGCTGAACAAGATTGTGTATTATGCGAAGAAGATATGCAATTTGATTGACACTCTTTACAATATTGTCTCTGTTTTGTGGACACTTGTGAATGTTGTTACAGCCACCGAAATTGCTGTAGAAAAGACACCAGCATGGGCATTTGGATTATTCACAGTAAAACCAACCGCAATAGCTTCATGCGGAACTCAGACAGGCACTAGGGTAACAGTTCAGGCTACTAATAATGTGCTGAATAAATTTTGCTCATATGTGAATTGCAAGCAAACAATCTTGTGGGGCCCAGCTGCTCAGAACTATATTAACAGCAATTTCAATATATTTACTCCGGGCTCATATGCCGGCAGCAAATATGAATTGGAAGATGGCGGCTTGCTTGGATTCAAGACTTATGCAATTGATAAAGAAACAGGCAAACCAAAAACTATAGGGTCTGGAAAGCCAATAAGTGAGTATATGGATCCAAACAGGAACATAGTTGTAGCAGCCTTGTTTGTGTGCCTGCCGGGAATTATTTACGGCTTGGACAAATACAGGCAGATTTTGTGCCTGAATGCCGATTGCATGAAGAATGCAGTTGGAAAAGAGGGGCTGCCGCTGTCTGCCTGCGAAGATATGAAAAGCTACCAAACCTGCAAATATATAACAACAGAATTGTTTGCAGTGTTTCCATGGACTGCGGTAATCGACCATTTTATAAGGCTCATAAAAAATTCCTTGTCCAACCCGCTTGTTGCATTTGGCCCTTTGATATCCTTTGGATGCGGATATGCTTGCCCAAACCCTAATCCAGAAACAAGGTTAAGTGCGTGGGGGCTTTGTGAAACTGTGAGATTGTTCAACCAGATTGGCAGCATAGCATCCGATGTCAAGAACATAATAGATGAGGGCCTAACCATCAGGGCTGACTACTGCCAAAGGCTTGAAGACAGCAAGGACAAGGATAAAAAAGCAGCTTCGGCATCATCAACACCAACCAATGCAACGTTAAAAAAATGAAAAAACTGCAGAATAAAAAAGCCGGGGAATTTGAGATAGGCATGTTTGTTGTAGCTGCTGCCATCTCCATATCCTTGTTTTCATTTATTACAGAAGAAAACAGCATTACAGGGTTTGCAGCCAGCTCTTTGAACAATCCGGATATTGAATCATCGGCCTTGATTGAATCGGCAAACTTAGATGAATTTAATGATGTAACTTCGCTTTCAACCTTATCGGCTGGAAACTATTACATTGATGAAAATGGAACTGTTTACTGGATAGATGATGAATCAAGCCCCGCAGTAGCCAAGGTTAGTTATCTTGATGAGAGCCAAAAGAACAGGTACATATACATCGACAGGGAAGGAAGGCTCGGATACATCCTCGATACGGTATTAATTGAAAATGATGAATAAAAAAATATTTTACAGCAAAATCGCAAAAGGAATTGCAAGCTTGATTGCTATAATAATATTATTGTCTTCCATACTTGCCACAAGCGTTTATTACAACAGCAGCATAACAGCAAATGCAGTAAAGGAAGTTCCACTGGATTCGGGATTGAATTACATCTCAATAACGGAAGTTGACGACATCAGGGAATTGAGCTTTTTGAATGAAGGATGGTATGAAATAAGGAACGGCTTTGTATTTTACCTTGACACTTTCAATTCCTATGTTCCGCTTTACATAAAAATATTGAATCAGGAGCAGCAGAACGGTTTGCTTGCGGTTGACGCAGAGGGAAATATTGAGTTTGGAAATGTTGTCAATCTCTTGAAGGAGAGAGAGGTTGCTGATGAGGAAAAGATTGAAGTGGAATTGGCTGAAATTACTGGCAACGCTTTGAAGTCCCCTTTGAAGGGGGCAGGTGCTGAATTGGAAGCTGCAAATAAGCGTAAGCCTCCATCAGAGACTGTCCTAGGCAGATTTACCGGTGTTGATGTTTCAAATTACCGTAGCCAATATCATTACGATGTTGCAGTTTCAAATGCAGGAGAAAAAATGGGCACCTTCAAATCTGGCTCCAAAGAATACAAAATAACTTATTATGACCAATCATTCACGCCCGTTTTGGAAGAAGTAAATAATCCCATTACCAATAAATATCTTACATGGATTAATTATCTCATCCCAAATGACAAAGTTCCACCGGAAAATGTTATTGAAATAATAAATAACCATTTGTATTCCGTTGGACAGCCGCAAATTGATGTTGGCACCTTAAGAGTTGCAGAACCTGCTGCTCCTGTTGCTCCTGGCACTGGTAGTGGCACTAGATCTATTACACCTCTTTCACCTCCACAACCTGCTTCACCGTCAGCACCTACTCCAGCACCTGCACCTGCTACACCTGCTACACCTGCTGCTCCTGCACCTCCACCTGCAGCATCTGCACCTGCTGCTCCTGCCGCGCCTACACCTCCACCACCTCCACCAACATCTGCATCTTCTAAAGTAACTCAGCTTAATCTGCCGATTGGAGTGATTACAAGAATAGATGATGGTTTTTATTTTAGATATCCTGATGGCTCGGTCTCAAAATATAGTTCAGATGGCCAAACAGATGCAGAGAAATGGCCGAAGATAAAGGATTCTGCAGTCGGATATGCAGGAGGTAACTTGTACATTTATGACAGCGCAGATCCCAAAAAAGGTGCAAAGGTGTCTCCAGATGTTTTCAATAAATTAGCATATAACAAGGCAGAAAAAGATGCAATTTCAGTTTCTAATGGCAAAGTTACTCTTAAGAAAACAGAAAAAACAAATGACGGCAGCAGGGAAATAAATGTGGACACATCCCAAACTTACGGTTCTGAAGGGCTTTTGCGATTTGAAACTGCAAAAGTAACTAAGGATGCAAATGGAAATGTTGTTGAACGAGTTATAAAAGTGCAAAATTTTGAAACAGATCAAAAAACAAAAAAAGATGTTCCCACAACCACATCCGAGACTATTTATAAATTAAAAAAAGGCGAAAATTCCATTGATACGGCTTCTTCAGATTTCACAAAGATTACAAGGGATTCGCTGACAGGAGCGCCTACAGCGGTAACAATAAATGAAAACGGGCAGGAATTCACTGCAACTTATAATAAACAAACAGGCAAGATAGAAGTTAATGATCAATTTAATTTAGATTCGGCAAATCAAGGTAAGAATCCTGCATTCAATCAGCTTAATACACTAAGAAATCAGCAAGCATGGCAACGCAGTATTGCAGATGTCGAGAGGGTATTGACAGAATTCCAGGGGCTTGGCTATTATGCCACCTTGTTTTTTGATGAGGATAAGCTGCTCGAATGGCGCAGCAGGGTTGACAGGGTTTTTGCAACAGCTTATTTGGGAACAGAGTACTGGAGCAGCGCAATTTGCAGCTCTTATCTTGATGGAGAAGATGAGGGAATTGCTTATGCTGAAACACTCCAGGGATTGGCCCAGGTTGCAGCCCACATTGAAGCAACAAGGACTGAGCCGCTGTTGACGCCAACAGGGCAGGAATTCATCTACAAGATTACATTCAGGGTTAAAAATGGGGATTATGACAAAGACCGAAGGGCTCCTGAGGAAATGAAAGTCAATGTAATCTTAAAAGGCGAAAAAACAGCAACTGTCTTCAAGCAAGAGCAAAAAGTCAAAAGAGGCTCATCTTTTGGGAGGGCAGGTAGGAATGCGATAGTCAAGGAAAGCAAAGTTTTCTACAATGAAGTCTGCCTCACCTTTGACAACGTGCCGTTTAGATGGAAGGTAAGCAACAACGAGATATGCAATTCAATTGTTGAATCTTCAGGAGCGCCTACAGCAGTGTCAACAGCAACAACAACCACGACAACAACTTCTGGAGGCGGAACTGTTGAGGGTGAGATTAATGATTTCTAGCAGATAAATTTATATATATGTATATCTATATATAGATAAAATGGCAAAGACTATAATGGTTTCAAACGTCGCGTACGAAGAGCTTAAGAAGCTAAAGGACGAAGACAAAAGCTTTAGTGATGTTATAATAGGGCTCGTTAGCAGGAAAGAGCAAAAGACAGGATATGACCTGAAAAAGCACTTTGGAATTCTTAAGGGCGACAAAGAGTATGGGCTTATTCAAAAAGAATTAAAAGCAGGATGGCGCAAATGGACAAAAAAGTATGCTTAGATACGGACGCCTGCATTTCTTTCATTAAAGGCGAGCCTCAGGCGGAAAAAATAAGCGATCTCATAGGCGATGGAAAGCTGTTTGTATCTTCCGTGACTGTTTTTGAGCTTTATCTGAGAAAAGAAAACTTGAATGAGGTGGCCGATTTTTTGAAAGGCATTTTTGTTTTAAATTTTGATGAAGAAAGTGCCGTAAAAGCAAGCGACCTTCAAAAAGAATTAAGGGGAAAAGGGTCAGCTTTGGATTTCAGAGACATTTTTATAGCTTCTGCAGCCATAGTTAATAATTGCAGCTTGGTGACATTTAATCAAAAACACTTTTCGAGGATAAAAGGCTTGGAATTGGTGAAGCTATGATGAAGGCGCAAAACAAAAAGCCTAATTTCCTGGAATGGAACAACAGCATTTTGGCTTCTTCCCTGAAGAAAATAAATTTGAATGTTCTTCTGATAGTATTTTTGGATGCTTTGTTCTATCTTATGTCGGGGTATGCGGCAATATTCTGGATGCAGAGGATCCAGGCAAAAATGGCCTCATTTAGCATGCCTTCGAATTTGATTGCATTGGCGCCTGGTGCGGCAAAGCAGCTGGCAGGGAATGTGAGGGGATTTTATTACCTAATCATAATCTCCTTTCTGCTTTTGCTGATTGCAATAATTTTCCTGGCAAGCATCCTGAAGGGGATTATATGGGCAAAAACCACAGGAACCAAAATCTCATTCAGGCTTATCTCAAGGTTTTTTGCTGTCAATATCCCGTGGATAGGGTTTTGGATTGCCCTTGCTTTTCTCATTGCATATTTGGCTGAGCCGGCATACACTCCGGCTTTGATGGCGGCATTAGCCATTGCAGGGTTCTATTTCACAAACACCCTTTATTCCATTTTTATGAAGGAGCAGGGATTTAAGTCAATTTTGCGCGCAGTCAGGCTTTGCATTTCGAAATTTCACATTTTCCTGCTCCCTTATGCAGCCATTTTGCTGCTGCTTTATGCTTTAATCAGGCTGGGCAGTCTCCTTAAATTCAGTTATTCTTCAGCTTTATTTGGCATTGCGCTGCTTTTTTACGCAGCCGTTGTAAGATACTATGCTTCTGCTTTGGCCCTTGAAGCTGAAAAAGGCTTAAAACAGAAAAGTTTATAAATATTATATATAATAAATATATAAATATATGCTTTTAATCATTTAAACAACTATAAAAAATATATAAAATAAATATATTTAATATATATGAAATATACAAAAAAGCTGATCAGGACAGGCGGGGGCCTTGTTGTCAGGGTGCCCTCCGACATAGTGAAGCTCCTCAGCCTTACAGAAAAGGATTATGTTGAGATAGACCTGAGCAGGATTGATGTAAAAATGTTCAGTAAAAAAGCAAAATAGCACGATACAAATAAAAAAATTCAATCCCGAGAACGACCTCTGGAAGCAGAGCGATAGAGGTGACCCGTTGTCAATAAATAGGCGAGGCGGATGGACTGTTGAGCAAAATGATATAAGAAAAAATGAGGATGTCCCTGCCGCCGAGCAGTAAAATTCGCCGAAAGCAGATTGAAATAACCAAAAATTAAAATTTTAAATTAAAAATGTTCAAAAAAAGAGGGATAGATTTCATAATTAAATATTCAAAGTCCCAGGCTGCAATATTCATAATAGTGGCCTTAATGGTGATATTAAGCGGAGTGCTTTACTTTTTTTACCAGAGGCAGGCTGTGGAGCAGGAGCTTGATGTAGTGCAGCCGGAAATAGCCCCGGTAAAGCTTTATGTCGAGAACTGCATGAAAAGCGCTGCAGAGGAGGGATTGGAAACAATCGGATTGACGGGAGGCTACATAGACATCCCTGAGAGCATACGCAATAACCCGTCAGCCTACTTGCCTGCTCCTGCACTGGGCTTCAGGATTCCATACTGGTGGCGCGACGGCATTGAATCAGTTCCGACACTGGAATTCATAAATCGGCAGCTGGCATCCCATGTGCAGTCAGGGCTGAAAAGCTGCATAAATAATTTTGAGCCATTTGAAAGCCGCTTTGAGGTCAATGAGCTAAGTGAGCCTGCCGCAGAAATCCAGTTTAATGAAAATGACGTTTCTGTCAGGCTGAAGTACCAATTGGAGGTGGTAAGCAAGGACGGAAATGTGAAGCGGCTTATCCAGAATTTCAACTATATCCTGCCTGTAAGGTTCAGGAAAGTCTATGAGCTTGCGAAGCTGATTATGGAAAGGGAAAATGCCGACTATTTCCTTGAGAAAAAAACTATTGACCTTTACTCGATGGATACTGGCATACCCACAACAGATATGGAAGCAACCTGCAGCGCAAAAACATGGCAGTTAAGCAGCATAAAGGAAAAGCTGCAGAGGCTTCTAAGGGTCAATTTGCCCTACATAAGAATCAAGGGAACAGACTATGATTCGAATTCTTATGTCCCGAATCCAAAGGGAAAAAGCATCTATGCTGACACCTATTTTCAGCATCATTACATATGGGAAATTGACCGGGATGCAGAGAAAAAATTCAAGAACATGAAAGTCACTTTTGCTTACGAGAACTGGCCCATGGATATTTTTGCAAGGCCAAGCAGCAACGGGATTTTGCGCTCCAATTCGCAAAAAGGGGCTGATGTGCTGTCATTCTTCTGCCTGCACATATGGCATTTCACATATGACATAGAGTATCCTGTCTTGGCTGCAGTAATTGACCAGGAAACAGAAAAAAACAAAGCTTATCGCTTCAGCTTCCCGTTTAAGGTTGCAGTCAACCACAACCAGCCCAACAGGCAAAACGCCGGTATAACATTGTTTGACTCAGAAGAGGGGATTTCATCAGATGAATACTGCAATGATGTCCAAAATGAGATAACCATATTCACTGTCAGCAATGCAACAGGGGAGGACATAAGGGATGTCAACCTGACTTTTATCTGCGGCAGGTTTTACTGCAATATCGGAGCCAGCGATTGGCTAAGCTTCGGGGCGGCTGCAGGCCTGTCAAAAAGGCTGCCCTACTGCGTCAATGGGATAATAAAGGGGGCAAAGAACGGCTATTCAGAAACAAAATCATTTGTGCAGACTGATGTAGACGGAAGGTCTTACGTGCTTGCCATGAATCCTGTCAAAGAATTCAGGAATTACAGGATTATCAAGCACCGGCTTTCAAGCCCGGGCTCCGCAAGCGGACTTTCTTCAGATGAAAAAGCGTCCATTTTGATTAAAGGCAAAGATTCCAATTTTGAGAGCTTTGCGGTGTATCCTAAAGAATCTGATTTGCCTATTTCAATTCCGGAAAAAGATGCAGCATATGAAGTAACTATCTATCTTTATGACAGCCAGGGCCTTGTCGGAGGCTATTCAGCTGACTGGAAAGTGAGCAGGGAGATGCTGAAAGGGGCTGAGGAAATAGCATTCCATGCCGTGGAGCAGGGGCCTGCAACAGATGACGAAAGGGCGCTGTTCATTGCAGGCCTGAGCTCGTATTCAAAAAATATCCCGCAGCCTGAATTAAAATGAACGATAAAACAAGGGATTTCATTGCAGTATTTATAATCCAGCTGGTCCTTACGCTGCCATTTTACACTGCAAGCGCGTATGGACTGGCAATTTCAAATGCTAAGGTTGCAAAGGTAAGCTCAACTTCCGCCACGATAGAATGGAGCACCGACAATGCTTCAAACGGCAGGGTTAGATACGGGAAAACAGCAAGCCTTGGGTTTACCCAAAGGCATGACAATTTCATAGACAACCACAGCATAACGATTTTCAACGGCATCGACAGCGACACAAGCTATTTCTTTGTTGTGGAATCGACTGATTTGGCAGGAAGCAGCGCAATTGACAACAATTCAAATAATTTTTACACGTTTAAAACTACAGACATAACCCCCCCGCCTCAAGTTACTGGCTTAAGGGTAGTTTCAACAGCATCAAATTCAATAGCCATAGCTTGGGATGCTGCAAACATAACTGATTTCAGCCATTTCATTATTTACAAGGACAGGCTCCCTGTTGCAAACTCAACAGCAGGCAGGTTCAATGACACTAATCTGGAAACAAGCAAAGAGCACAGCTACAAAGTGTCGGCTGTCGACAAGAGCGGCAACGAAGGCCAGCAGTCAGACACTTTGATCGCTTCAACATCCGGAATTGATTCAGCTGCCCCGATTATAAGCGGCGTTGACGTTTTGGGAATAACAGACACAACTGCGAGAGTGACATGGCTTACAAATGAAAATGCAACAACAGTAGTCTTTTATGGAACAAACAAGACTGACAAGACAAAAAGCTCAAATGATATGGGAACAAACCACACGATTGTTATTGACGGGCTGGTAAAAAGCGCGCAAGTGCTGCTTGTCGTCAAGTCATGCGATTCGTCAGGCAACTGCGCGAATTCATCCCAAAACTTCACTGCGGGAAAAGACACTAAAATTCCTTTCATAAATTTGTCAATCCCCAGGTGCGTCAACAGGAGGGTGATTGATATAGCAGGCTCAACTGAGCAGTTCTCAGCAGTTTCCCTGTTCGTAAACAATATGAACGTGCCAAAAAGAAGCCTGAGCAGCAATGAAGTTGGAGCTTCTGGAAAGTTTGTATTCAGCCAAATCCAGCTGGAAAAAAATAATGTTGTTAAATTGGTCATGGTTGACAAATCAGGCAATAAAAATCAGAAGATATTTGAGACCCGCGTTGACACGGAAGATCCGATAGTCCAGCTTAAGGAAACCCCTCTTTTCACCTCATCAGCAAACTTTACATTTATCGGCACAGTCAATGAGCCTGTTGCAATCAAGATTTTTGTTGATGCAAATGTGAATGAGTCATCTGTCCCGCAAAAAATAACAGGCCTTAATGCAACAAAAATCGGAAAGAATTCGGTTGAATTGAAGTGGAATGAGGCAAAAGGCAATGACTTCAGCCATTATGTAGTTTACCGCTCAGATATAGGGGCAATTGCACTGACGAAGCCCTCCAATTTCAATCTTTTTATAGATGCCTTGGTTGACAGCGGCAAAAGCTACACATATCAAGTTTCAGCTGTCAACACTTTAGGAAAAGAAGGGCCAAAATCAGACGAGGCAACTGTCACAACTGAAAAAGGAGGGGCAATACTCAATTTGAATCCGCCTTTGGTGGATCCTCTTGAGGATTTCAGAAAGCCCGTTTTGATTCATAACGCATCAGGCAGCTTTAGCTTTGGAGTCAGCCTTGGCAGAAATGACGGCGCTTATAAAATAAAAGCTGTAATTGAGGACTGCGCAGAGAACAGCGTCATAATCCAGAAAGATGTTGTTCTCGACACAAAAAAGCCCGAAGTAAAGATAACATCGCCTGCAAGCGGGGCATTCATATTCGAGAACGTGGCTAACCAAATAGATATTGAGGGAAAAACAAAGCCAAATGCGAGAGTCCATTTATTTGTTGATCGCACTCCTTTTTCTCTTTTTAACAATTCCTTTGAGATAAGCGGCCTGCCGAATGAAGTGCAGAATCTTCCGGAAGCGCAGCTTGATGCAAAATGCCGCTCTTCTGTTTCAACATCTTTCTGCAGGACAGGGGCTGATTTCTCTGTTGATGCAGACAGCAATGGCAATTTCAGGTTTGAAGATGTTGATTTGACGGTAATATTCGGCGGGGCTGCAAGGCTCACAGAAGTTACTCCGACGGAGTTTAGGGATGTTTTCCTGAATCCGGAAAACCAGGAATCAAAAAGAGTCACTCTTGTTGTAATAGCAACTGACCAGACCGGCCAAAGAGGAACTGCAACACAGGCTGTGAGGATAGGAACGTGCTGGAGCGGCAACCAAAGCTGGGATATAATCCCCTTAACGCAATACCAAAGCCCGCCTGCCGGATTGAGCACAGAGCGGTTAAGGGACGGCACTGAAACTATCTATTTCTATTTCAACTATTCCTATATCGGAAGGGGCACAAATGCGAAAATAGACAGCATAACATTATCCAAGGCATGCAGCGCAAGAGAGACTTTGGATTCGAGGTTTAACATAAGCTGCAAGATAATGCCAGGCGGCGGCTCGGCAAAACCCCTTAATCCCCCGGAAAACACGGTTTCATATTCTGCCATCCAGCTCGGAAGATTTCCCGGCATGGACAGATTTTTAGAGAATGACTGGAAAAGCTTTTTCAAAGCCATAAACAAGGAATTGACTTTTCCTTTTAAAGTCACCATATCCTACAAGCACGATACAGATAATGACGGGGAGCTTGAGACAGAAAAACAAACCACCTGCGAGCAGGTGACATACACTGTTGACGACACCATCATAGACCCGAGAAAAGTGCTTCCTGACTGGCTCTTGTTTGATTTTGTTGATTTTCTTCAGGAATCTATCGGCACTTTAACAGCAGTTCAGGAGCAGGTTGGAAAAGTGCTGGAATATCTTGCGATAGCATGCTTTTCATCTATGGGGATAAATCTTGCGGTCCAAATTTACAGGAGATGGGTCACTTTCTGGGATGAAAAATTATATGCAGTCTCAAAAAATGATGCCTTTGAAAAAGCGCTCGCTGCATTTAAGTTGGCGCAAGGCACTGGAGGTACACAGGAAGAATGCACTAAGCTGATGAGGGATATAAGGACAAAGAAAGGAAGCTTCAGGCTGAAATATGTGAATGATATTGACCTTAACAAATGCTTTCCAGGCTCTGCAAAAGCATGGGACACTGAAGCAAAAACCTATTCTCTTTTGAGATGGAGCTGCGACAGGGTTTTCGGGCACGCTTCCCCGTCAGGATGGACTGAAAGCAAGGATGACGGGCAGCTGCTAGCTAAAATCCAAAGCGGAGAAGGGTGCGCTGTTGACCAGAGCGTGAGAGGGCAGCCTTTAAGGCTGATAAAATGCAAAGATGCACAACTTCCAAAATATGGCGCAAAGCAGGACGAATTCGGACTTGATGACAAATGCCTTGAATTAAGTGAAAAAGGAGATACAACACTGTATACGCTAGGAGAGCAGGTTGGCAATTCAAAAATTTACACTCTAAATTATTTAAAATCTGAAAAAAGGCTGAGGACGGCAGGCTCAATTTATGCAATAAGAAAGGATGAAAATAATTTCCTGACAGCGCAATCCCAAAGTTGCGCAGAGCTTTGCGGGGTAAAAGATAATTTTAATCAGCAGCAGGTCTTATATGGAGAGACAAGCAAAAAAGCAGCTATTGTTCTCGCTAAAGACCCAAAATCAAAAAGCACTTCTGAAGTGGGTTATGTATGCACAACAGTTGACAACTGCAGGTCTTTCAATCAAAACGAGAAAATTATTGATTCGGGTGGCAAGGTGCACCCAATAGTGAATGCCTTTACAATTGGTTATGCAAGCAGAATTAAAAAAACACCAGCAGCAGATGAAAACACAAATCCGCCTTGCTTTTATTCCATCGGAAAAAGTGAGAGTGTTGTAAGCGACTCTCCTGCCACAAGGGAAGAGTGCTGCTGCATTAATGCAAAGAAAACTGATGTAACCACAAACTACTATCACTATAAAGATGTGGACATGGTCACTGGCAAGCCTGTTCACGAATCAAAAAAGCTTAGTGCGCTTGACGTATCCTATGCCGGGCCTGAAAGCTATGCAGACATGAAATGGAGCTACAGGTATTGGAA
>Ga0233425_10003676_pt1 | contig 27290 bp, 23 predicted proteins | sample Watercolumn_Towu_2_FD_181712 | JGI IMG/M metagenome (GOLD analysis project Ga0233425, IMG submission 181712) | Freshwater microbial communities from Lake Towuti, South Sulawesi, Indonesia - Watercolumn_Towuti2014_140_MG | ecosystem: Environmental > Aquatic > Freshwater > Lake | place...
CGTCCTTGCCGATACCCCGGCGCTCGGCTTCCTGATACCACAATTCGCCGTTCACCCAGCTCTCGAGCACCTGCTGCAGCTTCTCGCGCGGCGCATCCGGCGGCACCTGGCCCCGGAACAGCAGCAACAGCTCGTCGCGGGTCAGCGTCTCGTTGCCGACCCGGGCCAGCACCGGCCCGGACTTCTTACCCTTCGCGCTGACCGTGCTCGTGCCCTTCGGCGGACAGCCGGCCAGCAGCAGTGCGGCAACGGCGATGAACAGAATCTTCTTCACGACTACTCCTTTCGCGTCCCGTATCCTACCATGACTTTTCGACTTTTTGACTTTTCGACTCTTCGACTTCTTGACTTTTCGACCTTCTGACGTTCTGACTTCTCGACTTCTCGCCTTCTGCTACTTCTTCCCGAGCGCGACGGGTTCGAGCGTAGCCAGCAGTTTCTCGTTGACGGTAATCTTCGTCTTCGCCCGCAATTGGTCAATCACTGCCCGATGCCGTTCCTTCTGCCGCGGCACCGAGAGCAGCGAACGGATGTTGATTGCCAGGTCCGGGGTCAACTCCCCGGGGGGATACTGTTCCGGGTGCGCACGGAAGTAGGCCAGGACTTCCGAGTCGCTCGCGGTCGCCATCGCGGAGATGTAGTGTTCAAAGAAATACTGGTACAGTCCCTGTGATGTCATCCGCTTCACCTGTTCCTCATACTCCCGGGACTTGTCGAGTTTCATGCGCCGCGCTTCCTTCTCCAGAACATCGTTCTCGATGTCTTCCTTCAGCGCCTTGCGCCGCATTGACGGAAAGATGTTGCCGTAGCCCTTAACAATCGGCAGCAGGGTGCCGACCCGGGTTTTAGAGCCGTCCGGCAGGCGCGCGACGACCAGGTCGGCATCGGACGGTTTCACTGATTCCGGTTCCGCGGTCAGGTAGTCCAGCACCCGCTCGTCGAAGCTGACTTGCCGCCGCAGGGCAAAGGCGGAGTCAACCCCTTTGCGACGCTGGGCCCAGGCCCTCAACTGGTCCCGGTTCATGGTCATTGACTCGGGCGGCGTCAATCGTTCGCCTTCGAATTTCACGAAATCATAGAATATCCCGCGGAAGATCAGATTGCTCGATTCGCCCGGTTTCAGGTCCTTGATCGCGGCCGCCACCTCGGGCGGCGTGCGGCTCCGCGGGCCCCAGCCCAGGTCGCCACCCGGCCCGCCGACCTTGGAGCGCGAGTAACGGACCACCAGCGATTCGAACGGCACGCCGTTCTTCAGCAGCGCCTGAACCATCAGCGCGGTATCGAGCGTGGGCACTTCCAGCAGCTTCAGGTGGATATTGGTGTAGCTCAGCACACTCTCACGGGCGATCTCCGCGGGGGTGACCGGCTGGCCGCGCAGGCGTTTGTCCAGTTCGCCCCGGAGGATGCTCCCCCGTCGCTTCTCCAGCGCGCCCGCGAGCGAATCCAGATATCCCAGACGCTTCGCTTCCTGGACCAGCAACGCCTGGTTCATCATCTGGTCCAGCACCTCACGCTTGGTCTTCTGCCAGACGGTTGGGCTACTGTCGGGCATCGGCAGGGCGCGGGCCAGTTCGCCGGCCGTAATCACCTCGTTGTTGAACCGCGCGACCACCCGATTGTCGGTCGCAACCGATGTGCCCCGGCTGCAGAACAGGGCAGTTGATAACAGCAGCAGAATCATGGTTCTTGTCATCGGCCTAAAGATAGCGGAATGAACTGCGAATGTCAAACGACGACTTTTCGACTCTTCGACTTTTCGACTACTTTCCCGGGCACTCGCGGGTGACTTCCTCGGCGATTCCCTTGCCCAGATAAACACGGTCGAAATGGGCGCAGAATTCCCGGGCAAGCTTGTCCGCGCGCTGGTCATAGGCGGCCTTGTCCTGCCAGGTATCCCGGGGATGCTTGAGTACGAACCCGCCGACCGCGGTCGGAATCGTCAGGTGAAAGCGTTTGTCTTCAACGCACTGGGCATTCTTCAGCGAACCGTCCAGCGCAGCATGAATCAGGCGCCGGGTCAGATTAATGTCCATCCGGGTTCCGATACCGTATGGCCCGCCGCTCCAGCCGGTATTCACGAGGTAGGCCTGAGCATCGTGGCGTTCCAGCTTCTCGCCCAGCAGATGGGCATAGACGTCCGGGTTCCGGGGCATGAACGGCTGGCCGAAGAAACGGGAGAACGTCGTCTTCGGCTCGTCAACCCCGGTCTCGGTACCGGCGAGCTTGCTGGTATAGCCCATCAGGAACCAGAGCATCGCCTGGCGGTGATTCAACTTGGCAATCGGCGGCAGCACGCCGTTGGCATCTGCGGTCAGGAAGATAATCGTCTTGGGGTGCCCTCCCACCGGCGGCACCTTGATGTTCCGGAGAAACGACAGCGGGTATGACCCGCGCGAATTCGGCGTGTAGCGGTCATCGTCCAGGTCGAACCGGCCGTTGGGAAAGACCATCGCGTTTTCGACAATCGCGCCGTGCTCGAGGGATGACGCGCGGTGAAAACAGGCATTGTAGATTTCCGGTTCCTTCTCCGGTCGCAGGTTGATGAGCTTGGCGTAGCAGCCGTTTTCCAGATTGCTGACGCCGTCGTCGCTCCAGGCATGCTCGTCATCACCCAGCAGCGCGCGCTCCGGGTCGGCCGAGAGCGCGGTCTTGCCGGTGCCCGAAAGCCCGAGAAAGAGCGCGATGTCGCCGTTTCGTCCCTCATTCGCCGAGCAGTGCAGCGGCAGAATCCCCTGCCCCGGCAGCAGGTAGTCCATCACCGTGAACATCAGCTTCTTCACGCTGCCGCAGTACAGCGAGCCGAAGACCACGCCGATGCGCTGGTCGAAGTCCATCGCAATCACCATGTTCGTAGTCCGGTTGGCCTTCGGGTCGAAGCGCAGCCGGCCGTCGTAGCGCTGCGGCTCGAGCTTGTGGTTGGGAATCACCAGCAGCGTGAACGGCCGGTCGGCAAAGCAGCTCCGACTGATGTCCGCGGGCACGGGTCGGAACATGTTATCGGCGAAAAGCGCGGTCAGCACCCGGTCGGAGATAACGCGGACCGGCAGGGCCTGGGTCGAGTCCGCTCCCAGCACGCGGTCTACGACGTACAGCTTGTCGTGCGAGCCCAGCGTCTTCAGGCTGTCTTCCAGAATCAACTCGAACGTATCTTCCGTGATCGGCCGGTTGTTCGGTGAGTCCCAGTCAATCAGGGCCTCGGATTCCGGGCGGCGCACAATCACGGTATCCTGCGGGCTCCGGCCGGTCGATTCGGGCGGGCTCCAGGTTGCCAGCGCGCCGCACGCCATCAACATTGCCTCGCGGTTGTCCACAACTTCCTGGATCATCCGCCGCCGGTCAGGATTGGTCATCGTCAGTGGATGCGATTCCAGCAGACGGTCAAGACGTTCCTTCAGGTTCATTCCATTTTCTCCGTTCCGACTTCAGTATTCTGCCTTCTGACTTCTGAATTCAATTCTCGCGCCAGCCCGGCCCGAGACACCTCGCGCTGTTCCCCAGATTTCATGTCCTTGAGCGCCACGGTTCCTTTCGCAACCTCGTCGCTACCCAGGACTGCGCAGTACCGGGCCCCGGCCGTGTCCGCGGTGCGGAACTGTTTCTGCACCTTGCGGCTGTCATAGTCCATTCGGGCCGGAATGCCGCCGGCGCGCAGTTCACCCAGCAGCGCGATGGCCGCCGGGCGTTCGGTTTCCGAAAGCGCGACGACGAACACCAGTTGCGGTTCCGGCGCGGCGCTGCCCGGTGCCGCGAGCAACGCCCGTTCTTCGCCCAGGGCGAAACCGATGGCCGGCGTCGCCGGCCCGCCGAAATCCTCGACCAGGTAGTCATACCGCCCGCCGCCGCCCAGGCTGTCCTGCGCGCCGATCGAGCGCGAGATGTACTCGAACGCAGTACGCGAGTAGTAGTCCAGTCCGCGCACCATCCGGTCATTGATGACGAACGGCACGCCGCGCGTCTTCAGGCCTTCCTGCACGCCCGCAAAATGCTCGGCGCAGGCCGCGCACAGATTGTCCTTGGCCCGCGGCGCGTCCGCCAGCAGGACCTGACAGCTCTCTTCCTTGCAGTCGAACACGCGGAGCGGATTCTGCGCGGTCCGGACCCGGCAATCATCGCACAGCCGGTCCTGGCGCCCGGCCAGATACGTCTTGAGCTTCTCGTAGTACTGCGGCCGGCATTCCCGGCACCCGATGCTGTTCACCTGGGATTCGCAGTCGGCAATACCCAGCCCGCGGAAGAACTCGGCGCCCAGCGCGATGACCTCGGCGTCTACCTGCGGATTCGCCTCGCCGAACGACTCCACGCCCAGCTGAAAGAACTCACGATAGCGTCCTTTCTGGGGCCGGTTGTACCGGAACATCGGGCCGATGTAGTACAGCCGGCGCGGCAGGCGCAGAGCGTTCTCGAGCAGGGCGCGGGTAATCCCCGGCGTGCCTTCCGGGCGCAGGGTAATGCTCCGGTCGCCCCGGTCCTTAAACGTATACATCTCCTTGGTTACGACGTCCGAGGTCTCGCCCGAGGACTTGACGAACAGCTCGGTGCTCTCGATAATCGGCGTGACCGCCTCGCGGAAGCCGTACAATTCAGCGCGCCGCCGAAACTCGGCTTCGGCCCACTGCTTCCGCCCGGATTCAGGCGGCACAAAGTCCTTAGTACCTTTCGGTCTCGCGTATCTCATGCCAAATCACTCTTCATCCACCGACTTCACCGATTTCGGATTCAGCCCCAGACCCACACAGCTGGCCACAGACCCGAAATCTGAAATCCATACCTACTCACTCCCTTAATCTCTCAATCCCTTAATCTCTTTCTTTTCCGCAGCTTCCCGACAATCCACCAGAGCAGCAGCCCGGTTGTGATTCCTGCAACATTCACGCCGAAGTCAGCCCAGCTCGCGGTTCGGTGCGGCAGCGCGCCCTGCAGCAACTCGGTTCCGCCGGCAATCGCCAGCGCCGGCAGCAGCGCCCACCACGACACCAGCGACACACCCAGCAAAGCCATCACCAGGTATGACGAATAGTGGAATACCACGTCCAGATGCCACTGGCTGATATGCTTGTCCTCCGGCATCTTGACTATCGAGAGCGTGATAGTATAGCAAATCCACACTGCGAATGCCAGCACCAGAAGACGCCGGCGGCTGCGTTCGGTCACGTCTGGACGCCGGTCAACTCAAACGCGGAAAGGAATCCAGGTGACCAGCCGCCAGTGACAAACGGAATCCCGGCCTCCAGTGTCGACAGGCCAGTGTATACCCGGGCTTTGAGATTCGGACATTGACTTGACATTGGCACTTTGACATTTGTCATTTCGGCTTGTTCTCTAGGTCCCTGCTTCGTACCTCGACTTGTTCCCCTGCCCGGTCAGCTTGAGCTTCTTCGCTTTCACCAGCTTCTGCAGGATATACGCCGACTGGGCCCGATTCACGCGCAACAGAGTCCGCACCATCTGGTTGGTGATGAATCCGTTTTCCCGGACATAGCCGGTAATCGCGGCATCGGCATAGGCCGCCTCGGTATCACGGTGCAGGTAGTACTCGACGCTCTGACGTATCTCGACATAAATCGCCTTCGCCAGCCGGTAGACCCGACCCTTCTTCTGTCCGAACGGCTCCAGCACCCGGCGCTCGACCATTGCGCCCAGCAGTTCGTGCGCCTCGCGCGGGTCGCGCTGCAGAATCCGGCTCGCCTCGGCCAGGTCAATCTCCTGGTTGCGCTTCAGGTATGACAGCACCATCAGTTCGCCCAGACTGTACTCCTCGCCATAGCGCTGGCGCTTGGCGATGAACCGGGCGAAGTGCTCGTCGGTCTTGCCGCTGCGCAGCAGCACGCGCACGTCGTCCGCGGTGGCGACATAGAGCGGCGGTTCCTTACCCGACGCCAGCAGAATCGTGTACATCCGGCGCACGCCCATTCCCGAGCGCTCGACCAGCCGCAGTTTCTGCAGCACCTCGGCCAGCCGCCGGTTGCGCGTCACTGGCTCATGGCTCATGATGTTGTCCGGGGTAATGCCGCCGGCCAGGCTCCCCGGGTTGGAGATTTCCAGCCGCTCCGAATGGAGCCGGACATAGACCGGGTTCTGCCGCATGTAGTCGCGGTGCATGAACGCATTCAGCAGCGCTTCGCGATAGACCTCGGTCGGATAGTCCGGGATTTCGAAATGGAACAACCCGACCTTCAGCGTAAAGAGCCGGTTGTGGGGTTCAATCTGCCGGGTCAGGTCATCCAGAATCGCGAGCAGCGGCTTGTGATAGTCTACCCGTCGGTCATACTCGGTCTCCCGGGTCATGTGCAGGTAGATTGCCTCGTGGCTTGGCAGGTTTTCCCGCAGCGCGTCCTCCCGACCCACGAGCAGCAACCCGGCCACGCTCAAAGATGCCTCGTCCGCGCTCAGCATCCCCAGCGCCTTCAACAGCCCGTTGTTGTCCAGCCTGAGCAGGTCCGAGGATTTGTCCCGGGCCTGAAGTGTATTGCGCAGCCGTTCCACTTCCAGCGGGTCAATCCCGTTCGCGCCGACCGGCAACAGCCTCGCCGAATAGTCCTCCTCACTCCGCGCATTCTGTACTCTGCATTCTGCATTCTGCAATTTGAATTCCCCGTCCTGCTCTCTCGCTCCCTGCAGGACATGCGGCGGAAACCCTCTCGGCACTTCGATGACCAGCAGCGTCCGTTCGCCGAACGTCTCCTCGGCGGCACTGACCATGATCCCGGGTCGGGTCAGTTCATAGACTGCGCGGCGCAGCGCCTCGATATCGGTTCCGCTGCAACCGGTAACCGCTTGCGCGCCTCTCTCCTCGTGGTCAATCCCGACCAGAATCGTGCCGCCGTTGACATTCGCGAGCTCGACTGCCCGCTGGGCGACAGCGCGATGGAACTCGTCCGGGTTTGACGGACGGGGCGCGAACTTCAGAATCATCGATTCCAGTTCGCGGGAAGGACGGTTGTGCAGTTCCTCCAGCAGGAACCGCAGGTCGGCGCGTTCAATCATAGCTTCTTTCCTCGCTCACGTCACACGTCTCACGTTAGACGTCCGCGTCTTACGCTTCGCGTTCACGTCATACGCTACACGGCTCACGGCTTCATGCCTAGAATACCCGAATTCCATGGCTTGTCAACGGCAGGAGCGAGAGCGCCCCGGCGGCCATGCATCCGGATGGGATGACAGCCTTCGGCAGCTTCGGACTCTGAGAGCTCAACTTCGGGTCTGCTTTGCCCGGCAGCCCAAAATAGACCGTAATATTTTCCGGGGTTGCCTTGTCTAACCTTATAACGCCTAGTGAGGCAATAAGATTCACTCGCAGGCCATAGGGTAAAGTTCGAAGGATTACGGAAGACTTGACAACCCGAACATAAGTTTGAGGGAATAGATCGCCAGACGCTTCCAGGGTTACAGGTCTTCCGTATCTTTTGGCTCAATTTCAAGTCACAGCCCCGGGAACGCGAAGAAGGAGCGCGTGGCGCAATGCACTGTGTTTCATCAACTTACATGGTCGTGGCCACGGAGAGAACAGATAGCAGGCACGCTCTGCGTCTCTCCCGGCGCACCGGCACTCCCGGACGGCCCGTTGAAGCCGATGCCAACTCCTCAATCAAGGCATTGGTCTAACTACTGATGTCGGAAGGAACCCTGCTCTCCAGCCAGTCGCCTCGGACACCGGAACCGGGTCATCGGTCGGAGAACGACCTGGACTTGGCGCTCATCCAGAAGATATGTCGGAAGGATGAAGCGGCGTTTGCTGAGCTGTTTGAGCGATTCAAAGCTCGAGTGCTGAATCTGGCCTATCGGTATATGGGAAGCCGCGGCGATGCCGAGCTAATCACCCAGGACGTGTTCCTAAGAGTCTGGCAGAATGCTGATAAGTTCCGGGGAACGTCACTCGTCTGGACCTGGATCTACCGCATAACCGTAAACCTCTGCCTGACACGCAAGTCGCGTAAACAGTTGCCTACTGGTGAGTTAGATGATACCGTCCCGGCCGGAGAGGCGCATCAGCCGGTAGAGGCACTTGAGCGCCGGGATACCGAAGAACTCGTGCAGCGGATGCTGGAAACCCTGCCGCCGGAACAGCGGATGGCGATTGTGCTGGCCGAGTATGAGCAGCTCTCGTATCAGGAAATCGGCCGAACGATGAACAAGACTCCACGGGCCATAGCAACCATCCTGTTCCGGGCCCGGGACAACCTGCGACGCCGGCTGATGCCTTTTCAGAAGCGAGGCCTTTTATGACCGTAATATTTTGGGCACTTCCATTGTCTAACAATGTACGATGGGCGTAAATCATAAGCGTGTCGGGCTCCTCCTGAGCCGCTACGTGGACCAGGAACTGAAGGACCACGAACGTTCAGGCATTGAGCTGCATCTGAAGGAATGCTCTTCCTGCCGTGAACAACTTCAGGAATATCAATCAGTTAGTCGGTGTCTGGCGATTTCCGCACCGATTGACGCCGCGCCCTATCTCTGGACTCGGACTCGTCAGGCAATTCAAGACAGCGCTCGCCAGGTCGGTTTGATGGCCAGGCTGCGACCAGCATTGGTGCCGATTGCCGGCGCTGCGCTGGTTGTCATTGCGCTGGTGACCGGTTTTCAGTTAACCAGGACTGTGTCTCAGGGCAAGCGGCAGATGGAAATTCAGGCCATCAATCAGGACTTCGGCGACGGTACGGCGCCGGTGCTGAATCAGGTCGCGCCGCCCGATACACTGGACAAAGACAGCCTGAACTAGTCTGCGCTTCGCCAGACACTAGTCACCAGCCACCGGTCGCTGACCCCGGTAGACGCACTTTCCCCGAACATAGCTCGCCTTGATCAGGCGGTCATCGCCGCGGAACATCAGTTGCGACAGGAGTTCGTCGATTGACGGCTCCGCGGCCTGGAAACGGGGATAGCTGACGACAATGAAGTCGGCTTCCTTGCCTGGTTCCAGGCTGCCGATGGAGCGCTCCAATCCAAGCGCAGTCGCGCCGCCCAGCGTGGCACGGAAGAACGCCTTTCCGGGCGCGGACTTGTGCAGGTAGTACATATTCTGCATTACCGCGAACAGGGAGAACGACGGCCCGGCCCCGACATCGGTGCCGAGTCCGACGGTTATCCGCTCCTTTTCCATCCGCCGCAGGTCCATACTTCCGGCGTGAAGGAAGAGATTGGCCGAAGGGCAGTGCGCGACCCGCGTGCCGGTGTTCGACAGCCGCTGGTATTCCTGCGCATCGAGATGAATGCAGTGCGCGGCAACAGTGCGGGTTCCAAGCAGTCCCATCTGGTGATAGAGTTCGGTGTACCGGGAATAGCCGGGAAACATTCGGCGCGTAAGGCTCAGTTCGGCCCGGGTCTCGGCCAGGTGCGTCGTGACATGCGCATTGAGCCGGGCAGCAAGCCTGCCGGTTGCCTGCATCAGACGGACCGAGCAGGACGGGGCGAAGCGGGGCGCGAAGGTGTACTGCAGGCGGTTAGCGTCAAAGCCCTGCCAGCGCCTGAACAGCGCAAGGCTCTCGGACAGCGAACGGTCGGTCCGCTCGCGCAGGTCGTCGGGCACGTTGCGGTCCATCATTACCTTGCCGATGATAGCCCGGATGCCGGCGCGGTCGGCTTCTTCGAATGCGATGTCGGTGGCCCGGGCATGAACCGAGGAGTAGACCATGGCGCAGGTCGTGCCATTGCGCAGGAGCTCGGCAAAGAACTCGCGGGCCGTGCGCCGGGCAATCGTGGGACTGGCGAATTGCGCTTCGGCCGGGAGAATGTAGTCGCGCAGCCATTGCAGCAGGTCCGCGCCGTAGACGCCGCGCATGTGCATCTGAGGCAGGTGCAGATGGGCGTCGACGAACCCGGGCATCAGGAGCGCCCTGGCGAACCGCGTCCGCGGACGGCCCGGCCAGCGGCGCCGGGCCCGGGCGTCCCAAGGCCCGAAGTCGAGAATCATGCCCGAGTTGTCGAGTGCGAGGAAGCCGGGGTTGTGTTCAATAAGCCGGTCCTCAGCCGGAAAGCTCACCATGCGGCCGACCAGCAGCCGGGCAACTGGAGCGCGGACCATATGCGGGTATCATACGCGATGAGAGTGAGTTGTCAACGCGCAACAGGAAGCAGTTGGAGGGAACTACCGAATGCAGAATACCGAGGGGGGCGGCTGACGCAGGGCGGCACTCTGGAACTTGAGACTTGGTGCTTGACTGGAGGTTGGGGCTTGGTCACTGGGATTTCGGACGAGCGGACGCTCGTCCACCCTTTCGAAACCTCTTGACAACAGCTTGCAGGCGTCTTATAGTCCTTGCATACCGGCAGAAGAGTCAGCCGGTCTGTGCTGTCCCGCCGGGACAGGTAAGGATGCGGCTGTGTCGCGGAAGACACCCCGGGCGCATCAGGCCGCAGACCGCAGACCGGAACTGCCGGAGGGAGGATTTTGATGATACAACTGTTGTTGGTTCTCACCAGCGCCTGGCTTGGCCCGAATACCGCGGCCAACCCGTCGGTGCTGGGGGCCGGCCACGACACCTTCGGGTACTGGTATTTCGACAATGATACCGTGGCCCCTGAAGCGCCGGTTTATAACTGGATTGACATCCGCACGATCGGCACGCAAATCACCGGGCTGGCCGATGACAACGTCGTCGGACCATTCCCAATCGGGTTCACCTTCCCGTACTACTGGTATGGCGTGACAAGCTGCTATGTCGGTTCGAATGGCTACATCGCGTTCGGCGACAACGGTCTGGCGGCAAGTCCGTTTGCGAACCTGCCCAATTCCGCGCGCCCGAACAACACCCTGGCGCCACTGATGTCGGACCTCGATTTCACCGGCACCGGGAATCCGGCCAAGGCATTCTACTGGACCAATGCCGCGCTCGATACGTTCATCGTCGAGTACGACTCGGTCAAGTTCTGGAGCACGGGCGGCTTGAATACATTCCAGATTATCCTCACCAAGGCCGATAGCTGCATCACATTCCAGTTCAAGAAGCAGACCGGCGCGCCGTACAACGGCTGGGTGCCGGGCAATGCGACTTCCGGGATTGAGAATGTCAGCGGTGCGGTGGGCATCTCATATCTGTACGGCAACATCCCGACCCGCAACATGCTGCACGACACACTGGCCATCAAGTACATTCCGCCGGCGACGACAAGCTACCAGGTCCACGATGCCGGTGTCTGGCGCGCGATGAACGAAGAGAACGGCGGCATCTTCCTGCTTAGGGACAATCCCGCGTCGTTCTGGGCCAAGTTCAAGAACACCGGCAACCAGGCCGAGACCGGGTATCCGGTCTATGCCGTGGTGCGTAACGCGACCAACACCGTGGTCTATGCCGACACGTTGGCAGTTGGCGCCCAGGCCCCGGGCCAGATCGACTCGCTGACCTTCGACCCACCGTGGACTCCGACGACCAATGGACTCTACCTGTTGAAGACCTACAGCAACCTGACCGGCGACATGTTCCGCGGCAACGACACGGTCCGCACCGAAATCCACGTGGTTACCTACCCGGCCGAGCTCACCTATGACAACGGCACCGTTAGCAACAGCATGTACTGGAACGGCAACAGCGGCGGATTCGGCAACCGTTTCGTCGCACCGTCGTACCCGATTGAAGTCACTGCAATCAAGGCCAACCTGAGCAGCGCGACGGTTGTCGGCTGCACGCTCTGGCTGCTTGCCGCCGATGGACCGAACGGCATGCCGGGCACCGTGCTGGCGCGCAACACGGTGAGCGTCAACTCCACCACCCCGACCTGGTTCCAGTATAACCTCCCGACACCGGTGGCGATTAACGAGGGCGCGTTCTTTGTCGGCGTCACCTCGGATGCCGACCAGGCCCCGAGCTACAGCATGGACACGACCAAGCCGCTCTGTTACCAGGGCTGGGAATTCACCAGCAGCTGGTCGCCGGGCCGGGACCAGGCTACGCAGGACGTGATGATGCACGCCCTGATTCGCGGCGTAACCGGTGTGGCCGAAGAAATCGGCCCGATGAGCCGGTTCGCGATGAGCGCCAAGCCCAATCCGTTCGGCGCGTCAACCCGGATTCAATTCGGGCGTGACCTGGCGACGCCGGAACGAATGGACATCTACACCACCAGCGGCCGGCTCGTCCGGAGTATGATGGTGAACGGCAAGACCGCGCTCTGGGACGGCCGGAATGCGGGCGGCGCCCGGGTCGCCGAGGGCGTCTATGTTGCACGCCTGGCCCGGAACGACTCGCCGATTCTGAAACTCGTACTCACTCAGTAGTGAGTAGTCAGTAGTAAGTAGCAGGCAGTAAGCAGATGGCAGTCAGTTCGCTGGCTGCCATCTGCTTTTCATGGCCGATTGTGAAATGGTCCGAATGAACCAAACTCCAAAGCATGAAACAGGCTGATTCATGAACTCGGCTGTCTTGACCTGACCTCGGATTTCGGCATTCGGATTTCGAGTTTCGCCTCGTGTGCTTGCTCTTGACTTTGTCCGGCGTTTTGCTAAAACCTAGTCCAGTGAAAGACCCCTGCGCAAAACGGCTATGCCGGATTCCGCCCTATCTTTTCGCCGAGCTTGACGCGCTGAAGGCCGCGACGCGAGGCGACATCATTGACTTCGGCGTCGGTGACCCGGACCTGCCGACCCCGAAGCCGATCATCCAGGCAATGAACCGGGCGCTGAAGAACCCGGCGCATCACCGCTATCCGACCTACAGCGGCATGACAACCGCCCGCCGGGCCGCCACCGAGTGGTACGAGCGGCGCTTCAGCGTCAAGCTCGACTCAGAGACAGAAGTCTGCATGCTGCTCGGCTCCAAGGAAGGCATCGGGCACTTGATCTGGGGTATGGTCGGCCCGGGCGACCGGGTGGCGATACCCGACCCGTCCTATATGATCTACCGACACCAGACTCTGCTGGCCGGCGCGCGGCCGTTGATGATGCCGCTCAGGGAGAGCAGCGGCTTTCTCGTAGACCTTGATGACGTACGCAACAAGCCCGGTTTGAAGCTGGTACTGCTCAACTACCCGAGCAATCCCACCGCCGGGGTGGCGACGCGCAGGTTCTACGAAGAGGTGGTGGCCCTGGCGCACAAGTACGATTTCTTCGTCGTCAACGATAACGTCTACTCCGAGCTGTATTTCGAGCACAAGCCGATCTCTCTACTCCAGGTGCCGGGCTCACTCGAGCGGTGCGTTGAGTTCCATTCTCTCTCCAAAACCTACAACATGACCGGCTGGCGCATCGGTTTCGCGGTCGGCAACCGCGGCCTGCTCAGGGCGATGCTCGCCATCAAGCAGAACACCGACTCCGGGCCGTTCCAGGCAATCCAGGAAGCCGCGGTGTATGCGCTGAAACACGGTGAGCGCTTCGCTGAGGCAAATCGCGCGGTCTACCGTGACCGGCGGGACGAACTGCTCAAGGGTCTGGATAACATCGGTTGGCCGGTGCGCAAACCCGAAGCGACGTTCTATGTCTGGGCGAAACTGCCGCGGGGCCGGGACTCAATGGCTTTCACCCGACAGCTGCTGGCCCGGCACCAGGTACTGGTCACCCCGGGAGTCGGCATGGGCCGGTGTGGCGAGGGCTATGTCCGGTTCGCGCTCACCGCGCCCAAAGCCCGCATCCGGGAGGCAACTCGACGCATGGCCCGGCACTCCGCGCTCCGCAGTCCGCAGTCCGTCAATCCCTGAAATGGCCCTGATTGTCCAGAAATTCGGCGGCACATCGGTAGCCGGGGTGCGTCGCATCAGTCGAGTGGCCGAGCTGGTCGAGCAGACCCGGCGCGCCGGAAACGTGGTCGTCGTCGTCGTCTCCGCGATGGGCGACCAGACCGACCGGCTGCTCCGGCTGGCACGGTCGGTGACGCCGAACCCGGCGAAGCGGGAACTCGACATGTTGCTCACCAGCGGCGAACGGCAGTCCACCGCCCTGCTCTCGATGGCGCTGCGTGCCCGGGGGCTGGATGCGGTTTCGTTCACCGGCTCGCAGGTCGGGATCGTCACCGACGACAATCACGCCGATGCGCGCATCAGCGAAATCCGGGGCTTTCGGCTGCGCGACGCGCTGCGTCGCAACCGGATTCCGATTGTCGCCGGGTTCCAGGGCGTCAGCCCGGCCCATGAGATTACCACGCTCGGCCGCGGCGGGTCCGATACGACGGCAGTTGCCCTTGCCGCATATCTGGGCGCCGCAATGTGCGAAATCTACACCGACGTCCAGGGCGTATTCACCGAAGACCCGCGCCATTTTCCGGACGTGCGCCGGCTGCCGGAGATATCCTATCAGGAGATGCTCGAACTGGCGGCCAACGGCGCCCAGGTACTGCATCCTCGGGCATGCGCCATTGCGGCCCGCTATCATGTGCCGCTGACCATCCGTTCCGCACTTGAACCGGGAGAAGGGACCGTTATCAGGGAGGAGAGCAAATTGCAGAGCGCAAAACGCAAGGCCGGGAAAACGGCAACCCGTTCCGCGCTGGAGAAGGCATTTGTCCGGGCGGTGACGCACACGGAAGACCTGTGCCGGTTGTCGCTCATCCGCGTGCCCAAGGTGCCCCGCTGTCTGGCGCAGGGCGTCACCCAGTTGGCCAGGGAGCGCATCCCGCTGGTCTTCTTCGCGCACGGTGTGCCGACCGATGACCGATTTGACCTGTCCTACATCGTACCCCGGGCGGAGTTCGGCCGGGCGCGCCGGATTGTCGGGCAGATCCGGCAGCGCGTGAAGGCCGAGCGGCTGGACCTCCAGCCTGACCTGGGCTCGGTATCCGTGGTCGGCCCGGGCGTCGGGAGCGACGTCGAGATCATCGCCGGCCTGTTCACGATTCTGTCCCGGCTGGGCATTCATGTTGATGCCTTCAGCACCGCGGAGACCAAGATAACGGTCTTCCTGCACCGTCCCTATCTGCGCCGGACCGTGACCGCGCTGCTCCGGCACTTCGGGCTAAGGAAATGAACCCACAGACTGACGACCGGATAATCGAACAACTGGCGGCCGATGAGCCGCGCGTCGAAAGCCGCGAAACCGTCGTGGTCGACAAGGGCGCGTTCCCGCCGACCACCGACCTCCAATCCCCCACCCCGGACCCCGGACAACCGGCCACCGACCTCCCGCCGCCCTCAACCGTCCAGGTCATCGAGGCGCTCCTGTTTGCCGCCCCGGCCCCGGTGCCGCTCACCCGCCTCTGTGCCATTGCCGGCTGTACACCGGAAGCACTCAATGATGCGATTGAGCAACTGAATCGGGAATACGACTCGGCCCGCCGCGCGTTCCGCATCCACCGCGTTGCCCAGGGCTTTCAACTCTATACGCTACCGGAGTTTGCCTCATGGGCGCGGCAGTTGTTCACTGCGCATCGCGTGTCGCGACTCAGCCGGGCCAGCCTTGAAACCCTGGCCATCATTGCCTATCGCCAGCCGGTGACCAAACCCGAGATCGAACAACTGCGCGGCGTCGACGCGACCGCGCCGATACTCACGCTACTCGAACGGCGGCTGATTGTCCTTGCCGGCCGGGCGCACAAGCCGGGCAATCCGTTTCTGTATCGGACGAGCAAGGAGTTCCTCCGCTACTTCGGCCTCGCCGACCTGGACCTGTTGCCCAGCCGGGATGAACTCGAGGAATTCCTGCGCACCCGGGCCGAACAGGCCGAAAAGGAAGACGATGAGCTGCTGAGCAACGTTGCGGGTCAGAACGCGGAAGTCAGGTGCCAGGACTCGCCGGACGGCGCCCCTGATTCCCCGCCCCCTGACCACAGCCCATCCCTGGCCCCGCCTCCTGAACCCTGAAACTCTGAAACCCGAGATTCGAGACCCGGCCAACCTCATCGTTGGCGTCTTGATCTCGCCCTGCCCCACGGCTCCTGATTCCTGCTCCCTCCTCGATTCGGTCCGGACCGCGCTCGAATCCGGGTTCGGCCGGACTGATGACCAGTCCGAGTTGATTGCGTTTGAGTTCACCCGCTACTATGAACCGGAGATGGGTCCGGGCCTGCAGCGTATCTGGTTCAGCTTCGGCAACCTGCGTCCGCTCGACTCGCTGGCTGACGACAAGATCTCAACGAATCAACTTGAAGCCCGCTGGCGCATGCCGGACGGGCGGCGGCGGGTCAACCTCGACCCCGGACATCTCTCCCCGCACAACCTGGTGCTGGCCACAACCAAGAACTACGCTCACCGGGTCTTCCTGGGCCGGGACATCTTTGCCGAACTGACCCTGCTTTATGAACATGGCGGGTTCTCTGCGCTGAAATGGACCTACCCGGACTACAAATCTCGGGCGGCCATGGACTTCCTTGCCCGGGTACGCGAGCGCTATCTGGTCAAGCTCCGGTCCCTGACGCCCGATCCCTGATCCCCGGCTTCGCCAGGGCCGCCCCCAGCGCCGCGACGATAATCGGTTCTTCCGGCACCTGCACCGGCATTCCCAGCGCATCCGACAGCGCAACCCTCATGCCTTCGTTTCGCGCCACCCCGCCGCAGAACACCACTGGTTCGACAATCGCCCCTCCGGTCGCCATGTTCACGACCCGGCGCGCCAGCGCGTAGTGCGTGCCGGCCACGATGTCCGCGAACGGCACATCGTCCGCGACCAGGCTGAGAATCTCAGATTCCACCATCACCACGCACAGGCTCGACACCGGCACCGGGTTTCGTGATTCCAGCGCCAGCCGCCCCAGGTCTTCGACCCTCACCCTCAGGGCCCGGGCCATCGTCTCCAGAAAATGCCCGGTGCCGGCCGCGCACCGGTCGTTCATGACAAACGACTTGACCCGGCCGCCCGCCTCCAGTCGAACCACCTTGCTGTCCTGACCGCCGATATCCAGAACCGTCCGGGCATCCGGGAACAGTCGAAAGACACCGCGCGCCATCGCCGATATCTCGGTCACCGTCTCCTGAGCGAACCGGGCCGCATGCCTTCCGTACCCGGTGGCCACGACGCGCCCGACCGCCTCCGGTTTCAGTCCGGTCGCCGCCAGGCACTGCTGAAAGACGGCTTCGCCGGCAATCTTCGGCTTCAGCCCGGTCGGAGCCACGCAGAAATGCATGACCCTGCCGCTCTCAGATTCGAGAAACACGACCTTCGTATTGACCGAGCCGACGTCGATACCCGCGGTAGTCACTCCCCATTCTCAGCAAAAAAACCGACGCAGTCAAGTCTGCCGGTTTCGGCAGCGACAACGTGTCGCGATGCCAGTGCGTTGAAACACAAGCGATTGCGTGCGCGCGCCGGGTTCGGCCCGAATTGCCGCACCGGGCCGTCGTCCGGTGCAGGCGGCGGCAAGTGTCAGTTCCCGGCAAGGTTGCACTATTGGCGGCCGGTGGCACGTGAACTGCACTAGCGAATCCGACTGTAACGCAACTCAGGAGGTTGTGATACTATCCCTGCCGTTCCAGGCAGGAGACAGGGGGAAAACAAACTCTTGTCTGGGGTTGGCGAAAGCCATCCATTTGAAAACACGCAGTGCGTCCTGAGTCTCCGGGCGTCGCGGAATTGGCGCGCGGCTATGGGGGTGGCTGCCGCCAAATCCCCGACGTCCGGGACCGGACAACTCGAGGCTTCAAGGTGTGCCGGAGAACACCTGACGCAATCCGGATTGCGCAAATGCAGCTGCGGAGTTCCGAAGTCTGCATTCCGCAATCCCGACTGCAGGTCCGCATACTCAGCGAAAGGGGGGTACAATGCGCTGTGTATTCGCCGCTCTGTCAATGCTCCTCGCCCTGGGATGGGCGAACACGCCGGGCTCGAACCCGGTCCCGCCGCCGCCGTCTGTTGATAACATACCGGTTGTCGTGCCGGCACCGCCCGGTCCTTCTGTGGACAACGTGCCGGTTGTCGTGCCGGTCCCGCCCAGGCCGGGCGTGGAAGGCACCTCCGAATTCGACCCGCCGGTGCCACTGCTTCCGCTCAACGGCGATACAACCATCTGGCAGACGCCGCTGCTCATGGTTGAGCCCTATCCCGGATTTGTCCTCTACCATTTCTGCATCTGGGACCATGGAACAAAGATTGCCGAGAAGATGACCTGGCTGCCGTTCTGGCTTGCTCGTGAGGGAACCGTCAACCTTGCCCCGGGAACCGGCTATCACTGGTCTTGCCGGGTCCAGGCGCAGGGCCGCTGGAGCGAATGGTTCGAACCGCACTGGGTGTTCTCCCTTGCCTTCCCGTGCCAGCCGCCCACGCCCTTGACGCCGGCTCGAGGCGCGCGTATCAATACCGTGACGCCGCTGCTCAGCGTCATACCCAATTCAATCGGCGGGCGCTATGATTTCCTGATTGAGGAAGTGGGCTCGACCTTCCGGTTGACCCACGAGTCGCGGCTGCCCTTCTGGCGGGTACCGGAAGGCGCCGGGTTTCTGCGCGGAGGTGCCACCTATCGCTGGTCCTGCCGCGTGGACATCGGCGGCTGGAGCCGGTTCTCTGAACCCTGGGACTTCTCAATCACCGACCCGGGCAGCATTCAGAGTGCCGGCGGCAGTGGGCTTGCCTTCTCAAGCCGGGCCGTCCCGGAGTTGTTCCGGAACAGCACGGTAATCAACTACACGCTCCCGGAGGCGGCTGACGTTGCCGTCACCTTCTACACGGTCCAGGGCAACCGCGTGAAAGACATGCGCCTGGGGGCGGTACCGGCCGGTTCCCACCAACTCACCTGGAACGGAACCGATGAGCAGGGCCGCAGCGTTGCCCGCGGCGTCTACGTCTACCGCCTGCGTGCGGGCAGCAATGAACTGACAAACAAGTTGACCAAGACCGACTAGTTGAGGACTGAGGGCGGATCGGTTTCACCCCGACGCAAGTCGGGGTGAAGCCTCTTTTAGCGAATCATGCCCGGTTTCCATCCGGCGTCCGGCGCAGTGCGCTATGCGTGATGCGTCTTTGCCCCGCGAACGAAAGCCCGCACGTTCTCCGGCGGGGTGCGAAACGGAACTTCACAGCCCGTCGCTGCGACATATCCCTTTGGACTCCCGGACGAGCTCTCCACCATCCGGTGAACCTCCTGCTCCACCTGCTCTGGCGAATCCAGCAGCAGGCGTGACGTGTCGTAGTTCCCGACCAGACGCAGCGTGTCGCCCAGTGCCCGCCGGGCCATGTCCAGGTCAACGCGGTCCAGGCTCACCAGGTCCGCACCGGTCTCTTTCAGCAGCGGCAGCATGGGCGTCGTGTCGCCGCAGATATGGAGCGTCACATCCAAGTCATAGCGGTGCAGGAATTCAATCAGCCGCCGCTCATAGGGCAGCGCGAATTCCCGATACGCTCGCGGACTGATAACGCTCCCGGACGCCAGCGGATCGACGAGCAGCGGCAGGGCGCTGTGATTCAGGACCTCCAGCAGAAATGCGATCGTCGCGAGTGTGACCTGATCGAGCAACTGGTGCGCCTGCTCGCGCTCCGCCGGCGGCGCGTGCAGGCTGGTGGCAAGCAGAAACTCCTCGCCCGCGACCAGGTGGAGCGCGGTCGTGAACGGCGCCGGGACGAAGGCGACTATCGGAACCCGGTCGCCCACCGCATCGTAGGCATATTCGATCGCCTCGTAGTATACCGGCAACCGACCTGCGTCCGCCGTTCGCAGTCCGCACTCCAGCGTCCGCAGTCCGCCGTCCAGAGCCGGTCGGCGCAGCACCGGCAGGTCGTCTTCCGGGTATTCGAACACCGAACCCAGCGCCTCCGCGATGATACCGACCTCAGAGAACACGGAGATGAAGTCGTGGCCATAGCGTTCCTGCGCGATGAGCTGGGCCCGGGCCATGCTGCGGCCCCGCGTGCAGTACTCGCGCAGACTCATGCCCGCCACCGCGGCGGCGTGATTAGTGATGAGCGGATACACCGGAACCCGGTCCTGTGGCTCGTCGATGACCAGCAGGCCGAAGCGCTCCCTGGGAGTAAGACGTTCTACCATGATTCCATACGTCCTATCCTGTCCTGTGCTATCTTCTTGCCCTCAGCAATTCCGCGAACGCCTCCAGCCGCGTCTTCACCTGACTCGACACCCCGGTCGCCGGGGCTGGCACGTCAAACGCCAGCACCGGCAGGTCGGTTTCCGCGGCAACATAGTCCCGAATCAGATTCGTTTCCAACGCACAATGCGAACCGCCGAGAATACCGGAAATGACCACACCCTCGGCGTCATACCGGTGCGCCTGCTCGATAATGCTCCGAGCCCGCGCTCGGGAACTCCCAGTCAGCGAAGCATTCAGCAAGGCATCGGCCAGCGCCGCCATCGGCTCACCATCTTCCGCAATCGCGCCCAGCGCCTGATTAATCACATACTCGGTACCGACAACCCGCAGACCCAGGTCCTCAGCAAAGCACAACAGCAACGGGTCTGCCGGCGGCGTCACCCAGACCACGCGCAGAGGTGACTCCCCTTCGCCGCGAAGGGGAGTCACCTCTGCGCTTTGGACGCTTCCCTGATTCTCGCGTCGCTGCTCGACCGTCTGCTCGATGTGAGTCAGAATCGACTCCCATTCGTCAATATCCGAGTAGAAGTGCAGGCTCCCGAACTCAACGACCATCATCTCCAGCGCCGGAAAGACTGCCGCTGGCGCCGAATGGACCAGGTCCCGGATGTGCGCGACCTTTCGGCGGACCCGGTTCACCTGCCGGATACTCGAGCTCAGCGCGGCAGCGGCTATCTCTCGGCCCAGTGTGGTTTCCAGACGCCGGCGCAGACCGCCGAACTGCGCGACAAGCAAATCCCGGGCCGCCAGCTGATAGTCAACCCCGTACGCAGTCCGGCCGAACTCCTGAAACCGGGACGCGGCAGACCCGCCTGCACAATCCTTGCGCAATGGCAGTTCGAACCAGTGCATCGGATAACCCATGTCCGCGACCAGTTGTTCAACCGCGCCGTAGTCGTCGCATGAAGCCCCGGTCGCAGCGACACAGAGCGCGGGCGGCGGAAAATACGACTGCTTGGCGAAAGCGCCGAGCGCGGCGCGGGAGTAACAGGCCGACTCGCCGATGCCCAGCGCGGCCGCGGCATCGAACAGCACGGTGGATTCGTTGAGAAACGGCAGCCACCAGATGCAGTCCGGATAGAACGGCACGGTATTCCCGGCAGCCAGCACCATCGGCGGCGTACCGCCCAGGTCGCCCATCGTGGCAATGACCTGCCGGCCGACCTGCCGGGCACGGAACAGCCGTTCGGTTTCGCTCATGACAAATCCCCACATCCGGAGCGCGGCCAATGAGTTATCGAACTTCAGGCGTCGCAGGTGCCGGCTGCCGTAGATCGCAAAGGTCTGCGGCGGAAAGAGATAGGTGGACCACGGATAAAACGAATGACCGCCGGCGGCCGATGACTCGCCATTCGTCATTCTGCATTCGTCATTCGCCATTCCTTCAAAGTAGTGGTACTGCTGAATCAGTTCGTCCGGAATCTGCTGGAACAGCGAGCCCCATTCCGCGAACGTGACGCGCGCCGGAACCGGGTCGGCATAACTCATGCAGCGATTCTAGTTGACGCGGCGTCCAAGTCAAGTCAGCCGCACCGCGCAATTCGGGAATAGACGTCTAACTTCTGTAGTATCGGGTCTTGTGACCCGAAGATGCTTGACTTATTACGCAAATCATGTAGATTATACCGGAAGATTGTGCTGTGAGGTAACTGGATTGCATGCGCCGGATGAGCGCGTCACTTCCGCTCCGGCGCTGCGAAGGATTTCGATGAAGGAGGTTAAATGAAGCGAACCGGTCTGATTGTCGTAACCCTGGCGATGGTGCTGGTCCTGATTGTCGCGTGTTGCCCTGCCCGGAAGGCACCGCCGCAGCCGCCGATTGCCCCGCCGCCCCAGGCAGAGGTCATCCCGCCGCCGGAGACTGTGCCCACGCCGCCGATACCGCCGATCCCGACCGCGCCCGGACACATGCTCCAGACGGTCTACTTCGATTTCGACAAGTTCGATATTCGCCCGATGGATGTGAAGGCGATGGGCGAGAATGAGGCCTGGCTGCGCGACAATCCCGATTCCCGGCTCACCCTGGAGGGATATTGCGACCCGGTCGGCACCGAAGAGTACAACCGCGGCCTGGGCCTGCGGCGTTCGAACGCCGCAAAGGCCTACCTCGTGAAACAGGGCATTGACGCGGCCCGCCTGACCGCCATCAGCTTCGGCGAAGAGAAACCCGTGACCACCGACCCCAAGCAGTTCGGACTGAACCGCCGGGTCGAGTTCGTCGCAAAATAGATTTAAGGGGCGCCCGAGCCCGCAAGACAGAAAGAAACTGGAGGAATTGATGAAACGTACCGTCCTGTTGTTGAGCTGCATCGCGGTCACGCTGCTGCTGACCGCGGGTTGCCAGATTGTCCGGCCGACGCCCAAGGCGCCCAAGGCGCTGGCCCCGGCCAACGGCAGCGCCGTCACCACGATTACGCCGCAGTTGCAGGTTGAGGCATTGAAGGACGCGGACCAGTACCAGTGGTCCGTCAAAGATGCCAATGACAGCATCATTCTCAAGGGCACTTCCCTCACGCCGAGCTGGATGATTCCCAAAGGCGCGCTGGTCAACGGCACCCGGTACCAGTGGACGTGCAAGGCCCACAACACCCACGGCTGGGGCAAGGACTTCGACCCGGAGTGGTCATTCACGACCGACGTGGCGCTCCCCGCGGCGCCGGTGGCGCTGTCGCCGGCCAATGGCGCGGAAGTGACGACCGCCACGCTGACGCTGGAAGTGCAGTCGATTTCTGATTGCGACCAGTACAAGTTCGCGCTGCGCGACTCGACCGGCAAGGAAGTCGGAGGCGGGACGACCGAGGGCCCGACCTATATCGTGTTGGCGGGTCTGACGCTGACCAACGGCCAAAAGTACACCTGGACTGCCTCAGCGCAGAACGCCGCGGGCTGGGGCCCGGCGTTCACCCCGGAGTGGTCCTTCCGGCTCAAGATTCCGCCGCCGCCCAAACCGCCGGTCACGACCCTGAAAACGATTCACTTCGATTTCGACAAGTTCGACATCCGGCCGGGCGACGCCACGATTATCGAGGACAACGCGTCCTGGCTGCGTTCGAACAGCGGGGCGCTGAAGCTCGAAGGCTACTGCGACCCGGTCGGCACCGAAGAGTATAACCGCGGGCTGGGCCTGCGCCGGGCCAATGCCGCGAAGAACTACCTGGAGAAGCTCGGCATCGATGCCAGCCGCCTCTCGACAATCAGCTTCGGCAAGGAGAAGCTGGTCACCGAAGATGAGGCGCAATACGAATTGAACCGCCGCGTGGAGTTCGTGGCGAAGTAACCAAGAGCAATCAGGGATTAGGGAGTAGGGAGCAGGGAGTGGCGAGACGGTTCTCTACTCCCTTCTCTCTACTCTCCATACTGTTGCTCGCCGGCTGTATCACCAAGCAGGGCATCATCATGCCCTGGACAATCCAGCATCAGGCCCTGTCCCGGAAAATCGACTCGCTCCTTGTGCGCATTGTCGAAATGGACAGCGCGCGCCGGGCCGCCGACGTCTCGTCCCGTGCAATGTTGGGCAACGATATCGACGGACTAAGGGCTCAGATTGCCACGCTCAGCGCCCAGCTTGAGGACTACGGTTCCCGGCTCGGACGGATAACTCAGCGCACCTGGCAGCCGCCGAAGGAAAGTTCAGAGGTGACACCCCAGCGAAGCGTCGGGGAGTCACCTCATCCGACCGCGCTCTATGACCAAGCCTATGGCGACTACACCCGGGGCAGGTTCGACTTCGCGCGCCAGGGTTTCACCGAGTACCTGAGGGCCTTTCCGACCAGCGACCTCGCGGACAATGCCCAGTACTGGCTCGCCGAATGTGACTACAGCGTCGAGGACTACCCGGCAGCGCGGGCAGCGTTCCAGAAGCTGGTCGAGAACTACCCGGCATCGGACAAACTCCCGGCGGCAATCTACAAGACCGGCAAATGCTATGAGGCCGAGGGAAACGCGCCGGCTGCCGTCAGCCAGTATGAACTATTGATTCAGAAATACGCGAGTTCGCCCGAAGCCCGGCTGGCCGAGGAAAACCTGAAGAACCTGCGGCAATAGCCGCAGAATGACGAATGACGAATTCAGAATGACGAATTCCGGAGGACAATCGTCATTCGTCACTCGTAAATCGTCATTGGCCCTGCCGTAGGATGGATTCTCTCCTCACCACCAAGACCGGCGGCGTGCTGCAGGTTCTGCTCACGACCACGCCGTTCGCCAAGTTCATCCTCCTGATTCTGCTTGTCTTCTCGATAATCGCCTGGGCGATTATCATCCGCAAGTGGAGCTTCTTCCGCCGCGTGCAGCGCGAGAACCAGTCCTTCCTGAACCTGTTCCGCCAGCGTTCGAGCCTGCTGAACTTCGCACTCACCGCGCCGCGCCATGAAGCGTCCGCCTTGCCCGCGCTGCTCGCTGAAGCGGTGAACGAATGGCAGCGCCTGACCGGCCGTCAGCACGAGATTGACCTCGGCCCGGCAGCGGTCGAATCGGTAATGCCGATTATCAGCGAAGCGATGAACCGCCGGATTTCCTCGGAGCTCGGGCGCTACGAGAACTCGCTGTCGTTCCTGGCAACCGCCGGCAGCGCGAGTCCGTTCCTGGGCCTGCTGGGCACGGTCTGGGGCATCATGAAATCGTTCATGGACATCCGGGGCCTGCCGGCCGTGAACCTCCAAGTCGTGGCGCCGGGCATCGCCGATGCCCTGATTGTCACTGCCGCCGGACTGCTGGTGGCGGTCCCGGCCGTGATCTACTACAACCATTTCCTCGGCCGCATCAAAGACCTCGTCTCGACAATGGAGCGCTTCAGTTCCGAGGTCGCCAGCGACCTGCGCGCCGAGTTCCTGCGGCGGTCGAACCGCAGCTCAAGCTCAAGCCCCAAGCGGTCTGAGTTTGAGCTTAAGGCTTGAGCTGCAGATGCAGACCGGGCTGCGCCCGTTTTCCGAAATCAACGTCACCAGCGTTGCCGACGTTGCGATTACCCTGCTTATCATCTTCATCATTGCCGGTTCGAGCGGCGCGTTCCAGAAGACCGGCCTCAGGATGAACCTGCCGCGCACCTCGGCGGCCAAAGCGATGACCGAGGACGGCGTGATCGTCACGATGCTGAAGGACGGCAAAATCGAAGTCGGCAGCCAGACCTGCAAACTCGAGGAGTTCACCCCGACGCTGACCCGGGCGATGCAGGAGAAAGGCGCAACCCAGGTCTACCTGCGGGTTGACGCCGCGGTGCCCTACGGCCTGGTGATTGACATCGTCGGGCAGGTGAAGGAAGCCGGGTATGAGAACCTGGGGCTTATCGCCGAACCGAAACCCAAGCGAAACCGTTGACATGAGCCCCTTTCCCGAGGATACTAGTAGCGGAAGTCGAGCAGATAGCAGAAAGCAGTCGTCACCCCCACGACTGCACACATCACCCCCATGTTAGTGCCTCCTCTGCTATCTGCTCCTCCTTTTTTCAATGCGGAATGCGGAATGATGAATGCGGAATTCCGAAATCTGCATTCCGCAATCCGCATTGGGCGGCCCCCGGCCTGACCATGTCTCGTTCCATAGCCTACTCCTTCCTCGGCCACTTCGTGATTCTCGGCGTTTTGCTGGCGCTCGGCGCGCTTCGGCGGCCGGCCGCGGAAGGGGCGCGGGTCTACAATGTGAGCATCGTGCCGGGCATCGTCGGCGGGCCCGGGTCCGGCGGGCCGGGCAGCGGCGGCAAGGCCGCGGTCGGCGTGGCCGGCATGGTCGGCGCCCCGGGCAAGATCGGCGCGCCGCCGGCGCTCTCGTCCAAGCCGCCAAAAGGCACCGCGCTGGTGCAGGAGACCAAGAAGAAGCCGGGCGCGAAAGCCGATACCGCTCATGCAACGCAGTCCGACCGGATTGCGATGCGCGTTTATGGCACCGGCGGTTCAATCGGCGGCGGCGGCGACCCGGGCGGAACCGGCTCGGGCGGCGCGTCGGGCCGGCCGGCGACCGCATTCGAGACCGCGATGAACAACAAGATTCTGGCCCAGTGGAACGAGAACCTCTGGAAGGCGATGCCCGACCGGCTGGCCGCGACCGTCAAGTTCCTGATTGCCGGCGACGGCACGGTGAGCAACGCCGAGGTCTTCGAATCCTCAGGCAACGCGAACTTCGACCTTGCGGCCCGCCGGGCCATCGAACTCGCGACCATGCCTTCGCCGCTCGCCTTCGGCATCCCGGGCAGCGTCCACGAAGCCCGGGTCACGTTCGTCAATCGGCCGGACTGAAAGCCGATTGGCGGTAGGCGATAGGAGATAGGCGATAGGCGGCGGACTGCGCGTAAGTTCAAAGTCCAAAATCCAAAGTTCAAAGCAAAAAACCAAGTTCAAACGAGCAAACTGATTTGGTCGGGTTTGGCATTTGTTCCTTTGAACTTGCTTTGAACTTTGACCTTTGTACTTTGAACTTTCGGCCCAAGCCCTTTCCTTGACTTACCCGGCATACCGGGCTAAATTCTAGTCATGGTATCAGTGCCCTCGGTCGTGGTGTCTTGCTGTCTTGGCGGTGAGAGACTAATGCCGTCCGTACCATCGGTCTTGGTGCCTTGGTGCCTTGGTGGTGAGAAATTCATCATATGAGAGACGCCGGTTTCGTTCACCTGCACAACCACACCGAGTACAGCCTGCTCGATGGCGCGTCGCGCATCGAGCAACTGGCGAAGCAGGCTGCGGAATACCGGATGCCGGCGCTGGCGATTACCGACCACGGCAACATGTTCGGGGTTATCGAGTTCTACAAGAAACTACAGGCCGCGGGCGTGAAGCCGATTATCGGTTGCGAGACCTATGTCGCGCCCCACTCGCGGCTCGACCGCAAGATTGACGAGGACGTCCCCGAGTCGTCGTTTCACCTGACCCTGCTCTGCGAGACCCTGGAAGGCTATCGCAACCTGGTCCGGCTCGTCTCGGCCGCGTCGCTCGAAGGTTTCTACTACCGCCCGCGAATTGACAAGGAACTGCTGGCAAAGCACGCCAAAGGCCTGATTGCGATGTCGGCCTGCCTGAAGGGCGAAGTGAACTACTACCTGAACAAGGACCTGGACGAGAAGGCGAAACAGGCCGCAGTCGAGTACCGGGACATCATGGGCGAAGGCAACTTCTTCCTTGAGGTAATGCGGCTCGGATTGCCCGAGACCGACAAGGTCGAGGCCGCGGCCGAGCGCCTCGGCCGGGAACTCGGGCTCCCGCTGGTCGCGACCAACGACTGCCACTACCTGCGCAAGACCGACAACGAAGCGCACGACGCCCTGCTCTGCCTCCAGACCGGCAAGCGCATGAAAGACCAGGCCCGCCTGAAATTCGGGACCGGCGAAGTCTATCTCAAGTCGGCCGAGGAGATGGCGCAGTTGTTTCACGACAAGCCCGGTTTGATTGCCCAAAGCCTGGAAATCAGCGGCC
>Ga0233425_10003677_pt1 | contig 27288 bp, 20 predicted proteins | sample Watercolumn_Towu_2_FD_181712 | JGI IMG/M metagenome (GOLD analysis project Ga0233425, IMG submission 181712) | Freshwater microbial communities from Lake Towuti, South Sulawesi, Indonesia - Watercolumn_Towuti2014_140_MG | ecosystem: Environmental > Aquatic > Freshwater > Lake | place...
TCCCACCATCCCGTAGCAGTGGATCAACCACATCTTTCCATTCTGGGGATCGCGGGCCACGCGCAACCCTTCCAGGAAGCCAACCTCGAGCGCGTACACATCGCCATCCGGCAGCCGTTGGAACGAGTTGCCCGGGATGATGGCGTTCTCGAACTCGGCGGGCAGCCTGGCCGCCGCATGCCGCACTTTGCGCGCCAGCGCCGGCTGCTCGGCGTTGGGGTCGCCCCACTGCACGACGTAGTTGTCCTGTGCCCGCACGATCGCCAGTCCGTCGTAATAATGCTCCCGGACCAGCGCCTTGACGTTCGCCACATGCCTTGGAGCGAAAGCCGGCGCAAGCTCGATTACCACCCGGCCCGAGGGCAGTTCCAGGTAGAGCGTGTTCTCCGGGTCCAACGGCCGCCAGTCACCAGGGCCGGACGCGGCCAGCACATCGGCCAGGCTGCCGAACTTGCGGGGAACGGGTTCGGCGCCGCGGACCGCGGCCACACTCAGCGCCAGCGCAACTAAGAGGGACCAGAAACGCTTGAACATGCCCGAAGCGTGCCAGCCGAGAACTGGCGAGGCGAGCCCGAAGGGGGGCGACGCAAGATGATTCCCTCGGGAGCGCCCGCCTGCCGCGGGTTCTCGATTCTCGTCAGGAGCCTCAGTTCCCCAGTGGCCCGGGCCCAGCGTCAGGCCCAGGGGCGCGCTGGCGGCGCTCGATTTCTCTGAGTTGCCTCACGGTCACCCGGTCGTGGTCGCGATCCATCGCTTCCTTGGAGCGGATCAAGGCCTCGAGGTCCAGAATCCTGCACTTGCCAACTGGCAGTTCCAACTCAAGGCTGTGCTCTCGGACGCTCTCAAAGTCTCCCACGCCCAGGACGGCGTCGAGGCAATCAACGACACCGAGATCGGTCCGCAGATAGAGGTTCTTGAGACCCGCGCATTGCTCGGGCGTCAGTGCCAATCCAAGCTCCGGCCTCGACCGATGCACCGGGTGCAGGTCCGCCAGCGCCTTCTGGATGCGCATGAGATTCACCACGCTGAACCGGCAGCAGATGTCCACGTCCCGCGTCACCAATGTCACGCCATGCGCGACGGCGGCGAAGCCGCCGATCAGCACAAACTCGACTTGTGCCTCGATGAGTCTGCGCGTCAGTTCACTCAGGTTCTGCACGCCGTTTCTCCATAGCAGCGCGGAGAGCCTCGGCGAAACGCAGCGCGTCATCGTTGGCTTGCATGCGCTCCCACGGCGTCTTGGCCAGGCTCTCCTCGAGCAGGGAAAGGTCGAGCCCTTGATCCGTGGGCTCTCGCCACCCCCGCGCGGTTTCCCGGGCTCTCGGGCCGCTCTCGGGCTCGATTCCCACGCGCATGTTCCGGCTCGCTTTCACGACCGGGAGGTTATTAGGCGCCGACCCATCCCAGTCAAGCGCAGGTCTTCCTGGCCTTCGAGACGCGCAAACCTTAGAACACACTCATGCACATCGTATTCCTGACGTTCTCCGCAAACCGCGACCAACGCAGCCAGCTCATGGACGGCCACCGGGCCTGGCTCAAACGCGGGTTTGACGACGGCGTCTTCCTATTGGCCGGGACTCTCGAACCCGGTCTGGGTGGCGCGGTCCTGGCGCACAACACGTCCCTGGCTGACCTGCGAAACCGCGTGAACGAAGACCCCTTCGTCGCTCAGAACGTGGTGAAAGCGGAGCTCTTTGAACTCGATCCGGCCATGGCCGACGAGCGCCTCCAATTCCTGGTCCAGCGACACATCCGGGTGATCCCCGGTTGAAGCCGACGAACGCGGCTCTACTGCGCGTCCTTCTTGGGCGCGAGGACCCACTCGAATTTGATCTTCACATCATCGGCGGTCTTGATCGGGCTCATGCCGAGGATGCTGGGGGCGGGCGGCTTGATCTTGAAATCGGTCATCTTCAGCTCTTTGACGCCAGTGAACTTGATCCTGCCGTCCTCGAGGCGGTCCAAGGTCACTTCCATCGCGACGTTGTTCGTCACGCCCGAGATCGCCAGGTCGCCTTTGGTATCGAACTTCACGGGCGTGCCCGACGCGGGCACGTCGCCCTTCACGACCATCTCTGTCAGCCGATAGGTAATGCTGCGGTTCTCCGCCATCTTCATCGCCTCCTGCATGATCTCGTCCATCTTCTCCTTGCCGCTCTTGAGCGAGCGCACGGGGATGGTGACCTTGGCAATGGGCGCTTTGCCCTTGGTGTTCATGCTGGCCACGGACTTGAGGGTCTTGTCGGTCCCGAAAGCCGGTTCGATCTCGAACCCGCCCCCGATGACCAAGCCCTCGACCGTCCACGCGTGGATGGTCGAGTCGCCGTCGATGATCACCTTCGAGCCGCGCGGCTGGGAATCGTAGCGCAACGGCGCGTCGGCGGCCTGCGGAAGCGCGGCCGCGGCCAGGGTGGCGGCCAGGACGAGCGTGGTTTTGATCGAGTTGGTTCGCATGATGCTCTCTTAGGGTTGGATGTTCGGTTGGTCCGCGAAATTCACCGGCTGGCAGGCGTGTTCAGCCCAGGTTAAACCACTCTTTCTGAAAGGTGATCCGCTGGCCTTTAACCACCGCCTCGTTGGCTTTGATGACGCACACCGCCGCCTCATACCCTTCCGCGTAGCCGGCGGCAGCGAGGCGCTTCTTCTCGAGTCCCGCCAGGTATTCCTGCAGGGCCTTCAGATCGTTGGGATCGTAGGTCGAGTTATAGTCCTCGATCGCCTCGGCGTGCCGGGCGGAATTGACGTGGAAGGCCTCGAGGGCGTACTGGAGCTGGGACTTCTCGTCCACCGCGTCGGTAGCCTTTTTGCTCTGCGCGTCCTGTTTGCTCTGGCCCGCCCCGAGAGCAATGCCGCTTTCCTTGTAGAAGGCGTCCTTCTTCGCGTACACCTCCCAACCCAGCAGGGGCGCATCGACTTCCTTGAACATCCAGGCGCGGCGCTCGCGCAACATGATCGCGCAATCGCTCCCATAGTACATGTTCATCTCCGCGTCGAACGAATTGCCCACCGTCGATTCGAAGTTGAAGAGCATGCCGCCGGGATACTCGAAGACGGCCATTACGTTGTCCGGAACGTCCCGGCCGTCCTTCCAGCTCACGAGCGTGCCAAAGCCGGTCACAGCCACCGGTTGGCCCATCAGATACCAATTGGCCACATCCACCTGGTGTACGCCCAGTTCTCCCACCAGGCCCAGCGAGGTCTCCCGCGCCAACCGCCAGTTGATCTCCTTCTCGCGGTCGGGATTGGGCGAGGTCAGCCGCCAGCTCATTTTCTTGTGGAACTGCGAGCGGGCCTTGAGCGGCCGGCCCAGCACGCCTGTCCGCACGAAATTGCACAGGTTGTAAAGCTGCTTGTCCGACCGGCCCTGGAGTCCGACCTGGAAGTTGAGCTTGGGATGCGCCTTGGCCGCCTGCGCGATCGCCCGCGCGTCTTCGATCGTGGTCGCCAGGGGCGCTTCGCAATAGACGTGTTTGCCGGCCTTGAGCGCGGCCAGCACGATGTCCTTATGCTGATGCGAAGGCGTGGCCACGATGACGGCCTGCACGTCCTTCTCCTCGAGGAGCTTGGCGCAATCGTTGAACTTCTGCGCCTTCGGCGCGAGGTCCGAGGCGCGCTTGAGGTAGGGGCCGTAGGTGTCGCACAGGGCCACCACGTGCGCGTTGGGCATCACGGCGAGCGTCTTGAGCATCTCGCGCGCCCAAAGGCCGCAGCCGATCACGCCGAACTTGAGCGGCGGCGCCTCGCCCTTGTAATGGGTCTCGTCAGCCCCCTTGTCGCCGGCTGGCTTTTCCTCGGCCGCATGGATCGGCACGCCGCCCATGAGCATCATGAACGTGGCTGCCGAGCCGCCTTTGAGGAAGTTCCTCCGGTTCAGGTCAGATGAATCGTTCGCTTTCATGTTTGTCAATCGGCGGTTCGTGCCACGCGCACCGGCCAGATTACTCTCTCCGCGCCGGTCAGTATTGGCAATCGTAATCTCATCACGAGCAAAACACCGTCAAACTCATGGCAACGGCTTCACGCGCATGTTCCGGAAGGCGATCGCGCCATGATCGCCTTGCAGGAAGAACGAACCGGGCGCGCCCACGTTCCCGTCCAGTTCCCCGCCGGTCGCGCGGTCGAGCACGACGTTGTCGTGGATTTTTACGCCGTTGAGCGTCACGCTGGCCTTGTTGCCGATCAAGGTCACTTCCGTCGTTTGCCACTCGCCCGGCTTGCGCGACACGAACTTCGACGCCGTGGTGTGGTTGTAGAACGAGCCGTTGCCCCCGGGCCCCGTTTGGCCCGCGTCATAATCGTCCAGAATCTGGATCTCATGCCGGCCGCGCAGGTAGAAACCACTGTTGCTCCCCTTGGGCACCATAAACTCATACCGCGCGGTGAAGTTCTGGAACTTCTCGTCCGTCACCAGGTCCGTGCCGTGGCCGTCCTTGGGGATGGTGTTCACGAGCATGCCGTTCTGCGCGCTCCAACTCGCGGTGCCTTCGGCATGCCGCAAGTGCCAGCCCGTCAGGTCCTCCCCATTAAAGAGCGGACGAAACCCGGCCTGAACCTCATTCGGGCTGAGCGCCAACCGGGTGCTTTGGGGTTTGGCGTCGCCCCGCTCGATTCCCAAAGCCCATTTGATGCCGCCCAAGATATGGGCCTGATACGCCTTGCTGACCTCGACCGGGTTCCGACGGTCTTTGAGGTTCGGATCGGCGTCCCACACGTCTTCGCGATGCCCCAATGAAGTATAAAACACGCGGCCTTGGCCATACTCCTTGCACCAGGCGATGGCGTAGTCCCCCGGAAGGCGCGAGTTGGGATGCTTGTCGAGGGTGAGCAACCCGTGAACCTTGCCTCGATGGAAATTCTTGAGAATATAGATTTCGTCGAACACGTTAAACGTCGGGCCCAAATGCTTTGTGGCGGGACTGCTCGGATCCATGTTGAGGCATTCAACTTGAGCTTGAGCTTGATGCGTAAGGAATTCGCCCCCAAGCATTTCGATATACGGCGGGAAGTGCGGATAGGTGTCGCTGCACGAGTGCATCCCCACAAACGCCTTGCCCGTCTTGATCCACGCCAGGAAGGCCTCCTTATCGGGGATTTCCAAATCGCCCGTGGTATTGGCGAAGATCACGCCATCGTACTTCTTGAGGGCATCCGCGTTCATCTTCTCCTTGAGGTCGGCGGCATCGCGGCCATCCGGACCCCCGCGCACGTAATCCACGTCAAAGACGCCGCTTTCCTTGCCCAGCTCGGCCAGGATGCGCTCGGCCGTGGGGATCGAGCTGTGTCGGAAGCCCTTGGTGGCGGTCACCACCAGCATGTGTTTGGGCTCCGCCGACTGCGCCACCCAAGGCAGGCTTAACACGGTCAGGGTCAGGAGGGTCTTGGTCCAGGTTAGAGTGAGTCGATGTTTCATAGGTTCGCCGGTCAGCCGCTCGATGTCTGCGCGTACCTAAATGACGCCCCCGAGCGGGGTGCCATTCATTTACCGGGAACGCTCGAACAGGGCAAGGCCCGTTTGCGGGTCGCGGAAACTCGGTGTATCGCAGGCTTCCAAGCCTGCTGTGTCGCAGGCTTCCTAACCTGCCTGCCCCTCGGCCAGCAAAACGGAAGCCTTGTGGTCCACGCTGCGCCTGCCGACTCGGAGGTCGGCGATACAGCAGACTTGGAAGTCTGCGTTACGACGACGATGGTGGCCGTGGGGGCTTTGCGCACGTATCGCAGGTTTCGCTGGCCACCCGCTCGAGGGTTCCGCTACCCTCCGCCGCGTTCACATGACCCGGGTCGAGCCGACGCCACACGATGAGCCGCCCGCTGCCGGCGCGGCCGGCCGCGAGGCGCGCCACCTGCGCCAGCTCTCGCCGCAGCAGTGGAAATCGGGCATCGCCGCCTGGCTGGGCTGGTTGTTCGACGGGTTGGACATGCACCTGTACACGCTGGTGGCAGCCCCGTTCGTGATGCAACTGCTTCACGCCGCCAGCCCGGCTGACCCGCTGGTCAAGGAGAAAAGCTCCTGGATTCAAGCCGCCTTCCTCATCGGCTGGGCGTTGGGCGGCGGCTTTTTCGGGCGCATCGGCGACTTGCTCGGGCGCAGCCGCGCGTTGAGCCTGACCATCCTCACCTATGCGCTGTTCACGGGCCTTTCGTTCGCGGCGCAAACGTGGTGGCAACTGCTGCTCTTCCGCTTCCTGGCGGCGCTGGGGATCGGCGGCGAGTGGGCGGTGGGCTCGTCGCTGTTGTCGGAGACCTGGCCCCGGGCGTGGCGGCCCTGGATCGCCGCGGTGCTCCAGACCGGGGTGAACATCGGCGTCCTGGGCGCCTGCATCACGGTTTATTCGCTGGCCGGCCTCTGCGCCTGGCTGGGTGTTCGCTACGATCCCAAATGGGTCTTCCTGGTCGGGGTCCTGCCGGCGTTGCTCGTCTTCTGGATTCGCCGGCATGTGCCCGAGCCGGACGAATGGCGCTCGGCCAGCAGCAAGGCCGGTGAACACCGGCCGCGCGTCCGGGACCTGTTCCGCGGGCGGGTGCTGCCCACGACCGTCAAGACCATCCTGATCTGCTCGCTTTCGCTGAGCGCCTGGTGGGCGTTCATGTTCTGGCACGCGCAACACCTGCGCAACCTGCCGCAGCTTGCCTCGTGGACGGTTGAACAACGCGAGCAACTCGTGAGCAAGGCCTTCTTCCTCGTGATCACTGTGTCCATCGTGGGCAACTTCTTCGCCGGGTTCGTCGCTCTCCGGCTCGGCTACCGGCGGGCGATCGCGATCATGTGCCTCGGCTTCTTCGCCGCCATGGCCGGATCGTTCGTCGAACCCAGGGGCTACAAGGACCTCGTCTGGGTCTGGTTCCCCGCGGTCGGCTTTTTCTCGGGTGTATTCGGCTTGTTCACGATGTATCTGCCGCCGCTTTTTCCCACGTTGTTGCGCACCACCGGGGCGGGCTTCTGCTACAACATCGGGCGCATTGGAGCGGCATTCGGGACCGTCTTCTTCGGGTTGTTCGCCAAAGTGGGCGATTTCCGCAGTGCCCTGCTCTACGCCAGTTTCCTGTTTCCGGCGGCGGCCTTGGTGGCGGTGGTGATGCGCGAAGCCCCGGAGTGGGTCGAGCAACCCCGCTGATGTGGTTGTGCCCAACTCGCGTCCACTGCTCTGGTGTTCCAGCCTCGGCCGGCGTCTTCGGCTTGGGTGCGCGGCGAGTTGCCTCGTTCTGGCGCTGGCAACGCCCGCCGTCGTTCAAGCCCAGTTGACGCCCGCGCAAAGCGCGGCGTTGGACGCGATAGCGCGGCGCGAACCACTGCGCCCCTGGCCGGGGCTCGCAGCCCAGCAGGTCGAGGCCTTGCAGCGCAAGGCCGCCGAGTGCCTGCTCAACTACCAGCGTTACCATCAGCCGCACGGCCTGACCGCGGACATCCTGTTCGACAGCCGCGAGCGCCGGCGCGTCGAGAAACTCGAGGGCATCGGCGATGCCGCCACCTGGACGGGCCACTACCTCGCGGCCTTGGGCTTCCGCTACGACGCCACCCGGAGCAAGGAGGTGTTGCTCGAGCTCGGGAAGGTGCTCGACAGCCTCGAGGTCCTCACGCACGTGAGCGGCAAGGCCGGGTTCCTCGCGCGCTTCGCCGGCCCGGCGGACGATGCCGCCTTCGAGCACTATTATTCGGTGTACGGCGCCGGGGCCGATCCGGCGCGGCCAGGGCTCGGCACCTGGGCTTTCCGTGGCGCGGGCGCTTACTCGAACATGGTATGGCTCAGTTACACCTCGCGGGACGTTTATATCGCCGTGAACCTGGGCCTGGCGACCGCCTGGCGGCTCGTGCCAGACGGACCCCAGCGTGCCCGGTTGAAGGTGCTGGTCGAGCTCATCCTGGACCGGCTCATCCTGGACGGCTGGGCGATCACGGACCCGGAAGGTCACGAGAGTCGCTGGCGTTCGACGCCGTCGATGGCGGTGGCGCTGCTGCGTACGGGGGCCTCGGTCAACCCGGGCCGGTATCTGAAGATCTACCAGGAGAAGGCGCGCCTGGCGCTGGAAGCCCCAGCCCCCACGCTCTGCGGCCGTTGTGACTACTTCCCCAACAACCTCGAGTTCGCCATCCACCATGTCCTCGCCGCCCTCGAGACCGAGCCGGCCTGGCGGTCCAATTACCAGGAGAAGCTGCGGCAGATGTGGGCCCAGGTCAGCGACCATCTGAACGCGTGGTTCGCGGTTCTTTACGTCTCGGCCACGGGCGATTTGGAGAACGAGCGCGCCGTTGCCACCTTGCAAGGCGCCCTGCTCGATTACCCGTCGATCCCACGCTGGGACCGAGCCGTGGATCAGGGCAGGCGCCCTGGCCTCGCCACCGTGACCGAGGAGGGCAAGACCTGGTCGCGCTACGCTCTGCCCGTGCGCGAGCGCGTGCCCACGGATTTCCTCTGGCAGCGCTCGCCCTTTCAGTTGCAGGGCGGTGGCAATGGGCCCCTCGAATATCCCGGCTTGGATTTCCTCCTTGCCTATTGGGCGGCCTGCGCGCACCGGTTGCTGAAACCCGCACACTGACCCCGGTTCGTAGTCCAGCCTTGAGGCTGTCTGTCCCTCGGTTCGCAGTCCAGCCCCAGTTCGTGGTCCAGCCTTTAGGGTGTCCGAGTTCGTAGTCCGGCCTTCAGGCCGTCCGCGCGGGGTGGACCGGCCCCAGTTCGTAGTCTAGCTGGCCTTGAGGCTGTCAGCCTTCCTCGGCGAACAGGAACTGGAGGTCCTCCAGCGTCAGAGCCTTCGCGAAGCTCTCCTCGCCGAGCACGTCCTGCGCCAAAGCCCGTTTCTGGCGCTGCAGCACGCGGATTTTTTCCTCGATGCTTTCCTTGATGAGCAACCGGTAGGCGATGACTTTGTTGACCTGGCCGATGCGGTGCGTGCGGTCGATAGCCTGGTTCTCGACGGCAGGGTTCCACCACGGATCGAAAAGCACCACGTACGACGCCGCAGTGAGATTGAGGCCAAAGCCGCCCGCCTTGAGCGAGAGCAGGAACACGGCGGCGCCCTCGGCCGACTGGAACGCCGAGACGACCGCCCCGCGGTCCTCGGTCTCGCCCGCCAGGTAGAAGTACGGCCATCCCCTGGCATCGAGGGTTTCCTTGAGGATCGCCAGCATACTGACAAACTGGCTGAAGACGAGCACCTTGTGCCCCTCCTCCATGAGGGGCTCGAGCAACTCGACAATCGCATTGAGTTTGGCGCTCGGGGCCACGGGAGAGTCCGGCGCGTAGAGGCTCGGATGGCAGCAGATCTGGCGGAGCCGCAACAGGCTGGTCAGGAAATGGAACCTGAACTCGTTGAGCTGCTGCTGGGTCTTGACGTTGAGCAGCATCTGGCGGGCGTGCTTGTACTCGGCGCGATAGAGCACCGCCTGCTGCGGTTCCATCTCACAATAGAGGTCCTCCTCGACGCGGTCGGGCAGGTCCTTGGCGACCTGCCCTTTGGTGCGCCGGAGCAGAAACGGGCGCACGCGGGAGGAAAGGCGGCGGCGAGCCAGCGGGTCATCCGCCTGGTTGTAGCGCTGGTTGAACAGGGTGCGATTGCCAAGGATTCCCGGCATGGCAAAGCCCATGAGGCTCCAGAGGTCCATCAATCGATTCTCGATGGGTGTGCCGGAGAGGACCAGCCGCTGATCGGCACGCAGGGCCCGCGCGGCGTTCGCGGTAGTGGTCGCAGGGTTCTTGATGAACTGCCCCTCGTCCAGAATCGCCGCCAGCCAGGAAACGCCGGCCAGCGGCAGGGCGAGGATACGCAGTTGGGCATAGTTGACCACGAGCAGATCGGCCTCGGCCACCGCATCGGGCAGGCCGGCCGCGTCCGTGCCGTGCCACAAGCGCACCCGCAAAGTCGGGAAGAACCGCGCCGCCTCCCCGTGCCAGTTCTCCATGACCGATTTGGGACAAACCACCAGGCTCGGACGCCCGGCGGCGTCAGGCTGGGACTTGAGCCAAGCCAGCCAGGTCAGCGTCTGGAGCGTCTTGCCCAGGCCCATGTCGTCCGCCAGGATCCCCCCGAACCGATTCGCCGTGAGGTACGCCAGAAAATGGAACCCCTCGACCTGGTAGGGCCGTAATTGCGCTTTAATCGTCTCGGGCAAGGGCGGCAGGACACGGGTCTTGAGTTCCTCGACGCGGCGGCGGACTTGCTCGACCTGGACCGCCGGCAGGAGCTGCGCGGCCGCCTGGTCGGACAACTGGAGCGCATGGAGCCGTTGCGGCTCGGAGGAGAAATCGCGGGGGCTCAAGCCCAGCCGAGCCAGGCTCTCATCCTGCTCTTCCGTGATGTCAAACTCGAGCCGCCGCCAGCCTTTGCCGCGCAAGCGCACATAGCCGCCACGCGCATTGAGCAGCACCTTCAGTTCCTCGGCGCTCAGGTCGGTGTCGGCGGCCTTGACCAGGACGCGCAGGTCGAACCAGTCCACGCCCGCCTCGACACAGTCCAACTCGAGGCTGGCCTTGACCGGATCGCGGGAGAAACTGTCGAGCTCGCCATCCAGCTCGACCCGGATGTCCTTGGGGATCGAGGCCAGCCAGGCCGCGAGGCGCTCGGGCAGGTTCTTTTGCACCCGCAGCCGCCACGCCGCGACCGACCAATCGTAAGTGAAATTCAGCGGGGCGAGCAATGCTGGGAAGTGACGTTGGAGCGACCTATCCAGCAGATAGATCAGACCGTCGCGCTCAGGCGGTTTGCGTGGGACGGCCGTGGGGATCGGCCCCCAACCGTTGCCATGGAACCGTTCATGCACGTCGCCGTCGGGCGAACGGGCCTCGACCTCGACGAACAGCCCCTCGCTCGGGCTGCCCGGGTAGAGCGGGCTGAGTTTGCAGCGCATCGTGATCGGCAACGGGATGTGGCGAACGCGCTCCGCGAGCCGGGCGGGAGGAGGCAACTCGAGCCGCTGGAGCAGCGCCAAGCCGCTGCGGGTCTCGAGGGCCGGGGCGGGGATCACATGGGCCTGGGCGGTTTCCAAACCCTGGACAGGCGGTGGGCCCGCATAGACCGTGCGGCCGCATAGGTAGAGCGGCGGATGGCCGGGCAAGGCAGCGAGGATCGGCGGCGGCGCTTCGCCGTTGGGCAGCGTCAGTTGGATCCGGTAGTCCCCCGCAGCGTCTTCCGGCGGGATCAGCCGCCAGCCCAGGGGCTCGGCTGGGCGCGCCAGCGGCGCGCCATCATCACCCACCAGCCGCGGCCGCAGACTGGGCATCCGCAGCAAGTGGTTCAGCAGCCGCTGCATGTCGGAATCACCAATTTTGCGCTCCGGTTCGCCGCCGTACTGCCATTGGGTGTTGAACGCGTGCCAAATCGGGAACGCCTCAGGCTCGAGCTCGAGGGAACCGCTCATGTACTCCCCCACGACGGTCCGGAACGAGCCGGCTTTCATGCGGGTGAACTCCGCCTCGCGCTCCCATTTCTGTTCCAAGCACGCGGTGGTTCCACTGAGCCGCAAGCGCAGGTCCAGCCGGGGAGCCTGGTTTCGAGCTGCGCTGCTCAGGGTCTCCTCGAGCCGTTGCCGCCAGCGCCCGATCTCCTTTTCGCGCTGCCACCTGACGAGCTGGGGGCGAATCAGATCGAAATCGGTGGCCGGGGCCATGAAAGCGGGTATCTGGAGCTTGCCCTGGACCATCGCATGTGCCACGTAGAGCCAGAACTCGATATCGTTGCGGGGGAACAGCGGCCACAACGCCGCCTGCTCCCAGCTAAAGGCCGCGGAGGTCAGCCCCAGGCCATGGAGCTCCCACCCCGAGATCGTCCCGGTCCGGCGCGCCTGTCGATACATGTCCTGCACGCGTTTCACGTAGGCCGCCTCATTGGGCCGGAGCGTCCGGCCAAGCGCCTCGGTCACGCGCTCCATGAGTGTGCCTTTCGGCGCCGGACTCGCGGAGGAACCGTGCGACCCTCTCGGCGCCTCGGTCGGGTGGTCCACAGCGCAGCCATTCAACAGGGCCTTCATCACCGCGTAAGCGTGCTTGCACCCCTCCTGCGGTGGACAGGTGCAGCCGGCCCGCCAGCCTCCCTCCTCGTACACCAGCGTCACCACGTAGGCCGCTCCCACTTCCACTACGCCCGTGAACTTGCTCCCCGACGCCTCACCGACCAACTCCCGGACCGCCCCCCCTTCAAAGAGGCTATTGCCGCGGCGTGCGGTGACCCGGTCGAAGCCGTCCAGGAACCTCATCGCCGCGGGCCGGTTGGGAATGCTCACGGTGTTCACGGTGGCGCTCACGCGCAGGGACTCTGGGCCAGCCGCTCTCGGGGACAAGCCAAACTTGCTGCCGTACTGCTCACAGCCCCTTGGTGAACAACTCACGCGCGCAGGATCGCCCGCGTCGCCCGGACCAGCGCGCTCGCCTCCGCCTCGCTCCCGATCGTGATGCGCAAGAACTCACGCGTCTCGGGCGCGTCGAACCAGCGCACCAGGATGCGCCGCGCTCGCAGGCCCTCGAGCCAGGCCCCAGCCGTGAACCGCGGCGGACGCACGAAGAGGAAATTGGACTGGCTCGGCAGGACGCCAAAGCCGAGGGCGCGCAGCTCGTTGGTCAGGCGCGCGCGCGTGCGCTTGATGCGCTCGAACCGCGCGCGGTAGTACGGCAGTTCGCCCAGCGTCGCCAGGGCGGCGACCTGGCCCAGGCCGTTGACATTGTAACTGTCCTTGATTTTCGCCAGCGCGGTGATCAGGACCGGATGGCCCACCACATAACCGACACGCTGAAAGCAGAGCGAATAGGCCTTCGAGAAGGTCCGCGCCACCAGGACGCGCGGGAGCTTCAAGGCCAGGCGCAGGGCGTTGTCTTCCGCGAAATCCACGTAAGCCTCGTCCAGCACCGTCACCCCCTGTTGGGCGGCGCACAACTCCTCGAGGGCGGACGTTGAGTAGCCAGTCCCGGTCGGCGCATTCGGCGTCGTGACGAACGTCAGCGCCGCGCGGAAGTCCCACCGTTTCCCAGCCCGCAGCTCCTTGACGCCGGGAAGGCCGAAGTCCGCTCCGAGCGGGACCGCGTTGCCGCGCGCGCCGTGAATATCCGCCAGAACCGGGTAGAGGGAATAGCTGGGCTTGAACCACTGCACTGTTTGGCGGGAACGCCCCGCCGGCCTGTCCGAGCGAACCTCCATCGGTTCGACAAACGCGCGCGTGGCCAGGGCCAGCAGTTCGTCCGACCCGTTCCCGATGATGATGTTCTCCGGCCGGCACTGATGCAGGACCGCCAACCGGTCGCGCAACGCTTCGGCCGTCGGATTGGGGTAGAGCCGCAACCGGCCATCGGTGGCGGCTCTTACGGCGCGCAACACCCCGGGCGCCGGCGCGTACGGATTCTCGTTGGTGTTGAGCTTGATCAGGCCGCGCACCCGCGGTTGTTCGCCTGGCACGTACGCGTGCAAGGCCTGCACGAGTGGGCGGACCAGGGAATGCGGAGGCAAGGGTTTGGCTCGGGCGCGCACGAGAGATTCCGTTGGCTTCAGCGGCGAACTCGTTGCTTGCGCGGGAAGCGAACCGCCGCCGACTGGCCGTGGGCATCCAGGCCCTCGAGCGCCGCGAAGACCCGCACCGCCTCGAGCGATTTCCTCAGCGTGGCGCGGCTGTACTCGACCACGCTGGTCCGGCGCTGGAACTGATCGACGGTGAGTCCGGCGAAACTGCGACCCGCGCCGCCTGTCGGCAACGTGTGGCTGGGGCCGGCCACGTAATCACCCAGCACGGTCGGCGACCATGGGCCCAGAAAGATCGCCCCCGCCGTGACGATGCGCGCGGCGACCTTAGCCGCGTCGCGGGTCATGACCTCACAATGTTCCGGCGCGAGCCGGTTCACCAGTGCGATGCCGTCCTCGAGGCTCTCGACCTGAATCAACCAGCCGTTGTTGGCCAGCGCTCGCTCGATATAGTCGCGCCGCGCCAACCGCGGCAGTTGGCGCTTCATCTCCCCACGCACCGCCCGCAGCAACCGTCCCGAAGGGGTGACAAGCCAGACCCGTTCATGGCCGGAACCGTGCTCGGCCTGGGCCAGCAGGTCCGCCGCCACGAATCCCGCCGGCGCGGTGTCATCCGCCAGAACCAGCACCTCGCTGGGTCCGGGCAGCAGGTCGATCGCCACGTGCCCGAACAGCAGCCGCTTGGCCGCCACCACGTACGCGTTGCCGGGACCGAACACCTTCTGCACCCGTCGGATGCTCTCCGTGCCCAGCGCCAGCGCCGCGATGGCCTGAGCGCCTCCCAAACGATAGATTTCGGTAGCGCCCGCCAACCGCGCCGCCAGCAGCAATCCCGGGTTGATCGCGCCCTTCCGGTCACAGGGCGTGCAGACCACGATTTCCGGGCAACCGGCCACGCGCGCCAGCACGATGGTCATCAACGCGGTCGAGACCAGAGGGGCCGTGCCGCCCGGAATGTACAAACCGACCCGCGCGAAGGGGTCGAACTTCTCCCCCACGCGGGCGCCCTGCGCATTGCGCCCACGCCAATTCCGGCGCAGAGACTTGCGCGCGAAGGCTTCGATGTTGCGCGCGGCGAACGTGAGCGCGCGCCGCAATTCAGGCCCCGCCGCGATGGACGCGTTGAAAACCTCCGCCTGGCTCACGGCCAGTTGCTCCGTGGTCAATCGCGCGCCGTCGAAGCGCTCGGTCAACTCCAGCAGCGCCTCGTCCCCACGGGCCAGCACCGCCTCGATGATGGCGCGGGCGCGCTGCTCGATCTCGGGATCGAACAAACTGGACGCGCGCGCGAGCCGCTCGAGGGCGCTGGCATAGTCCGCGTCCCCATGCCGAATAACATTCATCCAACCATGCTGCGACAGGAGCGCGCGAAAGTCAAAGGGCGGGTCACTCACTCGGAGAAGCCACTTTCGCCGGTTGACACATGAGCCATATTATGGCAGTTTGCCGCCATGAACACGAGGCTCAAGACGGTGCATGTCACGTTGACGCCGCAAATCGCTGAACTGCTGGAGGCCGAGATAGCCGCGGGGCGGTTTGCGAACCTCTCCGAAGCCGTCCGCAGCGCCGCCTGGAAGGCCTATGCCGAAGACCCGGCTGCCGAGTTGCGCGCCGCTTTCAGCCAACTGGACGAATCCAGAGACGAAGTCGCGCCCGACAGCGCCACCATCGCGGCCGAGATTCGCGCCTGGCGCGCCCGGCAGTGAAGATCATCGTCATAGACACCAATACGTTCATCGCTGCCGGCTGGCGCGTCAACGCGCACGCCCGGCGGGTGTTTGCTGGCGTGGCCCGCCGCCGGTTTCGGTTGGCGGTCACCCCGGCCATGATCGAGGAGTACCGCGGCGTGAGCCGACGCCCTCAGTTTGCCGGTAAGAATTACGCCGGGCTCCTATCATGGATTGAGAAACAAGCACTGGTGGTTGATCCCGCGCCGCTGGGCCGGCGCGTCTGCCGTGACCCTAAAGATGATATGTTCATTGCGTGCGCACTGTCGGCGGGGGCTAAATGCGTTGTGTCCAGTGACCAGGACCTGTTGGGCTTGGCAAAGCCTTTCGGCATCGAGATGCTGGCCCCCGCCGAATTCATCGCCCGCCACAAGCTCTGAAGTGCGGCAATTGGGCGACCGTCGGCGCGTTAGATCAGGCCGCGCGACGTCCGGCGCATCCCCAGCGGTCGGCGTGTGCTGGACAACGGATTGCTTGCGAAGAAAGGCACGACAATCTTTGCGCCGTCAACTCCACGCTTGCCAGTGTCGTTTGACCAGCCAGGCCTCGGCCGTGGCAATGTCCCCGCTTTGGTTGGGCCGGATGGTGTAGCAGTTCCATCGCTCGTCGCGCTTTGCGTAGAGGCAGCGCATAAGTCCCGACAGACTAATCGCGATGGCGCCGGTGGTCGAGCTCTGGCTGGGACGGCGACGCCGCGTTCCCCGGCGCGGGGTGCTTCCGAGCCAGGGTGGCCGCGCTCTACGGCCTGCCTACATAGGGCGACAGCGCCGCCCAGGCCTGCATGGCGTCACGTACGGATTCGAGATAGGCCAGTTGCACCGTCGCCCAATCCCGCCGCACGGGGAGCATCTCGGCCAGGCTGATGTCGCCGGCGGTGTAACGGGTTTCGGCGGACTTCAGGACAGTGTCGGCGCGGGGCAAGATGTCGGTCTTGAACGTGCGGGTGTTGGCGAGTGCGGCGGTCAATTGGGCATGGGACTCGCGGAGCCGGGTGCTGAGTTCGCTGCGGGTCATCCGCGCGCGTGCCTCGGCGGCGGCCTGTTCAGCCCTCGCCTCGCGCAGTTTGCCTTGGTTCCGATTGAACAAGGGCAGCGGCAGGCTCAGACCCACGTCAACTGTGCTGGCCCTGCTTGCTTCCAACCGGTGGTAGAGCAACTCGACCTTCACGTCAGGCAGCCGCTCCGCTTTCGCGAGGTCAACTCGCGCCGCGCGGGCACGGATGTCCGCGTCGGCCAGCGCTGTCTCCGGCTGGGCGGCGAGGTTCGCGGCAAGGCTTTCGAGCGTCGGGATCTCGAACGCAGCGTCCATCGTGCCTGACAATGATATTACGGCCAGGGTGGCATCGCCGATGGCGAAGGCCAACTCGAGCCGCGCTTGCTCGCGCAAAGACTCCGCGCGCCGCACCTCGACCTGGGCGCGAGCCAATTCCATTTCCACGCGCGCCAGGTCTTCTCTCACGGCGTCGCCCGCCTCGAGGCGGGCCTGGGTGGCGGCGACCGCTTTTTCGGCACTCCGCCGGATTTCGTTCTGCGCCTTGTATGCCTCCTCCTGGTAGAGCGCCGTCGCAAACGCGCTGTGAACGCGCTTGCGGATGTCCCGCCGCTTCACGTCCAGGCCGCGCGCCCGCACTTCGCGGTCAAGCAGTTCCGCCTGCCGCGCCTTGGTGAGACGGCCGCTGAGTGGAATCGGCTGCCCCACGCCGGCCACGTACTCTTTGTCGTTGGGCTGGTTTCCCGCGAGCGGAAGTTGCTGCGCGCCCACAATGGCCTCGGGATTGGGAAACGCGCCCGCCTGCCGGGCGCGGCCTTCGGCGGCCTCGACCATCGCCTTGGCCTCGGCGATTTGCGGTTGCAGGTTCTCCGCCATTTCCAGGGCCTGTTCCAGCGTCAGGTTCTCGAGCTGCTTGCCGGACGCCGTGGTTGGATCCGCCGCCGCCAGGGCAGCGCCGCAGCCCAGCCCAAACAGCACCAACATCGTTGCGAGTCGGTTTTTCATAGACACCTCGATCATTCCAATTCAACCACCCGGCCAAACCGCAGGTAAAGCGTCGGCACGACGATCATGTTTAACAGCATCGAAGTCAGCAGCCCGAACAGAATCACGATCGCCATCGGCGTCTGAATCTCGCTGCCCGGTTTCTGCCCGCCCAGCGCCAGCGGGATCAGCGCCAGCCCCGCCGCCAGCGCCGTCATGAGAATCGGCGCCAGCCGTTCCATGGCCCCGCGGAACACAGCCTCGCGGAAGTCCGTCACCCCTTCATGCTCCTCGAGGTGCTTGATGTGGGCCACCAGCATGATGCCGTTGCGCGTGGCGATGCCGAACACGGTGATGAATCCGATCAGGGACGCCACGCTCAGCACTCCGCCGGACACAAACACCCCGATCACACCCCCGATCAGTGCCAGCGGCAGGTTGAGCATGATCAGGGCGGCGTCGCGCGCCGAGCCGAAGGCCAGGTTCAACAGGAAGCCGATCCCAACCACCACGGCGATCCCCAGCAGGGCGATGACACGCCCGGCCTCGGCGGCGCTTTGGAACTGCCCGCCGTACTCCACCCGGTAACCCGCCACTTCGTTGACTATCGGGTCCACCACCTTCTGGCAGTCGTTCACCATCGAGGTCACGTCCCGTCCGGCCACGTTGCACATCACCACGATCTTCCGTTCCACCTGCTCGCGGCTGATGTAGTTGGGCCCGGTCTCCTTGCGGATTTCCGCCAGGCTCTTCAGCGGAACCTTGGCTCCCGCGGGTGTGGAGATCAGCAATTCCCCAATCTTCTCGGTGCCCCAGCTCTCCTCGTCGGTCAACCGCACCACCAGGTCGAACGAGTTTTGGCCTTCCAGCACTCGCGACACGGTCACACCCTTGATGGCCGCCTCCATCGTCTGCGCCACGTCCCGCACGGTCAGCCCGTGCCGCGCGATGGCGTTGCGGTCGAAATGCGCCCGCTGAATGGGCACGTCAGTCTGCTGTTCCACGGACAAGTCCACCACGCCCGGCACGCTTTGCATGGCCTGTCTTGCCTTCTCCGCCAGCAAGCGCAGTTGGTAGAGGTTGTCCCCGAAAATCTTCACCGCCACGTTGGCCCGAGAGCCGGAAAGCATGTGGTCAATGCGGTGCGAAATGGGCTGCCCGATGATGATGTTCATGCCTGGAATCAGAGAGAAGTCCCTCCGCAGCGCGTCCAGGAACTCCTTCTTGGTCCGCTTCCCCATCTTCAGCGACACGTCGATCTCGGACGACTCGACGCCTTGCGCGTGCTCGTCCAGTTCGGCGCGGCCCTGGCGGCGCGCCACGCCCGTCACTTCGGGATGCGAGAGGAGCGTCCGCTCGATGATGTTCCCATACTCGTTGGCCTGTTCCAGCGACGTGCCCGGCAGCGTCACCGCGCTGAGCGTCAGGGTGCCTTCGTTGAACTCCGGCAGGAAGGACCGGCCCATCAAGAACGTGGACCCCAGCGCCAACAACAGCGCCACCGCGGCCGGGACTGTCACCCGCCACGGATGCAAGAGAACCGGGTTGAGGATTTTGGCGTAATGCGCCTTCAGCCAAGCGACCACTCTCGGTTCGTGGCCGGTCAACACCGCTTTGCTGTTCGGCAGCAGCAAATCGCACAAGACCGGGGACACCGTCAGCGCCACCAGCAGCGACGCGCCCAGCGACACGATGTAGGCCAGCCCCAGCGGCTTGAGCAGCCGCCCCTCGACGCCGCTCAGGAAGAAGATGGGCAGGAACACCAGCGCGATGATGAGTGTGGCGAACACAATGGACTTTTGAATCTCGATGCTCCCATCGAAGATGACCTGCATCGTCCGCTTGCGCTTCTCGGGCGGATGCAGGGTGTTGAGCCGGAGCCGCCGGAAGACGTTTTCCACCAGGATCACCGCGTCATCCACCAACGCCCCGATGGCAATCGCCATGCCGCCCAGCGTCATGGTGTTGATCGTGGCCCCGAACGACTTCATCACCAGGATCGTCGCGACCAGCGACAGCGGAATGGCCGTCAGGGTGATGAACGTGGCCCGCACGTTCGCCAGGAAGAGCAGCACAATCGCCACCACCAGCAGACCGCCATCCCGCAGCGCCCCTTGCACGTTGCGGATGGCAATCTCAATGAAGTCCGACTGCCGGAAAATGTGCCGGTCAATCTTCATGCCTGGCGGAAGCTTCGCCTGAATGCCGTCCAGCACCTGGTCCAGTTCTTTGGTCAGGTTCAGCGTGTTGGCGCCGGGCTGCTTCTGGATGCCAAGAATCACCGCGGGCTTGCCGCGCATCGAACCTTCGCCACGCTTGGGTTCCTCGCCCACCTTCACTTCGCCGAGGTCCGCCACCTTGGCCGGGACGCCGTTGCTGGCCGCCACCACCGTGTTGCCGATGTCCTCCAGCGACCGCATGCGCCCAACGCCCGTGATGAGCCATTCGGCGCTCCGCTCGTTGACGAATCCCGCCGACACGTTCTCGTTCCCTTCCGCCAGCGTCCGCGTCACTTGACTGAGCGACACGCCGTGGGCCAGCATCCTGGCCTGCGATAACACGACCTGGTATTGCTTCACCCCGCCGCCGATGGGCGTCACCTGCGACACCCCGGACACCGACAGCACCCGGCGCCGGATGACCGTATCCGCCGTGGTGCGCAGTTCGATGGGGGTGTGTTGGTCCGAGGTCAGCGAGATGAACAGGATTTCACCCATGATGGACGACACCGGCGCGAGCACCGGGCGGTCCACTTCGGGCGGCAGCCCGCCCGCCGCCACGTTCACTTTCTCGCTCACAATCTGCCGGGCCGCGTAGATGTCTGTGCCCCAGGCAAATTCAATCCAGACGATGGACAGCCCCACCGCCGTGGCCGAGCGCACCCGCCGCACGCCCGAAGCACCGTTCACCGCCGCTTCGATGGGGAAGGTCACCTGGCTTTCCACTTCGCTCGGCGCCATGCCCCGCGCTTCCGTGATCACCGTCACGGTGGGCGCGGTCAGGTCTGGGAACACGTCCACTGGCATTTGGATGGCGGTGTAACCACCGATCACCAGCAGCAGCGCCGCCAGCACCAAGGTGGCGGCCCGGTTGCGCAGCGACCAACTAATCAATGTGTCGATCATGGCCGCCTTTCAATGCACGTGCCCATGCGCCGGAATCGCGGACGACACTGACGCCAGCCGAACCGCATACGCGCCCTTGGTGACAACTCGCTCGCCTTCCGTGATCCCCGACAGCACTTGCACCCAGTTTCCGTCCCGCAGCCCCACCGTCAGGTCCCGCTTCTGGAAGGTCTCTCCGCCCACCTGCACGAACGCGATGGGCCGCCCGTCTTCCTCGACGATGGCCCCGCTCGGAATCGCCAACGTGTCCTCGGCCCGCGCCGTTTCCACAAACAGGTTCACCGATTGCCCCACGCGCAGCCGATTCTCAGCATTGTTGACCTCGTAGATCAAAGGCACCGTCCGGGTCGCGGCGTCCACGTGAATCCCGACGAACACCAGCCGCCCGGCCCCATCGCCCGTGATGGCGTGAAACTGCCCCGGCTCTCCCGGCACCTCGTAACTGGCCGCCTTGGTCGCGCCCAGGCGCTTCACGCTCGCTTCCGGCACGTGCGCCTCGATGAAAGCGCTCGCCGCGTCCAGCACCGTGAACACGGCCTTGTCCGCCGTGATGTATTCGCCCACCGCCGCGCCGGACTGGCTAATGATGGTCCCCGCAATCGGCGCGCGCAGCTCGATGGCCGGCGGGCTGGCCCCAGCCTTCTCGCCGCTCAGGTTGGTGCTCGCCTGCCGGTAGGTGGCCTGTAACGCCAGCGCCGCGTCATACTTCGCTCGCGCCGTCTTGAGCGCAAACTCCGCCTCCTGCAACTCGCGCCCGGACTTGGCCTCCGCCTTGGCCAGCTTCTCGACCCGCTGCCACGCCAACTCCGCTTGTTCCAGCGCCAGCTTCGTGCGCACTACCTCGCCCTCCGCTTCCACGAACCGCGCGCCTGCTTCCGAAAACGACGGCTGAATCAGCGCCAGCGCCTGGCCCGCTTCCACCTTGTCTCCCACCAGCGGCATGGTCTTGCCCGCCGGTAGCAACAACCGCCCGGCTACCGGTGGCGTCACCTGGGCCAGCGTTCCCGGCCGCGCCGTCACCATCGCCGGCAGCCGGAGTTGCTCGACCAGTCTCCGCTTCCTGGCCGGCTCTGTGCCCGCCAGTATCTTCCACTGCTGCTCCTTCAGAAAGCTGATCCCCGCCGGCGCTTCCGGCTCCGGTGCTTTCGCCGCTTCTTCCGCGGAGGTGAACACCTTCACCGGCGGGTAGCTGAGCGTCTTGTCGCCATCCTCCGAGGGCACGACCACCGCGACCTGCCATTCGCCCGCCTTGGGGAACGTCAGCATGACCTCGTAGATGCCAGCGCGAGTGGGAGCTTTCTCGACCTGTTCGAGGGGCGCGGCCTGACCCAGGCGCAGCCGGTAGGTAACCGGCCCTTCGCCGCGGGGGAGGAGCGTCTTCAGATCCGTGACGTGCGTCACGAACCTGGTCGGTATCCCAGCCACCACCAACCGGTGCTCGGCGAAAATCTCGTGCCGCTCGCCGAACACAGTGATTTGCGCCGTCTTAACCTCGCCGCCGTGGCCGGCCTCGCTGCCGGCTTGCCCTGGCTTCGAGCATCCGTTCAATACGCTGAAAACCGCGCCCGCCGCCAGGAGGCTTGCGCACCGTTGCATCCACTTCAAATTCATCTTCATATCCACAGACATTTTTCTTGGCGCTCCAGTCAGTTGCCCAGCGGGGCTGCCGCGGAAGCGCATCACGCGGCGGTCAGTAAGGGGGAGGAAAACCGTCAGGAGAAACCAACGTCCCCTGACGCCGAAGCCAGTCCGGAAAGGACTGTCAGGAAACGAACGAAGGCGCGCGGACAGGGAGCGCGGCGCGGAGGATGAACTGCCAGCGGCAAGAAAACCCCGGCGGTGACAGCCCCGAATGCTCGACCAACAGCGGCTGGGGAGGGTCCTGGTGCGAGTCCAGCCACTCCACAGCCTGCACCGGCATCAGCTCGACGACGGCGGCGCGCGCCGGCTGTGTAGCCTTCAACTTATGCTGCTCTGCCTGATGCCGCCCAGGGTGGTCGTCACCGTGGTGCCGGTCATCGGCAACGCGGTCGCCGCTGCGCGCGGACGCCGTCCCGGTGGTCGCGTCCCCCCCGTCCGAATGCGGTTCCAGGTAAAGATGGATCGGAGTGTAGGCAATGTAGAAGGCCATCCACAGGGCGGCAAGCAACCGTACCGCGCCCCAGGCCTTGCGGCCGGTGCGGGCGCACCATCGCCTCTGCATCCATCTGCTCATCGCCATCATTAACAAAATGCGCACGGACCCTATCCTCCCTCTTCACCGCTGCCAACCAAAAACGACTTCCCAAGACCGGACCTGCCATCGAACGCCTCCAGGCTCCCGGCGCTGGGAGAGCGGACTCACCAAAATCCATCCGGCGAAGGATTTCCAAGGCGACCTCGGCCATTCAAGCTGGCTGCAGAACGAAGACCTGGCCTTCATTTATCGGGCCTATTCCAGCTACGACAAGCCCCTGACCATCACTTCACCGGGCAACTGCTGGCCCACCGTGCCGGCCCTCGATCTCGGAGCGAGTGCGCCCATCCTCGTCGATGCCAGCAGATTTCCCAATTGGAAAACGATCGCCTTCTATGACGGGGCGAAACGACTCGGGGAAATCACGCAGGGACCGGCCCAGTTCACCGCGATGAACCTGACACCCGGCTACCACGTCTTCTCCGTGCTCGCAACCGACGGCCAGGGGACCGTGCGCACCGCCGACCCGAAGATGGTGGTCGTAAAAGCGGCCAGTCTTGCGTCTCATCGCGGCTGGAATTGATCAGGTGACACGGCGCAAGTTCATTTTTGCCGGAACAGCCGGGCCGAATTCAGAATGAACGCCAACTCCGAGCCGACATGAATGAGCGCGGCGACGACCGGCGCGAGCATTCCGAAAAACGCAAGCACGATGCCCGCCGTGTCCACCAGGATCGTTCCCCAGAAGTTGAACATGATGACACGGTAACAGCGTTTGCCGATGGCCAGAACTTCCACCAAACGGGAAAGGTCGCTCGTCATGAGCGAAATGTGGGCCGTCTCAAGCGCGACATCCGTGCCTTGCCCCATTGCCACACCCACGGTTGCCTCGGCAAGGGCGGGAGCGTCGTTCACGCCGTCGCCGACCATGACGACTTTGCTGCCACGCTCGAGTAGTTCGCGAATCTTCTCGACCTTTTGGTGTGGCAGCAGGCCGCCAATCGCCTCGTGGACGCCCAGCGCGTCTCCAATCGTCCTGGCCGTGCCGGGATTGTCGCCGGTAAGGAGAATCGTGCGATAACCGCCGCGCTTGAGTTCGCTCACCGCTTGTTTCGCCTCAGCGCGCAATTGATCCGCCAGCGTGATCGCGCCGAGAATCTCTTGGTTGCGTCCGACCAGCACCGTCGTCTGGCCAGCCGTTGCCGCGGACGTGGGGTCGGTGAACTCAGCCGGAACATTCACGCCCTGCTCCTCGAACAAAGCGCGCGACCCGACGAGGATTTCGCCGCCATGATCGTCGCAAGCCAGACCCTTCCCTGGCGCATAGCGGAGATTCGTGTATTCGCGCAAGGAAAGATTGCGCTGGCGCGCCCGGCGCACGATGGCCTCGCCGAGCGGATGTTCCGAATGCTGCTCCGCGATTGCCGCGGTTTGCAGCACCTCGTCCTCGGTCGCGCCATCCCGCGTCCGAACAGACGTCACTTCGGGAACGCCCAGAGTCAGCGTGCCGGTTTTATCAAGAACCACCGTATCGATGCGGCTGAGTTGTTCGAGATACAGGCCGCCCTTGATAATGATGCCACGCCGCGCCGCGCTGCCGATCCCGGCTAGAATCGCGAGCGGCGTGCCTGCCGCGACACCGCAAGCGCCTGCGACGATAATCACGGCAATCGTCGAGGTGAGATTGCGCGTGACGAGGAATGTCAGCACGGCCGACGCGAACGCGAAGTAAACCAAACCCGCGGCAAGCCGGTCGGCGATGCGTTGCACGGGCGCTTTCGATTTCTCCGCTTGCTCGACGATTTCGATGATTCTGCCGAACGTCGTATCGCGTCCGATTCTTTCCACCCGCACTTCCAGCACACCGTCCTTGTTGATGGTGCCCGCAAATACTCTGCTGCCCTCGATCTTCTCGACCGGCAGCGACTCCCCAGTGATCGAGGCCTGGTCAACGAAGCTGTGGCCTTTGACGACAGCGCCATCGGCGGGAATGCGTTCGCCGGGGCGAATGATGACAGTCTCGCCGCGCCCGACCTCATGCGTGGCAAGTTCCCGTTCCTGCCCGTCGCGCCGCACCGTGACTTGCTGAGGAAGCGAATCAACCAGCTTTTGAATCGCGCGCCGTCCGCCGCCCACCGTGTAGCCTTCGAGCAATTCGGCGAACAGCACGAAGAACGCGATCACAAGAGCCGTGAGAAACTGCCCGATGCACAGTGCCGCCAACAGTGCCAGCGTCATGGACAGCTCCATCGTCATCCTGCGCTTGCGAACATTCTCCCACGCTTCCGCGTAAATGGGGAAACCGCCGATGAGCGTGGCCGCAAACGCCAGCCAGTCGCGAGTCAGATGGCCCTCCCACCAGCCGGTCAGGCTGGCGGCGATTACGGCCGCCATGAGACCCAGCCGAACGTAGTCCGCCAAGCCCGTTGCATGATGATGCTCATGACCATCGTGGCCGTGTTCGTCGTGATCGTGCTCGGCCGGATGGTCGTGCCCGTGCCGGTCCCGCGGCTCGTTCGTGCTGGCATCAGAATTCATGGCATGAGCCTCGAGAACCTCACTTCAGATACCGCCGAATCACGGCCATGACCTCCTGGGCAGCCCGCTTCTGTTCCGTGGTTGGTTCGCGCTTTGCGTCCAGGACGTGAAAACTGACGTGTCCTTCCATGACCTCGGCCATGAGGGCATTGATGGCGCCTCGACACGCCGCCAGCAACTGGAGAACCTCCGAGCAGCCGTGCTCGTCACTCAGCGCCTTCTCCAACGCGTTCACTTGGCCGCGTAATCGGCTGACTCTTTGGAGCAGTCTTGCTTTGTCTTCAATCGTATTCGCCACCCCGCAAAACTATACCCCAGTATGGTATTGTCAAGCGTCGCGATCATTTCGTGTCGATAGCTGCATCGGTGTCCGAATTCCTCCGAAATGCGCAGCGTTGCCAGAGTCGCAAGCGATCCCGACGTAATCCTCGCAAGCGGCCTCGACCAGCGAGATGATTTCCCACCTGACCATCCTCCTCGGCCGCGGCTTTTCACGGCCTCGTCGCCCTTAATCGTCGATGGCCTCTGCATTGCGCAACTGGGCAGGGAGGAGATGGGAGGGGTGACTCTTTGGACGGTCGAGTAGCACTCGGGAGGACGCGCCGAGAGGAGCGCCCGGGTGCGGCTGCCCGGCGCGATGGCCGCCGCCGGACAAGCGGAAAAGCGGCTCGCGCCCGCTTTCCTGGTTGGCGGGCGGGGTGATCTTGGGCAAGAATCCCCCCATGACTCTCGGCAAGACCAGGTTCGAGACGCCCATGCAGGTGCGTCCGGACGACATCGACATGAACCGGCATGTCCACGGGAGCCGGTATTTCGATTACGTCCTGGCGGCGCGTTACGAGCAAATGGCGCGATGCTACGGGATGTCGATGGAGCAATTCGAGAAGGCGGGTTACGGCTGGTTTATTCGGACCGCGCATGTGGAATATAAGCGCCCCTTGTTGTTGGGCGAGGGGTTTGTGGTGCGGACCTGGATCGAGGAGATGCTGCGGGACAGCGTGCGGGTGGACTTCGAGATTCACAAGCAAGGCAACGGAAAGTTATCTTGTGATGGCTATTTCTTTTACACCATGATAACCCTTGCGACGGGCCGGGCTGCGGCCATCCCGGATTGGATCGCCGCCAAGTATGCCATCTGAGCCTCGCGCGGCGGACCGGAAGCGGGCCCGGGCTCGGTCTGGCAGCCGGCGCGGGTATCGGCGAGCGGCTGGATTGACGGTGCGGAACCTTTTGGGGCGCAAGCTATAAGATGAAAAGCGGCTGAATGAACGGCGCGGTCCGAGCGTCCATCAAAGTGAATATGGCAAGATTATCCAGATTATCATGCGCCAACGGTGTCTGGTTGTTCCTGCTGGCCTGGTTGCTGACCTCTTGCGTGCGCTACGAGGAACCGCCAAGCACGGGCGCCAAGCCCCCCAAGGCGGCCGCGACCAAGCGGCCGAAGTCCGCGCCCAAGCCCGAGCCGGCCAAGCCCGAGCCGGCCAAGCCCGAGCCGGCCAAGCCCGAGCCGGCCAAGCCCGCCGCCAAACCCGAGGCAGCCAAACCTGCTGCCAAGCCAGCGCCCCCCGAGACGCAGCCCAGGGTCTCATACAGTCCCACCCACGATGCCGCGATCAAAGAGATTTTCGACTTTGCCGGCAGGAACCGCTGGGAAGAAGCGGAGGATCGAGCCAACGCGTTGATCGCGCTGGACTCGCAGGACCCGGCGGCGCAGCGGGTGCTGAGCTGGGTGCGCAAGCAGCGCGAACTCAAACGCGAGCAGGCGCTCGAGGACAGAATCCGCGAGATCGACGCGAACGCTTCGGCCTTCAACCCCACTGTTCCGGGCCTGCTGCGGGAGAACAAGGACCGGGGTTTGCCGCCGCGCAAAGATGTGCGGGACGCGATCCAGCAAATCCAATCCACGCCTTACATCCCGGAGAGCTTCGGCCGGACCAACCACCTCAAGGGTCTGCTGTTCGAGTTGGAGATGGCGCAGGGGCGGATGGCCAAGGTCCTCGAGAAAGAGGTCTCGGTGCACCTGGACAACGCGACGCTGGAGTCGATCATCTTCAACGTTGGCCAGTCCGAGGGGGTGAACTTCGTGGCGGACAAGGCGCTGCCGGCCTTCAAGCAGACGCTCAGCGTGAACATGGGGAAAGTGAAGCTCGGCAATTTCCTCCGCTATGTGGCCCGCAACATGGACCTGCAGTTTCAGGTGGGTGACGACTTGATTTGGATCGTGGACGCGAAGGACAAGAACAAGATGATGGAAGAGACGCGGTTCTACCGGTTGAAGCGGGGCTTCGTGTTGCCGGCGCAACTGGGCCGCCCGAGG